>Ga0136846_1231058_pt1 | contig 12125 bp, 10 predicted proteins | sample HopSoiMetagenom2_FD_96841 | JGI IMG/M metagenome (GOLD analysis project Ga0136846, IMG submission 96841) | Grasslands soil microbial communities from Hopland, California, USA - 2 Assembly 2016 (version 4) | ecosystem: Environmental > Terrestrial > Soil > Grasslands | place: USA: Hopland...
ACCCCGCTAGTCGTTAGGCTTGTAGAGCGTTCGCCGAGTGATGGCCATTAGCCGTTCGCCCACCTGCTTCGGCGTCAGGCTCCGGTCGCGATAGAGCTGCCCGAACGTCTCGAAGCTCGTGATCAGCCAGAGAAAGTCCGCGGCCTCTTCCACCGTCACGTCGTCGCGCAGCGCACCCTGATCGTGCATCCGCTGCGCGATCTTCCGCATGCCCTCGCGACGGCCCCGATTGAGCCGCGCCGCCGCGCTCGACGCATCCCTGTCCACGGCCGCGAGTGAGAGCAGCGCCCAGCTCACCTGGTGCTCCTGCGAGTAGAGCTCCATCGCGACGTCGATGCTGATCTCGAACGCCCGGACCACGTCGGGAAGGCGCAGCGCCTCGCCGATGCGCGCGAACCCACCACGATCGAGCAGGTCCTCCGCCACCGCGACCATCAGCCCCTCGCGGGACCCAAAGATCGCGTAGACCGTCGACCGAGCGACCTCCGCCTCGGCCGCAATAGCCGGCAGCGACACGCTCTCGAGCGGCGCGCGCGTCAGCAGATCTCGAGTGACGTCGATGATCCGGCGCCGCGTCTCCGCAGCGCCCTCCGCACGGGCCTTCTGGTTGTACGAACGCTTGGGGATTGACTTTTTCAAATTGACCGGACAGGTTGTAGCGTGAAATTAATCGCTCCAGCGCCACAGGCAAGCGGCTGCGGAGCCAACCATCGACACGAGTGAGGGATATCGGTATGCAGGTTCCTATTCTGATCGTCGGTGCCGGCCCAGCCGGCTTGTGCAGCTCGATCCTCCTGTCACGCCTCGGAGTCCGTTCGCTCGTCGTCGAGCGCCACCCGTCCACCTCGATTCATCCCAAGGCCACCGGCATCAGCACCCGTACCATGGAGCTGTTCCGCTCGTGGGGAATCGAGCGTCGCGTGCGAGAAGCGGCGATATCCGCCCGGTTCTCGAGCTCCATTCGCGACAACCTGGCGGGCCCGGAGCTGGATCGCCGATCACTCGGCTACGCGACCGCCGCCGAAGCCGCCGCATTCAGTCCGACATGGGCGGCGGTGTTGGCCCAGGATCACCTGGAGCCGATGCTGCTCGATCACGCGCGGAGCTACTCGACGGGCGAGGTGAGATTCTCGACCGAAGTCGTTGATCTCGAGCAAACCGATTCTGGCGTTCGCGCCGCGATAGTCGATCGCGTCACCGGAGATCGCACCGAGATCCGGTCCCGATATCTCGTGGCTGCGGATGGCGCCAACAGCCCGATTCGCCGGCGACTGGGTATCGCGACGCACGGGGCGGAGCGCATCGGTGAGTACCTGAGCATCCTCTTCCGCGCCGACATCGACTCGATCGTGGGTCCGGAGCTGAGCGGCCTGTACATGCTGCAGGGCCTCGGTGGACCGGCGCCATCGGTTGCGCTGCCGACCAGCGGCGACGGACGTTGGCTGCTGGCCACACCCTGGCGCAGCGATGTGCGGCCGATCTCCACGCTCGGCCCGGATGACTTCGTGGCGATCGTTAGGCGTGCGGCCGGCACGCCGGACTTGGGCGTCGAGGTGCTCGACTGCCAGGTCGTCGAGATCGGGGCCGAAGTTGCCGAGCGCTTTCGCGACTCCAACGTGTTCCTCGTGGGTGACGCGGCCCACCGGACGGCACCAACCGGTGGCACCGGCATGAACACCGCGATCCAGTCAGTGCACAACCTGATGTGGAAGCTGGCGGCCGTTCTCTCGGGCAATGCCGGCGACGCGCTGCTCGATTCGTATGACCCTGAGCGACGTCCCTCCGGCGAACGGAATGTACAGCGCTCCCTCGGGCGTCTGGCGGGTGTGTCCGCTCTGGCGGCGGACCTGGGCGTCGTGTACTCGTCAGGCGCCATCGTCGCCGGGACCGAGCAGGAACGGCCTGCGGTGATCGAGCCGACCTCGCCAGCATGTGTTGGAAGTCGCGCGCCGCACGTTTGGGTCGACGTCCACGGCGATCGACAATCGACGCTGGATCTGTTCGGAGCGAATTTCGTGCTGGTGACCGGCGCCCGCGACGAGGCGTGGCGCGAGGCGGCCCTCAATGCCGGCGGCGCGGTCGACAACCCGTTAGGCGTCGCGTCGATCGGCGGCACGGCGATCCGCGTCGTCTCCGACGACTGGCGTTCCGTCTACGGGATCGACGCTGACGGTGCGGTGCTCGTGCGCCCTGACGGACACATCGCCTGGCGATCAGCCGGTGCGGCGGCGGACGCAACGGCGACGCTCGAGCAGGTCATGGCTGGCGTGCTCGCGTTGGACGTCGAGGAACGTCGTGCCGCGGTCGCATCGCGTGCTGGTACTGCCGGCCGGAGGTATGGATGACACGCACACTCCTTCAATGGACGGGACGGCTGCTTGCAGCCGTCCTCGTTCTCGTACTCATCGCCGCGGGCGTCGTCTACGCTGCGAGCGAACGGAAGTTGCGGCAGACGTACGACGCTGCCGTCGATTCTCTCCATGTGCCGAACGACGCAGCATCAGTTGCGCGAGGCGAGCACCTCGCGCGGAACGTCATCAACTGCACGCTCTGCCACGGCGAGGATCTTGGCGGTGCCGTGTACTCCAGCGACCCGGCGATCGGGACGGTGGCCGGCCCGAATCTCACGCGCGGGAAGGGAGGAATCGGCGCCGACTACCGTGACATGGATTTCGTGCGCGCGATTCGTCGTGGCGTGCGCCGCGATGGGCGTTCGCTGATCGTGATGCCGAGCGAGGTATTCACCCATCTGAGCCAGGAGGACCTCGGCGCCGTGATCGCCTTTCTCAAACAGGCAGCGCCGGTGGACCGAGCGGTGCCAAAATCGGGATTCGGGCCGGTGGGACGCGCGCTGCTCGCGGCGGGCAAGATGAACATTCTCGTGGCAGGGAAGACTCCACACATCACGCCACCGGCCTCGGTGGCGGTGGACACGACTGCTGCGTACGGCAAATACATCGCCGATATCGCCGGCTGTCACGGGTGTCACGGCTACGGCTTGTCCGGTGGACGCGTGGCCGGCCCGCCGGGACTCCCTCCGGCGTCGAACCTGACGCCGGCCGGCATCGGGAGTTGGACCGAGGTGGACCTAACGAGAGCACTGCGCGAGGGCAAACGGCCCGACGGCAGTCAGCTCAACGAGTTCATGCCGTGGAAGGTGTTCCGCGGGATGACCGACGCGGAGGTTCACGCGATATGGCTGTATCTCAGGAGCGTGCCGGGCAAGCCGTTCGGGAATAAGTAGGCGACGGCGTGATACGCCGTCGCCTAACGGCAAAACTCGGTTGCCGCGGCGGTGAGAATGTCGGTCAGGTGACCCACCGACTCGAGGTCGACCCACTCCTCGAGCGCGTGCGCGCCTGCTCCGGATGGCCCGATGACGACCGTATCGATACCGACATCGGCGATCAGTGCTGCGTCCATCCAGTACGGCTCGCCGATGACCTCCGGTTGCGCGCCGAGCACGTTCGTGGCGGCGGCGAGGATGGCGTTGACAATCGGCGCGTTCCGAGCGACCTCGAACGAGCCGCGCGTCAACATGGCGCGAACGTTCGCCCGGAATGTCGGGTCATTCGCCGCGAGCGCGTCGGTGATGGCGCGGATCTCGGACAGCACCTGCTCCTCGGTTTCGCCCGGGATGGTGCGCCGTTCAATCTCGAGACGGCATCGGTCGGCGTACGTGCTCGTCCCGGTCCCGCCATGGAGCACCGCTGCGTGGAGCGACGGCGGTCCGACGAGCGAGTGCGGCGTCCGCGCGCGGAGGTCCTGTTCGAGTTGTTCGAGGCGGGCGAGGAATCGGCCCATGCGCATGTTGGCGTCGATCCCCAGATCGAAACGGCTGCCGTGTGCCGCGACGCCTAACGTCTCGACCTCGACCCAGCTGAATCCGCGGTGCGCGAGACAGACCCGAAGCTCGGTGGCCTCGGTCACGACCGCTGCGTCGGCACGGACGTGCTCGAGCACGTTGGCCATCCCGATACTGGCCACTTCCTCATCAGCCACGCACGCCACCAGGACGTCCCCGCGCAGTTTGGTGCCCGCATCGCGGAGTGCCTTGACGGTCGCCAGGCACGCGGTGACGCCACCCTTCATGTCGTACGCGCCGCGACCGTAGAGTTTGCCGTCGCGCACGACCCCCGCGAACGCCTCGGGCATCGCGGCGACGCCGACCGTGTCGATGTGGCCGTACAGCATGAGCGATCGCCCGCCGCCAGTCCCACGCGTCCGGCCAACGACGCTCACACGGCCCGGTTCGGGCTCGTACTCTTGGGTCTCCATGCCTAACGCACGCATCATCGCGCCGAGTCGGGTCGCGATCTCGCGCTCGTCGCTCGGCTCACCGTCAGCGAACGCGGGGTTGATGGACCTGGTGCGAACGAGGTCGGCGAGCGTCGTTGTGATGTAGTTGGCGTCGGCCATGGTCGGGATTGGGCGTGGTCCGGTGTGCTAGCCTTTCCGTATTCTGCCGCCCCGGACCCCGCGCGTGCAATTCGCATCGCCCCCGTGCCATTCATGCCAATTTCCGGACCCGGCCCCATCAACGCCCGGTACCATGCTGCGAAGGACCCGAGGCGGTGATTGCCTCCTCGGATTGGTCCCGTCAGGCCCGACTCACTCTCGAGCGCGGCGCCAGCGCGGACAGACATCTCGCAGTAGGGAGACAAGCACATGCGTAAGACCCTGACCAGAATGGGATTCGGCTTGGCCCTTGTCGTTGGCGCCGCCGGTGCGGCTGCCGCGCAGTCCACGCCGAATGCTCGACCCGACACCACGCAGCGCGACCATCGCCAGTGGGATGGTGAGCACGGCGGACGTCGTGGCGGCCCGGGTGGCATGCTCCTCAAGGGCATCAGCCTGACCGACGCACAGAAGGACCGGCTCAAGGCAATCCGCAAGGAGCAGGAGCCGGAGATGAAGAAGACCCGCGAGCAGTTCGGCGCGGCCATGAAGGAAGCGCGTGAAGCGCGCGAGCGCGGCGACACCACCGCCGCACGAGCGAAGATGGAACAGGTTCGCGGGCAGATGGAGCGTCAGCGTGATCAGCAGATCGCGACGCTGCGGACCATCCTGAACGCTGACCAGCAGAAGCAGCTCGACGCGAACATTGCGACCATGAAGGAGCGGCGCGCGCAGGGCGGACATAAGAACCACGGTGACCAGCCCGGTGCCGGTGGCGACAGCCGCTAAGCGAATTGCGAGACCGGTGTTGATAGCAGGCCGTTCCCGCCTGCTATCAACGCCAATTACTCGAACCTTAGGAGAACCACATGGCCATGAAGAAGACGGTGACTGCCATCGCATTGCCCGCCGTGGCGCTGGCAGTCGTCGCGAGCCGCCGCCAGAGCGAAGCCGCAACGAGCGAACCGACCGCCGTTCCCGTGGCGCGCGTCGCATCGCCCTCGGCCGCGCTTCCCGCCACGGATGGGCTCCAGCTCGTCGTCGCCCCGGCGGGCAACGAGGCTCGTTATCGCATCCGGGAACAGCTCGTCGGCGTGGATTTACCTAACGATGCGATCGGCGCAACGAGCGACGTGTCGGGAGGCATCGCGTTCGACGCGGCCGGGAGCCTCGTTCCTGGCTCGTCGAAGTTCATCGTGAACGTCAGTGGGCTGAAGAGCGACAAGGATCGCCGCGATGGGTACGTTCGCGGCCGCATCCTCGAGACGAGCCAGTTCCCGACGGTCGAGCTTACCCCCACCGCGATTCGCGGCTTGGCGCTCCCACTGCCGACGTCGGGCAACAAGACGTTCCAGATCGTGGGCGACCTGATGGTGCACGGCGTGACGAAGCCGACGACATGGAATGTGACCGCGAGCTTCGACAACGGCCGCGTGTCGGGCGCCGCGGCGACGTCGTTCCTCTTCTCGGACTTCGGTCTGAATCAGCCGCGCGTGCCGGTCGTGCTCAGCGTGGCCGACAGCATCAAGCTGGAATACACCTTTTCACTGGTGCCGAAGACCTGACGCGCAAACCGCGTCAGCCTCAGCGCTGCAAGACGATCAGCGAATAGGTGCCCGTGACCGACCCGGCCTGCGTATTGGCCCAGACGCGATATGCGCCGGCGGGGACCTCGCGCTCGATGCGCGCGTTCCGGCCCCCGCCGGAATTGTCATCTTCCGCGAGGAGCGCGCCGCCGGGGTCGAACAGCCCCAGGTACGAGTCGACGTCGCTGCTCGTCATGTCGAGCTGGATCGTTCCGGCTGCCGGAATCGTGATCTCGTAGATATCGACGTACGAGTCGTCGAACGTGTACTCGCAGTCGCCTAACGCGAGCGTGCCGTCCGCTCGCTGGCCGACCGCCAGCGTCTTGACGAACGGGCAGAGCTCGGCCGCGTACGCGACGCGGACCTGCGTGCTGCCGGTCCGTCCTTCGCTGGACGCCACGACCGTGAGGGGTCCACCCGGGCCGCGGCCTCGCGCGACACCGGCCGCCGTCACATCGACGACGCTCGGATCGGGCGTCGTCCAGGTTACCGTCCGACCGTGGAGCGTAATGCCGGTCGCCGAGAGAAGCTGGACGAAGAGCCGTCGTCCAAAGCCAACGAAGACGATTGGCGCCGGGGGGTTCACGATCACCTCGGCGACGGCCGGGCCGCTCACCGTTACAGGCACGGCCGCGCTAATCGTGGTGTCGTCGGTCATCCGCACGACGATAGTCGCGGTCCCATTGGTGACCCCCAAGACATCGCCCGCCGCGTTGACAGCTGCGACGTCCGGATTGGACGAGGACCAGGTGACGGTTCGCGTTTTCGGGTTGCGCAGCTTCGCCGTGAGCGGCACGGTCTGCCCATCCTCGAGCGTCAGTCTCGCGGGTTCGACGAACACCGCGGGACGCGACGGCCCCGTCGAGTCACACGCGAGAATGTCCGAGCCTATCGCCAGCGCGAGCAGCAGGCGTCGATGCATGCGCACAGACCTACACCCCGGATCACGCGCGCGCGAGGCCTCCGGTCTGCTTTGTGGCGTCCAGGTGGCAGAGGGGCTCCCACGTCTCACCGTCCCTCGTGATCTCCCAATCGATGGTCATGGTCTGGCCATCGTGGCTGAGGGCCCAGGTCGCGCGCTCCCAGTCGCCGATGAAGAACCAGACGTTGTCACGCTGCGTCACCCGATACGTTTGCGCGAAGCCCAGGTTGTCGACGGTGTACGAGGAATACTGCCCGGTGTTCGCGTCGTACCGAATGATGTCGAGGCCGATGTGGCGATCGCTGCCGAAGCGATGGTCCCAGTGGCCGAGGAGGAAGAAGCGCCCGGGAAGCCAGGTGTAGCTCTCCTCTCCCGTGACCGGAGTGGTCGGAGCGTTAGGCGCCGCACCCACCTCATGGCCGGCAACCGTCCACGTGCCGATGAATGGCTCGAGCCGCCGGTGTGCCTCGGTGACCATGGGCGTCGGTTTGGGGTCGTGCGCCGTACCGGGCGATGCGCCGGCCGATTGTTCACTCTGGTCCTTGATCGGATCGATCGACTCCATCTTGCCACCTCACATCAGTCACTCACGCTCCCGTTAGGCGTCGATCCGCGGAGATGGATCAGCCGCCGAGCTCGCGGTACCAGGCACTGAATGCCCGCTCGAAGAACACCTTGTTGAACAGCGTCCATTCGCCGAGGGATGCCGGGAGCGTGAATGCGTTCCCAGCATCGGCGGCGGAAGTGCCGGCGTCGTGCGCCTTCCGCGCTGCCCGTTCCACCTCACTCAGCACTGCGACATAGCGATCGAACTCCGGCTGACGCGCGAGCGCGCCATGCCCCGGAACATAGACCGTCGATCGGTCGCGGCGCAGCGCGTTCACCGACGCCGAAAGCTTCGATGGGATTGCGTCGACGTAGTTCGGGAACATCGCGTTCCACACGAGGTCGCCACAGAACACGACGCTCGGGTCATCGACCTCGAGCGAGAGATCGCTGTCCGTGTGGCCGAGTCTCGGAACGACGCGCACTCGGCGATTCCCCAGGTCGATCGTGGTCTCTCCCGAGGTCGGAACGAGGACGGTCTGCTGCAACGCCGCGGTGCGGGCGTCGTCCGTCGGCTGATTCCGTTGCAGCACGAGCTCGCGCGTGCGCTCGGTCGTGCGCACCGCAGGCTTTCCGTTGGTGGCGTCCGTCGAGAGATAGCCGGCGACGCCGTTCGCATGATCGGCGTGGTAGTGCGTGACGACGACGTGCGTCGGCCACCGACCCGTGAGCTCGCGCGCCTTCGCGCCGAGCCAGGCAGCGCCGGCGGGCTGGTTGAATCCCTCGATCGCGACGACGCCGGAGTGGCCGGCGATGATGCCGCCGTTCGAGAGCGTCGTGCGGTCGCCGCCTAACGGCGTCGAGATCAGGGCCCAGATCCCGTCGGCAACCTGTTCGAGGGACCCGAACGGCTCGCGCGCGACGACCGTGCCCAATGGCGTTTGAGCCCACGCGGCGCGCAGCGCGTCAGGCGCGACGGCGGCGGCGAGAGCAAGGTGAGCGGCACACGTGCCGGAGCGGGCGACGAAGTCGCGACGGGATATTCGGGACATGGGTGTCGAGGCTGGACGTGGAAGCTAGAATACGATGATAGATGGACGAGAACCAGCAGGTGTCCGAGCCAGAGGAATTCGTCATGAGCACCGTCACGGGAATTCATCACGTTACCTGCATTGCCGGCGATCCGCAGGAGAACGTCGACTTCTACACCGGCGTGCTTGGCATGCGGCTGGTGAAGAAGTCGGTGAACCAGGACGTGCCGGACACCTACCACCTCTTCTATGCGGACGGTGAGGCACACCCCGGCGCTGATCTCACGTTTTTCCCATGGCCAACGCTGCCACCAGTGCAGAAAGGTGTCGGGCTCGCCGTCGAAGTGTCGCTGGCGATCCCGAAGGGCTCGCTGGAGTACTGGGAGGACCGGCTTGCGACGGCGGGCGTGAACAGCCAGGAGCGAGAGGTCCGTCACGGCGAGCAGGCGATCCGCCTCAGTGATCCGCACGGGCTGGAGCTCGCGCTGGTGGAGACCGCGGACGAGCGCGAGTTCACGCCATGGTCGCAGAGCCCGGTGCCGGCGCCGCATCAGATTCGCGGGCTCCACGCGGTGCGCCTCTGGGAACGGGACGTGGCGGAGACGGCGAGCTTTCTCGTCGAGACGCTGGGTTTCGCAATGGTGGGCGAGGAGAACGGCTGGCGTCGGTACGGCATCAACGGCGGCGGGTCGGGACGGCACCTCGACATCCGTCCGATGCCTAACGAATCGCGCGGTTCGTGGGGGACCGGTGGAATCCATCACGTCGCGTGGCGCGTGCCGGATGACGCCGCGGAGCTCGCGGTGCGGGAACGCATCTCGGCCGCAAAACGTCGGCCGACGGAAGTAATCGACCGGTTCTGGTTCAAGTCGGTCTATTTCCTGGAGCCGGGCGGGGTCCTGTTCGAAATCGCCACCGACGGACCCGGTTTCACCGTCGACGAGGACCTCGCGACTCTGGGCGAACATCTCGTGCTGCCACCGTGGCTCGAGCCGCATCGCCGAGAAATCGAAGACGCGTTGCCGCCGTTGGCGGTTCGCGTCTAGGGGACTGCCTGCCGCGAGCGGCGTCCGCCGGAGCCGAGTGCCCGCGCCTCCGCCACGATGATCTCGAATTACCCCGTGCGACGATTGTCTCAACGCTTCGTGACGACACAACCGGAGATCGAGTTGTGTGATGGGCCCCGCGATCGGTTGAGCCATCCGAGATGCCGCGAAAGAAAACCAAGCCGGCTACATCCAAGAACACGGCCAAAGCCAGTCCCCGCGCGGTCGTGTTCGAACCCCGCCACCCGACGCTGATCGCGACCGCGTGCTTTACGCTTTGGATCGCGGTCATGTCGGTCCCGATGCTCGGCGGCGCCTTCCTCGCCACCGTGTACAACGACCAATACTCGTCCGGCTATGCCTACCGCGCCTGGGCGGCCGAGTGGTGGAAGAAGCTCGGGCATGTGCCCCTGTGGAATCCGGAGATCTTCGGCGGCATGCCGTTCGTCGCCGGCATGAGCGGCGACCTGCTGTATCCCACCACATGGCTCCGGCTCGTCCTGCCGACTCACGTGGCGATGAACCTCGGGTTCGTCATCCACTATGTGCTCGCCGGACTCTTCACCTACTGGTTCCTGAGACGCTGGCGAGTGTCGTGGCCCGGCGCGGTCGTGGGCGGATTGGCCTATCAGCTGGCCGGCGTGATCGGGTCGTACGTGAGCCCGGGGCACGACGGCAAGCTGTTCGTCACCACGATGCTTCCCCTCACACTCACGGGCCTCACGATCGGCATCCGCGACCGGCGGCTCGAGGGCTACGCGATCGTCGCGCTGGCCGTCGGGCTGATGATGCTGAGCCCCCATCCACAAATGGCGCAGTACGCCCTGCTCGCGGCCGGGCTCTTCGCCTTGTATCTGACGTTAGGCGATGGCTCGGTCACAACTCCGCAGGCACGCGTGACCTCGCTCGGCCTTGCCGCGGCGGCGGTGGCCGTGGGGGTCGGGGTGAGCGCGATTCAGTACGTACCATTCTACGCGTACATCCCGTACTCGCCACGCGACAGCTCGGTGCTCCACAACTTCGCGTGGTCCGCCGCGTACGCAATCCCATGGGCGCACGTACCGGAGCTCGTAATTCCTCGGTTTACGGGCGAAACGTTCAACGGTACGTACTGGGGGCCTAACGGGCTCAAGTTGCACTCGGAATATCTCGGCCTGTTGGCCGTCGCCCTCGCCGTCGCGGGCGCGACGGATAAGCAGCGACGTCGGATGATCCTCTGGTTCGCGGGCATCGGGCTCCTGTTTCTCCTCATCGCGCTTGGCGCGTCGACTCCATTCTTCCGGTTGTGGTGGGCCGTCGTCCCGTTCTCGAAATCCATGCGTGCGCCCGGCATGGCGCTCTTCATCGTCGCGTTCGTGACCGCCGTGCTCGCGGCGTTCGGCGCGGACCGCGTGGCGAACGGCGCGGCGCCGCGATTCGCGCGCGTAGCGCTCATCGTCGGCGCGCTCGTCGCGCTGCTCGGCCTCACGGGAGCGATCGGTGCGGTGGCTGAATCGTTAGGTCGCGGGGTCGAGGCGAAGCTTGGGCTCTCACAGCGTGGAGCGATGGCGACAGCCGCCGCCGGCACGATTCAGTGGAGTGCCCTCGTCGCCGGGCTGATGCTCGCTGGTGCCGGCGCGATCGCGTTCGCGCGGGGCCGTGGTCTCGCAGGGCCACGTGTCTTCGCCGCGTTACTCATCGCGCTCGTTGGAACGGATCTCTGGCTCAACGACCGCGCGTTCTGGAACTACAGCAATGCGCCTGACGAGCTCTTTGCCGGTGATGCCATCAAGACGCGCCTCCGCTCCGTGCCTCGTCCCTTCCGTGTGTGGGATGTGGACGCCTATCCCGGTGCGGCGCTCATGGCCGATGACATCTCCCAGCTCTACGGCCATCACGGCAACGAGCCGCACTCGTTCGACGTCGTGAACGCACGCGTGGGCGAAAGTCTGTCGTTCGCGCGGGCAGGCGATCCCCAGATCCTGGATCTCTTCGCCGTCAACTACCTGATCGTGCCGGCGGAGTCGGCGCCCGACTCGCTGCCCGGCTTTCGCCGAACGGTGACGAACGCCGCGACCTCGGCAGGCGGGGCCGCTACGCTGTTCGAGCGCAAGCAGCCGATTCCCTACGCGCGCTTAATTCCCGCTGCAGCCGTACCAATATCCGCGTCGCAGATCGCGAGCACGGTGGTCGATCCGCAGTTCGCCCCCGACCGTGTCGTTCTGGTCGAATCGGCACCAGGGATCGCACCCGGGACCATTCCGAATCCGTTGCCACCGCCGTCGGACGTGGGGGTGCGGGTGGCGGAATGGCAGCCGGGTGCGTTGCGACTGCAGCTCGACGGCCCGCCGCCTAACGCTGCGTATGTGCTCGTGAGCGAGAACTGGGACGCCGAGTGGCGCGCGAGCGTCGATGGGAAGGACGCCACGGTGCTGCGCGGCGACGGCACGCTGATCACGGTGCCAGTACCCGCGGGTGCGCGCGAGGTCGTGTTGCGCTACGAAGGCCGCGCGTACGCTCGCGGGCGTACGGTAACTCTCGCCTCACTCGCCGTCGTGGCGTGCGTCCTCGTGCTCCCGCCGGTATTTCGACGCCGGCGCACAACGCCTGCGATGTC
>Ga0136846_1223044_pt1 | contig 12124 bp, 10 predicted proteins | sample HopSoiMetagenom2_FD_96841 | JGI IMG/M metagenome (GOLD analysis project Ga0136846, IMG submission 96841) | Grasslands soil microbial communities from Hopland, California, USA - 2 Assembly 2016 (version 4) | ecosystem: Environmental > Terrestrial > Soil > Grasslands | place: USA: Hopland...
ACGACGGCACGGCAATTCGCCTGACATGGACGAGATCAGGGCTGAGCCAATCATTGCACCGCAAGGGATCCACCTGCCGCTGGACTAATCTCGCCAATAGCTGTCCGGTGGTGGACCCCAGTCCGTCAGCACGCAGGAATAGACAGCCGTTTCATCGAAGGGATAACGCGCTTCCATGTCGGGAGTGAGCGTCAGACCGAGCCCCGGCGCGGTGGGACGGATCAGACGACCGTTCTCGATGCGTCCCTGGTCGCCGATCATCTCGGCGCCGAGCGGAAAATACAGCATTGGATATTCGACAAGCTTGCCGCCGGCGGCGAAGGCCGCGTGATAGCTCGCCATGATCGCGGCAGCGCCACCCCAGGCATGCACGACCACGTCGGTTCCCTTGGCCCTGGCCGCCTCGAACACGTCCATCACCGCTGAAATTCCGCCCATCACCGAGGCATCGGGCTGAACGAAATCGTAGACATCGGCGTTGATGCGCTCGATCATTTCCTTTGGCGTGGTGACGATTTCCCCGCCGCACACCGGGACATCGATGCGGCCGCGCAGCTCGCGAAAGGCATCAGGCTGGTCGGGGCCAAGAGCCTCCTCGACAAACACCATGCGCTGGTCCGTGATGGCGTGGACGGCCTCGACGAAGGCGACGACATCGTCAACCGCCTGCGGCGGGTCGGCCAGGTTCTGGCACATGTCGACGCCAACCTTGATGCCGCGCCGCCCAGCCTCTTCCAGCACCCAGGCCGTGCGCAGGATATCGCGCTTGACCGAACGGATCTTGTAGATCTCGATGCCGAGCGAACCCAGCATGTCGAGTTCGCGCAGGAACTGTCCCTTGGCATCGCAACAACCACCCGAGCCATAGATCTGGATCGATTGGGCCTGCGCCCCGCCGAGAAGTGTGTAGACGGGCACGCCCAGGCTCTTTGCCTTGGCATCCTGCAAAGCAATCTCGAAGGCCGCGATAACGTGCCGCGCGGCCCCCTGCAGCGACCAGTAATCGCACAGGCTGCGAAGGTCCTTGACCCGGCGATCGATATCGAAGCCGTCCTTGCCCAGCACCTGGGGACGGCAGAGGTCGACGATCGCCTGGAACACCAGCGGTGCGAAGACGGCGAGGTAGCCCTCCCCCAGTCCGGTCACGCCATTGTCCAGCGTCACCTCCACCATGCCGATGGTCCGCTTGGGCCCATTGGGGAAGCATTCCTTGATTTCGGGATCGTCCGCGTCGGCGTAGGCCGACGACAGCAGGACGCAGCGGATGTTGGTGATCTCAGCCATCAGTACCCTCGTGAGAAATCGACGATGCCCTCAAGCGGCTTGCCCGCGCGAAAACGCGCCAGATTGGCCAGGAAGACATCGATTTTGCGGTCGAGCTCATCCGTCGTGCCACCACCGGAATGCTGCGTCAGGATGATATTCGGGCAGGTCCATAGCCTGTGCCCAGCCGGCAAAGGCTCATCGCGGGTCACGTCGATCACGGCGCCGCCAAGCCGGCCTTGCTCAAGGGCGTCGGCAAGCGCGTTCTCGTCCAGAATCGAGCCGCGCCCGAAATTGCAAAAGGTCGCGCCGGCCTTGATTCTGGCCAGCCTGGCCGCGTCGAAAAGACCTGAAGTCGCGGAGGTGGCAGGTGCCGTGCACACGACCAGGTCGGCGCCGGCAAGCGCGCTGTCCAGCCCTGCGATCCCCTCGCGCGTGATCGGCGTGATGACGCAGCCGAATGGCGCCAGCAGTTCGGCCAGTCGCCGGTTGATCGCGCCATAGCCGAACAGGACGACGTGCGCCCCGCGCAACACGCGCAAGCGCGTGCGCAAGGGATCGCCAAGCCACTGCTTGCCCGCCTGGAGAAGTACCAGACGGTCGATGCCCCGATAGAGCGCAAGAATGCCGGCAAGCGCCGATTCCGCGACCGGGTCGGCAAAGAAGCCGGCAAGATTGGTGACCAGCGTCTCACCGTGACCCCGGTTCCAGGTCAGCCCCGCATACTCGCCAAACCCGACGGACTCCAGTTGCAGCCAGCGCAGATTCGGGTTCGCCGCGACCCGATCGGGCTCCGGATTGCCGAAAACGATGGAGCAATCGCAGCTGGCTTCGGCTTCGATCAACCTGACCGGAATATCACCCGCGCCATCCCGGAGCCGCGCCATCTGCTCGTCGGCAAATGCAACGCAGACCGCAATGTCCATCATCGGGATACCGACGGCTGCGCGGTGCTGATCCAGATCGTCTTGGTCTGCAGATACTGGTCCATGGCCTCGGTGCCGTTGTCCCGGGCAAGCGAGCCGGAGCGCTTGTAGCCACCAAAGGGCGTCTTGACGTCGCCTTCCGAGAAGCCGTTGACCGAAACAGTGCCACAGGGCAGCCGTCGCGCCATGTGGATGGCGCGGTCGATATCCCTGGTAAATACGGTCGCGTGCAAGCCGTAGTCGGTGTCGCGTGCGATCTGCAGTGCCATCTCCATTCCGGCGACCGGCAGGATGCCGAGGACGGGGCCGAAGATCTCTTCGCGGGCGATGCTCATCGTGGGCGTCATATCGGCAAAGACAGCGGGCTCGATGAAATAGCCTGGCCCTGTCGACCCGCCGCCGCTCAGCAAGCGGGCACCTTCGGCCGATCCGCGCTCGATATAGTCCATCACGCGGGTCTGGTGCTCGGCGGTGACCATGGCGCCGATATTCGTCGCCGGATCGAGTGGGTCGCCGACGCGGAATGCCTTGGCGCGGACGGTGACGCGATGAGCGAACTCCTCGGCCAGGCTGCGGTCGACGAGCTGTCGCATGTTGGCGGAACAGTTCTGGCCGCCATTCCAGAAGGCGGACATCGCGGCATGCTCGATCAGATCGTCGGTGAGATCGGCATCATCCAGCACGATGAACGGGCTTTTGCCGCCCATCTCCAGGCCAATCACCTTGAGATTGCTCTCACCAGCGTAACGCAGGAAATAACCCCCGACCTCGGTCGATCCGGTAAAGGAGACGATGTCGATATCGGGGTGACGGCCTATCGCCTGGCCCGTGGTCTCGCCGAGGCCCGGCAACACATTGAGCACGCCGTCGGGGATGCCGGCTTCCTGCGCGAGTTCGGCAAGGCGCAGAACCGACAGCGGTGTCTGCTCGGCGGGCTTCACCAGCACGGAGCAGCCGGCAGCGAGCGCGGGAGCCATCTTCCAGGCTGCCATCAGCAGCGGGAAATTCCAAGGCAGGACCAGGCCGACCACGCCGGCCGGTTCCTTGACGATCAACGCCAGCGCATTCTCGCCGGTCGGGGCGACCTTGCCGAAGGACTTGTCGGCAAGCTCGCCATACCATTGGAAGAAGGTGGGCACCTCGCGGCCGATCTCGTGCAGGCAGTCGGTCACGGTCTTGCCGCTGTCGATGCTTTCGAGAACCGCGAGTTCCTCGCGATGGGCCCGCACCAGATCGGCGAGCCTGAGCAACACTTCCTTGCGGTATTCGGGTGCGGAGCGTGACCAGACGCCGCTGTCGAACGCCTTGCGGGCAGCCTTGACGGCGCGATCGACATCGGCGCCGCCGCAATGCGACACGGCGATGATAAGCTGGCCCGTCGCCGGGTTGATGGTGTCGAAAGTCGCGCCGTCCGCTGCCGCGGCGAATTTGCCGTCAATGAAGGCAAGACCGTTCGGGGCCAGCTTCGAGGCAAGTGCGTGGGCGCTGTCTTTGGTCAAGGTCACGTCTGTCTCCGTCGGATGCGTTGGGAGGTCAGTGCGACTTGCGTCGCACCGAAATATGCCAGGGAATGAGGAAGCGCTCGGCGAGCGTGACCAGGCCGAACAAAGCCAGGCCGAGGATCGTCAGGAAAAAGATGCCGGCAAAGGCAAGGTCCGGGCGCATGTTGCCGGTGACGATCTGGATGTAGAAGCCGAGCCCCTGGTCGGAGCCGATGAACTCCGCGATGGCGGCGCCGACCGTCGCGTTGATCGCGGCGTATTTGAAGCCGACGAAACATTGCGGCAGCGCCGCCGGCAGCCGGACCTTTATGAAGGTGCGCCACGTGCCCGCGCCGGTCGAGACGCTGAAGCGCGACAGTTCCTCGCTGAGTGAGCTGAAAGCGAGAATGGCGTTGAGCACGATGGGAAAGAAACAGACCAGGAAGACGATGATCACCTTGGGCAGCAAGCCGAAACCAAGCCACGAGATAAAGAGCGGCGCGAAGGCGATCTTGGGCACCATTTCGATGCAGACGACAAACGGGTAGATCGTGCGGCGCAAGATGGACGAGAACGCGATGGCGAGGCCGAGCGGCAGCGCCAGAACGACCGCCACCGCATAACCCAGAACGACCTCCACGCCGGTGATCCAGGTGTAGTAGAGCAACCGGTCGATGTCCGCCCAGCCCTTTGTGACGATCACCGACGGGGGCGTGAGGATATAGCGCGGGATATCGAACCAGACGACGGAGTACTGCCAGACCAGGAAGAACGCCGCGAAGAAGGCAATGGACATCCAGGACCGCGCAATCCAGCGGACCGCGCGTTCCGGTGCAGAGGGTCGATCAGAGGACGCCATAGCCACGAAATATCTCCTGTGCCTGGCGCACGTAGCCGAGGAATTGCGGGCTGCTCTTGACCTCGAAATCGCGCGGATAAGGCAGATCGATGGAAATGATGCGCTCGATGCGTCCGGGGCGCGGCGTGATGATGGCGACACGGGTGGAGAGCTGGACAGCCTCCTCGATCGAATGGGTGACGAACACAACGGTCGGATGGCGCTGTATCCACAGCGCCTGCAGATCGGCGCGGATTGCTTCCCGGGTCATCGCGTCGAGCTTGCCGAGCGGTTCGTCCAGCAGCATGGTCGCAGGCTGGTGCACCAATGCCTGGCAGAACGCGGCGCGCTGCTGCATCCCACCGGAGAGCTCGTGCGGGTAGCGTCGTTGAAAATCCTCGAGGTGGACCGAAGCGAGCAGCTCGTCCACGCTTGCGCGGTGGGCGGTTGGCGACAGGCCTCGCAGTTCCAGCTGCAGCTCGATGTTGCCCCGCACAGTGCGCCATGGCACCAGCGTGTTGTCCTGAAACATGATGCCGATGTCGGTCTGCGGCCCGGCGACCGCGCGCCCGTCGATCGCGATGCATCCGCCGGAGGGGTCCAGCAAACCGGCGAGCATAAGCATGAGGGTTGATTTTCCGCAGCCCGACGGACCGAGCAGCGAGACGAACTCGCCCTTCTCGATCTTGATGTCGACAGGCCCGAGCGCATGGAGGGCGGCGGGGCCGGCCCCGAACACCTTCTGCACGCCTGTAAGTTCGATAAGCGGATTCATTGACGGTTCAATCTGGCCCCGGCCGGAAAGCGAGGACCGGAGCGGCGGCAAGCCGCTCCGGTCCGCCAGTTACTTGACGAAATCGTTGGTGTAGAATTGCGCGGCCTCGACCCTGGGGGCGAGATCGCTGTATTTCTTCATCAGGGTCACCATGCTTTCCCAATCCGACGGAACGTTCAGGCCGAGCGTCCTGTCCTTGTTGGCGGCCGAATAGAGCAGGCTGAGCGTCACATCGAGCACCGCGCGGGCCTGCGCTTTGCCCTCGTCTTCGTTCATCGTTCCGCCGACGATGTCGCCGATCGCCGCGATCGCTTCGTCAGGATTGGCCTCGGCCGCCTTGTATGACTTGATGGTCGCCTGCACGAAGCGCTTCACGAGGTCCGGGTTCTTCGCAACCATCTCCTTGCGAGCGACGATGCAATATCCGACCTGGTTCACACCGTAGGCCGAATAGGGAAAGATCACCGGCGCGGCGCCGCCGTTCTTCTTGATCTCGGCCGGCTTGTCGTCGATGCCGCCAAGCATGCCAACCGTGTCGCCGGCACCTTGCAGGTAGCTCGAAACGAGCGCGCCGTCGGGCACGTTGGTGAGGGTGATATCGGAAGGCGACATGCCGGCCGTGGACAGCACGATCGGGAAGAATGTGTTGACGCCGGCATTCGCCGTGGTGAGCAGCTTCTTGCCCCTGAGGTCAGAGATTTTGGTGATGCCCGCGTCGGGGCGAACCAGTATCGCTTCCGATCCCATGGCATCGATCACCGCGACCGAGATCAATGGGGCACCTTGCGCGGCGAGGTTCACCATCGATCCACACGAGCCATAGGAAAAGTCGCTGTCGCCATTGGCGACAAGGCGATGCGCCGAGCTTGAACCGTTGCCCGAACGGATGTCGAGGTTGATGCCGGCATCCTTGTAGAAGCCTTTCACCTTGCCAAGGGCAAAGCCGGCATGGGAGCCGTAATACATCCAGTTGAGGCGTAGCTTCACATCGTCGTCGGCCCTGGCGGCGCCGACTAGCAACATGGTGGTTGCCACGGCTCCAAGCACCAAAGTCTTGATATTGGTCATAGCGGTCGCTCCTGTTGATCTGTGTCTTCTAGTTGGCCACGAGGCGCGGCACGCCCGCGGCACGCATCATGTCAAGCGTCCTTGCACGATAGTTCTCACGGATATCACGTGTTGGCGGACGGCAACGGCTCGACGGCAGTCCGATCAACTCCATGCACAATTTATCGAGATAGCCGTCGCCGCTTGTGTAGCCTCTCTCGATCTCGACCCAAAGCTTGTAGAAGGGCATGGCCTCTTCCACCATCATGCGTGCGATCTCGGCGTAGTTCTGCGCCTTGACCTCGTCGATGAGCTTGATGCCCCACTCCGGCCAGTAGTTGCACAGGTGCACCTCGAATGCCTGCGCGCCCAGCGAAGGCATGGCCGAATATGGAAAGAACAGATTGTTGTCGATGATCGTGAAGCGCTTGGAAAAGTTCGAGGTGACGTCCTCGAATTCCATGGCGTCCGTTCGTGGCGTTGCCCATTTCAGGCCGACAACGTTTTCGATCCCGGCCAGGCGATCGATCATGCCGAACGACAGGCTCGTCGAGGTCCAGAACGTGTTGTAGACGATGATGCCGATGTTGGGCGCCGCCTTGGCCGCGGCCATGACGAACTCTTCGAAGTCCGCCTCCGTGTGGGTGAAGTAGAACGGGCACGAGACCTGCAGGAAATCGAAGCCCATCGACTGCGCCGCCTGAGCCAGCCGCACGAGCTCCAGCGTGCTGGTCGATTGCCCGCCGAAAGCCAGGGGAACGCGCCCTCGCGCTTCGTCGACAACGGTTTCGCCAACGCCGATCCGCTCCTCGAACGACATCGTCGAAAAATCGCCCGCCGCCCCACCCGCAAGAAGCGTGGCATATTCAGTGTTCAGGCCATTGTCGATCAGGAAGCGGACATAGGTCCTGATCGCCGGATGATTGACCGGAAAGCCAGCGCTGTCCTCGAACGGCGTCGGTATGGTCACGTAACATCCCGCCAGGCGCGATTTCAATTTTTCAAAGTCCAAAGTCGTCTCCTTTATGCAGGCTTGGCGCAATCCGTGTTGTCCGCCATCCTATTCGTCTCGCATCGACCGTCACTCGTGTTCGTCGAATTGTTCAAACACAGGCCCGTGCCCCTAAAGCTCCCGCCTGAGCGGCAGGGTTTTGCCGTCGCGGGCAAACAGATGCGCCCTGCGCCAATCCACCCCGATCTCGCGTCTTCCCGGTCCGATGCTCCTTGCTTCCTCGTCGCCTTCACGCATGACCAGCGCGCCTGCCGGATGCGCGGGCGCATGCAGGAAGCTCTCGCCGCCAAGCCGTTCCACGAACTCGACGTCGGCCTGCAGCCGTGGGCCGGCACTGCGGTGCGTGTTGAAATGCTCGGGCCGGATACCAACGGTCACGCTGCCCGACAGCGTCATCGGCTGCGAGAGCTCCAGTTCCACGCTGCCGCCGGTCGTTCCCGCGATCTGCAGCGCCAGGCGCGTCCCTTCCTGGCTCTCGACGAAAGCCTCAAGGAAACTCATCTTGGGCGAACCCATGAAGCCGGCGACGAACCGGTTGCAAGGCGCGTCATAGATTTGCGCCGGCGTTCCGAACTGCTCGATCACGCCATCGCGCAAAACCACGATCCGGTCGGCCAGCGTCATCGCCTCGGTCTGATCGTGCGTGACATAGATCATCGTGGCGCCCAGGCTCCTGTGCAGCTTGGCGAGTTCGAGGCGCATCTGCACGCGAAGTTCGGCGTCGAGGTTCGACAGCGGCTCGTCGAACAGGAACACTTCGGGCTCACGCACGATTGCCCGACCGATCGCCACACGTTGCCGCTGTCCTCCGGAAAGCTCCTTGGGCAGCCGACCCAGCAACGGGCCGAGCTGCAGCGTGTCGGCGACGGCAGCAACCCTTCTGTCACGCTCGGCCCTCGGCATGCCTTGCATCAGCAAGGAGAAGGCCATGTTCTCGGCGACGGTCTTGTGCGGATAGAGCGCATAGCTCTGGAAAACCATGGCCACGCCGCGATTTGCCGGCGGCACGCCGCGCATCGGCTTGCCGCCGATCGCCACCGAGCCGCCGCTGATCGGCTCCAGGCCGCAGATCATGCGCAGCAACGTCGATTTTCCGCAGCCCGACGGCCCGATGAACACCAGGAATTCACCATGCTCGATGGTCAGGTCGACGCCAGGGATAATGATCTTCTCGCCATATTTCTTCGAGACGCCCGAAAGCTCAACCCTGGCCATGAGCAAGTCCTTCCTGGCGCCAGCCGTCAGCGTCGGGCACGACAACGCTGGCATGGATGCCTGTGACGCCTTGGGCACCTTGCGCGTAGTAGACGACGTAGAGACTGCCGTCGGCGCGCAGCGCCAGCGATGGATAGCCGAGATCCCGGTTGGGAAGGTCCGAGCGGACCATGTAGGGAGTGGCCGAATTCCAACTGTTTCCCTTGTCCTGCGAGATGTAGAGCGCAATGCCGAACGGCGCGCGCCGTCTTCCGGCCACGCAGGCAATGCGTCCGTCGTCGAGTTCCACCATGTCGGCCGGGTAGTCTTCGATCCCCGTCGGTGACGGGGTGCTCCATGAGACGCCGCCATCCCCCGAAGTAACGACGTGCAGGATGCGCGAGACATTGTCGCGCAGCAGCATGACGATACGGCCGTCACGCAGCAGGATGGGCGCCGGCTCCTCGAAGGCATGCCCTTCGCCCGCCGCGACAAGGTGCGGCTCCGACCAGCTTTGGCCCTCATCGCTCGAGCGCACGGTGAAGACGGCGGCATAGCGCGGCACATCGCAGAGCGGCAGCATGATGTCGCCGCCGACCTCGATGCCGCCACGCATCCCGTAACCGCCGCTAAAGGGTTTTGTTTCAACGCGCGTCGACGCGGTGAAGGTGGATCCACCGTCAAACGAACGATGGATCCATGTTTGGCCGCTGCCCCGCGCCCAAGGGTAGCGCTCGGCAATCGTCGACTTCGGCGGCGTCCAGTCCCGAAGTTCCGCGGCCATGGCCTCGGCGCCCATCAGGTGCTCCGGGCGTGCATAGGTGCCGGGCGCCAGATGGGCTTGCGCATAAGCGAGTGTATGCCAATCGAACCGCCATTGGTTGAGCAGGACGACGCCCGAGCGCAGCACGGTGAGGCCGGCACATTCGACGCCTTGCCAACCGAAGTCGGGAACGACGGAAGCAGCCGACCAGCTTCTCCCCTCGTCCGCCGATCGCATCAGCATGTTGCAGTATAACGGGTCCTGCGGCGGATGCAGGACCCCGGCACGGCGACGCGACTGCGTGAATACCAGCAGCCAATTGTCGTTGGCCGCAACCGCGAGGTGCGGATGCGCGCTGTATGCATGCGGATCGCAATGGATCGTCTGATGATCCATTCTAGATATCGTGGCTGCCGCGCCGGATGTCATCTTCGGGCTCAGATCCGGAAACGCGTACAACGGACATATTGCAGCGGCTTCGGGTCGTCGCTCCATTCGTGGTAGGAGCAGACGATCGCGCCATCCTGCGTCTGGACGACGCTGGGATAACCGATGTGCTGGTAGATGCCCGGATGGTTCCAGTCGACACCACCGCCCTCGATCTTGCCGGAGGCCGGCGTCATGCGGCTGGAACCGGGGGTCTCCGTCACCGTCTGGCCGGGCACGCCACCGTCGCGGATGACGAACTCGTTCTTCACATCCCAGTTGATGCCGTCGTCCGAAATGATCGCCCGCACGCCATAGGGCGGCCGGCGATAGCCGTAGACCATGAGGTAGCGTCCGTCCTGAAGCGCGATCAGCTCAGGCGGATAGCCCCAGATGTTGGTCCACTTCGGCGGCGTCCAGGAGAAGCCGTCATCCTCGGAGACGATCATGACCATGTTCTTGGCATCGCTGGTCGGATTGACATGCGTGCGCATGAAACAGACCAGCCTGCCGTCGGCGAGCCGGACCAGGCCAGGTTCCTCATAGTCGATGATGCTGGCCGGGTCGTAGCCGAGCGTCGAGAAATATTCCCAATTGTCGCCGCCATCGTCCGAGCGCATCAGCGCCGAGCGCGTGCTTTCGCCCTCGCCTTCCTCCTCATAGCCATGAATGCGGCCGTAGAGGCCCATGAGCAGCGAGCCGTTCGGCAGCTCCCAGCAACCGAGGCGGCAGCCGCCATGCTTGAGCGGGCGCACATTGACGGGGATAGGCTGGGTCCATGTCTCGCCGCCATCCTTCGACTTGATGACGAAGGTGCCGAGCCAGGCTTGCGTCTTGTAGGCCCAAGTCCAGTCGCCCCATTCCTTGGTGTTGGGATGCGAGCTCCACGACGGCTGTTCGGGCTTGATGCCGCGCTTGAAGAAACCGGTGATGGTCAGATTGACGATGAGCGTGCCATCGCGCGTTTCGCAGATGCCACAGTCCCAATTGCCCTGCGTCTCGGACCAGGGCAGGACGACCTTTGGCGAGCTCCAGGTCTTGCCGCCATCCCTGGAGCGGGTCATCAGCGTCTGGCCACTGTCGTGATGGAAAGGGAAGCGCTCTTCGTTGAACACGGCGAGGATATCGCCGTTCTTCAGGAGCCGCGTTGCGATCTGGTTGACGCAATGCGCTTGATCCTTGAAGATCGTGAAGTGTTCGACGTCTTTCATAACAGTCATTCCCTGGGTTCCTCTTTTGGGATGTCTTGGGTTTTTCGGCCTACAGCCGAATTCCGATGTTCTTGATGCTGAGATAGTTGCGGATGCCGGGTAGTCCGCGCTCGCGGCCGACCCCACTGTCCTTGATGCCGCCGGTTGGCGCCTGGACACCGCCGATGAACCAGCCATTGATCCAGACCGATCCGGCCTCGACGTCGCGGGCGAATGCCAGGGCGCGCGAGATGTCGCGACTGTAGACGCCGGCGACGAGGCCGAAGCCGAGACCGTTGGTCATGGCGAGCGCCTCGTCGGCGGTGTCGAAGGACAGCGCCACGGCGACGGGGCCGAAAATCTCTTCGCGCGCCAGCGCGCTTGCCGGATCGACGCCGTCGAAAATCGTCGGCTCGACGAAATAGCCGGTGTCGAGCCCTTTCGGACGGCCGCCACCGAGCCGCACTGTGGCTCCCGCCGCGCGGCCCTCGTCGATGTAGGATTGAACCTTGGCGTGCTGTTCCTTCGAGACCAGCGGTCCGAGATCGCAATTGTCGAGCCCCCTGCCGACGGTCAGTCGGGAGGCACCCTGCGCCAGCCGGTCGAGGAACTCCTCGCGGATCGATCGATGCAGCAGGAACCGCGACGAGGACGAGCAGACCTGGCCGCTATTGCCGAAAGCCCCGTCAAGGGCGTCGAAAGCGGCCCTTTCCAGATCGGCGTCCTCGAACACCACCATTGGGTTCTTGCCACCGAGCTCAAGCACCACGGGCTTCAGCCCCTGTGCTGCGCCGGCGTAGATCTTGCGGCCGGTCTCGACCGATCCGGTGAAAGTGATGCCGCGCACCAAAGGATGCGAAACGAGTGCTGCGCCGGCATCTTCGCCAAAGCCTGCCACCACATTCACCACGCCGTCGGGCAGTCCAGCACGCTGGCAGAGCTCGGCCAAGGCCAGCGCCGTCAGCGGCGATTGCTCGGCGGGCTTGATGACGACCGTGCAGCCCGCGGCAAGTGCCGGCGCCACCGAGCGCGCGACCATGCCCAGCGGATAGTTCCATGGCACGATATGGCCGGTCACGCCGACGGGCTCGAGCATGGTGAAGTCGATGAAATCGCGACCGAGCGGGATCGTCGACCCCTCCATCTTGTCGGCAGCCCCGGCATTGTAGCGCAGCGTCGCGCACACGCCCCTGATGTCGCCGAGTGCCT
>Ga0136846_1210842_pt1 | contig 12123 bp, 11 predicted proteins | sample HopSoiMetagenom2_FD_96841 | JGI IMG/M metagenome (GOLD analysis project Ga0136846, IMG submission 96841) | Grasslands soil microbial communities from Hopland, California, USA - 2 Assembly 2016 (version 4) | ecosystem: Environmental > Terrestrial > Soil > Grasslands | place: USA: Hopland...
TCGGCGTGTTTGATTCCAAGACAGCGACGTGGACTCTCAAGTACGGTGCGGAAACCGGAGCCGCCAATGCGGGCGTGTTCCAGTTCGGCAAGCCGGGCACACTGCCGGTCGTTGGCGATTGGAACGGCGACGGCCGTGACGACATCGGCACATTCGATCCGAAAACGGCGACCTGGACGCTGCGGCTGGGCGCCTCGCCGGGTCCGGCCAACGCGGGCACGTTCCAGTTTGGCGCAAAAAGCGCTCGGCCGGTCGTTGGCGACTGGAACGGCGATGGCAAAGACGGCATTGGCACTTTCCGCATCGATACAACCGAATGGATGCTGCGGAACACGGCCTCGGCCGGAGCGGCGGACGCGGGCCGGTTCCGATTTGGCGCGCGTAACGGCATCGCCGTCACGGGCGACTGGAACGGTGACGGCAAAGATGGCATTGGCACCTTTGAGAGCAGCTCGACTCGTTGGATGCTGCGACAAAGTGCTTCCGCTGGCCGCGCCGACGCCGGCTCGTTCAAATTCGGCGCGCGCGGAACGATACCTGTCACCGGTGATTTCGCTGGCCCTGTGGTCGCTGCCAGTGCGGCCAATACGCTGGCCACCGTCGTGCTGCCGCCGGTCAATCTCGATCTGCTCGGCCTCGAAGTCGATACCAGTCCGATTACGGTCACAGTTTCCTCGACCACCGGTGACGGCAAGCTGCTGGGCAACCTGCTTTCGACCGTCAACTCACTCGTCGATCTCAACAGCGCCTCGAGCGCGCTCAACACGGTTCTCAAATCGACCGTCAATCTGCTCAACTCGGCGAAGCTCAACGTCAGCGGCGTCACATCCGGCCCGTTGGATAGCGCCGCCGCGACTGCCAATCAGGTGCTCGAGCTGTTCGTCGCACCGGTGCACCTCGATCTGCTCGGTGCGGTCGTCGATACGAGCCCCATTCGTCTGACGATCACCACGCACTCCGGCCAGGGACTCGTCCTGGGCAATGCGGTTACCACGCTCGTCAACCTGTTTAATCCGCCGCTGCCGCAAACGCTAGATATTAACACGCTGAACGACAAGTTGAGTCAGCTCCAGCAGCAGCTCGACCTGCAACTGCCCGGCATTGCTCCCGCGCCCGTGCCCAGCACGCCGGCCACGGCTGGCCAGATCCTCAACGTCACCGTTCCACCGCTAGACCTTAATTTGCTCGGCCTGTTGGTCGAGACGTCGCCGATTGTCGTCAATGCCAGCGCTCAGACTGGTAGTGGACTATTGCTCGGAAACGTGCTCACGACCGCGCTCAACACGCTCGGCGCGACGCCGCAGAACCTGGCGCAGCTCAACGACCACATCAACGCTATCCTGGCGAAAGTTGTCGGCGTTCTGAACTCGGCAAATCTGACGTTGACGCCGACTGCCATCGGCTCGCTGCCCGCTGCGGTGCAAGCTCTCTTGAGTCCGACACTCACCGCGCCGGCTCCGGGATCGACTGCGCCGATTTTGGACCTGATGATCGCTTCCAGCGACGGCACTTCGCCGCCGGTCGATGTCAACCTGCTCGGCCTGTCGATCACCACATCGGACATCGACGCGCATCTCAAAGCAATGACCGGCGATGGACAGGTCCTCGGCAATCTGCTTTACAACCTGGCCAACCTGGCCGATCCAGGCGGGCCGGCGGGATTGCTCAACCTGCTGAATCTGCTTGGCTCCAATCCGCAAGGCTCGCCAGGCACGGTGTCCGGCGGCTCAGTCACGCCGTCCACTCAGGCAGCGCAGCAGCTCCTCACGATCAATCTCAAGCCGCTGCACCTCGACCTGCTCGGGCTGGCGATCCAAAGCGATCCGATTGTCGTGAATCTGCAGACGCAGGGCGGTGACGGCAAGTTGCTGGGCAATCTGCTCGGCGGCATCATGACGCTCGTCAACGTCAATGGCGTCAACACCGCGCTCAACAACGTGCTCGCGACCACCGTTGACCTCGTTAATTCGGTGTCGCTCACTGTCAACGGCGTCAATGGCGACGCGCTTAATGGCGATCCGGTGGCCGACACGCCGGTGCTCGACCTGTTCGTGGCCCCAGTGCATTTGGACCTGCTCGGCTTGCTGGCGACGACCGAGCCGATTCACCTGACGATTATCGGTCATTCTGGCAATGGTCAATTGCTGGGCAACGTCGTTTATGAGCTGGCCCATTTGTTCGATCCGCCACTACCGTCGCAGCTCAACCTGGACGATATCAATCAGCGGCTGGCCGGCTTGATTAGCCGCCTCGAAGCCCAAATCCCCGGCATTCCGCCGGCTCAATCGCCCGCGGTGCAGCTCACGACCGATCAATTCCTGCAATTAACGGTGCCATCGCTCAACTTGAACCTGCTCGGCCTGCTATTGCAAACATCGCCGATTACGGTCAACGGGTACGCCCATCCTGGCGATGCGCAGTTGCTCGGCAACGTCCTGACGACCGTGCTCAATACAGTTGGCGCCACGCGGCAGAACCTGACGGGCCTGAACAGCAATCTTAACCGCCTGCTGGCTGATGTGGTTGGCGTGCTGAATGCTTCAACGCTCACGTTGAATGCGGGCGCAATCGCCTCGCTGCCCGGAGTCATCCAAACATTGCTCCAGCCCACATTGATTTCAGCGACGCCCGGCGCGACCGCACCAATCCTCGACCTGATCATCAGCAACGGTACAAGCTCCGGTCCGCCGGTCAATGTCAACTTGTTGGGCCTGCAAGTCACCACGAGCAACATTCGGGCAATGCTGAAAGCTAAAACGGGCGACGGCCTGCTCCTCGGCAATCTGCTGTTCAACACGGCCCACTTACTCGACCGCGGTCCCACGACGCTCCTGCTGTTATTGACCGAGCTGAGCCAGTTATAGGCCGTGAAAAATAGAGTGCCTCGTCGAACCGCGACTTAGGCGTCCCACGCCTTTGCCAGCTCGTCGATCTTGGCGTGCTCGTGCTTCGAGATGGTGGCGAGGCCGAGAAAACCGCCGGCGGCGGCGGCCACACGGTGAGCCCGATCAAGCATGTTCTTTTTCATCGCGGCGATCGTCTCTTTAGGCGTAACCCGCGCTAACTCGTGCACGTATTCCTTCCAGGCCCCGATGATTCCGGGATCGGGCTGGTCTTCCAGCCACCGCTTCAGTAGCGCGTAAGCCGCCGAATCCGGATGGATTCCGTGGGCCACCGCGGCATTCAGCACGGCCTCTCGCTCCTCGGGGGCCACCGTTCCGTCGCACCAGGCCACCTCGACCAGCGGAATCAGGGCCACAGCCGTTAACGTTTCGGCCTGCACGCCGGCTTTCACCAGACTATCCAGCACGTGCTCTTCCACGATGCCGGTGACATGGCCAACCTTGCGCTTCTCTTCCTTGGCCGAAAGCTCGCCCCGTAATTTCTCCAGGAGCTGCCGGTCCCGCTCCTTGAAGAACGCCTCTTCCAGGGCGATTTCGCGTTGTTTGAAGGGGTCGTTGCTGCTGCCTTTGGCCATGACAAGTCGTCCATTCCGCGCGTTGGTTGTTTCTCCGATCATTTTATCGCGATCGGCCGCGACCCGCCACGGCTGGCGAATCACGAGTTTCAAGTTCCACGTTTCAAGTTTCAAGTTGACGCTGGGAACCTGAAACCTGAAACTTGAAACTTGAAACTTGAAACTCGAAACCTAATGCCGGAATCCTGAACCTCGAACCCTTCTGCTATGACCCATCCCTGGCACGACGTTACGCCCGGCCTGAAGCTGCCCTACGAGTTCATGGCCCTCATCGAAATTCCCCGCGGCAGCAGCATCAAATACGAGCTGGATAAAGCGACCGGCCTGTTGCGCGTCGATCGCATGCTCTACTCCGCCGTGCACTATCCGGCGAATTATGGCTTTATCCCGCAGACCTATGCCGAAGACGACGACCCGCTCGACGTGCTCGTGCTGTGTCAGGAGCCGGTGGTGCCGTTGACGCTCGTTCGCTCACGGGCAATCGGCCTGATGACGATGGTCGATAGCGGCAAGAAGGATCACAAGATTCTTGCCGTGGCGATGGACGATCCGGAGTTCAACAGCTTTCAAGAAGCGGGTGAGTTGCCGGAACATCGGCTCACGATGCTGCGGCGTTTTTTCCTCGACTACAAGACGCTGGAGCACAAGACGGTCGAAGTCGAAGAGTTTCAGCCCGCCGCGTTCGCTGCGCCGATCATCGAGGCGGCCCTTAATCGCTATAGCGAGCAGCGCCGCCACGGATTCGCCAAAAAATAACCATTACCGTTCGAGCAACCATTCCATATCGCTCGCTTCGGCTGCCGCCTCATAGCCGTCGGGCAGCGGCGACGAAATTGGTAATACGAGGGCGGCGAAAACCACGGCTGCCGCCAATCCGAGCGCGAGACGCGTTGTGGGAAGTTTCTGATGCACTGTAGCCAGTGCGAAGCTAATAATCGCCGCGGTCGCGACACCCTCCAGAGAACCAATCCACAGGTGGTAGCTCAGCATGCGGGCTGCGAAGGCCGACCACGCCATCAATTCGCTGGCTGGCCGAAACATGGCCGTCTCAACAACGATTAGCGCCGCTGCCAGCACGACGGATATCGCTGCGGCACAGGCTAATCGAGGCACGGTGGCCAGCGAGAATCGCTGGGCGACGGCCACAATTGCCGCCGGCACTAGCGCCATATTCAGCACATTGGCCCCGAGAGCCGCGATTCCACCATCGCCGAGCGCGATTGCTTGAATCGCCAAACCCAGGGCCATCGTCCATGCTCCGAGCGCCGGCCCCAGGGCCCAGGCCAATAGCACGCCGCCCACCAGATGCCCGCTGATTCCCGCCGCGACGGGCACATTGAACGCCTGCGCCGCAAAAACCACGCATCCCAGACCGACCGCAAGCTGTAGCTTCTGCATCGAAACGGCGCCTCTCTGTGTTATGCTTCGCAAAACACAGGCACCCGCTGCCGCGAGTCCCGCCGCAGCCGCACCAAATGTCACCGCCGCACACTCCGGCGTAATCGCGCCATTTCCCAGATGCATGGCTCATCTCCTAGGGTGAGAATTCGCTCGTAAAGTTTACCGCGCGCCTGTCGAACTGCGTATAGCGGTCGGCGATGGAAGCTCTGACGTGTTGTTAGACGGCGAGGCGAGCAAGGCAATCTTTCATATAGGCGATGCTGTCGCGGGCAAGGGATTCGACGCCGGGCGCGTAGTCGAAGACTTCGACCGAGACCCAGCCGCGATAATCGATGTCGGCCAGCGCTTGAAAAATCGGCACGAAATCGAGGTCGCCCATGCCGGGGCCGCGCATGTTGGGATCGTTGGCGTGGAAGTGATGGAGCAGCTTCGCATTTTCGCGGAGGAGCTGCGGGATCGGCTTCGATTCGCTGGCCATCGCTTTGCAATCGAGGTGCAGGCGGCAGTGGGACGAGGCGACCATCTCGCAGAGCTGCCGGCCGGCTTCGGCGGTAAGCAGGAAGTTGCCATCCTTGAGTCCGAGGGGCTCGACGGCGAGCGTGACGCCGCATTCTTCCAGCGTGGGCTTGGTTCGGCGGAGGCAATCGGCCGCCAGGTCCATCGCCTGATCGTCCGTCACGCCTGGCAGAAGATTCCGCTGCAACGGAGAGCCGAGGACCATGAGGTTCCCGCCCAGATCGCGGCATAGTCGGGCGAGCTCGCCGATGTAATCGGCCGTTTTCTTGCGGATGGCGTCGTCGGGCGTGGTGAGATAGTAGCCGGTGGTTTTGGCGAGCAGCCAATGCAACCCGATGATTTCCAGGCCGGCGTCGTTGGCTTGCTTACGCACTTCGGCGCGCTGGGCCGGCGAAATCTCATAGGCGTTGATATTGATGGTAAAGGGAGCGATCTCCAGGCCGGTGTAGCCGAGTTCCGCGGCGAATCGGAAGGCCTTGTCGAAGGGCCAGTCCTGAAAAGTTTCGTTGCAGATGGCGAAGCGCATTGCGAGAGGGTGGGTAGTGAGTAAGTGAGTGGTGACTGGGTATGGGTGTATTGGATATCGGTCCTTTACAATGTCGCACATGTCGGACGCAGCGTCAGCACGTCATCGGTGCCCGGAGTGTGGAGCCGAGCTGGCCGCGGGGCAGGCCCGCTGCTGGCTATGTGCGCGGAAATTCAGCGAGGCGGAGAACAGCAATCCGTATGCGTCGCCGCAGCCGGTGGGCGAGAACAACGACTATCAAGTCTCGCTTGCGTCGTTATTCCTGATCATGACGCTGTCGGCCGTCGGCACTGGCTTGTTCCTGGTGGCACCGGGATTGGGAGTGTTGTTTGCGGTATTGAGCGTTCCCGCGCTCGTTCGCACGATTGTCGCGGCCAAGCAGCAATGGCGGGCCGGTGCGGCGCTGACGATTGGCGAAAAGATGGGCGTCTTCGTGGTGTCCTTTTTTATTATGGTGGCGATTGGCATCGCCTCGTCGGTGGCCTTTGGCGTCGCCTGCACGGGCGGCCTGCTGCTGGGATTGGGAATTGGCGTAAATGATCCTACCCCTGCCTTCGTGTTGGGTATCGGCTTTGGTCTGATAGCGGCAATTCCGTTCGCGATCTGGACGTTGCTAGCGAACTGGCCATCGAAGGTCGAGTTTGCAAAAAAGTCAGGTCCCGGCGGTCCTTAGCGGTGTAAATATGACAGCGGATCCGATGATGCTGAGTGAGACTGCGGCACGCGAGCAGCGGCAGTGGTTCATTGTGGGCCGCTGGCAAGAATATGAAGGCGAGTCGCGGACGAATCTGCTGCGGATCATCGCGGTGGGTGCGTTTTACATCATCGAGCTGTTGCGTTTTTATGTCTTTCAGAAAGGCACGGCGGAGCAGTTGCCATTCCACCGTCACGCGACGATGGTCGCTGTGGCTTGGACGATGGTGGGGCTGGCCGTTTTGCTGTGCCTGCGGATGAGGATTTTTCCGGCGGCGCTGAAATATGCTTCCACGGCCTGCGACGTTTTGCTGCTGACGGCATTGGCGGCTCTGGCGGGCGGGCCGTTTAGCGCGCTGGTGCATGTTTATTTTCTGGTGATCGTGCTGGCGGCGCTGCGGTTTAGCTTGGGCTTGGTATGGTTCGCCACGATCGCCGGAATGGCCGGGTATTGGGCCCTGGTGGGCCTCGAAGATTCGAAAACGAGCCGCTGGTTTGATGCGAATCATGTGGTGCCGCCAACGACGCAGCTCGTCACGCTCCTCAGCCTGGCGATGACGGGAGTTGTCCTCGGCCAGGTGGTGCGGCGCGTGAAGGGGATGGCAGAGGATTATGCGCGGCGCATGGCAGCGGCGGAGAAAACGGCGTGAAGGACCTCCTCGAAATCGATGTGCCGCACAGCTCGAAGCCTGCCACCCGACACCGCGACTATACGTTCCTGGGGACGACGCAGAGCTTGTGTCCAGACTGTCTAGCCGTCGTACCGGCAAAGATTATCGCTCGCCGTGGACGGGTTTATTTCCGCAAGACATGTCTGACGCATGGCGAGCGGGAGGATTTTGTTTGCTCGGATGTGCGGTGGTACGACCGCATGGAGTTCGCGCTGCCCGCGCGGTTGCCGGCGGTGGTGGGCATTGAGGCGGAGCGAGGCTGCCCGCTCGATTGCGGATTATGCACGGAGCATGAGCAGCACACGTGCGTTGGCGTGTTGGAAGTCACGTCGTCCTGTAATCTCTCCTGCCCGATGTGCTACGCGGGGAGTGGTCCCGGCGGTAAGCACCTGGCGCTGCAGGATTGCAAAAAGCAGATCGATCGGCTGGTGGAGGTGGAAGGTCGAGCGGAGATTTGTCAGCTTTCGGGCGGGGAGCCAACAACGCATCCCCAGTTAGCCGAGATCGTGGAATACGCCCTGTCGCGGGAGATCGACTATGTCATGATCAACACGAATGGCATTCGATTCGCGCGCGACCCCGAGCTGGTGGACTTAGCCGCGCGGCATCGTGACCGGCTGGAGATTTATTTTCAGTTTGACGGTCTGCATGACGATGTGTACCGGGCCATTCGCGGCGAGCCGCTGCTGGCGATCAAGCTCGAAGCGCTGGAAGCGCTGGGCAACGCGGGCGTGCATGTGACGCTGGTGCCGACCCTCCAGGCGGGAGTTAACGACGACCAGCTAGGGCCGATCGTTGAATTTGGTTTGGCGCGTCAGTGGATCACCGGAATCAGCTTTCAGCCGGCAACCTATTCGGGCCGGCGTGTCCTGCCGGCAGATTTAGAGCGGCGGATTACCTTTCCCGATGTGATTCGCGGCATCGCGCAACAAACCGGCGGCCGTTTTCGCGAGGACGATTTTCTGCCGCTGCCCTGCGCGCATCCGAATTGCCACCAGATTGCGATCGCCTATCGACACGACGGCACGGCGACGCCAGTCACGCGGTTTATCGATGCGGCGGCCAACTTTGATCTGCTGGCCAACGGAATCAGCTTCACGCGGGAAAAATCGCGGGAGCTGATCAAGCAGTATTTGGCAAGAAACACATGCTGCGGGGGAAACTGCGGCGATGAAGCTTCAGGACTCGGGTTTCAGGATTCAGAAGGAGCAGAGTTTCTGCGCAAGGTTGTTGATCAACAGCTTGGCGCTGAAAACCTGTTTCGGATCACGATTACGAGTTTCTTGGATGCCTATAACTTCGATGTGCGCCGCGTGATGAAATGCTGCACGCATCATGTGCTGCCGAGCGGGCATGTGATTCCGTTTTGTGCCTACAACGTGCTCTATCGCGACGGGCATGTGCCGCTGCCAAACCTCAAAACTTATGTCGAGTGACTCAAACAAATCGTCGCCTCTCGTTTGCCCTGCATGCCAGGCGCAGCTGCCGCCCGGCGCAAAGTTCTGCTGGCTTTGCGGCGCTCCAATTCGAGAGAACCTCACCCCCGCCGCCGGAATGAGTCTTGGCAAATGGGTGCTGGTAATCCTCTTCGCACTCCTGCTCCAGTTTGTTATTGCGCCCTTGTTAATCATGGCCGCAGTGATTATCGGATTCGCGATTCTCTGTTCGCCCGCTCTCAATCGATGAATGGCCTGCACGATATCCGCTACACGCTGCTCATGCTTTTCGCGGTCGCGGTGATGAGCATCCTTCTGCGCCGCTGGCAAATGAAACTGCCGCTGAGTGCCTGGCAAAAGCTGGCGATTGGAATGGGCGGGTTTTGTGGCGCGATGATTGGAGCGAAGCTGCCGTTCGTATTGTCCGACTGGGCGGGTCTAGTGAGCGGGACGGCGTGGCTGGCAGACGGCAAGACAATCCTGTGCGGCATTGTCGGTGGTTATGTGGGCGTGGAGATCGCCAAGTGGACGCTCGACATCCGTGTGAAAACGGGAGATACGTTCGCCGTGCCGGTGGCGGTGGGCGTGGCGATCGGCCGCTTGGCCTGTTTTCTGGGAGGCTGCTGCTACGGCACGCCGACAGCGCTGCCGTGGGGCGTGTGCTTTGCCCGCAGCGGAGATTCATTGCCGCGGCATCCCACGCAGCTTTATGAAGCGGCCTTTCATCTGCTGATGTCCGGGATGCTCTTCACCCTGCAGCAGCGCGGCCAGTTTCGGGGCCAGCTCATTAAGCTTTATATTCTCATCTACCTTGGTTATCGCTTTTTCACCGAATTCATCCGCCCCGAGCCGCGGCTGCTCGTGGGCCTGACCGGCTATCAATGGGCGACGATCTGCCTGGCGCCGCTGTTTGCCTGGTTATGGTGGAGAGATGCAAGAATGAATCCTATCGTGGTCCAACTTTCTTGATCTCTAACTTGTCGAAGCAAATGATTCCGGTGGCGCCAAACAGGCCAATGCGAAAGATGCCTTCGCGCGCATCTTTGGGGATGACAAAGGTCTTGTGCTCTTCGTGCCAAGCAGAAGTGCCCAGGAACGGGCCGATGTCGAGCCGGGCGATCTGCTTCCGCTGATCGTCGTAGAGCGTGATGGCGATGAACGGTTTTTGGTCGAGGTCCTGGGTGCCGGCGATGACGTTTTCGGCTTTTACGAAGGCCGAGACTTCGAGCTGCGGCACCTTGCGGCCGTCGATGGGAAAGCCTTGCAGCAAGTGGGCGTCGAGATTGGGCTCCGTGTTTTTGAATTCGATGTAGTGCTTGCCGTCGGGCGACTTTTCGTCGGTTCGCCGCGTCAGCAGCCGCTCGTAGTACCAGCCGGGCTGGCCCTCTTGCGATTTGTAGTTCGGCTCTTCCTCGAAGCTGCCGTTGACTAGATGCGGATTCTCGGGATCCGGCTTAATCACGCGCTCGGCGTCCGCTTTGCCAGTCATCGGGACGAAGAGCGTGGGCAGCAACGCTTCTTTTTCGAGCTTGTTGTTTTTCTTGGTGAACAGGTACAGCGTCTGCGCGAATCGCTCGCCGACGGGAATGGCCATCAGTCCGCCATCGGCCAGTTGATCGACCAACGGCTGCGGCACATTTTCCGGCGAGCAGGTGACGATGATCTTGTTGAACGGCGCTTTTTCCGGCCAGCCCAGATAGCCATCACCCTGCTTGGTGAAAACGTTTTTGTAGCGGGCGAGAGCTTTTTTCGCATTGCTGGCGAGCTCGGGAACGATCTCGATCGAATAGACTTCTTTGACAAGCCCGCTGAGCACGGCGGCTTGATATCCGCTGCCGGTGCCAATCTCCAGGACTTTGTCGTTTGGCTCGGGCTTGAGAGCCTGCGTCATTTGCGCCACGATCAGCGGCGACGAGATCGTTTGCTTGTAGCCAATCGGCAGGCCCATGTCGTAATACGACTTCCCACGCAGCGGCAGCGGGACAAACTCGTGCCGCGGCGTCTCTTTCATCGCCTCAATGACGCGCGGGTCTTTGATGCCGGCGGGAACGAGGATTTTATCGACGAGCTGATGACGCCAGCTTTCGAACTCGGCCCGCGTCTGGGCGGGGACCGGGCGTGCGCATCCGAGAACGAACAATATCAAACAAACGACAATCGACCGCTGCATCCAGAACATGCGGTTAGGCTCCAAGTTTCGCCCCTGACGGCACACGGAGTGTGCCTACTATTGACGATTATAGCTCTTCGCAGCCGTAAGCTTCGATCTCAAACGGATTGTCATAATAGGCGTCGTATCCGCGGAGCCCAAGCCAGGCAGAACAAGCGAGGTAGGCGGGGACCATGAGCGGTCCCCAGCGCTCATACTGGGCGACGTGGACGAGCTCATGGCAGCGGCTGCGATCGAGGTCGGCCCGTGTTCGCGCGATGACGACATGGCCGAGCGTCATCGCCGCGGCTCCGCCGCAAATCGGTACGCACTTGAGTAGCCACTGCAGCCAGCCGCCGTGGAATTCCAGCACCCGGCCGACCCGCTGAGAGGCGCCGCCGGTGACGAGTCCGGCGAGGCCGAGCGCTAGGCCACAGATGGTCCAGGGAAGAGCCCAGAGTAATCGCAACACCAGCAGAAACGTCGGCAAATAGACAGCCCTTGTCCCAAGGACCATAATACGACACGCTCGTGACTATCACTGTAATTTTACCATTCATCCCCAAGGCGATCGGCGCTCCCGTCGGTATCTCATGCGAACGAATCCTGTAAAGGCCAAGCTCCGCCGGGGCGAGGTGAGTTTTGGAACCTGGCTGGCCTTCGGCGATCTTTATGCCACGCGACTGCTCGCGCGGATGGGATTCGATTGGCTGACGCTCGATATCGAGCATTCGGCAATCGACTGGTCGCAGGCGACGTCCATTTTTGGCGCCGTGGCCGATGCCGGCTGCGTGCCGCTGGCGCGTGTGCCTGAGGGAACCCATCATTACATCAAGCGGGTTCTCGACGCGGGGGCGTGGGGGATTGTCGTTCCGATGGTCGATACGGTGGAGCAGGCGAAAATTGCGATTGCGGCCGCGTATTATCCGCCGGTGGGCAACCGCAGCGTCGGGGGCGGCATGCACTCGATGAATTTTGGGGCGACGGCGGCGGATTACTACAACCAGGCGAACGACAACATTTTGGTCGTGCTGCAGACTGAGAGCCCGCGCGGTGTGGAAAATGCCGAGGCCATTTATAGCTTGCCGGGTGTGGATGCGATCTTTATCGGGCCGAACGATTTGCGATTTCAGATGCGGTTGCCGGACGGCGCGTTTCCCACGGCCGATCAGCACGAAGCGATGGTGCAGCGCGTGATTGCGGCAGGCAAGAAGGTGAAATGCCCAACGGGCATTCATTGCTTTGATCCACAA
>Ga0136846_1214414_pt1 | contig 12123 bp, 13 predicted proteins | sample HopSoiMetagenom2_FD_96841 | JGI IMG/M metagenome (GOLD analysis project Ga0136846, IMG submission 96841) | Grasslands soil microbial communities from Hopland, California, USA - 2 Assembly 2016 (version 4) | ecosystem: Environmental > Terrestrial > Soil > Grasslands | place: USA: Hopland...
CGAGCTCGACGAGCGGCTAGGCGAGGCCCTGGCCGCGGGCACCTACGCGGAACTGGCCACGCTCACCGAAGACATCCCCGTCGGGCCGCCCGTAGCCCGGCCGGCGCGCCGGCCGCCCAGGCGGCGGGCAGGCAACGCGGCGCGGTGGAGCGCGGCCGGGCTGGTGGCGCCCGCCCTTCTCGCCGTCGCTCTCGCGTCCGCTTCGCTGAACGGCGGGAGCGGCTACTGGGTGGTGGCCGTCGTAGCCGCCATCGTCTACTTCGTGCTCTGGCTGTCCGCCGGGGCGGACATGCTCTGGCAATGGCACTGCATGTCCCAGCCGGGGACCGGGATGTGCGTCCGGTGCGCGCACACCGCCGTGTCGCACCGCACGCCGGTCTCCTGCGCGGCCCGGCCCGGCGCTCCGGGATTGCGGCGTCGCTGCCCGTGTGCGGGCTACGTGCCGCCGGGGGAATCGCCCCCGGCCGCCGACCTGAGCCCCGTTCCGGCTCAGTGCCGGTAACCGCCTGACGAGGTTCCGCCCATACCCCCGGACGGCATCGCTGCCGGTGAAGCAGACGTGCTTGACCGCGGGTCGCTGACACGACCGAGCCGACGCCCTCGTCCGCCCCGGTGACGACGTTCAGCACACCGGGCGGCAGGGCGCGGACCAGGTGCCGCAACGTCCGCACCGACGGCAGGAGGGTCGTGAGGCACCAGACGGTCGGAGAAAAGCCAAAGAATACTTTGACTTTCTCGATCCCAAAGTATTCTTTGAGGTATGGAGATCAGCGACCCGAAGGCGATCCGGGCGCTCGCGCATCCGCTCCGCCTGGACCTGCTCCAGGTCCTCGGTTCCGGCGGCCCGGCGACGGCTGCCCAGTGCGGCCGGGTGCTCGGGGTCTCGCAGGCCAGCTGCTCGTTCCACCTGCGTCAGCTGGCCAAGTACGGGTTCGTCGAGGACGCCGGTCCCGGGCGGGACCGGCGCGAACGGCAGTGGCGGGTCACCCAGCAGCGGCTGACGGTCCGGAGCGGGACCAGCGGCGACGCGGCCGTGCAGCAGCAGATCGAGCGGCTGGTGGTCGAGCGCGAGCTGCAGGCCATCCTCGACTACTCGCAGCGGCCGGACGGCGCGAGCCCCGAGTGGCAGGGCAAAGCGGGCATCGTGACCACGATGGCCGTCCTGTCCCCGGACGAGGCTGCCGACCTCAAGGAGAAGTGGATAGCGCTGATCGCCCCGTACACCACCGCGGCCCAGGCCGATGGCGACCCCGAACCCGGGCCTCGGCTCGGGCAGCGTCACGTCCGGTACTTCATGGCCGCGACACCCCTACCAGAATCGAGCCGGGAGACAGCGCATGACTGACAGCACCATCGATTTCGCGACCGGAGCCCCCGCTGCGGGCACCCTGGCCGTCAGCTGGATCCACGGGGTCCCCGCCCGGCGGCGGGCCACTGACCCGCCGATCCAGGTCCACCGCTACGACGAGCACACCGTCATCCTGCGGCAAAGCAAATCGGTCCATTACGAGGCCCCGTTCATCTACCTGCTCTTCGGCAACGACCGCGCGCTGCTGCTCGACACTGGCGTCACCGCCGACCCGGCCAAGTTCCCGCTGCGCGCCACCGTCGACCAGCTCGTTGACGGGTGGCTGGCCCGGCACCCACGCGACGGGTACCAGCTGGTCGTGGTGCATACCCACGGCCACGGTGACCACGTCGCGGGGGACGCGCAGTTCGCCGGCCGGGCCGCCACGACTGTGGTCAGCCATGAGCTCGACGTGGTGAAGGAGCACTTCGGTTTTACCGCCTGGCCGGAGCAGGTCGTGCCGCACGACCTGGGCGGGCGCGTGCTCGAGGTGACCGGCAGCCCCGGTCACCACCGGGCCGCGATCACCGTCTATGACCCTTGGACCGGCTTCCTGCTCACCGGCGACACCGTCTACCCCGGCCGCTTGTACGTGCAGGATTTCGCCCAGTTCCAGGCCAGCCTGGACCGGATGATCGAGCTGGCCGGCGACCGTCCCGTCACGCACGTCCTCGGCTGCCACATCGAGATGACCAGGCGGCCCGGCCGTGACTACCCGATCGGGGCCACCTACCAGCCGGACGAGCCGCGCCTGGAGATGACCGTCGGCCAGCTCAGGGAGGTCCAGGCGGCAACCGCGTCGGTGGCGGGCAAACGGGGCATCCACCCCTTCGACGCCTTCATCATCTACAACGAGCCCCGCGCCCGTCACCAGCTGAAGCTGATGGGACGGGGCCTGGCGCACAAGGCATACTTGGCCGTGATGTCCAGATCTAGGTAACCCGGGGTACTGTGCAGCACATTCTGGCTCTCTCGCGCTCGGCTGTGATCGTCCGGCACTGGTTCGAGATCGACCTCGATGACGCTTCCATGGAGCACGGCGCCAGGATCGAGATCCGGGAACTGCCGGCCCAGCCGCACCGCGGCAGCGAGTCGGCGGCCCAGGTCACTACCGTCGACCGCCCGCTGTGGCGAGCCGATCTGTTCGACCGGCTCACGGATCCGCCGGGCAGCTTCGGTGTCGCCCACTACCACCCGCGGTTCACCGGTATCGAGCCATCGGGCCGGCACTGGGACGCCGCGCTGACCGCCGACCCGTGGACCTGGCTCGGCGATCAGATCGCCAGCCTGGGCACGGCGGCCGGGGGAGCGGCCTGGCCGCTCGACCCGGACGACGCCGCCGAACTGCCCAGCCTGGCCGGCACGGTGGTGGAGACGGCCCGGCAGTTCGGCCCGGACCGCTGCCGGTCGGCGGCGGAGTGCTTCCACCTCACCAGGGACGTCCGGGACGCCGTCCAGCTCATGGTCGCGACCATGAGCACCCCGGAGCGCCTGGACCGGGACCGGGCCGCGCTCTGGCTGGCCTGAAGGGGCCGCCCTGAAGGGGCTGGCCTGAGCGGCCGGGTCAGTCGTCCCAGCGGACGGTGATCCGCTTGCCCTCGATGCCGGGCAGCGGCAGGGACTCGGCTTCCTCCACGACCGCGTCGCGTTCCGCGGGCGACAGCGGCCGCCAGGCCTGCGCCGTGATCACCGGGCCCGCGCGCCGCCAGGTCCCGGCGATCTCCTCCCCGACGAGCAGGCCGCCGGGCCAGACCCGCGACGTCCAGAGCGCGCCGCGCCGGTCTTCGTCCGGGACCAGCAGGGCCCGGTCAGCCGCATAGAGCAGGAAGTAGGGGTCGCCGCTGGGCAGCAGCCGCGCGGGTGCCGCCGGTCCCGGATCGGCGGCGGCGCGGAAGGCCGCCTCGTCCGTGCTGAGGATCCACGCCCCGCCGACCGGTGTCCGCACCGGCGTCAGCGCGGTGCCGAGCGCCTCGAACGCCGACGCGGCCGAGCGCACGCTGATTCCCGCCCACCGGCGGAAGGCCTCCGGCGTGGCGGGCCCGTAGACATGCAGGTACCGGCGCGCCAGCTCCAGGCGAGCCTCACCGGCGCTGAGCTGCGGCGGCGGCACGGTCCAGACCACCGGCAGCCGCGCGCCTTCCCACCGGATCAGGACCGTGCCGGTCGCCGCCGCGTACCTGAGCATGTTGGGGTGCACGCCGAGCGCGTGACCGGCCTCGCCGTAGGTCATCCGCCCGCCGTCCAGGTGGGCGTGCAGCCGGACGGCCAGCTCCTCCGCTCTCCGCCGCCCCTTGGCGTCCTCGGGTAGCGTCCCGAGGGAGAAGACGGGCAGGTCGCACGCGGCCACCACGAACACGGTGTACCGGGGTCCCCACAGCTGGACCAGCGACGGATCCTCCCAGGTGGCGGGTTCGGTCCCGGCGACGCGGGCGTGGATCGACAGCAGCGCGGCCCGCGGCATGCTGTCCTGCAGCCCCGCCCAGGCCGCCTGCCGCAGCGAGCGGCTCCCGCGCGGAAGCCGCTCGCCGAGCGCTCCGGCCTGCCGCCGGAACGCCAGTACCTGCGGCCGGGTCAGGTCAAGCCGGCTCCCGGTCACCCCGCATCACCCCCGCCCCGCTGGTCTAGCCAGGCCGCGAACTCCGCTAGCGTCCGGATCCCGTCGTCCATCACGGCCGTGTAGATATCCAGGCCGCCGACCTGATCCGGGTAGGCGGGCTGGCGGTGCCAGTGGTCCTTGATCCGCAGTACCGCGAGGCGCTCCTCGGCGGTGATGCGCTCGCGCAGTTCCTCGTGCCAGCGCGTGACGTTGCGGTGCAGGTCGTGCAGCCACAGCGTCAGGTCGATCCGCCAGCGGTCAGGATCCTCTACGGTGAGGGTCACGTGGTACCGCTCGTCGCGGACCTGATCCGTCACGCACCGGGTGCCCCGCTCGTCGCGGTACTCCAGCCCGGTAACCCCCGGCCGGGTCACCACCCGTGCCATCAGGCCCATCACGTCCCGCGGCGGGAAGTCCCGCCCGGCCAGGACCATCACGTCGATCTCGCGCCAGCTCATCAGCCCGGAGACGAAGCTCCCGGTGACCAGCCACGGGCCGACGTCGGCCACCAGCGCGTCCAGGTTAAGCCGGGCGAGCAGCTCCCGCCCCTGCTCCTGGAGAGCTGCCTGCCGGGCCAGCAGATCCTCATCCGTCACAGCTGACATCACTCACCTAGTCCAGCACGCTGGTCACGCCCGCGGCCAGCGTCTTTCTTACCTGCCACACGGCCCCCGGCCGGCCGCGAACGGCGCCGCCCGGCCCTGCGCGAACTGCCCGTGCAGGCCCGGCGGCTGGTCCGGTGCTGGGTCCAGGGTCATCCAGTACCGGTCCCGCACCGCTCCGGCCCAGGCGTAGCCGGTCAGGCTGGCCGTGCCATCCGGGCCGGCCAGCCCCGACGCCCACACCTTGTTCGGCAGCGGGGTGGCGTCCGAGCAGTCGTTGCCGATCAGGTCATAAACCGTACCCGGCGTCCCGCCCGTGATCACGGCCGACACCGTGAACTGCGCCCGCCCCGCGCCCGGCAGGGCCGCGGCCGTGATGACCACCGTGCCCGCCACGCCCCCGGGCGCGGGCAGCCGCAGCGACGCACTGGTCACCTGCGGCAACGGCAACGGCGGGCTGGTCGCGGACAGGCTTGAACCAGGCACAGCGCGGTGCCGGAGCCGGCCCGCCTCAGCCCGGTAGTGCACCGAGATCGTGACCGCGGCAACCAGCGCCACGGCCAGCAACCCCGCGAGCAGCCAGACCGGCCCGGCCGGGCGCGCGGCCCGTTCCCGCGGCTTTCGGCCGGACGTTATGACATCGGCGTCGCGCCCGCTGTCGGCCACCTCATCATTAGCAGGCGGCTAGCCCCGCGGTGTCAACCAGCTGCTCTCGGTCAGCTCACGCACAGGCAGAAGGGATGCCCCGCCGGGTCGAGGAACACCCGGAAGGTCGTACCGGGCTGGTGCTCGTGCTTGGTCGCGCCGAGCGCGAGCACCTCCGCCTCGGCGGCGTCGAGGTCGTCGACGTTCACGTCGATATGCATCTGCTGGGGTACGTCCTGCCCCGGCCACTGGGGCGGGGTATAGGACTCCACCTGCTGGAAGCCGATGCAGTCGCCGTAGTCGGCGCGGATCTCGGCCCAGCCGGGTTTCACCTCGGACTTCCAGTCCAGCATCGCGCCGTAGAAGGCAGCGAGAACGCCCGGGTCAGGACAGTCGAGGACGATGCTCGGGAAACGTGCGATAGCCATGCCAGGCACCGTACCCCCGATCCCGGACGATCAACGTCCGCAACTGGCGCTAGCCACGGTCGCGCTTCATGATCGCGGGCAGTTCCGGCGTCTATGCGGCCAAAACTGCCCGCGATCATGCAGTCAGCCCAGCCGGCCGCCGGGAACGTCCGCCGGGATGCGCCGGCCCGCACGGCCGGGGTGCGCAACATCCCGCCTCCCGTACCGCGACAGCCGTGACGCAACGGCCTCACACCGACAGGCGAGCCAGGATGACCTCGAGCATGCGCGTATCGCTCGGTACCGTGGCTCGCTCGACGTGCTCGACCCGCCAGCCACCGAACGTGCGGCCGATCACCGTCTCGTCCACATCGTTGCGCACTCCGCCGGTACCATGCCGCCAGTCTCACCCCGCGCCGCGGCGCCCCGCCGCGTGCCGCCCCGCCCGCCGCCCGAAGAACGACCCCTCGCCGAGCTGGGCACCCGACACGTATCCCTTGCCGTCCTGGGCGATATTCGACGCGCAGGCCCCGGCCGCGTACAGCCCCGCAATGACCGAACCATCCTCGCGCTGCACCTGCCCGTCCACGGTCGTCCGCAGTCCCCCCAGGGTGAACCCGGCGTACAGCGCGTGCCCGAGCCGCAGGTCGAAGACCGCCCACGGCCCCTGGTCCTGCGCCGCCAGCCAGTCAGCGGCCTTGCCGAAGTCCGGGTCCTCCCCGCGGGCCGCATAGTGGTTGTACCGGGCCAGCGTCCTCTCCAGCGCCCCGGCCGGCACGCCGAGGGCCGCCTCCATCTCGGCTACGGTCTCGTAGCCGTCCAGGACCGGCACCAGCGGCATCTGCGGCTCCTCCAGGTGCGCGCTGTCCACGATCAGGTAGGCGGCCGACCCAGGCTGTTCCAGCACGAACTGCGACGTCCGCGCGTGGTACGAATCCTCGGCCACGAAACGCTCGCCGCGGGAGTTGACGATGAGCCCGGCGACCAGCACCGGGGGAGGGTAGAAGGGAGCGGTGATGAACGGCTCTTCCATGTGCCTGACCGCGGCGCCCGCCGACATCCCGAGCCGGATGCCCAGCCCGTCGTCGTAGGTTGACCCGAGCGCGATCAGCCCCGGCGTTCCCAGCGCCGGCGTGTAGGCGGCGACCATCTCCGGGTTCATCACGAACCCCCCGGCAGCGATCACGACCGCGCTGGCCCCGGCGACCCCGGTATCACCGAACGACCGCCAGCTCACCCCCACGACGGCACCGGACTCGCCCGTCACCAGGCCAGTCGCCCCGGTCTCGTACCGCACCTCGACCCCGGCCTCCATGACCCGGTCCCGCAGCAGGTCCATCACCAGCGCCGCGCCCCGGGTGTCGCCCGGCACCGGGACCTTGTGCCCGCGCGGCGCCGGCCTGGCCTGCTCCCGGAACGGCCGCACCTTCTCGTTGCCGGTGAACATGAGCCCTTCGGTACCCGGCTGGATTACCGCCTTGCCGGGAAAGAAGGAACGCTCGAACGCGAAGCCCAGTGCCTCCAGCCAGCCGAAATGCTCCACCGAGCCCTCGCAGTAGGCGCGGATCTTGTCGTGCTCCGGCTCCTTCGACGTCGCGACCAGGTACTTGTACATCTCCTCCGCGGAGTCCTCGTGGCCGGTCGCCCGCTGCACCGCCGTGCCTCCGCCGAGGTAGAAGTGCCCGCCGGCCATGCCGGTCGTCCCCCCGTGCACGGCGGCCCGCTCGAGCAGCAGCACCCGGGCGCCGCCCCGCGCTGCCTCCAGCGCCGCGCACCCGCCGGCGATACCGAACCCGGCGACCACCACGTCGTACCGCTCAGTGCCCCCGTCCAGCACCGACACAGGCAAAAGATCAGGAATGACCGAACGAGGACGGCTCACGCTACCCCTGTCAGCTCGAGATCCGGCGGGCCAGGCGATCCAGGTAGGCCTCGACCGTCTCGGCCGGTGCGTCCGGCAGTCCCCACAAGAGCTCGGCCACGCCCGCCGCCTCCCACCTGGCGTAGTCATCCGCGGCGGGCCTCGCGGTGATGAGCACGCGGATGTCAGGCGCACCGGGCCGGTTCGCGGCGCCCCACGCCTCCCGCAGCCCGGCCGCCTTGCCGCCGATGTCGTCCTCGCCCGGAGTCGTCATCCAGCCGTCGGCGTGCCGCGCGATCCACCCGAACGTCTTCGGCCCGCCGCCCGCGCCGATGATCAGCGGCACGTGCGCCTGCACCGGTTTCGGGAACGCCCAGCACGGCCCGAAGTTGACGAACTCCCCGTCGTAGGCCGCTTCCTCCTGCGTCCACAGCGCGCGCATCGCCTCGACGTACTCGCGCAGCACCGCCCGCCGCTTCCCGGCCGGCACGCCGTGATCGGCGAGCTCGTCGGTGTTCCACCCGAACCCCGCGCCCACGGTGACCCGCCCGCCCGACAGGTGATCCAGGGTGGCGATCGTCTTGGCCAGCGTCACCGGATCGGATTCGGCCGGCAGCGCCACCGCGGTGGCGAGCCTGATCCGCGACGTGACCACGGCCGCGGTGGCCAGGCAGACCCACGGGTCAAGCGTCCGCATGTAACGGTCGTCCGGCAGCGTCGCGTCGCCGGTGCCGGGGTGGGCGGCTTCCCGCTTGACCGGGATGTGCGTGTGCTCGGGCACGTAGAAGCTGTCGAATCCCCGCTCCTCCGCGGCCCTGGCCGCCTGAGCCGGCGTAACCCCCCGATCGGAGGTGAACAAGACAATCCCGTGACGCATGCCACCAGACTAGAACGTGTTCCACTTTCCACGAAGCTCTGGTCTGAGGCAGTACACGCTGCGCTGAGTATCAGGGTGGCGGGGCCGGCCCTAGCCAGGGCGTGTGGTTGCCCTCAATTTGGTTGTACCGCTTGCTCAGTACCTACTACAGCTGACGAAGTACGCAGTACCAGCTACAACAAACGCACCTGCTGAGTGTGTGGTAGGCGGATAGACAAGAAGCCGTTTACCTGTGACCGATTACGAACCGACACTTCGGTGGGCCGGCCCCGCACGGGGCTCAGTACCGTTGCACCCCCGGCATCTTTTCCGGACGGGCCGCCCGTCAGGCCGGCGTCGCGACCACGGCGTACTGGTCCCGGGCGGTGTCGAAGTCGGTGTCCATCACCCGCAAGCCCGCCGCCCCGAGCCGTTCGTGCAGTTCAGCGGGCGTGAAGGGGCGGAACCCGATCGGGTACTCGCGCGGCTCGATCCGGTCGCCGCCCTCGAACAGGAACGTGATATGAGCGATGATCTCCTCTCCGAAGCGGTCCGGTATCTCCCAGGCGTACAAGCTGACGCACCGGCGGCCGTCGCGGGTCCGCGCGCGGTCGGCGACCCGCACGATCCGCCGCTCGGCGTGGATCTTCTCCCAGTTACGCGAATCGATCACCAGGTGCCCGCCGGGGCGGGCCATCTGCCGCAGGCCGGCCAGTGCCTCGATCATGGCATCGCGGCCGCCGGTGTGCACGAGCGAGTTCCCGATGCAGAGCACGACGTCGAACCGCTCACCGACGACCGCGGGAAGGTCCGCCCACAGGCAGCGCTCCACCGGGATATCCAGGTGCTCGCGCCGGAAGCGGGCCGCCGCCATCGTCACCATCGCGTCGCTTCCGTCGGTGGCCCGTACCCGGTAACCCCGGCGGGCCAGCGCCGCCGCGTTATGGCCGGTGCCGCAGGCCGCGTCCAGCACGGTGCTGGCGTGGCTGGTCTTCTCCAGCAGCCGCGCCGCCGCGGGATGGTTGATCGCGGCGCCGTGAGCCAGCGCGTCGTCGTCGAACAGCCAGTCGTAGTCGGCCGCGAAGGTCTCGTAGTAGTCCGCCATGACCGTAACCTGCCCGGCGACGGGCCGGGTTAGCCTGTCGCGATGATCACCTGCGTGGTGGAGTACACCATCGATTCCCGCCAGATCCCGGTCTTCGAGGAGTTCGCCCGGGCCTGGATCGCCCTGGTGAACAAGCACGGCGGCCAGCACCACGGCTACTTCCTGCCCGCGGAAGGCGCCAGCGACCGCGCCCTGGCCCTGTTCTCGTTCCCGTCCCTGGCCGCGTACGAGTCCTACCGGCAGCTGTTCGGCGTGGACCCCGAGTTCATCGCCGCCGACCGCATCCGCGACGAATCAGGCTGCGTCCTGCGTTACGAGCGCACCTTCATGCGTCCGTTGCTGAGTCCCTGACCGGCCCGGCGGCCACCGCGTCCGCGGCCGCACTGGGCGGTGCGGTGCTGTCCCGCACGACCAGCGTGGTGGCGAGCTCGATCCGGGTCGGGGTGTCACCCGATGGCGGGTTCTGCAGCACGGTGCGGATCGCCAGGGCCGCCATCTGGTCCAGCGGCTGGCGCACCGTGGTCAGCCGGGGTGACATCCACTCGCAAACCTCGACGTCGTCGAAGCCGACCACGCTGAGGTCCTGCGGGATCCGCAGGCCGCGCGCGTGGGCCTCGTCGTAGACCCCGCGGGCCTGCTCGTCCGAGCCGGCGAAGATGGCGGTGGGCGGTTCGCGCAGCCCCAGCAGCGCGGCCGCGGCCTTGCGGCCGCCGCCCACGTAGAAATCCCCGTGCCGGATCATGTTCCGGGATACCGGGATCTGGGCCCGGCTCATCGCGGCCTCGTACCCGGCGATCCGTTCCTGGCTGCACATCATCTCCGCCGGGCCGCCGATGACCGCGATCCGCCGGTGTCCCAGGTCGATGAGGTGCTCGGTCGCGGAGAACCCTCCGGCCCAGTTGGTGCAGCCGATGCTGGGTGCATCCGCGCTCGACCGGCCGACCTGGTCCACGACCACCAGCGGCACGCTCAGCGTGCGCAGCCGCTTGACCACCTGCTGGTGCACGCGCGAGACGACGAAGACCGCCCCGTCGGTCCGGCGCCCGGCGAGGGTCTTGATCCACTCGCGCGGCTGGTCGTGCTGATCATGGGTCACGGTCAGGATCAGGCTGGTACCGAGCCGGTTGGCCTCCTTTTCCGCCCCCCGCAGCACCTCGAAGGCCCAGGGCGTGTCGAGCGTCGGTATCACCACGTCGACCAGGCCGACCCTTTTCGCCGCGGTCCGCCCGCGCCGCTGGTAGGCGGCGTCATCGAGCAGCTGCTGCACCCGCTCCCGGGTGGCCGACGCGACCTCGTCCCGGCCGTTGAGAACCTTGCTCACGGTCGCGACCGAGACGCCGGCCTGGGCCGCGATCGACGCGATCGTCACCCGCGGGCTGGCCTCCGAGCCGGGCGGTGCCGACGTCGCGGCATCCGCCGAATGCCCTTGATCCACGGCCGCTCACCCATTCCTCCGGTCGGCCCGATGGGCCGAAACTTTCCGCCAGCCTAGTCGAAGTTCATGGCCAGACGGCGCATTGCTGCGCCGGTCCCGGATGAAACTTTCTACCGGATCGTGAAGCCGCCATCCACGACGATGTCGGCTCCGTTGATCATCAGCGAGTCATCCGAGCCGAGGAACAGCGCCACCGCGGCGATCTCCTCGGGCTCGGCGAACCGGCCCGCGGGAATCTGGGCGAGCATCGCCTCGGCCTTGGCTCCCGACCACGCCAGGCGGCCGAGCTCGGTGAGCACGACCGTCGGCGAGATGGCGTTCACCGTCACGCCGCGCCCGGCCCATTCCGCCGCCAGGACCCGGGTCAGCCCGAGCACGGCCGCTTTCGACGCGCAGTACGCCGCGTGCTGGTCGAGGGCCACCGTCGCCGCCTGCGAGGCCAGGTTGATGATGCGGCCCCGTCCGGCGGCAAGCATCACCGCCCCCGCCTGCTGGCACATCAGGAACGTCCCGCGCACGTTGACGCTCATCGTGGCGTCCCAGTCCGCGACGGACAGTTCCTCGGCCGGGGCGAGCCGCACGATGCCCGCGCTGTTGACCAGGATGTCGATCCGCTGGTGGCGTTCGGCGATCCGGGCGACGCTCGCCCGGACCGATTCCGGGTCGGTGACGTCGCAGCCGGCGGCGCTGTGGCCCGGGCCGAGCGCCGCCGCTTTCGCCGCCGCCTTGTCCGCCTGCACGTCCAGGATCGCGACCGCGGCTCCCTTGGCGGCGAACGTGTCGGCGATCGCCGACCCGATCCCGGACGCCCCGCCGGTCACGATCGCGACCTTGCCGGTCAGGTCGAAGGAAGGACGAGCCGAGCGCGGATCAACGGGCATAGGTACCTCCAGCAGCTGTCACCATGCATACGATTCTGGCGCGGCCCGGAGTCCGGCGTGCCCGGCCAGCAGGGTGGGGTTCGAGATCAGCTTGTCGATGGCGTACAGGGCGGCCCCGGTGGCGGCGGCGTCCGGTCCGAGCGTCGACGTCGCCACCAGGGGTTCGATCGGCTGGCTGATGAACACGTGCCCGGCCAGCGACGCGTGGGCGGCGGGCAGGATCCACGCGGACAGCTCGGCGAAGTAGCCGCCGAGGATGACGCGCCGCGTGCCCAGCAGGTTGATCAGGTTCGACAGCCCCAGGCCGAGCCAGGTGCCGACGGACGCCAGCGCGGCCAGCGCGGCCAGGTCATCCGCGCTGGCCAGCCGGGCGACCGAGGCGATGAA
>Ga0136846_1224373_pt1 | contig 12123 bp, 6 predicted proteins | sample HopSoiMetagenom2_FD_96841 | JGI IMG/M metagenome (GOLD analysis project Ga0136846, IMG submission 96841) | Grasslands soil microbial communities from Hopland, California, USA - 2 Assembly 2016 (version 4) | ecosystem: Environmental > Terrestrial > Soil > Grasslands | place: USA: Hopland...
ACCGTCGTCGCGAACGAGTCCATGAGCCCGCTGACCGTCGAGCCTTCCTTCGCCATCTTCAGGAAGATCTCGCCGGGCTGGCCGTCCGGGTAGAGGCCGACGGTGATGTAGCCCTCGTGGCCGGCGATCTCGAACTTGTGGGTGACGGCGGTCCGCTCGACCGGCAGGCGCCGGCGATGCGGCTTCGTCGACTCGACCTTGAGCGTCTCGAGCTGCTTGCGAAGCTGCTCGATCGTCTCGTTGTCGGCCGCCGACCCTTCGTCCTTCTTCTTGCCCGTCGACAGCGGCTGGCTCCGCTTCGAGCCGTCGCGGTAGATCGCGATCGCCTTGAGGCCCTGCTTCCAGCCCTCGAGGTAGACCGTCTCGATCTCCTCGGCCGTCGCGGCCTCCGGCATGTTGACGGTCTTGCTGATCGCACCGCTGAGGAACGGCTGGACAGCGCCCATCATCCGGACATGGCCCATGTAATGAATCGACCGCTCGCCGTTGACCGGCTTGAACGCGCAGTCGAAGACCGAAAGATGCTCGGGCTTGAGACCGGGCGCGCCCTCGATCGTCTCGCGATCGTTGACGTAGGCGACGATCTCCTCGACCTGCTCCGGCGTGTAGCCGAGCCGCTTCAGCGCACCTGGGACCGTCTGGTTGACGATCTTGAGGTAGCCCTCGCCGACGAGCTTCTTGTACTTGATGAGGGCGATGTCGGGCTCGATGCCGGTCGTGTCGCAATCCATCATGAACGCGATCGTCCCGGTCGGCGCGAGCACCGTGACCTGGGCGTTCCGGTAGCCATGCTCGGTGCCGAGCTCGAGCGTCTCGTCGTACAGCCGATGGACCGCCTCGAGCATCGCCGCCGGCACGCCGACCTTGGGGATCGCGTAGGCGGCGTTGCGATGCTTGCCGACGACCCGCAGGAACGGCTCGCGGTTCTTCGCGTACTCGACAAACGGGCCGCCGTGATCGCGGGCGATGACGGCCGACTGCCGATAGCCCTCGCCGTGCATCAGTGCGGTGATCGCCGCGGCGTAGTTCCGTCCCTCGTCGGAGTCGTAGGCGAGACCGCGTGACATGAGGAGCGCGCCGAGGTTCGCGTAGCCCATCCCGAGCGGCCGGAACCGGTGGCTGTTCTCTTCGATCCTCGGCGTCGGGTACGACGCGTTGTCGACGAGGATCTCCTGGGCCGTCAACGTCACCTTCGCGGCGTAGCGGAAGTCGTCGACGTCGAACTCGCCGTCCTCGCGCACGAACTTCATCAGGTTCAGCGAGGCGAGGTTGCACGCGGTGTCGTTGAGGAACATGTACTCCGAGCACGGATTGGACGCGTAGATCCGGTCGGTGTTGGCGGAGGTGTGCCAGTCGTTGATCGTGGTGTCGTACTGGATCCCCGGATCGCCGCACAGATGGGCCGCCTGGGCCATCTTGCGGAAGATCTCCCGCGCCTTGAGCGTCTTCGCCGGCTTGCCGGTCACGACCTCGTGCGTCGTCCAGTCGTCGTCGGCCTCGACCTTGCGCATGAACGCGTCGGTCACGCGGACGCTGTGGTTCGCGTTCTGGAAGTAGACGCTCGCGTAGGCCTCACCCGTGAACGACGGGTCGTAGCCGGCCTCGATCAGCGCCCAGGCCTTCTGCTCTTCCTTGGCCTTCGACTCGATGAAGTCGAGGACGTCCGGATGATCGGCGTCGAGGATGATCATCTTCGCCGCCCGACGGGTCTTGCCGCCCGACTTGATGACGCCGGCGAACGCGTCGTAGCCCTTCATGAAGCTGACCGGACCGCTGGCGATCCCGCCGCCGGCCATCCGCTCCGCGGAGCCGCGGATCGTCGAGAGGTTGACGCCCGCGCCCGAGCCGTACTTGAAGAGCATGGCCTCGGTCTTGGCGAGGTCCATGATCGAGCCCATGTTGTCCTGGACCGAGTTGATGAAGCACGCCGAGCACTGCGGCTTCGCCTCGATCCCGACGTTGAACCAGACCGGCGAGTTGAACGCCATCTTCTGGTGGACGAGCAGGTGGGTGAGCTCCGCCCGGAAGGTTTCGAGGTCCTCGGTCGTCGCGAAGTAGTGCTGGTTGTCGGCCCAGCCGGCGATCGTGTTGACGACCCGGTCGATGAGCTGCTTGACGCTCCGCTCCCGCTCCGGCGTCCCGACGTGGCCGCGGAAGTACTTGCTCACGACGACGTTCGTCGCCAGCTGGCTCCAGGTGGACGGGACCTCGACGTCCTTCTGCTCGAAGACGGTCTTGCCGGTCTCGCTCGAGATGGCCGCCGTCCGGAGCTCCCACGTGATGTCGTCGTAGGGATGGATGCCCGGACGGGTCCAGCGGCGCTCGAGCGTCAGACCAGTTGCACCGGTGCCGGTGAAGCTCGCGCCGTACTGGCCGCCCAGGGTCTTCGGGTCGGGTCCGATGCCGGCCGCGGCGCCACCGCCGGCGGTCGTCCGAGTGCTCGGCTTCGTCGTGCGCGCCTCCTGCTTCGGGTCCACCGCGCCGACGATCTCGCGAGCCGCTCGGGCCATCTGGGCTACCCTCCGCGCCCGCTCTTCGGCGGGCCTTCTTCTCGACGTCGCGTTAGCTGCGACGTTCGCCGATGCTGCCGTCCGAGAGCCTGCTCGCCTATCCCTCGACTGGGCCCTTCGGACGGGGCCGCGCGTCGCGGTTCGAGCGCTGGGGGCAGTCGGGTGACCGGTAAACGGTACTCCGCGGCGAGCCGTGAGTCAAGGCAAAACCACTAGATGTTGTGGTCGGCCGCGACGGCCGAGTACCACATGTTGATTTCGGCGGCATCCACCGTCCTCTCGCTGCTGTCCACAGTGAGGGCCGAGTTGTCGACGTTCGACCGCCGGGCTGTCCACGCGCGGGTGACCGCTTGTCCACACCGGTCGTGGACAACATGATAGAACGGGCGTGCTATTTTCGACCAGCAAAGCGGCCCCGCAGGCCGCGCGGCCTGAAACGCCGATGGCAGTCGATCCGTCGTCTTCGACCGCGCATGCTTGCCTGACGCGGGCGTCACCTGTCGGGATGGCAGACAACGGGGCACCCACCGGGTCGGCGGTCAGCGTCGGCAAGCGGTTCGTCAAGGAATTCCAGTCGGCGGACATTCCCGGGCTCGGGGCGGAGCTCGCCTACCGGTTCCTCTTCTCGATCTTTCCGTTCGCGATCTTCGTGGCGACCCTGGCGGCTTTCGTCGGGCCGATGGTCGGGATCCAGGACCCGACCAGTCGGATCATGGCCGCCCTCGGCGACAACCTGCCGCCCGACGTCGCGAACCAGATCCGGCCGCAGCTCGAGGCCGTCCTCAACCAGACGCGACCCGGTCTGCTGAGCATCGGCGCGATCGCCGCGCTGTGGGCCGCGACCGGCGGGACGAACGCGCTGATGAAGGGTTCGAACCGCGCCTACGAGGTCGAGGAGACGCGGCCGTTCGTCAAGAAGACCGCGCTCGCGATCGGGCTGACGCTGCTGGCGACGATCGGCGTGCTCGTTGCGTTCGTGACGATCGTCGGTGCTTCGCTGCTGACGCAGGAGGTCGCGAAGCAGCTCGGCCTCAACGCGGGCCAGTACGCGGTGCTGTCCCTCCTTCGGTGGCCGGTCATCTTCGCCTTCCTCGCCATCGCAGTCGGAATGCTCTACCGCTTCGCCCCGAACCTCCGGACGCCGTGGCGCTGGTGCTTCGCGGGCGGCGCGCTGTTCTCGTTGCTCTGGCTCGTTGCGACGGCCGCATTCGGCCTGTACGTCGCGAACTTCTCGAACTACGGCAACACGTACGGCGCGCTCGGTGGCGTGATCGTGCTGATGCTCTGGTTCTACCTGACCGCGGTGGTCCTCGCCGGGACCGCGTTGCTGATTGCGGTCGTGATGAAGGAGCGCGACCCGGCCGCGGTCGAGGAGGCTCGCCAGGCCGCGCGATCGTCGATCGAGCTTCGTCAGGCAGCGCGGCAGGTGAAGGAGACCGCCCGACAGGCGACCGGCGGCGTGGCCGCGGCGGTCGGTGGTGCGCGCGAAAAGGCGGCGCCGGACGCCGGGTCGGCTTCGGTGGCGTCGACGGATCGTGAGCAGCCCACTCGTGCGCGCTCGCGTCTTCACGTTCCGACTCGACCTCGCCGTCTCAATGCCTCCGACGGACCCAACGAGCCGGGAGCCGTGCCTGTCCTCGCTGCGATCGCAGGCGTGACGGTTGCCTCGGCAGCCGCGATCGCCGGCGTGATGTCGAGGTTCCAGCTCCGCCACTGAGCTGCGCCGAGTCCGGCGGCACGACGGCTGGGCGCCGTCACCGGCGGACGGGTCGGTTTGGCCATTTATTCACGCCGAGACTGTTATCCAGGGCGGTCACCGCTGGATCGCTCCAGGCAGTCATGGGGTGACTGCTAAGGCGCGATTCGGGGGACTCGACGGCCCGGACGTTGCTTACCAGTCGCCTGGTGCATATGTGGCGGGCGGCTCAACCCCGTCGATGGCCGCAGAGTCGTTCTGCGGCGCGACACGATCCTTCGATTCGAAGGTCGCACCACTTTTGTCCGTTGACACGCGAAGTACATTCGCGGCGTGGCGAAACCGGACCCTTCCCCGGGCCGCATCATCAGTGCGCAGGACGAGCCGGACGTCCTCGACGCGACCGCTCTCGTGCTCGACGCGATCCGTCTCGGCCGGTGTAGCTCGCGTGGTCAGATCGTCGAGCGCACGGGGCTGTCGCGAGCGGTCGTTGCGCAGCGCATCGCGGAGCTCGTCGGGTATGGGATCGTCGAGGAATCCGGGCTCGGCCAGAGCACCGGCGGCCGTCCGCCCCGGCAGCTGCGGTTCCGGGCGGAGGCCGGGCACGTCCTGACCGCCGACCTCGGGGCCACCAGCATCGACGTCGCGGTCGCGGACCTCGCCGGAACCGTCCTCGCGCACGCGGCCGAGGAAGCGGACATCGCAGCCGGCCCCGAACGCATCCTGACCGACGTCGAGCGGCTGTTCGGAGAGGTCAGCCGAAGTCTTTCCGACGTCGCGCCGCTCCGCGGGATCGGCATCGGTGTGCCGGGTCCCGTCGAGTTCTCGACGGGTCGGCCAGTGTCGCCGCCGATCATGCCGGGCTGGCACGACTACCCGATCCGGGCGCGGCTCGAGCGCCGCTACGACGCGCCGGTCTGGGTCGACAACGACGTGAACATCATGGTTCTCGGCGAATGGCGCTTCGGCGTCGCGCGTGGCCACCGGAACGTCGTCTGGATCAAGGTCGGCACGGGGATCGGCGCCGGCCTGATCTCGGATGGCGCGCTCCACCGCGGCGCGAACGGCGCGGCGGGCGACGTCGGGCACATCCAGGTCGTCGACGAATCGATCGTCTGCCGGTGCGGCAACCTCGGCTGTCTCGAGGCCCTCTCCGGTGGTGCGGCGCTCGCGCGGGACGGGGAGGCCGCGGCACGGGACGGGCGCAGTCGATGGCTGAACGAGGCGCTTCAGCGTGAGGGGTCGATCAACGCCGCGACAGTGTCGCTCGGGGCGACCCACGGCGACCTCGCCTGTGTCGAGCTCATCCAGGGCTCGGGGCGACAGATCGGCCGGATGCTCGCGAGCGTCGTCAACTTCTTCAACCCGAGCCTGATCGTCGTCGGTGGCGGCGTCACCGGCGCCGGAAACCTGTTCCTCGCGACGATCCGCGAGACCGTCTATCGGCGTTCGCTCCCGCTCGCGACGCGCGAGCTCCAGGTCCTGCCGTCGGTCCTCGGGCCGATGGCAGGTGTCGTCGGCGCAGCCACGATGGTCGCCGACGAGCTCTTCTCTCGCGACCAGCTCGGTGCCACGCTCGCTCGTATGTCCTTTGCGACGGCGGGCGAGGAAGCGCGCCGGTTGGAGGGGCCGGCGGAACCGGCGATCAGCTAGGCACGCCCGACAGGGTCGGGCGTTGGAGGAGGAAAGTCGATGAAACGAATAGCAACGCTCCTCGCCACGGTGGGGCTCGTCGCTGCCTGCTCAAGCGGGGCGGGAGCCTCGCCGGCAACGCCGCAGGCCGCAAGCAACGCGCCGGCGGCAAGCGCGTCGACCGCTGCATCGGGCAGCACCGCAGCCGGAAGCGCCTCGGCAGCGGCATCGGGCAGCGCGTCCGGCAGCGCGGCCGCGAGCTCGACCGCGAGCGGGAACGTCAACCTGCTCGTCGGCATCGCCGAGGATCCGGCGATCGAGAAGCAGCTCAACGCGCAGGTCGAGGACTTCAACTCGACGCACCCGAACATCCACGTCACCCGCGAGTCGCTCGACAACGACCAGCTCCGGACGATCATCCAGACCCGTCTGAGCTCGGGCTCGGTCGACATCTTCAGCTACGACACCGGCCCGGGCTTCGGTGGCGTCCTCGCGAAGGCGGGTCTGCTCGCCGACATGACGCCCGCGTACCAGAAGTACGGCTGGCCGATCTTCGACTGGGCGAAGGCTCGCTGCACGTACTCCGGCGTCCTCTCGTGCGTTCCGGGCCAGGTCGAGGAGCTCGGCATCTACTACAACAAGGACCTCTTCGACCAGAACGGCCTCCAGCCGCCCAAGACCCTCGACGAGTTCAACACGCTCAGCAACACGCTGAAGTCGAAGGGCATCACGCCGCTCGCCTTCGGCGACCAGCCGAAATGGCCGGCCGGTCACCAGTTCTCGATGACCCTCTCGAACATCGTCGGTCGCGAGGGCCTCGACGCCCGCCTCTACGGCGACAAGCCATGGAACGACGCCGACACCGTCAAGGCGATCGACGTCTACTTCAAGCAGTTCAAGGATGCGGGCTTCTTCCCGAAGGACCCGAACGCCGTGACGTACGAGGACGCGAGCGCCCTCTTCTACGCCGGCAAGGCGGCGATGGACCCGACGGGCACGTGGCTCGTGTCCGAGATCACGAACAAGGCGAAGTTCACGCCGGGCTTCATGCCGTTCCCCGCGATCAACGGCACGCAGATCGCGCAGCCCGCTGGCCTCGGCGGCGGGATGTTCGTGGCGAAGAACGCCAAGAATCCCGACGCCGCGTTCGAGTACCTCAACTGGCTGCTCCAGCCCGAGCAGATCAGGAAGTACGACCTCGAGCAGTTCAACTCCATCCCGGCGATGAAGATCGACACGACGGGCGTCAAGGTCTCGCCGCTGTTCCAGCAGGTCCTCGATGACCTGGCGCAGTCGTCGGGCACGACGGGCACGTTCGGCTACAACATCGACGTCCTCACGCCGGCAGCGTTCAACGACCAGATGGGCGACGGCTTCCAGGAGGTCCTGTCCGGGAAGCTCACCCCGCAGCAACAGGCCGACAAGCTCCAGGCCGCCTACCAGAAGGCGATGGCGGCCGGCGAGACCATCAAGAAGCCGTAGCAGCGACGAGGATCCGAGCGATGGCAGTCACCGCACCGCCGGCGACAGCCGGCCTCGGCCGTGCCGCAGCGACCGGCGTCCGGTCCAGACGGGAACGTCGGAAGCGGACGAACCCGCTTCTCGTCGCGCTGTTCGTGCTGCCGTCGCTCGCGATCTACGTGCTGTTCATGGTCTATCCGTTCATCGGGACGATCCATCTCAGCTTTACCAACTGGGATGGGTTCGCCCCGACGAAGGAACTCATCGGGCTCGACAACTACCGGGTCATGATCAACGACCCGGAGTTCTGGGAGGCCTTGAGCCACAACCTGATCTGGGCCGTCATCGGGACGGCTGCGCCGATCATCATCGGGCTACCGATCGCGATCCTCCTGTGGAGTGGCTCGCGATTCCGTCTCGCGTTCCGGACGATGTACTTCCTGCCGGTGATCCTGCCGTCCGTCGTGATCGGCATCATCTGGGGCTGGATCTACAACCCGATCTTCGGGGTCATCAACGCCATCCTCGAAGGCGTCGGGCTCGGCGACTTCGCGACGGGCTGGCTCGGCAACGCGGACACCGCGCTGATCGGGGTCCTCATCGCGGCGATCTGGGCGACGTTCGGAATGGTCGTTGTGATGTTCCTCGCCGGCCTGCAGGGGATCGACATGAACCTCGTGGACGCGGCGCGCGTCGACGGTGCCAACGCGTGGCAGCGGACGCGCCACGTCCTGCTACCGGGCATCGCTCCGATCTTCACCTTCGTGTTCACGATCACGCTCGTCGGTGCGTTCAGCGTCTTCGACATCGTGTACGTGCTCACCCAGGGCGGACCAGGCACGGCGACCGAGGTGCTCGCCGGCTACAGCTACAAGATGGCGTTCGGCCGGAACTACGCGGGCTACGGCGCCGCGGTCTCGATGGTGATCGCGATCCTGTCCCTCGTCCTGGCCGTCCTCTTCCTGCGCCTGCGAGAGCGGAGCCGGACGAATGGCTGAACGTGAGATGCAGGTCGCGACCGTCCCGAGCGTGCGCCCCGTCCGCACGCGCCGAATGCTCTTCAGTGTCGGGAAATACCTGTTCCTCGCCTTCTGGGCGGCGATCTGCGTCCTGCCGTTCGTTCTCGTCCTTTCGACGGCCCTGAAGGATCCGGATCTCTCGACCGGCAACCCGTTCCAGCTGTTCTCGTCGTTCCGGCCGGACAACTTCGTCGACGCGTGGACGCTCGGCAACTTCGGCCGCTACTTCGTCAACACGCTCGTGATCATGATCCCGACGGTGCTCGGCGTCGTCGTCCTCGCGTCGATGACGGGCTACGCGCTGGCCCGTTTCGAGTTCCCGGGCCGAACAGCCCTCTTCTACCTGTTCATCCTCGGGCTGATGGTGCCGTTCTTCGCGCTGATGATCCCGCTCTACTACAACCTGAAGGACTACGGCCTGCTGAACACGCCGCTGGCCGTGATCCTGCCGTCGATCGCCGGTGCCGGCGGGACGGGTCTGCCGCTCGGTGTCTTCCTGATGCGGGCGTTCTTCCTGGACCTGCCGAACGAGCTGGCCGACGCCGCACGGGTCGACGGCTGCGGCGAGTGGGACGTCTTCCGGCGGGTCATGGCGCCGCTCGCGAAGCCCGGCGCGTCCGCGCTCGCGATCCTGACCTTCCTCTCGGCCTGGAACACGTTCCTGCTGCCGTTGCTCTACCTCCAGGGGGAGAACAACCGAACGCTGGCGACGGGACTCCTGCTGTTCACCGGTGGGCGGACGCGTGAGCTCGAGCTCACCGCGGCCGCGACGCTGATCATGCTCGCGCCCGTCGTCATCTTCTTCATGCTCTTCCAGAAGCAGTTCATCACCGGTCTCACGTCCGGCGCAGTGAAAGGGTGATGCGCCGGGCAGCCGTCGCGCGACGAGGCGGACCGGAGCGGACGAACGCGTGAAGATCGGCGTGTTCGATCCGGTCTTCGGGAGCATGGGGCTCGAGGAGATGCTCGACGAGGTCGTCGACCTCGGGATCGAGGCGGTCGAGGTCGGGACCGGCAACTACCCTGGCGACCGGCACTGCAAACCCGCGGAGCTCCTCGCCGACGACGAAGCGTGCGGCGCGTTCCGCGACGCGTTCGATCGCCGGGGGCTCGTGATCTCGGCGCTGTCGTGCCACGGGAACCCGATCCATCCGAACGCCGAGCGGGCCGCGAAGGACGATGCGGTCTTCCGCGACACCGTCCGACTCGCGTCGCGACTCGGGGTCGACCGGATCAACCTCTTTTCGGGCTGCCCGGGCGACGGTCCGGGCGCAAGCCAGCCGAACTGGGTGACCTGCCAATGGCCACCCGAGTTCGCGGCGATCGTCGACTGGCAGTGGCGCGACGTCGTGATCCCGTACTGGCGTGAGGCCGGCGCGTTCGCCGCCGACAACGGCGTGAAGCTCGGGTTCGAGATGCATCCGGGCTTCGTCGTCTACAACCCGAAGACCCTGCTGCGACTGCGCGAGGCCGTCGGTCCGGTCGTCGGGGCGAACCTCGACCCGTCGCACCTCTTCTGGCAGGGGATCGACCCCATCGCTGCGATCCGCGAGCTCGGCGACGCGATCTTCCACGTCCATGCGAAGGACACCGCCATCGACCCGTACAACACGGCGATCAACGGCGTCCTCGACCTCGAGCCGTACCGCGACGTCGCGAAGCGGAGCTGGGTCTTCCGGAGCGTCGGCGACGGCCACGACCTGCTGTTCTGGAAACGGTTCGCTTCGGCGCTCCGGGTCGTCGGCTACGACCATGTGCTCTCGATCGAGCACGAGGACAGCCTCGCCTCGACGCTCGACGGCCTCCGGCGCGCGACCGCGACGCTGAAGGCGGCGACGCTCGGCGAGGAGGCGACCGCGATGTGGTGGAGCTAACAGGAGACGTCCGATGATTCGACTCGCCGTCCAGTCCCGCCTCATCCCCGGCGACTCGCTCCGCGAGAAGCACGAGACCGCGCTCCAGTACGGGTTCGACGGCATCGAGCTCTCAGGCTTCCCGATGATCGATCTCGCCCGCGAGGCGATCCGCGACAAGGTGCCCGTGAGTGCGATGTGCTCGGGTCACCGCGGCTGGTTCATCGATCCGGATCCGGCCCAGATCGCGGCCTGCAAGGAGGACGTCCGGACGCTCCTCGAGCTCGGCGCCGAGCTCGACGCCCCGCTGATCATCGTCCCGATCTACGGCCGGACCCACAACCTGCCGCCGCACTGCGGGACGGGCCGAACCAGGGAAGAGGACGAGGCGCTCTGGCTCGACGGGCTGCGCGAGTCGACCGACCACGCCAACCAGGTCGGCGGGCGACTTCTGGTGGAGGCCATCAACCGCTTCGAGAACAGCATCAGCGTCAAGGTCGCCGACGCCGTGCGCTTCGCTGAGTGGGCGGACAGCCCGCAGGTGAAGGCGATGGGCGACGTGTTCCACATGAACATCGAGGAGGCCGACATGGGCGCCTCCCTCGAGGCCGCGGGCGAGACGCTCGCGTACCTCCACCTCGCCGACAACATGCGCCTCGAGCCCGGCAAGGGCCACCTCGACTTCGAAAACGTCTTCCACGGGCTCGCCCGCCGCGGCTACGACGGCTGGGCCTCCTACGAGTGCAACCTCTCGGGGCCTGCCGAGGAGGTCCTGCCGCTGTCGGTCGCGTTCCTGCGACGGGTCATCGAACGCGCCGCAACCGACGCCGGCAGCAAGGCGACCGCCGACGAGGCGCTCGCCGCGGTGCGCTGACGGCGGTGGCGATCACGAGCGAACGGGCGATCGACGCGATCGTCGCGCGGGGCGAGATCGGAGGGCGGACTGTCCGGATCGTCGAGAGCGGCGAGGTCGGGACGGATACGTTCCCGGTTCCGGCGCCCACAGACGGGCAGGTGCTGGTGCGGACTATTCGGTCCGCGATCAGCCCCGGGACCGAGATGACGTTCTTCGGCCGCGACGCGTCGAACGTGTACCTGCACAAGACGTGGAACGAGGAGCTGCGGCTCTTCGAGGCGGGCCGCGCCTCGCTCGAGTACCCGGTGGTCTTCGGCTACCGGGCCGCTGGCGAGGTCCTCGAAAGCCGCGATCCGGGCGTCTCCGTCGGCCAGCGTGTGTACGGGAACTGGCGGCACACGGAGTACACGGTGATGCCCGGGCAGCGGGCGACGGCGCAGGCGCTCGCGGACGGTGTCGACTGGGACGACGGCGTCGACATCGGCCAGATGGGGCCGATCTGTCTCAACGCGGTCAGGTTCGGGGAGGGTAGGCAGGCGGGATCACCGGCCGTCGTGTTCGGCGCCGGGCCGGTCGGCCTGATCGTCGCCCAGATCGCACGCGCAACCGGGGCGGAGCCCGTCTACGTCGTCGATCGCGTGGCGCCGCGCCTCGCGATCGCGGAATCGCTCGGCCTCGAACCGATCGAGGCCGGCGAGGGTGTCGACGTCGCCGTGACGCTGAAGCGGACGCACGGATCCGAGGGGATCCCGGTCGCCTGGGAGTGCACCGGCTCGACCTTCGCGCTCAACGAGGCGATCCGGACGGTCCGGCGGCGCGGAACGGTCGTCGCGGTCGGGTTCTACCAGGGGGAAGGTCGCGGGCTGCTCCTCGGCGACGAGTTCCACCACAACGGGATCGCGGTCGTGTGCGGCCAGATCGGCAACCTGCATCCATCCGAGACGTGGCCCACCCTCCGACGACGCGTCGTCGAGATGGCGGCTGCGGGAACGATCGCGCTCGGGCGGCTGCCGCGGCTGACGCTGCCGGTCGAGCGGGTCGCGGAGGGGTTCGAGGCGCTCCAGCGACCCGCGGAGGTGCTGCAGGTGGCGCTGTC
>Ga0136846_1226831_pt1 | contig 12123 bp, 10 predicted proteins | sample HopSoiMetagenom2_FD_96841 | JGI IMG/M metagenome (GOLD analysis project Ga0136846, IMG submission 96841) | Grasslands soil microbial communities from Hopland, California, USA - 2 Assembly 2016 (version 4) | ecosystem: Environmental > Terrestrial > Soil > Grasslands | place: USA: Hopland...
AAATACCGACCCGTATAAGGCGAAGCCAAGCGCAAAGGAGGTAACGATACCTATTGCGAAACTTCGGTCTTTCAGAATGCGAAAATCAACCACGGGGTGATCAGTGCTTAGCTCCCGCCATACAAAGCCAATGACAGACAGGATCGTAGTGAGGGTCAGCACAGCAATGTATGGAGTAGAAAACCAGTCTTCTGTTTCTCCTTTTTCCAACACCACCTGCAAGCTGCCCACACCGGTGGCCAGCAACAGAATGCCCCACCAGTCGATCGGTTTACCCTTAGCGAATTGAGGCGACTCCCGCACGAACATCGACACCAGGAAGGCGGCAATGGCGCCTACGGGGATATTCACATAGAATATATAAGGCCAGTTTGAATTTTCAACAATGTAGCCACCAATTGTGGGACCGATCGTAGGGCCTACTACCGCACCCAAACCAAACAGGGCGGTTGCCATGCCGATTTCTTCACGCGGCCAGGTTTCCATTAATATGGCCTGTGCAGTGGATAACAAACCACCACCCGCCAAACCCTGTAATAATCTGAACATGATCAGTTCAGTAAGGGTCGTTGCCTGTCCGCATAAATACGAAGCCAGCGTGAATATCAGGATGGAAGCGAGAAAATAATTCTTTCTGCCAAAACGATCGCCTAACCAGCCCGACATGGGTAAGATAATTACGTTGGCCACCGCATAACCCGTAACCAGCCAGCCCGCATCTTCGAGGGTGGCACCGAGGTTACCCATGATCTGCGGCAGTGCCACGTTCACGATGGTGGTATCGATCAATTCCAGCAGCGAAGCCATGATCACCGTAATGGTGATGATCCACTTCCTAAATCCATGTTCTGCCATTTTAAAATATTTTTACGTTATTGGCTAACTAACAATTCCACACTTATTTCTTGGTATCAACCACCACTTTGGCGCTTAAACCAGGACGTAATCGATTAATGAATTCTTTATCTGATTTATCCAGCTTGATACGAATCGGTACGCGTTGTACAACTTTTACAAAGTTACCGGTAGCATTATCAGGAGGCAGCAAAGAGAATTTGGCGCCGGTTGCACCTGAAAATGATTCCACCGTTCCGTTTATCGGATGATCGCCGAATGCATCGATATTAATATGCACGGCCTGACCGATCCTGATATTTTCAATTTGTGTTTCTTTGAAATTCGCTGTCAAATACAACCCGTTGTCATTTACAATAGAGAACAATGACTGACCAGCCTGAACCAGTTGACCTGGTTGAATGGTTTTCTTTGAAATGATACCATCGGTGGGGGCAGTAATAAAAGTGTAGCTTAATTGCAATTTGGCATAATCTATATCTGCCTGACGCAAACCGATATTTGAAGCGGTAGCATTCACCTGTTGTTTGTTGGTGCTTACTTTTTCACTTACTACAGGCACCTGAGTTTCAGCTGCATGTAAAGCGGCTTCTGCTGCATCTTTTTCAGCCTTGGCTGCATCATACTGAGCCTTGGTGATGGCGTGGTCTTCATACAAAGCTTCGTACCGTTTGAAATCTTCGGTTGCTTTCCAAACCCGTACTTTGGCTGTTTCAATATTTGCCTGTGCAGTGGCAATACCGGTTCTAGCTTCGTTCACAGCATATTTCGATACATTCACCGATTGTTTGGCGACTGCCAGGGCAGCCTCGGCTTGTTGCAGCCTGATCTGGAAATCGCGGTCATCCAGCACAACCAGGGTATCACCTGCATGTACAACCTGATTATCTACAAAACGAATATCTTTAATATAACCGGTTGCTCTTGTAACTACCGGGCTGATGTCGGCATCGATCTGGGCGTTGTCGGTTTCTTCATGGCTTTGGCCATAGAAATATTCTTTAGCTGTAAACGCCAGGGCGCCTACCAATACAAGACCCAGGATAACAGGGAAAATGATCTTTTTTCCTTTACTGCTCTTTTTAACGTCGTTCATACAATATCTCTTTAATACTTTTTTAAATGGTTAGGGTTGAATGTGTCCGGTTGTTTTCAAAAGGGTATAATAAGCGGCAGTAGCATCAGCTTTCGCCAGCTCCAGATTTAAACGCGATTGATACAACAGGGTTTGCGCTTCAATCCGGTCGGTGGTTGTAACCAGGTTGTTCTTGAATTTAGATTCGGTTATTCTTTCATTTTCTGTAGCCTGTACCACAGCATCGTTCAGCAATTTGATCTTTTCCAGTGTTTGTTGGTATTCAACATAGGATTTGTTCACATCCATTTTCACCTGGTCGGTAATTACGTCGCGGGTAGCTGTTACTTCCTGTTTTTGTAAACTGGCTTCCGTTGCCTTGTTCTTGTTTTTGAAGAACCCGGTAATATCCCAGCTTGCATTAATGCCTACTACAAAAGGAGCCAGGTAAGTGGCGCTTTTAGGGATCAATGCTTTGGAAGGGTTGATGTAATACAGATTACCGCCAACGCCTAGGGTAGGTAATTTTTCGTCGCGAATTTTCTTGATGTTGATATCGGCCAGTTTATCCTGGTACTTTAAGGAGCCAAACTCCTTTCTATCTTGCAGGGCCTGCTTCATGTAAACATCCGAGCCTTCAGTTATATCCAGTTTGTAAACAACGTCCTGTACCTGTACCATTGTATTGTCAGGCAGACCCAGCAAGATATCCAGGTTATAATTCACCACCTTACGGCTATGTTCCAGTTCTACTTGTTGTATTTGAATATTCGATTTTTCTAATTGAAAACGTAATACATCGTTCTTGGTAGCCAGTCCCTGGCTTTCAAACTTTTTGATCTCAGTTAATTTCTGGTCAACGTCTTCCATGTTCTGCGCTATGATCTTCAGGTTCTGCTGAACTTTGTAGAAGTTGATATAGGCGCTGATGATGTTGTACACAATTTCATCTTTGTCCTTATCTGCATCCAGCTTGCTGCTTTGGATCAGGATGTTGGCTGATTCTTTGGCATAACGGAACCGGCACTGCGCAAAAATGGGTTGATTAATACTGAGGGTTCCCTGATACAAGGTGTTATCAAAAGGGAACTTCATGCTTTTGGGGTCGCCGCCACCATCTGAAGGCAAAGCAAAACTTCTCGACAACATCAGGGCGTGGCTGTATCCTGCGCTCACTTTTACAGTGGGCATTGTTTCGTCTTTTGCCTGATCCAGTTGTGAAACAGCCTGTTCAATTTTATTTTGAGCCAGTTTTAATTGTTTGCTGTTTTGCACCCCCAGGTTAACAGCTTCTTCCAGGCTAATGGTTCTGGTTTGTGCTTGTGCAGAAAAAATGGTTAGTAATAAGGCTAATCCCGATACTATTTTCTTTGTGAAGTTCATGCGTTCTATATTATAAATGTTATTCTTCATTTTTTATATCCAGGTGCGCCCGCAACATTTGTTTTAAATGCGTCTTTAACCGGGTCGACATTTTTTTACGGTACGTGGCATCATCTGATTCCTCTATTTTCATGAGGCGGCTATATAAGGCGGCTGAATTCACCACCTGGGTCAGCGTTCCAAACACACTCGCCATAGTAAGCTCCACATCTACTTTACCGAATATCTTTTTCTTTTGTCCGTCGGAAATTACTTTTTTTATCTCCTCCAGGTTCCGCATTTTGATATTGATAATAAGCTCTTTTATTTCGGTTGACCGGGTTTGGCAGTACGTCTGTGACATGATACAATGAAACCGGTAGTTGTTCATTATTTTTTCAATATAGAACTCAACCAGGCGGTCTATTTTATCCCAGGGAGTAAGCGTTTGGTTTTTAGCTAATTCCACCAAAATACCCGTTGTATACCCGGCCCGGTCTTCGATCAATGCTTCCAGTAACTTCTCTTTTGAACCAAAGTAATAAGAGATCATGGCAAGATTTACGTTCGCGCGTTGCGCTATATCCCGCACAGAAGCCCCATCAAATCCATTTTCTGCGAACAGCTCCTCTGCAATCGAGAGGATGTGTGCTCTTTTATCTACCTTTTCTGTGAGTGACATATATAACCTCTTTCTTTTGGAACCACAAAATTAAACAAACGTTTAAATTAAACAAACGTTTAAATAACTTTTTCCCGAAACGTCGTTGCAATTATTAAAAAAGCAGGCCACGGGATCTAACTGTTGATGACATTATAGAATTGATTGTAAAGAAGATCAGCCGGACCATTTCATAAAAATTGCGATATGGATCAGCAGGCTGCCGATAACAATTAAATAACAAACAGCCCCGCCAGGCTTGCGGTGGAGCACCCGCCCGAAAATGAATAGCAAAGATTATAATGATATCCTCTGCCATATGTTAGCCCCTGAGTACGAATCTGTACCGCATCCGGTTCAAAAATGTACTGTATCAAAGATGCCTATCCGGTTTACACTGTACGGTACAATTTTGAACTTCTTTATATTCTTTTTATGGTTAAACGCAGACCAAGCCCAGACCAAGCCCAGACAAAACCCAGAGAAACCCCAGACTTTGGGTGGGTTAAAACTGCGTTTTTTCTGGTTTAAACATCAATTTTGAATGGGTTAGTATTTAAAAAGCCCTGAAGCAGGCCCTGAAAAGAACATGCCCCGATGTAGTACATTTTTGATTTTGTACACATCGGGGCGGTCAATTTTGTATCACCAGCAGGCAAGGTTCCCGGAGCGCCAAAACGCTGAAACCTACGCCCAACCGGCGCACCAACATTGTTTACGGGTAATTATGTAGTAGTAATAAAATTTATTGATACCGGATAATAATTGAAACGTATTATCGTTTCAATGGTGTTTTTACTAGTTCCGGTATCTATACATGCTGTTACCTATAACCCGTTTAAGGCTATAGTGAAGAAAGGATGTAAGAGGCTGAACATAGGTTATAACACAGTCACTTAGTTCTCATTTAATAATATCAGGGTATGAACCGGCTTCTCTAAGCCGGTTTTCTTATTTATACCCTCACTTAGTTTTTTGAGGCGGCTTGTGCTGCTGAACTTTAGCAAGAAAATAATGCCGCCCTTGAAAAAAGGCGGCCTTTTTGCCCTATGCACTATTTAACCCCTATTAGAAAGTTTATATAACTTAAATTTCTTTTTTCGGTAGCTATATGATAAGAAACAACGAAAGGGGTAGATATCTTAAGTAATTCTTTCAGATTTTTTTTATCGGGATATCCGCTGCTGTTTTTTCAAAAAGGGAATAGTAATAATACCGATATTCAATACACGTTTTTCCTGCAATAGCATTATTACTTAGGATCATTCTATGTACATGTCACCGTTAGATGCTGAAATTACCAGCAAGTACAATCACGCATTAAAAAAAATACCCCGGGGTTACCGGGGCATACATGTTCTTTGTGGATTTATTTATTGAACCGCCTATGCAAGGTCCATCTGCGGCTTGTTCTGTAAAATATTTTCTATTTGCTCCTGTACTTCGGGTGTCAATACTTTCAGCGCCTCCAATGCTTTCAGGTTCTCCTGTAATTGTTCGGTTTTGGTAGCACCCAGGATAGCCGTGGTCACATTCTGATTTTTTATAGTCCATGCAATGGACAGGGCCGCCAGTGAAACATTCAGTTGTTTGGCCAGTTCGGTGAGCTGTTTTACCTTTTTTAATTTTTCATCCTGGATCCATCTGTCCTTTAACCAGCCAAAGCCTGAAATGGCCAGCCTTGAATCGTCAGGAATGCCTTCATTATATTTTCCGGTCAAAAAGCCGGCTGCCAGCGGGCTCCAGATGGTGGTTCCCAGGCCCACATTCTGAAACACGGGCAGGTAATCCATTTCCATTTTATGCCGTTCGAACATATTGTATTGCGGCTGCTCCATCACAGGGCCTATAAGACAATACTGTTGCGCCACCCGGTGCGCTTCCATAATTTCGGCGCCGCTCCACATGCTGGTTCCCCAATACAAACCTTTGCCCTGTTGTATCAGGTTGTGCATGGTCCAAACCACTTCTTCAACAGGCACCGTAGGATCGGGGCGATGGCAGAAATACAGATCGAGGTAATCCTGCTGCAGTCGGCCCAGCGCTTCATGGCAGGCCTCTACAATATGTTTTCTGCTTAAGCCTGTCTGATTGGGTTTGCTGTTCTTCCGCCAGCCAAAAAATACTTTTGAGGACAACACATAGGAGGTACGGTCCCAGTTCTTTTGTTTCAGCACGCGGCCCATCATTTTCTCACTCTCACCCAACGCATAGCCTTCCGCATTATCAAAAAAATTAATGCCCGCATCATACGACATGCCCATTAAGGTATCTGCTAGACTATCATCTATTTGTTTGTGAAATGTTACCCAGCTGCCAAAGGAGAGAACGCTCAGCTGAACGCCCGACCGGCCCAATCGTCTGTATTCCATAAAAATGTGTTTAGGAACCAAATGTAAGGCTGAAGGGCTTTAGCCAACAAAACTTTATTGGGTCTATTGCGGCATTCCATTTTGAGGCACCAGCATGGGGCCTGAACTGCTGTAAAAAGTGTAGGAAGTAAGATCCTGGGCGGCGCGCAACCCGTTTTTGGCAAAGATTATTTTATCCCGCTGGTATACGTGGGCGGGTTTATCGGTGTAGAATTCTTTTTTATCCTGGTCCCACCAAAGCTCCTGGGTGCGTAGGGTATCGCCATTTTTAAGGCTTTGCACCAGTACACTGTCGCGCAACAGTACTTTATGGTCATACTCTACATACTTGGCATAACGGGAATCCACCGTGCTTTCTACAACGGTGCTGTCATTATAAAAATCAACATGCATGGTACGGGGAAATTCCATATAGGGCGAATCAGCCTGTACCCGTAGCATATACGGTGAGGTGAGTTTGGCTTTTACGGTGCCCGACTGACTTAAATAGCTTTCAACATTTCTGGCCTCTTCAACAGCTACCTGCTTTTTAAAGAATTTGTCAACCTCTTTTTCATCGTTCTCACAAGCCGTAAATACAAAAAAACAACCCATCAACAGGGTTGCGGTAACAAAATAATATGTAATCCTGGTTCTTCGCATATTTCGCCTGCTAACAACTACATTCTATTATACATTATTGTGTTCGCTGATAGCATAAAGTCCCTTGAAAATCAGGTCGGGGTCTGCAAATATCCTGTTTTTCAAATGATACACAAAATAGGGTGCATCGCCCCCGGTTAAGACCACGTTAAAGTTCCTGTACCGCTCGGCATAGGCGTTTATCATGCCATCTATTTCTTTGGCCATTCCCAGAATAACGCCACTGAGTATATTGGTACGGGTATCGTAGCCTATCAGGGGTAAATTCCAGTCCTTTTCAACCAGGGGAAGTTTGGCGGTAAACAGCTTTAATGATTTAAACCGCATTTCCATACCCGGTGATATTCCACCCCCCAAAAACTCTTTGTTCTTATTAACGAAATTATAGGTGATGGCGCTCCCCAACCCTATTACCAGATTGTTATGTGTGGGAAAAAGATCAACGGCGGCGGCCATCAGCGCCAGGCGATCGGCCCCAATATCCGAAGGCTTACCAACAGGTGTGGTGATGGGTATTTTTGACTGGTGATTGAGTTTATGGAACCGGGAGGCTGCAGTCAGCAGCTGCTCCATTTCAGGATTATGATTTACTACTGATGACAGTATTGATTTGGCAGGTTTATAAGTAGCAATCAGGTGTTGTATGGTGTCATTGCTATCATTTTCCAGTATCAGCACCTCCTGTAATTCCCTGTTATTAAACACGGCACATTTCAACCGGGTATTGCCGAAGTCAAAGCAAAGCGTAGTTGTATGAACCAATCTGTATAGATTTAAACGGTTTCCTGGATCAAATACCGGATGAAGAAATGTGATTTTTTTGTTTCCGCCAAAAAAGATTCTTCAGGAATGTACTACAGATCGAAGTCAAACGCCGATAAATTCCGGAAATGCCCGTTCAGTTTTACTTTTTCTTTTAACTGTTCCATTTCCAGTAACATGGGCAATACTTTTTGTAAATGCCGTTTTATAAACTCCTGCCGTTGCAGTTCTTTCATCAACCCTAAAAACTCATATTCTTCCTCGAGCGACATACCCGCATGATGCCCCACATCATAAGACCTTAATTCCTCTTCGGGCTTTTTAAAATCTTTTGAAATATTCAACAGGCGATGCATTTCCTTCACCCCTTTCACTACTTTTTGCATCAGCTCCCGGTTGCCGGCATCATCATTTTCGGGATAGTTTACAATGGCGCCGCTGTATAATTTATCGGGCACCTGTTTAATTACCTCCAATACCCGAAAAATGCGCAACCCTTCTGTCTTGATATCCATTTCGCCGTTCTCATATGTTTGCACTATTTCGTTCACCTGCACCAGGGTGCCCAATTCCTGCAACCTGTTATTTACAACCGACGGAATACCAAAGGTTTTTTTGGCTTCGAAGCATTCACTTATCAATTGCTTATAGCGAGGCTCAAAAATATGGAGATGTACTTTTTCGCCTGGAAAAACTACTACGCTCAGGGGGAATATGGGAATAAAATTTGTCATAACACTTACTCTTTTTTCACTTATGACCGCAATCTACCACTTTGTGATTATTTCATAAAATTGAACAGTATTCAACTATTTTTGTTCAAAATACCCTGTCATTGAAAAATATTCCGCGCAATATTATTATCAGTCGAACCGACAGTATTGGCGATGTAATACTTACACTGCCTGTAGCGGCGGTGTTAAAACAGCATTTTCCCAATACCACTATTGCCTTCCTGGGAAAATCATATACACGGCCCGTTATTAACGCCTGTAAGCACGTGGATGTTTTTATCGATGTTGAGGATTTTTTAAACAATCCTGTTTTAATTGCAGGAGAAAAGCCTGACTGCATACTGCATGTTTTCCCTGTTTCGCGCATTGCGAAAAGGGCCAGACAGTTAAAAATTCCTTTGCGCATAGGCACTACCAATCGTCTTTATCACTGGTTTACCTGCAACAAGCTGGTAAAATTAAGCCGTAAAAAATCAGACCTGCACGAAGCACAATTGAATCTGAAATTGTTAGAAGCGTTCGGCATTAACGAAAGTTTTTCGCTGCAACAAATTGGGCAATTGTTTGGACTAGAAAAAATACAACCGCTGCCTGCTGCGCTTACTTCACTGATACAAAAAGAAAAGTACAATGTTATCCTTCATCCCAAATCGCAGGGAAGCGCGCGGGACTGGCCATTGGAAAATTTTCTACAGTTGATTGAAACGCTCAATAAGGATAAATTCAACATTTTTATTTCGGGCACTGCGAAAGAAAAAGAACGTATGCAATGGCTGTTTGATAAAGCAGGCAGCCAGGTAACGGATATTACCGGCAAAATGAGCCTGCCCGAATTCATTGCTTTTATCCAACATTGCGATGGGCTGGTGGCCAACAGCACAGGCCCCATTCATATTGCCGCCGCCCTGGGTAAAGATGCGTTGGGCATCTACCCGCCTATGCGCCCCATACATCCCGGGCGGTGGGCGCCGCTGGGTGCAAATGCGCAGGTTTTTGTTTTGAATAAAGAATGTGTTGCGTGTAAGGGTAATGTTAATCCCTGTCAATGTATTATGGATATTCCCGCTGCCTGGATAAGCGAAGCACTTAATAAAAGATACCAGCATAAATTGGGTAAATCATGAACTGGCAATCGTTATTAACCCGGCTGCAACAGGGCGATATGAAAGCCATTGCCCGCAGCATTTCTTTAGTGGAGAACGAAACGCCCGGCTATGAAATATTGCTGGGGGCATTGCCTGCTACCTCGGTTCCTATCATTGGTATTACCGGTCCTCCAGGGGCTGGCAAAAGCACCCTCACCGATGCGATGATCGGCGAATGGGTAAGCCAGGGAAAAAGAGTAGCCGTGCTTTGTGTGGACCCTTCCTCTCCTTTTAATATGGGCGCTGTACTGGGCGATCGTATTCGCATGAGCGAATGGTATATTAATCCGAATGTATTTATCAGGTCGCTGGCTACCCGTGGTTCGCTGGGTGGATTACATCCAAAGATCATCGAGATCACGGAATTGCTGAAAGCAGCGCCCTTCGATTTTATTATAGTTGAAACTGTAGGCGTTGGACAAAGTGAAGTGGAAATTGCCGGCCTGGCCGATATGACGTTGGTAGTGCTTGTTCCCGAAGCTGGTGATGATATTCAAACTATGAAGGCCGGTCTTTTAGAGATCGCCGATCTGTTCATTGTAAATAAATCCGACCGCCCCGGCGCCGACCAGTTTGTAAAAAACTTACTGGGTATATCATCGATGGGGAACCGCCCTATTCCTGTGCTGAAAACCATTGCGCATGAAAGAAAAGGAATCGCACCTATCATGACGGCTATCAGCGAACATCAGCAACAACCCCACCACATAGATAAAAATATTCAGCTGCTCACCCAGCGCGCCCTGCATCTTATTCAACATAAACGCATGCAGGATATAAACAGGCAGGCGCTTTATACCGAGATAAAAAACGCATACCTCGAGAACAGGTTCAACCTGTATCAGCTGGTTGCACAATACGCCTGATCCCGGAAGAAATATAAAAATTATTTGCCCTTGTGTTAAAACAGGGTATTTTTGGCCAAATCCCACTGATTCATGAAAGTGACCGCATTTTCCTATATAAGAAACGGGTTTATTTATGACTATCCTTTTATTGAGTCCATACAATCGGTGTTGCCGCTTTGCGATGAGTTCATTATGGTAATAGGCGATTCTATCGATGGTACCCGGGAAGCGGTTGCGGCCATGAACAATCCCAAGATCAAGATCATAGATACAGTGTGGGACGAGCAAGCGCGTGCCAATGGATTGGTTTTTGCTCAGCAATCAAACATTGGTCTCGATCATGCCACTGGCGACTGGGCCTTTCATATCCAGGCTGATGAGGTGATCCACGAAAAAGATTACCCGGCCATCAGAAAAGCCATGACCGATTATCTGAATGATAAAAGTGTAGATGGCCTTTTATTTCGTTTCATCAATTTCTTTGGTGATTATAAACACTACGGTCCCTCAAGAAGATTTCATAATAAAGAGATCCGCATCATTCGCCCCCTGCCTTCCATTCGCTCCTACCGCGATTCGCAAGGATTCAGAAAATACAATGACCCCGCCAATTTCCTGGAAGAAAAGGGGGAGAAATTACAGGTGAAGCTGATCGATGCAACAGTTTACCATTACAGTTATGTAAGAAATCCTGAAAAACAGGCGAAGAAAACAATTGAAATGGCCAAGCGATATCACGACGATTCCAAACTGCTTGAGTTAGGTGAAAAGTTTAAAAAGGGTTTTGATTTCACCCTGGTTGATGTATTGGAAGAATTTAAAGGCTCACATCCCGCCATCATGCAAAACCGCATCAACAGCCAGGACTGGGTATTTGATTACAAGCCTGTCAAAAACAATATGTCCCTGAAGGAAAGAGTGTTGTATGCCATTCAAAAATTAACGGGGAAACAACTGTTCACTTATAAGAATTACCGCATCATTTAAAGCGGAGGCTTTTAGTTATTGTCCTTCCACCAGCGGTAACCAATATAGCCGATGATTAAAAATGGAGTAAGCCCCAGGTAAATAATACCCCAGTTCAGGGCTTGGGCAGGCCTTTCGCCTAATTGCTGGGCGGTCCTTGTGCAAATGGAGCATTGAGCCCACAAATCGGCAGGTAGAAAAAACAGCAGCAGCAATAAGATCACGATCAAACTTCCTCTTGCCATAGCAAATAAATTACGGCGCAAAAATACAACGAAAAACTTTTACTGCTTTATATATTAAATTTCTGAATTCAGTGGGCTTAGCGCTTATTTTTCCGTTGCAGGTGCAGGAGTTTGGCGTATTTGGCCAGGGTGGCATGTGACGCGTAACGGGCAATGATAAAGCCGTTGTAGCCATCGAGAAAGCCGCGTTTGAAGATATACCCTGAGATAAAAGCTATAAAGGGATTGATGACCAGTTTTACCAGGCTGGCTCTTTTCCCCTGTTCATACATGGCCTTTGACTGAATAGTGGTGAACTTGTTCGTCTGTTCCATTATCTGATCAATGCTGTCATAGGTATAATGCAACATATCGCCCTTTAATTGTTTCAGCGTGGCGCCCTCATTCATCTCTATTTTATCGTGCGGATTCACCCCACCCCATTTTCCCTTTTTCCGGCTGATGAGGCGGACCTTC
>Ga0136846_1211439_pt1 | contig 12120 bp, 10 predicted proteins | sample HopSoiMetagenom2_FD_96841 | JGI IMG/M metagenome (GOLD analysis project Ga0136846, IMG submission 96841) | Grasslands soil microbial communities from Hopland, California, USA - 2 Assembly 2016 (version 4) | ecosystem: Environmental > Terrestrial > Soil > Grasslands | place: USA: Hopland...
GACTTGCGCAGCGTGCCGTTGTCCTGCGTGCCGCCCCAGTACTGGCCGGGGACGAGCGGGACAGTGGCCATCGAGCTGAACTGCGTGATGGCCAGGCCGGTCGAGTGGATCAGCGCGGCTGTGCTCGGGTTGACGGCTCCGTTGAGGTCCTCCCAGCTCGCCGCGGAGAGCAGGTCACCGACGTTGTTGCGGCCGCCGCCGTTGTGCGACTGCCACACGCCACCGTCGTTGCCGATCGCGATGTGGCTGCTGTCGGACGGGTCGTAGGCGAAGGCGTGGAAGTCGGGGTGCAGGTCGTAGCCCAGGTTCTTCCAGGTGGCGCCGCCGTCGGTCGAGCGGTAGACGCCGCCCGACTGCGGGCTGTTGTTGTAGCCGTAGGAGCCGAGCACGTAGAGCGTGTTGGGGTTCTTCGGGTCCGGACGCGTCTCGTTGTCGTAGGCGCACTGGGTGCCGCAGTAGTTCACGATCGAGTTCGTGCCGGTGCCGGTGCCGGTCGCTGCCCAGGTGGCGCCGTCGTCGGTGGACTTGAAGACCCGGGCCGCGTGATAGGCGTCGGTCGACTGGTCGAACCAGTCGAAGCCGCTGTAGAGGGTTGCGTGCGCGGCACCGGCCGGGTGCGAGATGCCGAGCGAGAAGTGGGTGCCACCCTCGCTCCAGTTGCCGTTGGGCAGGCCGGTCATCGCGAGCGCCCAGGTGGCGCCACCGTCGGTCGACTTGTAGATGCCGTCGCCCCAGAACGACGCATACAGCGCCCTGGGGTTCTGCGGGTCCATGACCAGGTCGGTGGCGCCGTGGATCTCGTTGGTGGTGCCCTTGCGCAGCGTCCACGTGGTGCCGCCGTCGGTCGACTCGTAGACGCCGTACGCCGCGTCGGTGGGCGACGTCGTCCGGTGGTTGCCGCCTCGACCGCGGATGGTGGCGGCGTAGACGTGCTGGGGGTTCGTCGGGTCCACGACGATGTCGGAGACCGCCTGGCCGGTGAAGAGGGTCGACACGTGCTGCCACGTCACGCCGCCGTTGGTCGAGCGGTAGAACCCGTCGCCGTAGTAGCTGTCGCCTGACGTGGCGCCTTCACCGGAGCCCATGTAGACGATGGAGTCGTTGCTGGGAGCCGTCGCCAGTGCCCCGACCGACTGGGTGTCGGCGTCGTTCGTGCGGGAGGTCCAGGTCTGGGTTTGCGCGTTGTAGGTCCACACGCCGCCCTGTGCTGCACCCAGGATGATCGTCCCGTCGTTGCGGATGGCCAGGGCGCCGATCCGGCCGGAGACGGCCTGGAAGGCGTTGCTGGTGCGGCCGTTCTGGACGATCGGGTTCGGGCCCTGGCCGGCCCAGGCGCCTCCCCGGGTCGCGCCGGCCGGGGCGGCCGGGGCGATCGTGGCCGCCTGCTTGCCCGCCTTGGTGCGCAGCGAGGCCGCCTGGGTGAGGGTCAGGGGGACGTCGCCGGACAGCAGCCGGCTCCAGTAGTAGGCGTCCCTCAGCTTGTCCCAGGTCGCCTCGTCCGACCCGTCCTCGTGCTCGCCCTTGGGCGTGAGCAGGGTGGGTGTGTCGTCGGGCGGCGGATCGGCGGCCACCGCACGCAGCGGCGCCATCAGTCCAGCGGTGGCGATGGCCGTCGAGAGAACGACAGCAAAACGAAGGCGAGTCGACAGCATGATGGGATCCCCCAGGAGGTCGGGCCGAGAAGAGGATCGACGGATCGATCGTCGGTCAGCATGCTCCGATGTGATCTGGATCACAAGAGGCCGTGACGGTTTCTTCGGGTTCGGTCCTGGGCGGCTCGCCGAGGGACCGCGGACACCCGGTATGCATGGGAGGCGTGGACACCTTCGAGCCGGACTGCGCGCGGTGCTTCGGGCTCTGCTGCGTGGCGCTGCCGTTCCGCCCCTCGCACGGCTTCGCCTTCCCGAAGGACGCCGGCGAACCGTGCCGGCACCTCGACGCGGAGTACCGCTGCTCGATCCACGCCACGCTGCGCGAGGCGGGCATGAGCGGCTGCACGTCCTACGAGTGCTTCGGCGCAGGCCAGCAGGTCAGCCAGGTGGTCTACGCCGGCGAGACCTGGCGCGGCAGTGGCGACGGTGGCGCCGAGATGTTCGCCGTGTTCGCGGTGGTCCAGCGGCTGCACGAGATGCTGGTGCTCCTCGACCAGGCCTGCGTGCTGGCGCCCGGGCCGGAGCTGGCCCGGTTGCGGGACACGGTCTCCAGCCGGACGTCCGGTCGCCCCGAGGACATCCTCGACACCGACCTCGACCGGCTGGCCGCGCTGGTCGGCGAGGCGCTGCGCGGCGTGAGCCGCTCGGTCCGGGACGAGGGGCCGTCGTACGCCGGCCACGACCTGGCGGGCCAGGACCTCCGGACCACCGACCTGTGCAGCGCCGACCTGCGCGGCGCACTGCTGATCGCCGCCGACCTGCGCGACACGGTCCTGGACCGCACCGACCTGCTGGGCGCCGACCTCCGCGACACCGAGCTCTCCGGCGCCGACCTGTCGACCTCCCTCTTCGTCACCCAGCCCCAGCTCAACGCCGCCCGGGGCGACGACCGCACCCGGCTGCCCGACGGGCTGCGCCGCCCGGTGGCCTGGGAGTCCCCTCACCCATATTGGCGAGCTTGAACTGGCGAACTCGAAGGCTCACGGGTCCACCCTCTGGACAGCTCGGCGTGCCCGGGAAAAGAGTGGGTCCCGATGCGGACCATCCCCGCCCGCATTCTCGGGATAGGAGTCGGACCGTGCGCAAGCTCATCGGCATCGCCACAGCAGCAGCAACCGTCCTGACCCTCGGCCTCGCCGGGGTCTCGACGGCGCAGGGGGCGCAGAGGTGGCACAGCCCCTCGCACCACAAGTCGCATCCGCCGGCGACCTACGTGCCGCCGCCGATCCAGTGGGGCCAGTGCTCCGACCCGGATCTGGTGGACTTCGGCGCCCAGTGCGGCTCCCTGATCGTGCCGTTGGACTACGCGCACCCGACGGGCAAGAAGATCTCGCTCGCGGTGTCGCGCGTGCTGCACCACACGCCCGACTCCCAGTACCAGGGCGTCATGCTCGTCAACCCGGGCGGGCCGGGCGGGTCGGGGTTGATCTACTCGATCATCGGCGACGCTTGGGTTCCCAACCACGGCGGTGACAGCTACGACTGGATCGGCTTCGACCCGCGTGGTGTCGGCTCCAGCCAGCCCTCGCTCGCCTGTGACGGAACGTTCTTCAATGGGCCGCGGCCGCCGTACGAGCCGACCACGCGGGACATCCTGAACCAGTGGGTCTCGAAGTCGAAGGCCTACGCCAAGGCGTGCACCCACGCGGACGGCGAGGAACTGTTCAACCATGTCAAGACCACCGACACGATCGCGGACATGGAGAGCCTGCGCATCGCGCTCGGTCAGCGCAGGCTCAACTTCTACGGGTTCTCCTACGGCACCTACCTCGCCAGCGTCTACATGACGCTGCACCCCGACCGGGTCCGGCGGTTCGTCCTCGACAGCACTGTCGACCCGCGAGGGGTCTGGTACCGGGACAACCAGGCCCAGGACATCGCGTTCCAGACCACGTTCAAGGCGTACTTGGCCTACCTCGCCCAGTACAGCGACTACTTCGACGTCGGTGACACGCAGAAGGAGGTCGAGGACACCTTCCTCGCCACCGAAGCGGACCTGAACTCCCACCCCATCGACGGGACCTTCGGCGGGGACGAGCTGCTCGACGTCTTCACCAGTGCTGGCTACTACGTCTACGGGTGGGTCGACATCGGCACCGCCTACTCGGAGTACCTGCACGGTGCGGGTTCCGATGACCTGGTCAACATGTACACCGATGCCAACCCGGGCACCCCCGGCAGCGACAACGGCTACGCGATGTACCTCGGCACGCAGTGCACCGACACCCAGTGGCCGCAGAGCCAGCAGCAGCTGAATCGGGACAACGCGTTCCTGAACAAGTTCGCCTACTTCTTCACCTGGGCGAACGCCTGGTTCAACGGCCCGTGCGCGTACTGGAAGTACCCGTCGAGCCGTCCGGTGCAGGTCACGGGCCGTCACGTGCACGTACCGATCCTGATGATCGACGAGACCCTCGACCCGGCGACGCCGTACTCCGGCAGCCTCTACGTGCGGTCGATCTTCCCGACTGCGTCGCTGATCGAGGGCGTGGGGGGCACCACGCACGCCGGTTCGCTGTCAGGGGTCGCGTGCACCGACGACAGGATCGTTGCCTACCTGGAGACTGGCGCCGTGCCCACCCGCCTGAGCGGGAGCCGCTCCGACCTGCAGTGTCCGCCGGTACCCGCACCGGTGCCGGACGCCGTCAGCAGTCAGTCGGCGACGCCACAGGGCGCCGACAACCTGCGGGCGCGTGTCCTGGCCAGGTTGCGCGCGGGCATCGAGGACGCCGCGCTGCACGGCTGAGGGCCGCGACAGTCCCAGACGTTCGCACGCGTCGACGCACCGTGAGGAACGTCTAAGACTACCGCTTGCCCTGCGGACCGCTGTCGTCGGGTACGGCGGTGTGGTCCGGATGGCCGGGCGTGCGCTCGCGCTCCTTCATCTCGGCCTCGTAGATGTGCCGCCTGCCCTCGCCCAGCTGCGCGCGGGCCTCCTCCTCGAGCTCGCGGAACGGCGTCCAGTAGGTCTGGTCGTACTCCTCGACGATCTGGAAGCTCCACCGGCCGTGGAGGAGGTTGCGGCCGACGAGCTCGGTGTCGATCCGGTCCGCGAGCTCCTCGTGGCCGGCCTTGCGGAGCAGGTCGACGGCTTCGCCCAGGGTCCGGTCGGCGGTCCCGGAGATCCGGTGGAACGCGTAGAGGCGCCCGCGGGCGATCTCGGCTGCCTCGAGTGCCTCGGACAGCCGGCCCAGCGCCTCGACCGAAGCGTCGGTGACCCCGGTGGGCCGAACGTGCTCGGGCAGTGGCTGGTCGGTCATGGCGGTGCGGTACCCCCGAGTAGCGTCGGGAGCATGCGGCTCGGCGTGCACTACTCGAACTTCACGCACCCCGACTGGGAGCACCGCCTCGCCGACCGGCTGACCGAGACCGCACGGGTCGCGGACCAGGGCGGCGTCGCGCAGTTCACGGTGATGGACCACTGGTTCCAGATGGAGCCCCTCGGCGGCCCTCCGGAGCCGATGCTCGAGGGCTACACGACTCTCGGCTACCTCGCCGCGGTCACCGAACGGCTGCGGCTCAGCCTGCTCGTCACCGGCGTCACCTACCGGCACCCCGGGCTGCTGGCCAAGACCGTCACCACCCTCGACGTGCTGTCCCGCGGGCGGGCGGTGCTCGGGATCGGCGCGGCGTGGTACGAGCGCGAGCACCTCGGCCTGGGCGTCCCCTTCCCGTCGACCAGCGAGCGGTTCGAGCGGCTCGAGGAGACGTTGCAGATCGTCCGGCAGGTGTGGTCGGGCGACCAGACGCCGTACGCCGGGAAGCACTACCAGCTGGCGGAGCCCGTCATCGTGCCGCCGCCGGTGCAGCCGCCTCCACCGATCATGGTCGGCGGCAGTGGCGAGCGGAAGACGCTGCGGCTGGTGGCGCAGTACGCCGACGCCTGCAACCTCTTCGGCAGCACCCCGGACGAGGTGCGGCACAAGCTGGACGTCCTGCGCGGGCACTGCGAGGACGTCGGCCGCGACTACGACGAGATCGAGAAGACCTGGATGGCCCGCGGCGACCCGACCGAGGACGTGGACGGCTTCCTCTCCCGGATGGAGGAGTACGCCGCCCTCGGCATCTCGATGATCACGATGTCGCCTCCGACGGACGACCCGGTGGCGTGGGTGACGGCGATGTGCGAACGGGTCGTGCCGAAGCTGTCCGACGTCTAGGAACCTAGGCCGCAAGGGCGGCGTACCGCCCCTCCTCCTCGAGCAGCTGCTCGTGGGTGCCCCGCTCGACCACGCGGCCGTGGTCGAGGACCACGATCTGGTCGGCGTGACGGACCGTCGAGAGACGGTGCGCGATCGTGATCGTGGTGCGGCCCTCGGCCAGGCTGTCGAACGCCGCCTGCACGGCCCGCTCGGTCTCGGTGTCCAGTGCGCTGGTCGCCTCGTCGAGCACGAGGACCCGGGGGTTGCGCAACAGCGTCCGCGCGATCGCGATGCGCTGCTTCTCCCCGCCGGAGAAGCGGTGTCCCCGTGAGCCGACCACGGTGTCGTAGCCGTCCGGCAGCGACGCGATCAGGCCGTGGATCCGTGCCGCTCGGGCCGCGGCCTCGATCTCCTCGTCGGTGGCTTCGGGCTTGGCGTAGCGCAGGTTCTCGCGCACCGTCGTGTGCAGCAGGTAGGTCTCCTGGCTGACGATGCCGACGATCCCGGCCAGGTCGTCCAGCCGGATCCGGCGTACGTCGACGCCGTCGATGGTGACCACGCCAGACGTCGGGTCGTGGAGCCGGGCGACCAGCGAGCCGAGCGTCGTCTTGCCGGAGCCGGTCTCGCCGACCAGGGCGAGGGTGGTGCCGGCCGGGACGTCGAGGTCGACGCCGGCCAGGGCGGGAGTCCCGGCGTCGGCGTAGGAGAACCCGACGTGCTCGAAGCGCACGTGACCCCGCGCCGCGGCTGGGTCGAGGTCCACCGGGTCGGTCGGCTCGCCGATGTCGACCGGCAGGTCGAGGTACTCGAAGACCCGCTGGAAGAGAGCCAGCGAGCTGACCACCTGGACGCCGGTGTTGAGCAGCCCCATCAGCGGCCGGAAGAGCTGGCCCTGGAGTGCGGTGAACGCGATGAGCGTCCCGATCGTCATCGTGCCCCGCGTCATCGGCAGCCCGGCACTGAGGTAGATCACCGCGGGGATCGCGGCGAACAGCACGCTCATCGACGCCATCCGCCAGCGGCCGGCCAGGGACGAGCGGAGCTCGAGGTCGATCAGCCGGGCGCTCGACTCCGCGAAGCGGCGGACCAGCGCCGGGCCGGCGCCCATGGCCTTGGCCAGCTGGACGCCGTTGATCGAGAGCCCCTCCTCGATGGTGACGTTGAGGTCGGCGAGCTCCTTCTGCTGGGCCGAGGTGATCTCGCGGCGCATCCGCGCGACCCGGCGGCTGAGCCAGATGGCGGGCGGCATCACGACCAGCGAGATGAGGGCCAGCCGCCACGACAGGACGACCATCGCGACTGCGGTGGCCACGGTGGTCGTGAGGTTCGAGGCGATCGAGGTGGCCGTCGAGGTGACGACGTTCTGCATGCCCCCGATGTCGTTGGTGATCCGGGACTGCACCTCACCGGTCCGGGTGCGGGTGAAGAACGCGATCGACTGCCGCTGCAGGTGGGCGAAGACGCCAGTGCGCAGGCCGTGCATCACCCGCTGGCCGACCTGGGTGCTCACCCAGGTCTGCACGACGCCGAGGACGGACGTGACCGCCGCGACGCCGACCATGCCGAGGGTCAGCAGCACCAGCAGGTGTACGTCCTGGTCGGGCAGGGCGACGTCGATGACGCCTCGGAGCAGGAACGGCGAGGCCAGCCCGACGATCGCCGCGGCGACGATGATCGCCACGACGCCGGCGACGGACCATCGGTACGGCGAGAACAGCCCGGCGATCCGGCGCAGCGACACCGCGCGAGCTTGCTGCTTCTCGGCGGCGCTGGGCCTGTCGGGCACGCGCCAGCGGCCCCGGCCACCGGCGGGAGTGGTGGTGGAGTCCATGGGGACCTCCTTAGGGAAAGCGTCAGGAAGAGTGTGGAGGCAATTAGTGAGGTAGCCTCATCATGAGGTTACAACACCAAACCTTGCTACTCTGTTCCCGTGGCCCCGGACGTCCCCGCCGACTCGCTGGGGGAGGCCTTCGGCGCGGTCGCCCGTCGGCTGCGGGCTGCGTCGATGGCAGCGTTCGCGGCCCACGACGTGACGCCGTCTCAGGTCAGGGCGATCCGGGTCCTCGACGCCCACGGGGGAGTGCGCGCCAAGGAGCTGGCCGAGCACCTGCGCATCGCGCCGCGATCGGCCACCGAGGTCGTCGACGCGCTGGAGGGCAAGGGTCTGGTGTCGCGGTCTCCCGACCCGACCGACCGCCGGGCCTCGCTGGTCGCGCTGACCGACCGCGGCCGCGAGCTGTCGGCCGAGGTGCGCCGGCTCAGGGGAGTGGAGTCGGAGAAGCTGTTCCGGCAGCTGTCGAACACCGACCGGGCCGACCTGGCGCGGATCCTGGGGAAGCTGTCCGAGGACTGAGCGGAAGACTGAGCGCCCGCTCCGGGTGGCGGTGGCGCCTCAACCTCTCGTGGGCGTGGCGAGGTTGATCACGCACCGCCGCCCGGGCGAGCCGCCGCGGCGTCCCAGCGGCCGTCGGCCCGGGCCGCCTCGACCTCGGCGATCCCCGGCGGGCGCATCCGGCCGGCGCTGGTCAGCTCGCCCACCTTGCGCACGTTGAGCGCGGACCAGTTGCTGCGCGGGCGGCGGGGGACGTACTTCTGCAGGTACCAGCTCTTGTCGAGCGACCGCCGCTGACCGGAGATCCAGCCCCAGCACAGGCCTACGTCGACGGCCTCGTCACTGGTCATGGACGGGATGCCGGACGACACCTTGGCCAGCTTGAGCCAGACACCGTCGCGCTGGTCGTGGTGGTCGGCCAGCCAGGCGTCGAACGCGTCCGCGTCCCGGAAGGGCAGGACTGGAGCGCCGTCCTCGCCCGGAGCCTTCGCCACGCGGCGAGCCCACGGCGCGCCTGCGACCTGGCGTCCGCTCAGGTGTGCGATCAGCTCGCCCGCGGTCGCCTGCATGCCGGCCCCGTCGCCGTGGTGCCAGCCGACGTCGGTGGCCCGCAGGGCCGCATCGATCGGGACGCCGAACCCGGTCTGTTCGCCTCCGGAGACGAGACCGTCCAGCACCAGGACAGCGGCCTCGTCGCCGCTGACCCGGCCGAGTCGGAGCGGGAGCGTGACGTCGAGGCCGTGGATGACGACGTGGCTCAGCGAGCCGACCCACCCGCCGCCGGGCTGCTCGAAGGTGGCCATGGTCTCGCTGCGGAGGTCGTCGAGCAGGTCCGCGGTCGGCAGGACCGCGTCGCGGGCGGCGAGCCGGTCCGACATCCGCTGGAAGTCGAAGTCGTCGGCGGCCAGCTCGGCCTGGAACCGGTCGGCCGGGTAACGGACCGCCATTGTCAGGTGTGCCACCACGTGGCCGACGGACCAGCCCTCGCACAGCGACGGCTGCGACCACGCGGTCGCCGGCTCGCGCTCCAGTGCGGCCGCGAGTGCCGCGAACTCGGCCGCCACGAGGGGCCGCAGCTCACTCACGACAGCTCCTGGGTCAGCCGGACCTGGTTGCCGGACGGGTCCCGGAAGCCCGCGTCGATCCCGAACGGACGCCGCTCGGGTGGCTCCGTGAACTCGACACCGCGCGAGGTGAGCAGCTGGTAGTCGCGGTTCACGTCGTCGGTCACCAGGAACACCGGCCCAGCCAGTCCCTGTGACATCGACGCCCGCACCAGCTCGGACTGCGCCTCGGTCAGAACCGGTGGCACCGGCACCGCCATCAGGACGAGCTCGACCTGGGACTGGTCGGGTGGGCCGATCGTGAGCCAGCGAAACCCGCCGAGCTCGGGATACGACACGTCGGCGCGCAGCTCGAAACCGACCTTCGACGTCCAGAACTCGAGCGCGACCTCTTGGTCGTGCACCCACAAGTTGACGGTGGAGATCCTCAACACGTGCCGAATCTAGGACGCGGGCAGGACCGGGTCTTCTCGAAAACTGCGCTTCTCGGGACGGCCGTACGCGCGCACGACGCACTCCGGCACCGGAACCCGGTCGTGAGCCGCCGGAAAGGCCTCTCGATAGGCGGTCGGGGCCAGGCCGAAGGTGCGGGTGAAGGACGTGGTGAAGCTGCCCAGGCTGGACAGCCCGACCTCCGCGCAGATGCGCGCCACCGAGTGGTCGGTGGTCCGGAGCAGGGCGGCGGCCCGCTCCAGCCGGCGGGTGAGCAGGTAGCCGTGCGGGGTGACACCGAAGGCGTCCCGGAACCGACGGCTGAAGTGCGCCGGGCTCAGCCCGGCGGCTCGGGCGAGGTCGGCGACCTCCAGCGGCTCCGCGTAGGAGTGGTCAGCCAGGTCGCGAGCCCGGAGAAGGTGGCGTTCGACCGGTGTCACGGCGGCGGCTGCCACGACTCTGGGGCCTGCGGGCGGCCCGGCTCGCTCATGCGAGCCAGCCTTGCAGACTGCTCAGAGGGCCGGGACGCGGAACGACTCGCGCAGCCGCTCGTGGGCGCCGTCTGCGGCCTCGATCCGGTCGAGGCCCAGCAGTGCCGCACCGACGATCGGCGGTGCCTCGACCACCCGGGCGGCGGCCAGTGGTGCCGCCGAGGCGAGGAGCCTGGTGATCTCGTCCGTCAGGAGCGCGTGCCCCGCAGTGAGGACCCCCCCGCCGAGCAGCACGTCGATCGGCTCGTCGAGCACTCCCAGCCTGCGAATGGCCGTGGCGGCCAGGGCGACCACCTCGCTGGCCTGGCGGCGTACGACGCCGACCGCGACCGGGTCGCCGGCCGCCGCGACGTCGAAGAGCAGCGGCGTCATCGCCATGGACTGCTCCTCGGTGAGCGCGCCGAGGTGGACGGCCGCGATCAGCTCGGCCATCGAGGCCAGCCCGAAGTGGTCCGGCAGCGCGGCCTGGAGCGCGGTGGCGGGGCCGCGGCCGTCCTCGCCCCGGGCCGCCCACCACATGGCCTCCTGCCACAGATGGCCGCCGCCACCCCAGTCACCGGAGATGTGACCGACCGCGGCGAACCGCACCGTGGTTCCGTCGGGCAGCAGGCCGGTGCAGTTGATGCCCGCGCCGCAGACCACGGCCACACCCCGCCCGGCGTCGGTGCCGGCGCGCAGCAGCGCGAAGGTGTCGTTGACCACCTCGTGGGCCGGCGCCCAGCCGGTCGCGGCGATCGCCGCCTCGAGAGCCTCGTGCTCGACCGGCAGGTCGGCGTTGGCCAGACAGGCGGCCACGTGTCGCACCGACACGGAGCCGGCCCGGGACAGCGCCTCGGAGACCGCCGGCTCGACGGAGGCGAAGGCCGCGGCAGCGCCCAGCACGTGCGGGCGGAACGGTCCGCCCCGGGCGCTGGCGAGCAGCTCGCCGTCCGCGGAGACGACGCAGACGTCGGTCTTGCTGTTCCCGGCGTCGATGGCCAGGACCGCGTCCATCACGCCCACGGCAGGTGCTCCTGGTTGTGGGCGATCAGCCGGTCGGTGAGGCCGTCGGCCAGGTCGACCTGCCCGACCAGTGGGTGCGCGAGAAGTGCCTCGAAGACCCGCTGCCGGCCGCCGTGCAGCGCAGCCTGGAGGGCCAGGTCCTCGTACGCCGTGACGTGCGCGACCAGGCCGGCGTACAGCGGGTCGAGCGGGGCCTGGGGCACCGCCGCCAGGCCCGAGCGGGACACCGACGCGGGGACCTCGATGACCGCGTCGTCGGCCAGGAAGGGGAGGGTCCCGTCGTTGCGCAGGTTGACGACGTAGGTGCCGGGCGCGTCGCCCAGGAGCGCGGCGGCCAGCTGCACCGCGGCCTCGGAGTAGAACGCGCCGCCGCGCTGGCCGAGGAGCTCCGGCTTCTCGTCGAGCGTGGGGTCGGCGTACAGCTCCAGGAGCTGGCGTTCGATGTCAGCCACCTCGGCGGCCCGTGACGGGGCGACGCGCTGCTCGCGGACCACCTCGTCGTGGGCGTAGAAGTAGCGCAGGTAGTAGGACGGCACCACGCCCAGCGCCCGGAGCTGCTCGGCCGACAGCCCGACCGGCGGGGCGATCTCGTCGACGTGCTCCTCCAGCAGCTCGGGCAGCCGGTCCACGCCGTCGACCCGCGCGGCGCGCTCCCAGGTCAGGTGGTTGAGCCCGACGTGGTCGAGCTCCACCGACTCCGGCGGCACGCCGAGCAGGGCGGCGAACCGGCGCTGGAAGCCGATGGCCACGTTGCACAGCCCCACCGCCCGGTGACCGGCCTGGAGCAGGGCCCGGGTGATGATCCCGACCGGGTTGGTGAAGTCGATGATCCACGCGTCCGGGGCGGTCGCGCGCACCTGCTCGGCGATGTCCAGCACCACCGGCACCGTCCGCAGCGCCTTGGCCAGCCCGCCGGCCCCGGTCGTCTCCTGTCCGATGCAGCCGCACTCGAGCGGCCAGGTCTCGTCCTGGTTGCGCGCGGCCTGGCCGCCGACCCGGAGCTGC
>Ga0136846_1226174_pt1 | contig 12119 bp, 12 predicted proteins | sample HopSoiMetagenom2_FD_96841 | JGI IMG/M metagenome (GOLD analysis project Ga0136846, IMG submission 96841) | Grasslands soil microbial communities from Hopland, California, USA - 2 Assembly 2016 (version 4) | ecosystem: Environmental > Terrestrial > Soil > Grasslands | place: USA: Hopland...
CTGGATCGCTTCGCGCGCCACGCAGGCGCCCGGGCGCGTCCGCGTCCCCTACAGCCCGTTCTTCCTGAAGCAGGTGACGGAAGGCCACGTCGCCGCGATCACCTCGAAGGGCACGACTGTGCAGGGCAACTTCACGCGGCCGGAACAGTACGGCAAGGCGAAGCCGACGACGCGCTTCAAGACCGAGATCCCGACGTTCGCGGACACCAATGCGCTCTCGCGGCTGCTGCAGCGCAAGGGGGTCGTCGTGAACGCGGTGCCGCTCGACAGCGGCGTGCCGTGGTGGGAGAGCGTGCTCGTCGGCTTCGGGCCGACGATCCTCTTCGTCGCCCTCATCTTCTGGGTGAGCCGCCGCGCCGGCGGCATGCAGAGCATCCTCGGTCAGTTCGGCCGCTCGAAGGCGAAGCTGTACGAGCCCGTCGGCGACCGCGTCACCTTCGCAGACGTCGCCGGCATCGACGAGGCGAAGCAGGAGCTGAGCGAGGTCGTGGACTTCCTGCGGGGACCCGAGAAGTACCGCAAGCTGGGCGCGCGTATCCCGCACGGCGTCCTCCTCTCCGGCCCGCCCGGGACCGGGAAGACGCTGCTCGCGCGGGCGGTCGCCGGCGAGGCGAACGTGCCGTTCTTCTCCGGGGCAGCGTCGGAGTTCGTCGAGGCGATCGTCGGCGTCGGCGCGTCGCGTGTACGTGACCTGTTCGCGAAGGCGAAGGAGGCGGCGCCGTCGATCATCTTCATCGACGAGCTCGACGCGATCGGCCGGTCGCGGACGTCGGGCATCGCCGGCTTCAGCGGCGGCAACGACGAGCGCGAGCAGACGCTGAACCAGATCCTCACCGAGATGGACGGCTTCGACTCCTCCACCGGCGTGATCGTGATCGCGGCGACGAACCGCCCCGACGTCCTCGACCAGGCGCTGCTGCGCCCCGGCCGCTTCGACCGCCGTGTCGCCGTGCAGCCGCCCGACCGCACCGGCCGCGAGGCGATCCTGCGAGTCCACACGCGCTCGGTGCCGATGGCACCGGACGTCGACCTCGGTGCGATCGCCGCGTCGACGCCGGGGATGGTCGGCGCCGATCTCGCGAACCTCGTCAACGAGGCTGCACTGCTGGCCGCGCGGCGCGGCCACGACCAGGTGCACGGCTCCGACTTCACCGACGCGCTCGAGCGAATCGTCCTCGGCGCGGAGCGCAAGGTGATGATCTCGCCGGCCGACAGGCGCCGCACTGCGTACCACGAGGGCGGGCACGCGATCGTCGGCATGCTCACCGAAGGCGCCGACCCGGTGCGCAAGATCTCGATCATTCCGCGCGGCCTCGCCCTCGGTGTCACGTTCGCCGCGCCCGACGCCGATCGATTCAACTACTCCGAGGAGGAGCTGCGCGGCAAGATCAAGGTCGCGCTCGGCGGCCGCGCGGCCGAAGAGACCGTGTTCGGCGACATCACGACGGGCGCCGAGTCGGACATCCAGCAGCTGACGCAGATCGCGCGGCAGATGGTCGGGCGCTGGGGGATGAGCCGTACGATCGGCGCCGTCGCCGTGCTCCCCTCGGACGGGCAGGGCCCGCTCCTGCCGGGCGTCTCCGAGGTCTCCCCCGAGACGCAGCAGCTCATCGACGAGGAGGTGCGGGCGCTCGTCGCGTCGCTGCACGAGGATGTCCTCGAGCTCCTGCGCGAGCACCGCGACAAGCTCGACTCGCTCGCGGATGCGCTCCTCGAGCACGAGACGCTCGACCAGGCCGACGCATACGCAGCGGCGGGGATCGCGCCTGCCGCTCGGAAAGAGCCGGTCGCGGCGGCGTAGAGTCATGGCCTACGACGCAGAGCTCGCCGCACGGATCCGCGACCTGATCGCCGGCGAAGCGGGGCTCGGCGAGAAGAAGATGTTCGGCGGGCTCGCCTTTCTGATCGGCGGCAACATGGCGGTGGCGGCGAGCGGCGAGGGCGGCGTGCTGGTGCGCGTCGACCCCGCGGAGTCGGGCGCGCTCGTGAGCTCGACGCACGCGCGGCCGATGGAGATGCGCGGCCGCGAGATGCAGGGTTGGCTGCGAGTCGACACCGAGGATGTACGGACGAAGCGGCAGCTCGGGGCGTGGGTCGGGCGAGGCGTCGCGTATGCCCGCTCCCTGCCGGCGAAGGAGAAAGCGTGAGCCCGATCTCGCGCGGCTTCCACCGTCGCCGCGGGCCCGATGCCGATCCGGCACGCGTGCCGCCGGGCCAGTACGTCACCGGCGACTTTCCCGTGCTCTCCGCCGGTCCGACGCCGCACACGTCGCTCGACATGTGGACGTTCTCGATCGTGGGTGCGGTGGACGAGTCGAAGTCCTGGAGCTGGAACGAGCTCCAGTCGCTGCCGCAGGAGACGGTGACGGTCGACATCCACTGCGTGACGAAATGGTCGAAGCTCGACACGACGTGGGCCGGCGTCTCGGTGGACGCGCTCCTCGACGGGGTCGACACGAGCGCGGAGTACGCGCTGGCGTTCAGCGACGGCGGCTACACGACGAACTTGCCGCTCGAGGATCTCCAGGGTGGGAAGGCATGGGTCGTGTCCTCCTACGACGGCGAGGCGCTCGACCCCGAGCACGGCGGGCCTGCACGCCTGCTCGTACCGCACCTGTACTTCTGGAAGAGCGCTAAATGGGTGCGCGGCCTCGAGCTGCGCGAAGACGACGAGCCGGGCTTCTGGGAGGGCTACGGCTACCACAACTACGGCGATCCGTGGAAAGAGCAGCGGTACGCGGGCGACTGACGTGGCAGCTGGCGAACGTTGTCGAGCTCGCCGCGGAGACGGCGCGGACGCGGACCATCGTCCTCGAGCCGGCGGAGCCGCTCGGCCATCGTGCCGGCCAGCACGTCGACGTGCGCCTGACGGCGGACGACGGCTACCAGGCTCAGCGAAGCTATTCGATCGCCTCCGCGCCCGACGACGAGCACCTCGTGCTCACGGTCGAGCGCCTCGACGACGGCGAGGTGTCGCCGTATCTGGTCGACGACCTCCGGGTGGGGGACGCGCTCGAGCTGCGCGGGCCGATCGGCGGCTACTTCGTCTGGGACGAGTCGCTCGGCGGCCCATTGCTGCTCGTCGGCGGCGGGTCGGGCGTCGTGCCGCTGCGCGCGATGCTCCGCCACCATCGGGCCGTCGAGAGCCGCATCCCGCTGCGGCTGCTCTACTCCGTGCGCTCGCTGGACGAGGTGATCTACCGCGACGAGCTGACGCGAGCCCGCCCCGACGGCGAGCTCGACATCCGCTTCACGCTCACTCGCGAGCAGCCCGACGGCTGGGACGGATACGCGCGCCGCATCGACCGGGAGCTGCTCGCCGACGTCGCGTGGCCGGTCGAGGACCGTCCGCTCGTCTACGTCTGCGGCCCGACGGGGTTCGTCGAGACCGCCGCCGACATCCTCGTCTCGCTCGGGCACGACGCGGGCCGCATCAGGACTGAGCGCTTCGGGCCGACATGAGCGCCCCACTGGACGGCAACGCGATCGGCGGGCAGCTCAACGAGGTGTTCGGGACGGAGATGACCGCGGCCACCGCCGTCTGCGGGAACTGCGGCGCGACGGGGCCCGCGGCGGAGCTCGCGGTCTACCTGCTCTCGCCGGGCGTCGTCGGCCGGTGCCGGCAGTGCGCGGCGCTCCTGATCGTCCTCGTCACCGTGCGCGGAATCACGTGCGTCGACCTGCGAGGTCTTGCGGCTCTCGAACCCGGCCCGGCAGGTTCGTGATCAGCCGCGATCCGCGGCCGTGGGTGATGAAGCTGAACGACCAGCGGACGATGACGAGCAGGCGGTTCTGGAAGCCGACGAGGTACCAGAGGTGGACGACGAGCCACGTGGCCCAGGCGATGAAACCGCTCAGCTTGAGCCCGTGGATGTCCGCCACCGCCGCCGCGCGCCCGATCGTGGCGAGGTTGCCCTTGTCGCGGTAACGGAACGGACGCGTCCCCTTCGAGCGCACTCGGTCGCGGACGACTTCGGCGGCGTAACGGCCTTGCTGCATCGCAACCGGCGCGACTCCCGGGAAGACGGTCTCGCGGAGGCGGACCATGTCACCGAGCGCGAACACCTCGCGGTGACCCGGAAGCGTCAGGTCGGGCTCGACCGTGATGCGGCCGGCGCGGTCGAGCTCCGCGCCGGTCAGCTCGGCGAGCTGCGCGGCGAGGCCGGAGGCCGTCACGCCGGCCGCCCAGACGACGTTGCGAGTCGCGATCCGCTCCGGCTCGCCGCCGTCGCCGCCGATCGTGACGCCGTCCTCGTCGATCCCGACCACCATCCGACCCGTGAGCACGGTGACGCCGACCCGCTCGAGCGATCGCGCAGCCCTGGCCGAGAGCGAGGGCGGAAACGTCGTCAGCACGCGGTCCGCCGCCTCGACCAGCAGGATGCGGGCCGTGCGCGGATCGACCGCGCGGTACTCCTTGTGGAGCGTGTCGCGTGCGAGCTCGGCGATCTGGCCGGCCATCTCGACGCCCGTCGGGCCCGCGCCGACGACGACGAACGTCAGCCACGCCCGGCGCTCCTCGAGGTCGCGTTCCGCTTCCGCCGCCTCGAAGGCGCTCAGAAGCCGGCTGCGTACGACGAGCGCGCTCTCGAGCGATTTCACCTCGGCGGCGGTCGCGCGCCACTCGTCGTGGCCGAAGTACGAGTAACGCGAGCCGCCCGCGACGATCAGCGTGTCGTACTCGACCGACGGCGGCGCGGGGAGGCCGTCGACGCCGCTCAGCAGCACGCGCCGAGCGTCGAGGTCGAAGCCCGAGACCTCCGCGAGCAGCACGTGGATGTTCCGGTGGCGCTTGAAGATCGATCGCAGCGGATACGCGATCTCCCCCGGCGAGAGCGCGCCGGTCGCGACCTGATAGGTGAGCGGCTGGAAGAGGTGGAAGTTGCGCCGGTCGACGAGCGTCACCTCGACGGGCGCGCGGCGGAGCTTGTGCGTCGCCTGGAGCCCGCCGAACCCGCCGCCGACGACGACGACGCGGTGCGCCTCTGCGTTCCCCTCAGGTATCCGTGACGAAGGCACTTCCGACCCGTCCGCGGTCAATCTATTTACGAGCGCGTTCCTCCTCCGCGGTCCGCTCGGCCGTCGGCGCCGCCTCGAGCCGGCCGTCGGGGATCGGCTTGCCGCTTTCGACCGAGATGCCGTACGTGCCGGCGGCGAGCCGTGCCTCGGCGCGCCCGACGGCAGCGAGCTGCTCGCGGAGGTCCTCCTCGCGGCCCGCGTCGAACTCGTCCTGATAGAGATCGGCGGCGAGGTTCGCCGGGTCGTATTCGTCGGCCGGCTCGCCGTCGTCCACGTGGTGGAGCCGGTTGAGAGCCTGCTCGATCCGCTTGCGCTCTGCCGAGAGAAGCTCGCGTGCCCGTTCGGGATCCATCGAGGCAGCTTACGCGGGGTAGGCTCGCCCGCGATGGAGATCCGCCGGGTGGTCGTCATCGGCGCAGGGCAGATGGGTGGCGGCATCGCGCAGGTCGTCGCCGCATCGGGCCGCGAGGTCGCGCTCCTCGACTCGCAAGCGGGCGCGACCGATCGCGCGCTCGACGCGATGCGCCGCAGTCTCGGCAGGCTCGCCGAGAAGGGCGGGCCTCCCGCCGACGACGTGGTGCAACGCGTCCGCGCAGTCGACCGGCTGCAGGATGCGGACGGCGCCGACCTGGTGATCGAGGCCGTCGCCGAGGACGCGGCCGTCAAGGAGGAGGTGTTTCGCCAGGCGGACGAGGTGCTCGCCCCTCACGCGATCCTCGCGTCGAACACGAGCTCGATCCCGATCGCGTCGCTCGCCGCCGCGACGCGGCGGCCGGAGCGCGTGATCGGCATGCACTTCTTCAATCCCGTGCCTGTGCTGAAGCTCGTCGAGGTGATCCGCGCGACCGCAACCTCCGACGAGACCGCCGCGGCGATCGTGTCGCTCGCGCGCGACCTCGGCAAAGTGCCGGTCGAGGCGCGCGACGTCGCCGGGTTCGTCTCGAACCGGATCCTGATGCCGTTCATCAACGAGGCGGTGCATGCGCTCGCCGAGGGAATCGCCGACGCCGAGGGGATCGACACCGTCGCGAAGCTCGGCTTCGGCCATCCGCTCGGGCCGCTGGCTCTCGCCGACCTGATCGGCCTCGACACGTGCGTGGCGATCATGGACGTCCTGCACGAGGGGCTGGACGATCCGCGATTCGAGCCCGCCGCGCTCCTTCGCGAGCACGTGGCGGCAGGAAGGTTCGGCCGCAAGAGCGGCGAAGGGTTCTTTTCCTACTGAGCTCTGCCCGCAAATTCCCCCTTTCGAGGTACGCTCGAAAGGGGCGAATCAGCCGACAATTCTCGTGACGCAACGAGGGGGGTGTCGCGCGTGCGCCTGCTGGTTGTAGACGACGATCCGGGACTGCTCGCGCTGATCCGGACGACGTTCGAGGATGTCGAGGTCGACGTTGATGAGGCGACCTCGTCTGCGTCTGCGCGTGCGGCGGTCGCGAGCGACCCTCCCGACGTGATCGTCCTCGACGTGCGCCTCGCCGCCGAGTCGGGCCTCGATCTCTGCCGCGAGCTCAAGTCGGACCTCCGCACCGCGACGATTCCGATCGTGCTGCTCTCCGGCCTCGTCGACCTGCAGCCGCACGTCGCCGCCGACTCCGGCGCGGACGCCTACCTTCCGAAGCCGTTCAGCCCACTGCAGCTGCTCGGGCTCGTCGAGCGGCTCGCGGGCGGGCTGGGGTCATACGCGCTCACGGACGTGCCGCTCGATCGCAGCGACAACGCGCAGCTCATGCTGTACGCCCGCGATCTGCGTCGCATCGTCGAGCTCGAGCGTGCGCAGCGGCGACTCGTGCAGCAGGCCTACGGCGCCACGGTCAACGCGCTCGCCGAAGCGCTCGAGGCCAAGGACATGGGCACCCGCGCGCACTCGAACCGCGTCGCGCGCTACGCGCTCGACCTGACGCGTGCCGTCGAGCCGGCGCTCGCCGACGACGTCAGCGTCGAGTACGGCTTCGTCCTCCACGACGTCGGCAAGATCGGCATCTCCGACCGCATCCTCCAGAAGACGGGGCCGTTGACGCCGGAGGAGCGCCGGGTGATGGAGGAGCATCCGCTCCTCGGTTTCGAGATGCTGCGCGACGTGACCTTCCTGTCGGGCGAGGGCCTGTCGGTCGTGCGGAACCACCACGAGCGCTTCGACGGGGCCGGTTACCCCGACCGTCTCCAGGGAACGGAGATCCCGCTGGCCGCGCGCATCTTCGCGGTGGCCGACACGCTCGACGCGATGACGAGCGACCGTCCCTACCGAACGGCGCGCTCGTGGGACGAGACGCGCAGTGAGATCTTCGCGCAGTCCGGACGCCAGTTCGACCCGGGCGTCGTCGAGGCGTTCCGCGAGCGCGAGGCCGAGCTGCGCCAGATTCAGCGCGTCGTCGCCGCGGCCTGAAGCTCCTCGCGCGCACGGACGAGGAGTGGTGCAGCGGACGTTGCAAGGCGTTCGGCCTCGACGAGCGCCGGCGCGTCGTCGCCGCTCGCGGCGCGCGTGAAGAGGGCGGCAGCGCGCTCGAGACGTGAGCAGGCGACGCGGAGCGGCCGGGTCACCTTCGCGAAACGCTCCGGCGCCAGGCCCGCCGAGGCGACCATGTGCCGGCAGCCGCCGAAGTCGGTGTACGCGACGAGGAGCGTGTAGAGGCCGCTCCGGAGCGCCCTGCGCGCCGCTGCGAGCGAGTCGCCGGTCGCGGACCCGAGCACGAGGTCGCGCTGGAGCTGGTCGATGACGCCGGCCGTGTTGTCCACCCACTCGCGGTCGACTTGCCTTGCGTCACCCTGGTGCGCGTTGCCGCCGCAGCCCGCCGACGCTAGCAGACATCCCGCCGCGACAAGGCCGGCCAACCCTCTGCGCATTCGCCTTGCAAGCGTACGCCACTGCGGCGATTAACGGATGGTTCGCAGGGAACATCCGCCGGATGGAGGTCGAGCTGCAGTTCGTCTACGAGGGTGACGGCCCGCTGGTCGTGCCGCTCCGCCTGGCCGATCTCTAGCTCGAGCGGTCGAGCGCCGGGTTCCTGCTCGACACCTACTACGACACCGAGGCGCTCGATCTGCGGCGAGCGGGCTGCTCGCTCCGCGTCCGCCAGTCCGAGCTCGCAGCGCAGCCGCGCCTGACGTTCAAGGGACCGTCGCGCAAGCAGAGCCGCGTCAAGCGGCGGCACGAGGTCGAGGTCGACGTCGAGTCGGTGCCGGCCGACGCCGACGAGATGCGGGCCGTGCTACGCGACCTCCACCTCGAGAAGACGATCGAGCGATTCGCGGGCCTGGACGGCGAGGCCGCGCCGCACCCGATCGGGGAGCTGCGAAGCCACCGCTCGCATCACCGCTACGTGCACGGCCTCCATCGCCTCGACCTGACGTGGGACGAGCTCGAGTTCCCCACCGGGCCGCCGCAGGTCCGGCTCGAGGTGGAAGCGGGCTCCGAGCTCGCCGAGCGCCTCCTCGAAAGGGCGGCTGCAGAGCTGCTCGAGCTCTTCGGCGAGGAGCGGTTGTCGGTGCCCGAGCGCGGGAAGACGCGCGAGCTCTGCGAGCGGCTCTATCCCGAGCTGCTCGCTGCCTGACGCCGAGCATCCCCGGCGGGATACGATCTCCGTCCCGTGCAGCGACTCCTGAAAGTCAAGACGCGCAAGGCGAGAACCAAGGTGCGCCGTCGAGAGCTCGGCAATGCCGTCGTCCGGAGCTCACCGCGCCACGCGCGCGTCGGCCGGCGCCCCGCCTAGATCGAGCTCGTGGGTGCTGTCGCCACGGGCACCTCGGGTGCCGGCCGCTGCGCCTCGATGCTCTCCCGGAACGAGATCCAGCGTTTGCCGGAGACGCCCTGGTACGCGGGCGGCACCTGCTTGCGGAGCTCGACGACGCTCTGCCGGTAGCGCTCCGCGATCTCTCCCATCGCGAAGATGGTCTCCGGCGCGAGCTCGCTGCCGCGCTGGGCTGTCAGCGCCCGCAGGCGCTCGATCGCGACGACGGCGTCCTGGTGCAGGCCGAGAAGGTCCTGCAGGGTCACGAGCCGCTTCAGCACGGGCCGCGCTCGTCCGGCGTAGACGTCCGTGAGGAACTCGAGCGCGTAGCGAAACCGCTTGCAGCGGATGCGGAGGCGGTGATAATCCGCGGCTGTCGCCGAGCGGCCGAGGTGCTTGGAGGCCTTGCGGACGGACGTCCAGCGCGCGTCGATCAGGTCGGGCGCGACCGCGAGGGCCGGGAGCGACGCAGCGCCGGAGCGGGTCGCGTGGCGGGCCCGCAGCGTGCGTCCGAAGCGGCGGACGAGCGAGTCGTAGCGGCGCGACTCGAGCGCCTCGAGCATCTCGCCGCGCGCGTCTGCACGCTGTGCCTCGAGAACCGAGCGAAGCGCCTCGAGCGGGTCGCGGTCCTCGGGCGCAGCCGCGTCGATCCACGACTCGAGCTGCTCGAGCTGGACGTCGAGATCGCGAACCGCGCCGAGCTGCCCGCCGATCCAGGCCAGCTCGTCCTTCAACCCGAAGATCGTCTCCGGGAGCACGTCTTCGAAGAGCGCGAGCGCCGCCCGCAGGCGGCGGCTCGCGACGCGCATGTCGTGCAGCTCCTCGATGTCGTCGCCGAGGCGGGTTCCGGGCTCCTTCGCGAGCATCGCGGAGAATTGCCGCCGCAGCACGGCCAGCGCGACCTCGCGGATCGTCATGCCCGGACCGACCTCGGTCGGCCCGAAGCGCTCCGGCGCGGGCCGCGTAATGCCGGCCGAGAGGAGGCCGGCCTCGTACTTGCTCAGGCCCGCCGGCTGCAGCGCACAGTGGGCGCGGAGCTCCGTGACGAACGCTTCGACCCCCGCCAGGGCGCTCTCCGGGATCTCGATCTCGACCCGCTGGAACCGCGCCGCGGGACTGCCGTTCGCAGGGCGGATCGCGGTCTCGTCGAGAGCGATCTCACCACCCGCCGAGCCGTCCGTCTGCAGCTTCAGCACCTCGCGGCGCGTGCGGACCTCGAACAGCGGCAGGAGCGGCTTGCGCCCGGCGACGGCTCGAACCCGCTGGCCGACCGGCCCACCGGCTCGGGCGACGAGGGCGGGGTCGGCGTCGTCCAGTTGCTCGGACACCTCGCGGCGGCTGCGCAGGCCCGACACCTTCGTCGGGGTCGAGTCGATCGCCTTCAGCGTCGCCTCCGCGCCCCGGCGCCGTCCGAGCCGCCGGACCCGGAGTGCGAAGCCGGCCCGGCTGAACCGCTGATCCTCGGTGTCGAGGTACGTGTCCGACTGCACGTGGGTGCCGGCCGCGGCGACGCTGTACTCGCCGCCGTCGGCGCCCGAGTCGGTGAGCCAACGACGGACCGGCTCGAGGTCGAGCACGTCGAACTGCCACTCGACCTCTGCGATGTCGTGGGAGCTCATCCGCCTGACTCTACTCCCGGAGCCGAAGCGCTTCGAAGCGGTTGACGGCTCGTGTCGATCTCGCAAGCGACGCAACAGGCTTCGGGATCTCGCTGATGGAGCTCGCGCCCGAGCTCGGCGGCTTCGTCTACGCGACGGAGTAGTCGAGTGGGATCGGCGCGAGCGAGTACCGCCGCAGGAGCACCTTGCGCACGGTCGAGAAGATCTCGGTCTCGAACGAGTAGGCGCTGTTGAACTCGACGGCGCCGTTCACCTCGAGGACGATCCAGCCGTCACCCGGGAGCGGCAGCAGGTCGACGCCGACGAGATCGCCGCCGACCGCCTCGGCCGCGGCGAGCGCGAGCTCGCAGGCGTCGGTCGGCGGCGTGACAGGGATCCTGTGCGCGCCGAGCGCGACGTTCGTCCGCCATTCCCCGGGCGCGGCGCGCCGCATGACGGCGCCCACGACCTCTCCGGCGGCGACGAGGATGCGCAGGTCGAACCCGGCAGGCGGAACGAGCCGCTGCGCGACGGCGCCCGTGGCGTCGAACCAGACGCGCAGCCTCGTCGCCTCGGTGGCGCGCGCGACGCCCTCCGCGTCGTCGCAGCGCGTCACGTCGCGCCCCCAGCTGCCGAAGCGCGGTTTCAGCACGAGGGGAGACTCGAGTGAGGGCATCGGCAGCCAGGGGGCGACATGCTTCGTGGGAGGGTGGGGGATGCCGGCGCAGGCGAGCGCCTCGGCGGTGGCGAGCTTGTCGTGTGCGGTGGCGAGTGCGTCGCGTCCGTTGAGGACGGTGACGCCGCGTCGCTCGAGGACGTCGAGCGCCCAGAGCCCGGGCTCGATCCCGTCGAGCGAGGGCAGGACGTCGAGGCGGCCGAGAGCAACGTCGCCCGGCTGGAGCCGGGCGACGGCCTGGGCGGGCGACAGCACGGGGCCGAGCCGGGCGCTGGTCGGCGTGGCGCGGCCCGAGACGACGGCGAAGGTGGGCATCGGCCCCGAATCTTCGGGCGCGATCGTTCGCAGCGGAAGGGCCGGTGGCCAGGACGTTGCCGGACCGATCCCAGTCTGTAACCGGTCTTAGCAGGGGTTTTCGCGGCTCACGCAAGCAGCCGAGGCAGACGCGAACGTTCCCGGTCAGCAGCGCAGACGGACGAGTCGGCAGAGCCGACACGTCCTGATGGTCGGCGCCGACAGGCGGCGCCTATGCTGCTTCGCGCCGGCTGACGAGCTCGAGCAGCGCGCCTTCGCGGACGCCGCCGCGACCGACCCGGAGCGGCACCGCGAGGCGCTCCTGGATCGCGGCGAGAATCACCGCGCCGGCCGGCAGGGTGGGGATCCGGTCCGGCTCGACGCCGTAGCGCGCGACGACCTTCGCGGCGGGAACCGTCGCGAGCACCTGGAGGACACGCTCGAGCTCGCGGGCACCGAGCTCCGAGCCGGCGATCGACTTGATCGCGCGCGCGCTCCCGCCGACGGCGATCGCGGCCTGCGGCAGCGGCGGTACGACCCCGTCGAGCAGCCGCACGACCTGGTCGCGCGCTTCGGCAAGCGCTTCGGCCCCGGGCGGATCGGCGAAGCCCATGCGGCTCGTGAGGCGCATCGAGCCGATGTCGAGCGAACGCGCCCACGCCGGGCCGCTGCGCCGCGTGCCGACGACGATCTGCGCCGAGCCGCCGCCGACGTCGACGACGGCGACCAGCTGCTTCGACGGGCCGCGTGTCGTAGCGGTTGCCCCGAGGAAGCCGAGCTGGCCTTCCTCGGTCGCGTCGAGCA
>Ga0136846_1230360_pt1 | contig 12118 bp, 14 predicted proteins | sample HopSoiMetagenom2_FD_96841 | JGI IMG/M metagenome (GOLD analysis project Ga0136846, IMG submission 96841) | Grasslands soil microbial communities from Hopland, California, USA - 2 Assembly 2016 (version 4) | ecosystem: Environmental > Terrestrial > Soil > Grasslands | place: USA: Hopland...
CGACGTCGACTACGCCGCGCTGCTGCCGAGCCTGTTCGAATTGAAGGCGGGCAAGTTCTTCGTCTCGCTCGCCATCGAGAAGGACCGCCGGCGCGTTCTCGAGGCGATTCGCAAGTACCGCAAGCCCGAGCAGCGCGTCTTCGTCGGCGTGATCGCCACCATCGACCCGCGCCTCGAGACGGCCGAAGAAGTGCGCGACCGCGTGGTGGAAGCGGCCGAGTACATCCCGGTCGAGCGCCTTGGCACGACCGACGACTGCGGCTTCTCGCCGTTCAGCGACGACCTTTCAACGACGCGGGAAAAGGCCTTCGCCAAGATCCGCGCGCGCATTCGCGGCACCGAAATGGCGGCCAAGGTACTCGGCGTCCAGTGAGCAGCGCGCAGGACGGCGAAGACGAGGCGCTGCGACAGGTCGCGCTGCAGAACGCGCAGGCGATCCTCGCCGCGCGGCAGCGTGCCGAGGAGAAACTGGCCGAATCGCTCGCCGTCATGCGCGCCACGCTGGAGGCGAGCACGGACGGCATCCTCGCCGTGGATGCCGCCGCCAACATCACGCACTTCAACCAGCGTTATCTGCAGATGTGGGGCCTCACGCCGGCCATCCTGCGCGGCAAGCATGTCGAAGTTGCGCACGCCATCTTCGACTGGATCAAGTCGCCGCAGGCCTTCGTCGACAATCTGCGCGAGATCTACGCGACTTCACCCCCGAATACGCAGGACGTGCTCGTGCTGAAGGACGGCCGGGTGATCGAGCGCTACTCCCGGGTGCAGATCATGGATGGCCGTGCGAGCGGTCGCGTCTGGACTTTCCGCGACGTGACGGACCAGAGGCGCGCCGAGGAAACCCTGCGCGAGGAGACGCAAATCCTCGAAGTGCTCAATCGAACCGGCACCGTCCTCGCGTCCAATCTCGAGCTCTCGCGCGTGGTGCAGGTGCTCATCGACGCGGCGACGCAGCTCTGCGGCGCGCGTTTCGGCGCGTTCTTCTACAACGTGACCGCCCCGACCGGTGATTCCTACCAGCTGTTTGCGCTCTCGGGGGCGCGAATGGAGGACTTCTCGAAGTTTGGCCAACCGCGCACCACGCCGATCTTCGAACCGACCTTTCGTGGCGAAGGCATCGTGCGCTGCGCAGATGTCACGCGCGATCCGCGATATGGCCGGGTAGCGCCGCACCATGGCATGCCGAAAGGGCACCTGGCGGTGCGCAGCTATCTGGCGGTGCCGGTGAAATCGCGCGGCGGCGAGGTTCTCGGCGGCCTGTTCTTCGGCCATCCCGAGGTGGGCGTTTTCAACGAGCGCGCCGAGCGGCTGATCGCAGGCCTCGCTGCGCAGGCAGCCGTGTCGATCGACAACGCGAACCTGTTCGAGCGCGAGCGCGCCGCGCGCGCCGAGGCGGAGCGCATGGGCGCGCTGAAGGACGAATTCCTCGCCACGCTGTCGCACGAGCTGCGCACGCCGCTCGGCGCGATCCTCGGCTGGACGCAGGTGCTGCGGCGGCGCCGCTCGAGCGAGATCGAGATCAACGAGGGGCTCGACGTCATCGAGCGCAACGCCCGCGTGCAGACCCAGCTCATCGAGGACCTGCTCGACATGAGCCGCATCACCGCGGGCAAGGTGCGACTGGATATCCAGCCGGTTGAACCGATTACCTTCGTCGAGGCCGCCATCGAGACGGTGCGTCCCTCGGCCGAGGCGAAGGGCATTCGCCTACTGAAGGCGCTCGACCCGGCCGCCGGTCCGGTCACCGGCGATCCGCAACGCCTGCAGCAGGTGGTATGGAACCTTCTTTCCAACGCGATCAAGTTCACGCCGAAGGACGGCAGGGTCCACGTCACGCTGCAGCGCGTGAATTCGCACATCGAGATCAGCGTGACCGATAGCGGCATGGGCATCAAGCCCGAGTTCGTGCAGCACGTCTTCGAGCGCTTCCGCCAGGCCGACGCCTCGAGCACGCGCCACTACGGCGGGCTGGGACTCGGCCTGTCGATCGTGAAGAGCCTGGTGGAGCTGCATGGCGGCAGCGTAAACGTGCACAGCGACGGAGAAGGCCGCGGTGCGACCTTCTCCGTGCACATACCGGTGGCACCGGTGCATAGCCGCAGCATGGCGGGCCGCCTGCACCCGGCGGCCGTGGGCGCGGCGGCGCCGTTCCTTGCGACCGATTTCAGCGGCCTCACCTTCGTGGTGGTGGACGACCAGCCCGATGCTCGCCGGCTGCTCGAGCGCATCCTCGCCGAATGCGGCGCGCGCGTCGTGATGGCCGCTTCGGCAGCCGAAGCCCTGCCGCTTATCGACAAGGAGCGGCCGGATCTGCTCATCAGCGACATCGGCATGCCGGAGGCGGACGGCTACGAGCTCCTGCGGCGCGCCCGCGCGCTTTCGGCCTCGCGCGACGGTCACCTCAAGGCAATCGCGCTGACCGCCTTCGCGCGCACCGAGGACCGCACGCGCGCACTGCGCGCCGGCTTCGCCGCGCACGTCGCGAAGCCGGTCGACCCAAGCGAGCTAATCGCCACGATCGGCAGCGTCGTCGGCCGCCTGACCCCGCCCGCCTAGCTCAATCGCACTGCTTGGACGGCGGCGCGTCGGCGAGGAGCTTGCGAATGAGGGGCAAGTCGTCCGAGGTGATCTGCGTGCTGTAAGTCGGCACCGTCTTGTCCTGGGCGCGCTCGACGACGTATTCCGGCCGCAAGCGGAACGCGGTGACGAGCTTTTCGCCGTGCAGCACCTGCACCGTGGAGTAGCAGCGCATGCGAAGGTCCGCCTGGCGCCACTTGCGGCCGCGCAGCTGCTCCAGCTCCTCGACGACGGCTTTCACCTCGGCCTTGGCGTGGAAGAGCTTGGAGGGCGCGCCATAGTTGGACAGGCGCACCGCCGTGGCGTCCTTCAGGGCCGGCCGCTCCTGCGCAATCGCGCTTGCCACGCCGGCCAGCCCGGCGACAAACAGGCAAAGGGGTCTGATCAACGATGTCAGTCTAATGCAATGTCATTGCCACGGTGATAGACAGCGCCGCCGATTCGCTATTCACTAGCGTCTCCTGTCTTCGGGAGCCCGCCATGCACTATCACTACTTCACGCTCGAGCAACGCCATGCCCTGGAACGCACCATCCGACAGCGGATGAGCGAGCCCGGCATGGAGACGGTGCTCGAGAAGCTGCGCACGCCGGACTTCGGCGTCTGCGAGGCCTGCGGAGCGGATATTCCGTTCGTGAAGCTGATCGGCAACCCCGCGCTCAAGCGCTGCCCGGACTGCTTCAAGCCCCGGCAGTAAGGCTTTAATCCGGCGCGTCCCGTCCCCATGTTGGCGGGATGAAGTACAAGGATTACTACAAGGTCCTCGGGGTCGAGCGCGCCGCCTCCGAGGAGGACATCAAGAAGGCGTACCGCAGGCTCGCGCGCAAGTACCACCCGGACGTGTCGAAGGAAGCGAACGCCAAGGAGAAGTTCCAGGAAGTGTCCGAGGCGTACGAGACGCTGCGCGACAAGGAAAAGCGCGCCGCCTACGACAGCCTCGGCTCGGGCTTTCGCCCCGGACAGGATTTCCGCCCGCCGCCCGACTGGTTCGACCGCTTTGGCGCCGGCCGGCAGGAAGACCTGCGCGACATCGACCTGTCGGATCTCTTCGAGAGCATGGGTATCTTCGGCCGTGCCGCGGGACGCCGCGGCGGCTTCGGTCGCAACGTGCCGATCCCCGGCGAGGACTACGAGACGCCCGTCCGCATCAGCCTCGAGGAAGCGGCGCGCGGCACCGAGCGCCAGATCCAGCTCGACGGCCAGGCGCTCACCGCTCGCATCCCGAAGGGGGCCATCGACGGCCAGCGCTTGAGATTGCGCGGCAAAGGCGGCGCCGGCAATAACGGCGGGCCGGCGGGCGATCTTTATCTGCAGATCGTCCTCGAGCCGCACCCGCTCTATAAAGTGCGCGGCCACGATCTGGAGATCGAGGTGCCGATCGCGCCTTGGGAAGCGGCCCTCGGCGCCGAAGTCGAGGTGCCGACGCTGGAAGGCCGCGTGACGATGAAGGTGCCAGGCGGCTCGAAGGGCGGACAGAAGCTGCGGCTCGGCGGCAAGGGGCTGCCCAAACCCGGCGGCGGCGCGGGCGACCTTTATGCCGCGCTCGAAGTGGTGGTGCCGGCCACGCTCACCGATGCGGAGAAGAAACTCTACGAGCAGCTTCGCGCGGCATCCAAATTCGATCCGCGCAAGCGCTTTACAAACTAGCGTGTAGTGCTTCGGCTACAACCATAAAGTCGGACTGGCGACGGATGAATGGTCGGGCTTCCGCTACAGTCCGCTGAGTGGGAGAGGCATTAGAAATCCTCGTCGTCGATGACCTGCCGGAGAAGCGGCTCGCGTTCGAAGCCCTGCTCTCCCCACTCGGGCAGCGACTGACGCTCGTCGATTCGGGCACCGAGGCGCTGCGCCGCGTGCTCGCGCAGAAGTTCGACATCCTGGTCCTCGACGTCCACATCCCCGACATGGACGGCCTCGAGCTCGCGCGTCTCATCCGCGAGCACAAGCGCTATCGCGATACGCCGATCCTCTTCGTTTCGGCGCTCGACGACCCGCAGCGCATCGAGCGCGCCTATAGCCTCGGCGCCGTCGACTACATCGCCGACCCGTCGGTGCCCGGCGTGGTGCGCTCGAAGCTCAAGGTGTTCATCGACCTGATACAAGCGCAGCGCCAGGCGGCGGCGGCGGAACGCCAGCGCATCGCCGCAGCGGCCGCCGAGGAAGCGAGCCGGCGCAAGGACGATTTCATCGCCACGCTGTCGCACGAGCTGCGCAATCCGCTCGCGCCGCTGCGCAACGTCGTGCATCTGCTGCGCAAGCGCTTCGCCGAGGAACCGACCATCGAGACGGCGTGCGGCGTGCTCGAGCGCCAGGTGAAGCGCATGACGGTGCTGATCGACGATCTGTCGGACGTCGCGCGCATCACGGCGGGCAAAATCCGCCTCGAGCGCACGCGCATCGACCTGCGCGAGGTGCTCACGATGAGCGTCGAGTCGACGCAGCCGCTCATCACGCAAAGACGCCAGAGCCTGTCGATCGACGTCGGCACCGAACCGCTCTGGGTGGAGGCAGATGCGGTGCGCCTATGCCAGGTGTTCGCCAACCTCCTCACTAACGCCTCGAAATACACGCCCGAGCAGGGTGGCATCTGGCTCGAAGCGCGCACGGTCGCGCGCCAGGTCGTCGTCGCCGTGCGCGACAACGGCATTGGCGTCGAGCCGGAGATGCTGACGCGCGTCTTCGATCTCTTCGTGCAAAGCGAGCGCTCCGTCGTTCATCGCCAGGGCGGTCTCGGCATCGGCCTTGCGCTCGTCAAGGAGCTGGTGCAGATGCACGATGGGAAAGTGGAGCTGACCAGCGAAGGCGTCGGCCGCGGCACGGTGGTGCGCGTGCGTCTGCCGCTGCGCGAAGCGCCGGCCGAGCTCGTCTCTCCGGCGGCGCATCTCGCCTCGTCGTTCGACCGGCCTTCGGTGCACTGAGCCGCGCTAGCGGCGAACCGGCTCGTCCTTGAACTGGGCGATGATGGCCCGCAGCAGCGCCATGTCGGCGGGCTTGCGCAGGTGGGCGTCGAATCCCGCCTGCCGGATCATCTCCCGGTAGTTCATGCCGTCCATCGCGGTGAGCGCCACCAGGTGGCAATGCTTGAGCTCGTCGTGCTGGCGGAATAACCGCGCCAGCTCGAGGCCGGTCACATGCGGCATGTTGATGTCGAGGATCGCGATCTCCGGCCGCACTTGCGTGGCGACGCCGATGGCGTTGCGCGAATCGATCACCGCAGTGGACTGGTGGCCGAGCAGCTCGAGCAGATGATTGAGCGTCAGCGCCGCATCGGCATTGTCGTCCACGACTAGGATGCGCTTCGCTTCCTCCGGCGGCAGGACCGACGGGTCGGCGCGCCTCCAGCTCGGATCGATGCTCGCGAGCATATCCACCAGCTCGAGGAATTTGTCGCGCGGCATGGCGGCTAGGCCCATACGCCAGTCGTCGATCGCGCCGGCCGAGACGCCGAGCCGCGCCGTGAGGGCCGCCATGCCGAGCTCCTCCTCGGCGAGGCGCAGTCCGCGCATGATCAGCGGGTTGACGGGCAGGCGGTTCACGGTCAGCCGAATGTAACAAACCCGCATGAAGGGCGGTCGCGGAACGTCGCTTGCAACACGCCTGCGTGCGTCCGTTGTAATGCATAACCTGACGCGAAACTGGAGATTGCAATGCCGTTGACCCAGCACCAGACCGAAGAACTGCGCGGCCTCATCGACCGGCGCCGCAGCGCCTTGCTCACCGAGCTGCGCGAGGACGCGGCCCGCGCCCGCGAGCAGCCCTATGCGGAGCATGCCGGCCCCGCGCCCGATACGGGCGACGAATCGGTGGCCACGCTGTTCGCCGACCTCGAGCAAGCCGATGTGACGCGCGACCTCGACGAATTCCGCAGCCTGGAATCGGCCCGCGAGCGCCTGGCGGGAGGCGAGTACGGCACGTGCATCGATTGCGGCGGCGACATTGCGTTCGAGCGCCTGAAGGCGACGCCCTCGGCCGTGCGCTGCATCGATTGCCAGAGCCGCTACGAGAAGACCTTCGGCGGCGAGCCGAAGCCCAGCCTCTAGTCCCGGCGAAAAACTAGGAAATATTGATTCGGCAGGAAGTCGTGCTCCGCGGCGAGCGTGTAGCCCGCCGCGGCGAGCTCGCGTTTCACCCGCTCCGGCGCGATGCGTGCGCGCGGCGGCGGGCCGATCTCTGAGTCCATGCGGAAGTCCACGACCGCGATGCGTCCGCCGGGCTTGAGCGCCTCCTTCAGCCGACGGAAGTAGCGCTCGCGCTCTTCGATGTGGTGGTAGACGTCGACGAGCAGCGCGAGGTCCGCTTTCTCGGGCAGCCGCGCGTCGTCAAAGTCGGACTGCACTGCAATCAGGTTGGCGAGCTCGTCTCGCTTGGCGCGCGCCGAGAGGTGGTGGACCATCTGCGGCTCTACGTCCGCGGCGAAGACCTTGCCCTTCGGCAGCATGCGCGCGAGCCGCACGGCAAAGTAGCCGGTGCCGGCGCCGATGTCGGCAACCACGGCGTTGGGCGCGAGGGCGAGCCCCTCGATCACCTCGTGGGGCTTCTGCCACCCATCTCGCTTCGGATCGTCGAATACGCCCGACCAGCGCTCGGCGTCCTCGAAGCTGTGCTGGTGCTCGTGAGGCGACTGTGCAAGAGCCGCACTCGCAAGGAAGGCGACAGCGAGCGCCGATATCCTTAGCATCGCGTGCAGATGCGTCCCTGGAGCTTTCATCTCGCCAACCTCGCCCGCGCGGCATTCTGGCTCGCGCTGCTGGCGATTGTACTCATGCAGGTGTTCGGCGGGCGCGGCGTCGACAGGCAGCGCAGCGCTGCGCTCGGCCGCATCGAGGAGGCGAGAAAGTCGCGCGTCATCGCCATGATCCACCGCGAGGAGAGCGCGAGCCTCTTCGGCGTACCGGTCGCCGGCTCGATCAGCATCGACGATTCCGAGGCCGTGTTGCGCGCCATCCGGCTCACGCCGCCCGAGCAGCCGATCGACGTCATCCTGCACACGCCCGGCGGGTTGGTGCTCGCCGCGGAGCAGATCGCGAAGGCGCTCGTCGAACACAAGGGAAAGGTGACGGTGTTCGTGCCGCACTACGCGATGAGCGGCGGCACGTTGATCGCGCTCGCGGCCGACGAGATCGTGATGGACGCGAACGCGGTGCTGGGCCCGGTCGACCCACAGATCGGCGACATGCCCGCCGTCTCCATCGTCAAGGTGGTGGAGATCAAGGCGCCGAAGAACGTCGGCGACGAGCTCTTGATCCTCGCCGACATGGCGCAGAAAGCGCGCGTGCAGGTGGCGGCGTTCGTCGCGCAGGTGCTGACCAAGCACCTGCTGGAGAAGCACGCGCTGCAGGTCGCCACCGTGCTGACCGAAGGACGCTGGACCCACGACTATCCGATCACCGTGCAGGCCGCACGCCAGCTCGGCCTCAACGTCTCCACCGAGATGCCGCTCTCGATCTACGAGCTGATGGAGCTCTACCCGCAGGGCGGCGGCATCCGACCTTCGGTCTGGTACGTGCCGCTCAAGCGCGCGCCCGCCAGCCCCGGCGCGCAGCAGACCCCGAACTCGCGCCCGGAAAGCAAAGGCACCGCGAACTAGTCAGCGCCGCAGCACGCACTTCTCATAGAGCTTCGGGAAGGCGCCCTGCGGGTCGTACTTCGCCTTCAGCGCGCGGTACGCGTCGCCGCCGTAATAGGCATCGAACTCGTCGGCCGTGAAGAAGCTGTCCGAGTAGAGCGACTTGATGCCGCCGAGCTCGACCACCTTCTTCTCGATCAGGCGATTGAAGTGCCCGGCGGGATGCGCTTGCCGGGTGCGCTTCACGTCCCAGAAGCCGAAGTTGACGTACCACTCGTCGCGCACGGGGTAGAGCGAGAAGCGCCCGGAGTGCTTCTGCGGGCCGATCGGGCAGGTCCACATCGGCCAGAGCGCGATCTCCTTCGAGTAGAAGGCGAGGAACTCGGCGGCGCGGGCGAGCGGGACATCGACGTCCTGGATCACCGATTCAGAATGCAGGCCGATCGCCTTCTCGATCTTCTTGGTGATGCCGGCGCGGCTGTTCCAGCGCATGATCTTCGTGTAGGTCCTCGACCCCAGGCGCTCGCGCCCATAAAGCCGCCGGATGAGCGGGTTCTGCGCGAAGACATTCTTCGAGCACCAGAACCAGTCCGTATCCCAGCGCCAGATGTAATCGTGCGCGCTGAGGTAGTCCTCGCGCTTGTCGCGGATCGAGCGGTAGTAGATGTGCTCGTAGGTGTAATCGCTGTTCCAGGGCGCGGTGTCGGTGAAGCGGCCGAGCGTGAGGTACATCTCCTGCGCCGAGAACACCGTGCCGTCGATGAAGTCGGCTTCGCCGGCGCGCAGGCGCTCGCCCATCGCCTGGAAGAACGTGCCGCCATCGGTAAACGGCAGATGATCTAGGCGCACGTACTTCTTCACCGGCACGGTGCGCGCCTTCACCCGCAGCGCATAGCCGAGCGTGCCGTAGGAATTCGGGAAGCCGAAGAAGAGATCCGCATGCTCGTTCTCGGCTGTGCAGGTCACCACGCGGCCGTCGCCGAGCAGGACATCGAGCTCGAGCATCGTGTCGTGTACCAGGCCCCGCTTGTACGACGACGATTCGATGCCGACGCCGGCGACCGCGCCGCCCAGCGTGATGGTCTTCAACTGCGGCACCACGGCGGGCATCACGCCCTGCGCGAGACACGCCCGGGTGAGGTCCTCGTAGGTGATCATGCCCTCGGTGTCGACCCAACCGGGACCGAAGCCCAGGACCTGGTTGAAATGCCGCACATCGAGCCGTCGCCGCGGAGCGGCCTCGCGGTCGCGGAAAAGGTTCGACGTCTCCTTCTGTAGGCCGACGGGCCCCTCGCCGGCGCTAAGCTGCGCGGCTAGGGCTTCTTTTTTCCTGCTGTGCAGGCTGCTCGCGCTCGGGTTCGTAGAGGAAGCTCCGCGTCATCGGGTAGCTCGTCATGCTCACGTTGCCCTTGGAGAACACCACCTGGAAGAGGTGCGTGCGCCCGCTCGGGCAGCGGAACATCTCGGCGCAGCCATACAGGTAGACGCGCCAGACGCGCCGGAAGCGCTCGTCGAATCGCTGCGGATCGATGGCGCGGATCTTGTCCCAGTTGCGGTCGAAGCGCTCGCCCCATGCATCGAGCGTGAGCGCGTAATGCCGGCGCAGATTTTCTACATCCAGCACCTCGAGGCCCGCCCTTTCCATCTCGACGATCACGTCGGCGAGGCTCGGGATCCAGCCGCCGGGGAACACGTACTTGCGGATGAAGTAATCGGTCTCGAAATGGCCGACGTGACCGATGAAGTGGATCAGGCCCAGGCCCCCCGGCTTCAGCGAGCGCGCGTGCGCCTGGATGAGGTCGCTGAGCGAATCGCGCCCGGCGTGCTCGAGGCAGCCGATCGACACGACCTTGTCGTACTCGCGGTCCATGCTGCGGAAGTCGGCTTCGAGGATCTTGGTCTGCTTCAGGCGCCGGAACTCGATCTGGCGCTTCGCATGCTCCACCTGCGAGCCGGTGGTGTTGTAGCCGGTCGCCTTCACGCCGAAGCGCTCCTCCGCGTAGAGGAGGAAGCCGCCGAAGCCGCAGCCGACATCCACCACATCGTCGCCGGGCTGCAGTCGCACCTTGCGCCCGACATGATCGAGCTTGGCGCGCTGCGCCTCTTCGAGCGTGCGCACGCCGTCGGCCCAATATGCGCAGGTGTAGAGCATCAGCGGATCGTCGAGCCACAGTCGGTAGAACTCCGGCCCGAGCGCGTAGTGAAACTCCGCGTTGTGTTTCGCATGCCCCCAATTCACGTTGGAGTGCAGGAACTCATGCGTCTTGTTGAGAAGCCGCACGAGCAACGTGTGCTCGTCCGCGGCGCCGCCCGCCATGCCGGCCGCCAGCGCGGCCGGCAAGCTGCCGTCGACGTCGACGTCGCCATCGAAATACGCTTCGAGCAGACCGACGTGGCCGTACAAGGCCATGCGGCGATAGGCGCGGCGGTTGTGGAAGACGAGCGTGAATTCGGGCGTGCCGTCCTTCGAGCGCCACTCGTCGCCTTCCGCATAACGCACGCGGAACGCGGTTCCCGAGCGCGTGGCGATCTGCTGGAAGGTCTTTTCGGCGAGGGATCTCAAGCGGGCGGATTTTAACCGCACCTTTCGCGATAGAACGCGCGGCGCAACTTTGCTAGCCTCGGGGCACTCGTAGTAAGCAAGCAGAGGAACAGCATCATGGCCAAGGCCAAAGACTCGAAACCCACTCCATCCAAAACCACCAAACCCGCTGCCCGCGGCAACGGGGCGTCCCGTTCGACTGCAAGCCGCCGGCCTGAAAAGGTCGCCCCGGACGCGCCCTCGAGCAGCGTCATCCAGACCGGCGCCACCTCCTCGGGCAACATGCGCGCGGGCCTGTCGCCGGAGGAGATTTACCGGCTGATCCAGGAAACCGCGTACTACAAGGCCAAGGCGCGCGGCTTCGCCCCCGGCCACGAGGTGCAAGACTGGATCGAGGCTGAAGCCGAGGTGCGCATGCGCCTCGACGATCGCGCCTAGCGCGACGGCGCTCGCACGCAGCCCGTTCCGGACGGACCATAAGGGCCGCTCCGAAACTTGCTTGTTCAAGGCACACACTACCTGTCCGGTGCCTATGAAAATCTGCGTGCACAGCAACCGCGGTCCCCGAGGGGAAGAAACTCCCTATTCCTTCTATCTCGGCGGTCGCCGCCTTTGCGTGACGGTGGTGCTCGAGCGCTGGACGGAGTCCACGCACCGCTACTTCGAGGTCCAGGTCGATGATGGACGGCGCTTCATCCTGCGCCTCGACGCCGACACGCGCCTGTGGGAGCTCGCCGCTGTCTTCGCCGCGCCGAAGAAGGTCCCGGCGAAGCCGAAGGCGGTAACTCCTGCCGCGCCGCGTAAGTTCTTCTTTCCGCTCAGCTTCAAGTAGTCGTTCGGCTACAAGCCGCAAGCGGGCCACAATGGCCCGGTGATCGACTGGGCGCACTTCACTCCCGGCAGCTCCTTCGCCGGCGGCCTCCTCATCGGCGCCGCGGCCGCGATGCTCGTCCTCTTCACCGGCCGCATCGCCGGAATTAGCGGCATCGCGGGCGGCCTTCTCACCGCGCGACGCGCGGACATCGCGTGGCGGGTCGCCTTCCTTCTCGGCCTGCTCATCGCCCCGGCGCTCTTCCGCCTCTATGGCCGCCTGCCATTCCCTCGCATCGATACCGGGTTCGGCACGCTGCTCGTCGCCGGTCTATTGGTCGGCGTCGGCACGAGCTACGGGTCAGGATGCACCAGCGGCCACGGTGTGTGCGGACTCGCGCGGCTGTCGCCGCGCTCGCTCGTCGCAACCCTCGCATTCATGGCGGCCGGCATGGCCACCGTATTCCTCGTCCGGCACGCATGGGCATCCTGAGCGCTTTCGTCGCGGGCTTGGTCTTCGGGCTGGGCCTCCTTGTCTCCGGCATGTCGGATCCCGGGAAAGTGATCGGCTTCCTGGATGTGGCCGGCAGCTGGGACCCCTCGCTCGCCTTCGTGATGGCG
>Ga0136846_1237159_pt1 | contig 12116 bp, 6 predicted proteins | sample HopSoiMetagenom2_FD_96841 | JGI IMG/M metagenome (GOLD analysis project Ga0136846, IMG submission 96841) | Grasslands soil microbial communities from Hopland, California, USA - 2 Assembly 2016 (version 4) | ecosystem: Environmental > Terrestrial > Soil > Grasslands | place: USA: Hopland...
GGTCGATGCGATCTCGTCCGAAGATATCGGCAAGTTCCCCGACACCAACCTCGCGGAATCGCTCCAGCGCATCACCGGCGTGTCGATCAACCGTCGCAACGGCGAAGGCGCCGAAGTGACCGTGCGTGGCTTCGGCCCCGACTATAACCTCGTCACGCTGAACGGCCGCCAGCTCGCGGCATCCGACCAGACCTCGGTTGGCGGTGAAAACGACTTCACCCGCAGCACCGGCCGCTCGTTCGACTTCTCGAACCTCGCGTCGGAAGGCGTGAAGACGCTCGAAGTCTACAAGACCGGCCGCGCCTCGATCCCGACCGGCGGCATCGGCGCCACCATCAACGTCGTGACCCGCAGACCGCTCGACAGCCGTCAGAGCGGGCTGAACGGCTCGATCGGCGTCAAGGCCGATTACGACACCAGCGCCGACGATTGCATCAAGTGCGGCAGCAGGGTCACGCCGCAGCTCTCGGGCCTGCTGAGCTGGTCGAATGAGGACCAGACCTTCGGCGTGTCGGTGTTCGGCAGCTATCAGAAGCGTCATTTCTCGACCGTCAACGCGTCGATGAACGACTGGAACATCACCACGCTGGCGCAGTTCCTTGATCCCACGAGTGGCAACGTCAACAGCCTCACCAAGATCAACAACCTGCCGTCCAACATGAACATGCTGGTCGGGCGTCCGAACGACGCGCGCTACCACTTCTCCGAGAACAACAATGAGCGCATCAACGCGCAAGGCGTCGCTCAGTGGAAGCCGGTAGACACGTTCACGCTGACAGCCGACGCGCTGTTTGCACAGAACCGCGCATCCGAACGCCGCGGAGACGAAGCCAATTGGTTCAACCGTCCGTTCGACGTCGTGACCTTCGATACCGGCCACAGCGTCGCGACCACGACCTATCTGCATGAAACCATTGCCGGTTCGCAGAAGGATGCTGGTTTCGAGCAACAGTATCGCGCGCAGAAGAATCGTCTCAACGATTACGGTCTGAACGCAAAATGGCAGGTGACCGACAGCTTCACGGTTACCGCCGATGGTCATATCGGCACGTCGAACAGCACGCCGGACAATCCCAACGGCATGAGCTCGACCCTGATTTCGCTCAGCGTTCCGACGCTGCAGTCGCATTCATGGGATTATAGCGGCGGGTTCCCGGTACAGACCGTGACCTACGTCGATCCTGCCACGCCGCCCGCCGGCGCCACGGTGATCAAGTGCAACGGCAACGGCGTGCTCGATGCCGGCGACGTGACCGCCCAGGTCGGTCGTCAGGTCAAGACCGCGCTCAAGCAGCGCATCAAGGAAGGCCGCATCGATGCGGGCTGGGATCTCGGCGGCGGCAGCCGTTTCGATTTCGGCACCGACTATCGTCAGACCAACACCCATTCGACGCAGTCCTCTTACTACCAGACGCTCGGCGACTGGGGTAATACTGACACGTCGAAGGTCACGACGGTCGCACCGGGCTCGATCCAGGAATTCTGCCTGGTCTGCCGCTTCCAGCATTTCGATCCGAAGGCTAGCGGCCAGGGCCTGTTCGCGGTCCGCGCCGAAAACCCGGCATCGCTCTACAACACGCTGTCGACCTACTTCGCGGGCAAGGGCCACGCCAACGCCCTCAACGGCTATGGCGACGACCGCGTGAAGGAGACGATCTGGGCCGCCTATGGTCAGTTGACCTGGAAGGGCCAAATCGCCGATCACGACGCCAGCCTCGTCGCGGGCGCCCGTTACGAGAAGACCAAGGTCCGCTCCGCCGCGAACCAGTCGGTACCGCTCGATATCCGCTGGCAGTCGGATAACGACTTCACGCAGGATCTTTCGTCCGCCAACCAGACCCTCACGGGCAAGGGCAAGTATAACAACCTGCTCCCGTCGATGGACTTCCAGGTCAATCTGCGTGATGACCTGATCGGTCGCTTCTCGTTCAGCCGCACGCTCTCCCGCCCGAACTATGGCGACCTGTTCGCTTCGGTTTCGGCGAACAATCCGAACGACGCCACGGCGGTTGGCGGTCAGGCGGGCGGCAATGCGCACAACCCGAACCTGCAGCCTTTGCTCTCGGACAACTTCGATCTGTCGCTTGAATGGTACTTCAAGCCCGGCAGCTATCTGTCCGCCGGCATCTTCGAAAAGCGGGTGCATAACTTCATCGGCAACACGGTCGTGAAGCAGAGCCTGTTCGGCCTGCGCGATCCGTCCTCGGGTGCTCCGGGCAGCCGCTCCGGCACTGCCAAGTCGCAGCTGCAGGCGCTGGGTGCGGACATCTCCGACGTGAACCTGTTCACCTACACCGCTTTGCTGGTGCAGAACGGGGGCAACACGGCGACCGCCAACTCGACGTTCCTGGCAAACTACAATGCCGCGGCGCGTCAGCTGAACCAGGCGTTCGTGGACTCGACGCTCGGTGCGGTCGATATCATCGCGGACGCCAACGATCCGCTGTTCACGTTCAACGTGAACACGCCGATCAACAACAAGGACGCGAAGATCTGGGGCTTCGAAGTTGCCGGTGAATACTTCCTCGGCAATACGGGTATCGGCGTCGCCGCTGCCTACACCCACGTCCGGGGCAATATCGGCATCGATATCGCCGCCGATCCGGGTGTGGACCAGTTCGCGCTGCTGGGCCTCAGCGACACCGCGAACGCCACGCTGATCTACGACAAGCATGGCATCTCGGCCCGCGTGAGCTACAACTGGCGTGACAAGTTCCTGTCGGCGACCAACGTGGACGGGTATCACAACCCGATGTTCACGAAGGCGCATGGTCAGGTCGACTTCAACCTCAGCTACGACATCACGCCGCAGCTGGCCGTCTCGCTCGAAGGCATCAACGTGCTGGAATCGGGCCAGACCATCTACGGCCGTTCGACGAACCAGGTCTTCTTCGCGCAGGAAGGTTCGGCTCGTTACCTGGCGGGTCTCCGCTTCAAGTTCTGATCTTCGGGTCAGATTCTTAACTGGGAAAGGCCGCTGCTTCGTCAGCGGCCTTTTTCTTTGCCCGCTCAAGGCCTGCGCCCTATGCGGGAACCCTAAGGCGCCGGCACAGCCGCCCGCCGTCGCAGCGCTTATGGATGCCTCCAGATGACCAACCGTATCGTGCTCAATAATGTCGATCACGGCGACCTGTCGGTCAGCCCGCGTTTCGGCGCCGCGTTTGGCGATCAGGTGAACTCGGTCCGCCTCTTCCCTACCGAATATGATGCTGCGAGCCGCGAATATGCGATCCTGTTCCGCCGCGACGCGGGCAGCGGCCAGACGTTCGCGATTGCCCTGCTCGGCCTCGATGCCGACGAAAATCTATTCCTCGACGGCGAGCGCTGGAATGCGCGCTACGTTCCCGCGGTACAGTCCCGCGGCCCTTTCTCGATCGGTCTGCAGCGCAACGAAGACGGCACGCCCGGCGAGGCGCTGATCCATGTCGATCTGGACGATCCGCGCGTGGGCAGCGGCCCGTCCGGGCATCCCCTGTTTCTGGCACAGGGCGGCAATTCGCCCTATCTGAACCACATTATCGAAGTGCTGCGAACAATTTCCGAAGGACTGGAGATCGAGCCCTCGATGATCGCGGCGTTCGCCGAATTCGACCTGCTTCAGCCCATACAATTGCAGATCCAGACCGATGACAGCCGCCGCTACGACCTGGTCGATTTCCTGACCGTCGACGCCGGCCGGCTCGCGGCGCTCGACGGTGCCGCGCTGGAAAGGCTGCATCGCGCCGGCTTCCTGGGGCTTGCCTTTGCGGCTGTCTCCTCGCTGGGGAATATCGGTCAGCTGATCGAGCTGAAGAACCGTGTCCGCGCCGCTGCCTGATCCAACCGTTTCCCCGCGTCGGGTGCGCGAGCTATCGGGGATCGCGCCCGATGCGATCCCGTTCGATCAGCTCATGGCGGAGCAGCAGCCGACGATCCTGCGCGGCTTGGCCCGCGACTGGGGTCTGACTGTCGCCGGCCGCAAAGGGCCCGGTGCGGCAATCGACTATATCCTGCGCTTCTACGACGGCGCCCCCGTCGCGGGCTATACCGGTGCACCTGAAATGGGTGGCCGCTATTTCTATGACGATGCGGTGACCGGACTGAATTTCGCGCGCGAGCGCGTGCAGCTGGACGAATATCTCGGCCGGGTCCGCGCGACTCTGGATGAAGCCCACCCGTCCTCATTCTACGTCGGCTCGACCGACCTCGACACCTATTTACCCGGCTTTCGGCGGGACAATGATCTGGCCCTCAACCATCCGATGTTCGCCGAACATCCGCCGCTCGCGAGCATCTGGCTGGGCAATCGGACGACCGCCACCGCGCATTACGACATGTCGAACAACATCGCCTGCTGCCTCGTCGGGCGCCGGCGCTTCACCCTCTTCCCGCCGGAGCAGGTGGCGAACCTCTATCCCGGACCACTCGAGCCCACACCGGGCGGGCAGGTAATCAGCATGGTCGATTTCCGCGCGCCCGATTTCGGCCGCTTCCCCCGGTTCGTCGAGGCATTGGAGGCAGCCGAGGTTGCGGAGCTCGCACCGGGCGATATTCTCTTCTACCCGGCGCTTTGGTGGCACCATGTCGAGGCGCTCGACGGGTTCAACGCGATGGTCAATTATTGGTGGAATATCGCGCCCGCTTTCCTGGACTCGCCGCAAAACACGTTGCTCCACGCAATGCTGAGCCTTCGCGATCGGCCGGACGCGGAGAAGCAAGCGTGGCGGGCGATGTTCGATTATTACATATTCGGGCCTTCCGACCGCCCTGCCGCGCATTTGCCGGAAGCCGCGCGCGGACCATTGGCGCGGCTGGATGTGGCTGGCGCACGGCGGCTGCGCGCGATCTTGCTCAATAAATTGAACCGCTAGCACGGGATCGGGGACGAAGAGTGGAAGCGCATAAGGTCAAGCGCGTCGTGATTGCGGGCGGAGGAACCGCCGGCTGGGTCGCCGCTGCCGCACTTGTCAAACATCTCGGCCCGCTGATCGAGATCACGTTGGTGGAATCCGATGAGATCGGCACGGTCGGCGTCGGCGAATCCACCATTCCCACCGCGCGCTCCTTCCACGGCTTCCTCGGCATTTACGAGCAGGCCTTCATGAAGGCGACGACATCGACCTTCAAGCTCGGCATCGAATTCGAGAATTGGCGCAAGCCCGGCGACCGTTATTTCCACGCCTTCGGATCGGTCGGCAAATCGATGTGGATGGCGGACTTCCAGCATTTCTGGCTGGAAGGGGTGCGCCAGGGTTTTGGCGGCGACTATATCGATTACAGCCTGGAAGCGCAGGCAGCCAAGGCCAACAGGTTCGAGACGCACGAGGGCGCGCCGATCGGCTATGCCTATCATCTCGACGCCACCGCTTACGCCAAGTTCCTGCGTGGACTGGCCGAGCCGGCCGGCGTCAAACGGATCGAGGGCAAGATCCGGACAGTGGCCCAGAATCCGACAAGCGGTTTCGTCGAGGCACTTGAGCTGGAATCGGGCGTCCGGATCGAGGGCGACCTGTTCCTCGATTGCACCGGTTTTCGCGCGCTGCTGTCCGAGCAAGCGCTCGAGACCGGCTTCGATGATTGGGGCCAATGGCTGTTCAACGATGCCGCCTTCGCGGTGCAGACCGAATCGCAAGGGCCACTCGTCCCCTACACCCGTGCGATCGCGCATGATGCCGGCTGGCGTTGGCGGATTCCGCTCCAGCACCGCATGGGCAACGGCTACGTCTTCTCCACCGACCATTTGTCGCCCGACGAAGCGAAGACGCGGTTCATAGATGCGCTCGAAAGCAAGCCCTTGTTCGATCCGCGCCTGCTTCGTTTCAAGGCGGGGATGCGCAAGAAGAGCTGGAACAAGAACGTCATCGCGATCGGGCTCGCAAGCGGCTTCGTCGAGCCGCTGGAATCGACCAGCATCCACTCAATCATGATCGCGGTGACGCGGCTGATCCAGAATTTCCCCTTCGACGGGGTCAGCGGCCCCGCGGCCGACCGCTTCAACGATCAGTCGCGCCGCGAAATGGAGCATATCCGCGACTTCATCATCCTCCACTACAAACTCACCGAGCGCGACGATTCCCCGTATTGGCAGCGCTGCCGCGACATGGAGATTCCGGCGAGCCTCGCCGAGCGCATCGCGCTCTTCCGCGAGACCGGTCTTGCCTATCAGGCCAATGACGAGCTGTTCCGTACCGACAGCTGGATCATGGTGATGCTCGGCCAGGGCATCTTTCCGCAATCCTATCATCATGCCGCGCGCATGATGGAGCCGGAACAGCTTCAGCAGGCGCTGGCCGATCTCAAGGCGCGGATCGCGCACGAACTCGGCCAGCTACCCGATCACGGCGCCTTCCTGGCAGGCTACGCGCCCGCCGAGGATTGAGCCGTTACCGCCGGTGGGCGGTGCGCGCACCAGCCGAAGATATGATCACCGGCGCGGGTGCGCCCGGCTGGACCACGAAACGGAAGGGTGGACGCGCGGTGAGGTAGAGCTGCGCCATGCGCTGTACATCTGCGGGCGTGACCTTGGCGAGGTGAGGCAGCTTGGTGCGGATCATCTCGAAATAAGCCGGGTCGCTGTCGGAGCCCGCGAGCGCATCCGCCCAATAGTCCGCAAACGCGAAGTTGCGCCGGCTATTGTCCACCATCGGCGTACGCGCCCGCGCCAGCTCATCGGGTTTGATCGGGGTCCTGGCCAGGTCCTGCACGATCGTGTCGAGTTCGGCGAAGAAGGCATCGGCCTTGGCGGGCGGAAGCTCCACCTGCACCCCCAGCACGGCATAATGCGGCTGGCTCACCGCCTGATCGACGAACGTGTCGGGCGCGTAGGTCAGCCCCTCGCGCTCGCGCAGCCCCGCCATCAGCCGCGCCTTGATCACCTCCGACAGGACCTGGACCGCGCGCGCGTCCTCCATGCTCACGGTGAAACCGCCGGTGGGCCAGGCGGCCAGCGCCATGCCTTGTTGCGCCGCTCCTGGTACGGTTTCGACGACCGGCGCGGCGGCTGGCGCGGGAAAATGAAAGTCACGCACGGTCGAACGGCGCGCACGCTGGGGCAGCGCGCCGACCGTATCCTGCGCCACCTTGATCGCACGTTCGAGATCCATATCGCCCACGATCACCATATTGATCGGTCCTGCGAGGGCGGGCCCGATCAGCGCGGGCAGATCCGCGTTCGTGGTCGCCTTGATATCGGCCACACTCGGCGTGCCACGCCAGCGCGGGTCATGGTCGTGCAGCAGGAAGGGGGTGTCGCGCGCTGCAGTCAGAGGCACCGAGGCGGCCAATTGCGTGCGCGTCGACATCGCCCCTAGAACGGCATCGCGCAGCGCGCGGGGCCGATAGGCCGGATCGACGAAATAGGCGGTCAGCAATTGCGCCTCCGCTTCCATATCTTCGGGCCGGGTCCGCCCCGTAAGATGGAAACGGTCCGGTCCGGTGACCAGGCTCGCCCCAACCGTCCTGCCGAACAAGGCGTCGTTGATGTCGGCCAGATCGGCCTTGCCGAGCCCGCCGAGCACGAAGGTCTGCGGTGACTGGCTCAGCAGCCACAGCGCATGATCATGTCCCTCGGGAAGCCCGCCCATGCCGGCACCGAACGCCAGGTTGAACAATATCTGGCCCGTGCCGGGGGTAGGCCGGATCGTTGCGGTCGTGCCATTGGCGAAGCGCACCACCGTGACGCCCAGCTCGGGCAATTCCTTGCGATCGACGATCCGTCCGACTGGCCCGAATCGGGTGTAAGGCCAGGTCACCGCCGCAGTCGGCGCGCGCGGACTCACCGGTGCCGTCATCGCCGCGGCCAACGTGACCTTGAGCCCGGCCACACCGCCCTCGGGCATCGTCGTGTCCGATACGAACAATAACGGTCCGCTGCCCGAGAAGAGCCGCTTCGCCGCCCGATTGACGTCGGCTACCCCCATCGGCTTCAAGAGCCGCTCGACATCCGCTTGGTTCTGGCGCGGCGAGACAAAGATCACGTTGCCGTCGAAGCTTTGCAGCAAGGCGTTGGCAAGATCCGACGTACCACGCGTATCGGACGCTGCCGCGCCCTCGGCCAGCCGCGCGCGGATCCGCGCAACCGCATGATCATATTCCGCCTGGGATACGCCATAGTGGACCAGCCGCCTCTGCTCCGCGATCATGGCGGCGACGGCCGGCCGCAATTTGCCGTCGAGCGGCCTGACCCCGATGCTGGTGTCGATCGCGACGTGGAAGAGCGCCTCGCCGCCCGCCGAGGCGGCGTTGAAGGGCGCATCGGGCGCGGCGGCGGCGCGCAGGAAGCGGTTGTTGAGGATTTCGAACGCGAGCGTATCGGCAAGATAATCGGCCTGGCGCGCATAGGTATCCGGTCGCGTGTCGTAGGGCGCCTGCCAGTCGATCCGCGCATATTTGGACGCACCGGGATCGGTGAAGACACGCACGTCGGACCCGCGCGGCTGGATACGGCTCGGCGGCGACGGCGGGGCGGGCGCCGCCGGCTTCCAGTCGCTGAAGCGCGCTTTGATGTCGGCCTCGACATTCGCGGCCACGACATTGCCGACCACGACAAGCACGCTTTGTTCGGGCCGGTAATGACGGTGATAGAAATCGCGTAGCCCCTCGCCCGTGGCATTGCTGATCGTGCCGATCGTGCCGACCGTCGGCCGCGAAACCGGCTGGTCAGGAAGCAGGAAATCGATCCGGGCATTATCGATCCGCAAACCGGCGGTATCGCGCACGCGCTTTTCGGACAGGACGACGCCCCGCTCCGCCGCCAGCGGCCCGGGCATGATCAACGCCCGGTCGGCGACTTCGCGCAACAGGAACATGCCGGTGGTCGTGCTGGATTGCTGCGAGGCCGGAAAATCGAGCCCGTAGACGGTGGTCTCGGGGTAGGTGAAGGCGGTGGTGTCGGACCCCATCGCCAGCCCCATCTGCTCAAGCGAGCGTTCGAACTCGCCGTCGGGCACGTTGGTGCTGCCGCGGAACATCATATGCTCGACCAGGTGCGCATAGCCGCCCTGCGCCGGTGTTTCATCAGCCGACCCAACGCCGACACGCAGGCGAAAAGATACCGCGCCGCTGGGCGTGTTGTTCGGCAGGATCGCGTAGCGAAGGCCGTTCGGCAATTGCCAGAACAATGTGCGTGGATCGGCGGGCGGCGCGGTCGCGTTCGGGTCCTCGACCGGATCGGGCGTCTTTTCGAACAGCTGCGCCACGGGCAGCCGGATGCCGGGCTTCGTCCCGAATTGCTGAGTGAAGACAGGCGCAGCGGGCCTGGGCGGCAGGGTCCATCGGATACGACCAGTATAGCTGCCCGCGATCGCCCTGCCCGACGCGTCCGCGGCCGGCTTGAAATGGCTGCGCCGCATCAGCAGTTCGCAAGTCGGCTGATCCAGCGCGGGGCCGGCCGATTGGGTAATCTGGCAACCGACTGGGCGTCCCGCGGCATCGACATCGATCCGGTAGCTCACCGCCCCTTCCGCACCCAGCCGCAACGCCGCCGTCGGATAATCCGACGCGGTGAACCAGCTTCCGATGTCGATCGGCTGGGGCGCTGGAGGTGTCGGTGCGACGGCGGCAGCCGCGCTGAGCAACAGGAAGAGCATTCGCGCTCACACTAGAGCCGATATCCGGCCGCGCCAGCGCCTTGCATCACCGTCTGCACCATTTCTGCACGCGATCCCGACCGAAAGCCCAAGCACCCGCCACAGCTACGCGCCATCCGTGGGTTAGGGGCCTGATCCTCACGGCCAAGGGATCAGACGATGCGCGCACAATCCGCCAGGTTCAGCTTCCTGCTCAAGATCGGCGCGACGGCCGCGCTGGTCACCGCCTTCACCTGGCTATTTCCCAACAATATCGAGGGTGTCGGCATCGGCATCTTCGGGCTGGCGTGGCTGTTGGCCGTAATCCTGGCGCGGCCCGCTGTGCGGCATTCGCGGCTCGACATCGCAACCGCGCTGTCACTGGCGGGAATCTTCTGCCTCGCTTTGGCCTATGATCCGCGCCCGCTCCCCTTGTTCCTTTTCCTGTGCGCGCTTTCGATTGCGACCTTGCTGCCGCGAACTGCCGCTTTCGATGACGCCTGGCGCTGGACGATCCGCCTGATGCTCCATGGGGCGACGGGTGTGATCAAGCCGATCGCGGATCTGATCCGCCTGCTTGCGATACGTCCGCGCGGCAAACGGCGGACCTTGAAATCGCTCATCGGAATATTGGCGCTCCCCCTGTTCGGGACTTTGTTGTTCACCATCCTGTTCGCCAACGCCAATCCGCTGATCGCCGACGCGCTCGATCAGATCGCGCTTCCCTCACCCGGCAAGCTCTTTGAGTGGACATTCGTGACGTTCCTCGTCTGGCCGATGCTTCGACCGCACCGGATCGTCACCCGCCTCAAAATCCCGGATCCGGCCATCGAGCTACCCGGCACCTCGCTGCCGTCGGCGCTGATCGCGCTGACCTTGTTCAACCTGCTGTTCGCGGTCGAGAACGGCCTCGATATCGTCTTCCTGTGGAACAATGCCGCTTTGCCGAACGGCATGAGCATGGCGGATTATGCGCATCGGGGCGCCTATCCGCTGATCGCCACCGCCTTGCTCGCCGGCCTGTTCGTGCTGACGATGCTGCGTCCGGGCACCGCGTCGGCCGCCAATCCATGGGCAAGGCGGCTGGTGGCCTTGTGGGTCGCGCAGAACATATTCCTCGTCGCGTCGAGCGCGCTGCGCACGATCGACTATGTGGAGGCCTATGAGCTGACCGCCTGGCGTATCGCCGCCTTGCTGTGGATGGCGCTGGTCGCGATCGGGCTCATCCTGATCTGCTGGCGCCTATGGATGGCGAGGAGCGCGCGCTGGCTGATCAATGCCAATGCGCTCGCCACCGCGCTGGTGCTGGTCCCCTGCTGCTTCCTCGATCTCAACGCCAGCGCCGCGCAATGGAATGTGCGCCACGCTCGCGAGGTCGGCGGGGCCAGCCAGGCCATCGACCTCTGCTATCTTCGCGGCCTCGGCGCGCCGGCATTGCTGCCGTTGATCGAGCTGGAGCATCGCGCGCTTTCGCCGGAGTTGGCGGACCGGGTGCGCTATGTTCGGGCCGACATTCTCGCTTCCCTCGCGCGCAAGCAGGCGCATTGGTGGTCCTGGAGCGTCCACGATGCGCTTCGCTTGGGCACCGCGCGCCGGCTGCTCGGCCCTGATCCGCAGCAGCCTTTAAACCCGAAGCCCGGCTACGGCCGGACATGCAACGGAACGATCGGGGCCCCGCCGATCTTGACGGAGGCCCCCGCGCAATGATCCAGTGTCCCATGCCTCGCACAATCCTGGTTGCCGACGACGATCCGCACATCCGGCAGCTGATCGTCTTCGCGCTCGCCAAGGCGGGGCTGGATGCGATCGAGGCGGAGGACGGCGAGGCCGCGCTTGCCGCCGTCGCGGCGCATCATCCCGATCTGTTGATCCTCGACATCAACATGCCACGCATGGACGGGATCGAAGTGTGCCGCCGGCTGCGCGCAACCGGCACGCTCCCGATCCTGTTCCTGTCCTCGCGCGACGACGAAATCGACCGTGTGCTCGGGATCGAGCTCGGCGCGGACGATTATGTCACCAAGCCTTTCTCGCCACGCGAGGTGGTAGCGCGCGTGATGGCGATACTGCGCCGCGTCGCGGCGCATCCGCCCGAGGCTGGCAATAGCACAGGCACATTGCGGCATGGCCGGCTCACGCTCGACACCGACGGCTGGCGCGCGATCTGGGACGAGGCCGAGGTGGCGCTGACCGTCACCGAATTCGGCATATTGCGCACGCTCGCGGCGATGCCGTCCAAGATCTTCAGCCGCGATGCGATCATCGACCGCCTGCATGGCCCCGGCTTCGCCGTCACAGACCGCACGATCGACAGCCATGTCCGCAACCTGCGCGCCAAGTTCGCCAGCGCGGGGGCTTCGGACGTGGTCGAGACACGCGCGGGTGTCGGCTACCGTATCGGAGGCTGTACGGGCGCATGATCGCCCGATTGAAGGGGATCGCGAAACGCCATTGGCCACCGCTGGGCCTGCGCACGATCCTGCTCGGCACCTTCATCCTGGTCGCGACCTTGCCCGGCTTCGGCGCGCTGTTCCTGCGCGTCTACGAGAACACGCTCGTCCGCCAGACCGA
>Ga0136846_1241885_pt1 | contig 12116 bp, 12 predicted proteins | sample HopSoiMetagenom2_FD_96841 | JGI IMG/M metagenome (GOLD analysis project Ga0136846, IMG submission 96841) | Grasslands soil microbial communities from Hopland, California, USA - 2 Assembly 2016 (version 4) | ecosystem: Environmental > Terrestrial > Soil > Grasslands | place: USA: Hopland...
GGGGCCCGTCTCGGCCTGCGCCGGGCCCTCGGACGCCGACGGTGCCGACGCGGTGGCGCCGCCCGCGCTGATCGTCGACTCCAAGCAGGCCGCGAACTCGCGCAGCAGGCGCTTGGAGACGTCCTCGATCATGCCGCCCCGCCCGAAGCGGGCCAGGCGGCCGGTGATCGTGAAGTCGGTCAGGACGTCGACGCGCGTCGAGTCGCCCTCGCCGCGCACGGCCGAACGGATGGTCGCCGTGGCGCCGCCCTGGCCGCGGCGATCGGTGCCGCGCGCGCTCATGACGGCCACGTGCCCGGCCTCGTCGAGCTCCTCCATCTTGAGCGTGCCGTTGTAGGCGGCGGTCGTCGGACCGAGCTTGACGGTGAACTGGCCGTGGTAGCTGCCGTCGTCGCCCTGCTCGGTGAGCTGGGCCCCGGGCAGGCAGGGCGCGACGCGCTCGACATCGACGAGCGCCGCCCAGACCTGCTCGACGGGGGCATCGACGGTAAACGACTGCTCGAGCTTCATGTCCGCAGGGCCTCCAGTTCTTCGGGTGTGTCGACGTCGGCCGGGCTCGCGAGGCGCCCGACCTCGATTGTTCGCACGACCGCGTCGTCGAGTAGCGCCCGCGCGCCGACATCGCCGCGCAGGGCCGCCACGCGCCCCAGTAGCGACCGTCCGAGCGCCACGGGATGTCCCGGCGCTCCGTCGTAGAGCGCGCGGACCGCGTCGGTGCCGGGACGCGCCGCTCGCGCGCGCTCGACGACCGCGGCGATGACGGCGGCCGAGACGCGCGGCTGGTCGCCGAGCGTCACCACGATCCAGTCCGAGCCCTCCAGCGCGTCGACCGCGCAGCGCAGCGACGCCGCCATGCCCTCCTCCCACCCCGGGCAGACCACGGGTTCGGCGTCGCCGAACTGCAGCGCCGCGCGCACCTCCTCGGCGTGCGCGCCCAGCACGACGCGGATGGCGTCGATCGCCGCGACCGCGATCATCGCGTCCACGGCGTGCTGCAGCAGCGGTCGGCCGTCGAGCTCGGCCAGCTGCTTCGGCGATCCGAAGCGCCGCGACCCGCCGGCCGCCAGGACGATCCCGCCGACGACCTGCGCCCCGCTCATCGGCCGCCCGCGCTCACCGCCGGTCCTCCAGCTCTGAGAGGGGTCCCTCGAGCAGCGCCGCGAGGTCCTCGAGCGACCGGAGCGAATGCCCCTCCAGGAACGCGTCGACGTGGGGCAGCGCCGCCGCCATGCCGCGCGCCAGCGGCTGGTAGCCGGGGCTCGCCTTCAGCGGGTTCAGCCAGACCACGCCATGGGCGCTGCGCGCCAGCCGGGCCATCTCGGCCGACAGCAGCGCGGGATCGCCGCGGTCCCAGCCGTCCGACAGCAGGACGACGACGGCCCCGCGGCCGAGTCGCCGGCCGTGGACGCGGTTGAGCTCGGCCAGCCCCTCCCCGATCCGCGTGCCTCCGCCGAAGTCGACGACGGCCTCGGCCGCGCGGTCCAGCGCGCGATCGACGTCCTTGGTGTGCAGCTCGCGCGTGATCCGGGTCAGGCGCGTCCCCAGCGCGAACGCCTCCACGCGCCGGCGCGCCGCCACCGCGGCCTGCACGTACTGCAGCAGCATGCGCGCGTACGGGGCCATCGAGCCGGAGACGTCCAGGACGAAGACCAGCGGACGGGCGGCCGTCCCCGGCGCACGCCAGTGGCGGTGCACCGGCTCGCCGCCGTGGCGCAGCGAGGCGCGGACGGTCCGCGACAGGTCGGGACGGTGGCCCCGCCGCCGGGACGGGCGCAGGCGGCGGCTGCGGCGAGTCGGCCCGCGCTGCGCCAGGCGGCGCAGCACCGCCCGCGCGAGCGCCCGCTCGGCGTCCGTGTAGTGTGCGAAGTCGCGGTCCAGGAGCAGCTCGACGTCGCTGTAAGCGGCGGGACGGACCTCGGGCTCGGCGTCGAGGTCGGCGGACGTCGTCGCCGTGCTCGCCCGCCCGCCGAGCCGTGTCACCGGGAGCACGCCGGGCGGCGCGGGCAGCAGCATGGGCGGGCCGGCCGCGCCGGTCTCGTCCCCGAAGACGGCGACGAACGCGGCGTCGAAGACGGCCAGGTCGTCACGGCGTGAGCAAAGCACGGCGCGCAGCGCGAGCCGCGCGTCCTCGCGCGATCCGGCCTGGACGGCGGCCAGCGCGCGCGCCGCCGACGCCACTTCGCCGCTGCCGACCCGCACCCCCCGCGCGCGCAGCTCGGCGGCGAGCGCGGTCAGCCGCGCACGGACCGCGGCCGCGGACGCCCCGAGCGGCCTGGGCCCGGGATCAGACACCCTCCAGCACCCCGTCCGCGCGCACGCGGTCGAGGTCCTCGCGCACCTTCAGCGCGACGCCGAGCGTCGCGTCGAGGTCGGCGTCCTCGTCGCTCAGCGCGGCCAGGGCCCGCGCCCAGGCGATCGTCTCGCCGACCCCCGGCAGCTTGTAGAGCTCGGTGGCGCGCAGGCGCGCGACGGCCTCGCAGACGCGCGCGGCGATGGTCGCGTCGACGCCCGGCGCGCGCACGCGCAGGATCTCGGCCTCCCGCTCCGGGCTGGGGTAGTCGATCCAGTGATAGAGGCAGCGGCGCTTGAGCGCGTCGTGCAGCTCGCGGGTGCGGTTGGAGGTCAGGATCACGAGCGGACGGCCATGAGCGGTGATCGTGCCGAGCTCGGGGATCGTCACCTGGAAGTCCGACAACAGCTCGAGCAGGAACGCCTCGAACTCGTCGTCGGCGCGGTCGACCTCGTCGATGAGCAGGACGACCGCTCCGTCGTGCTCGAGCGCCTCGAGCAGTGGGCGCCGCAGGAGGAAGCGCCGCGAGAAAAGCTCGCCCTCGTCGACCCCCGCCTCGGCTGCCCGCAGCGCCAGCAGCTGCCGCGCGTAGTCCCAGTCGTAGAGCGCGTGATGCAGATCGATGCCCTCGTGGCACTGCAGGCGGACCAGACGGGCGCCGGTGGACCCGGCCAGCGCCTTGGCGACCTCCGTCTTGCCGACCCCGGCGTCGCCCTCGAGCAGCAGCGGCTGGCCCAGCTCGGCGGCCAGGAAGACCGCTGTGCGCAGCGCACGGTCGGCGAGGTAGCCCTCCCGGGCGAGGGCCTCGCCGACCGCGTCGGGGCTGCTCAGCGCCTCGGTCAGGTCGCCGCCGCCCGCTGAAGGGCCCGCCGCGTGATGACCCGAGCCAGGTGGCGCTTGTAGTCGGGGGTCGCGTTGAGGTCGCCCGGCGGGTCGGTCCCCTCTGCGGCGTGCTCGGCCGCCGCCGCGATCGACTCGCCGCTCAGCGGTTGGCCGCGCAGCGCCTGCTCGACGGCGGTGGCCCGGACCGGCGTCGAGCCCATGTTCGTCATCGCGACGCGGACGTCGGCGCACGTGCCGTCGGCGGCTCGCTGCACGAGCGCGCAGACGCCGACCATCGCCCAGTCCTCGGCGCGACGCGTGAACTTCTCGTAGGCGTGGCCCCAGCCGTCGAGCGCCGGGATCGAGACCTCGGTGAGGATCTCGCCGGGCGCGACCGCCGTCGTCAGGTAGTCCTGGAACAGATCGGCGGCCGCGATCTCCCGGATCCCCCCGCCGTGCGAGCGCACGTGCACCGAGCCCTCGGTGGCGGCGAACACCGTCGGCAGGTCGGCGGCCGGGTCGCCGTGGACCAACGAGCCGCCGATCGTGCCCCGGTTGCGCACCTGCTGATCGGCGATCAGGGCGGTCGCCTCGCCGACGATCCCGAGCTCCGGGCGGTTCTGCAGGTCGGCGTGGCGGGTCAGGGCACCGATGCGCCACGAGCCGTTCTCGCGCTGCACCCCGCGCAGGCCGCTGACCCTGCGCAGGTCGACGAGCAGCGTCGGCACGGCCAGGCGCAGCTTCATGAGCGGCAGCAGCGAGTGCCCGCCGGCCAGCGGCTTGGCGTCCTCACCCCCGTCGGCCAGCGCCCGCAGCACGCCCTCGAGCGAGTCGGGGGCGACGTAGTCGAACTCGGAGGGGATCACGACGCACCCCCGTCGCCCGGCACCGCGGGGCCCGACCCGGCCGAGCCGCGTCCCTGCTGGTCGAGCGCGCGGCCCTGCTCGGTGGCGCGCGGGCCCGCGCCCCGGCCTTGCGCCTCCTGGATTGCCTGCCAGACCCGCATCGGGGTCAGCGGCATGTTGATGTAGGTCACCCCGAGGGGCTTGAGGGCGTCGATGACCGAGTTGACGATAGCCGGCGAGGCGGCGATCGTCGCGGCCTCGCCCACGCCCTTGACGCCGAGCGAGTTCGTCGGCGAGGGGGTCTCCGTGCGATCGCTCTCGATCCACGGTATCTCGGCCGCCGTCGGCAGCGCGTAGTCGACGAACGTGCCCGTCACGAGCTGGCCCTCCTCGTCGTAGACGACCTGCTCGTAGAGCGCCTGCCCGATCGCGTGGGCGGCTCCGCCGTGGATCTGCCCGTCGATGAGCATCGGGTTGATCGCCGGGCCGCAGTCGTCGACCGCCACCCAGCGCACGATGTCCACGCGCCCGGTCTCCACGTCGACCTCGGTGATGCAGGCGTGCGCGCCGAAGGGCCAGACGAAGTTCTCGGGGTCGTAGAACGACGTCTCGTCCAGGCCCGGCTCCATCCCGTCGGGGAGGTCGGCCGGGATGTAGGCCTCGGTGGCGATCTCGGCCATCGTCATGGCCTTGTCCGGCGAGCCCTTGACCCGGTAGGCGCCCTCGGCGACTTCGATGTCCTCGGGGGCGGCCTCGAGCTTGTGCGCGACGATGCGCTTGGCCTTCTCCTGCACCTTGTTGACCGCGCGCGCGAGCGCCTCGCCGCCCACGGCCATCGAGCGCGAGCCGTAGGTGTCCTTGCCGAACGGGCCGGTCTCCGTGTCGCCGTGGATGACCTCGACGTTGTCGATGTCCACGCCCAGCCGGTCGGCGACGATCTGCGCGAAGCCGGTGTCGATGCCCTGGCCGTGAGGCGACGTACCCGTGTACGCGGTGACCGCGCCGGTGGGGTGCACGCGCACCTGGGCGGACTCGAAGTAGCCGCCCTGCATTCCCCAGCCGTTCGGTCCGAGCGCGCGCGACGGGCCCAACCCGCAGATCTCGACGTAGGTCGAGAAGCCGAGACCGCGATAGATGCCGCGCTCGCGCAACTCGGCCTGCTCGCGCCGGAAGGCGTCGAGGTCGAGCATCTCCAGGCAGCGGTCGAGCGTGCCGTCGTAGTCGCCGGAGTCGTAGACGAAGCCGTGCGGACGCGGGTTGGGGAACTCGCGGATGAAGTTCTTGCGCCGCAGCTCGAGCCGGTCCATGCCCAGCTCGTCGGCGAGCTGGTCGATGCAGACCTCGATGAAGTGCGTGGCCTCGGGGCGGCCGGCGCCGCGGATGGCGTCGGTCGTGTGCTTGTTGGTGAAGACGCCGACGACGTCGGTCTTCACGGCCGGGAAGTCGTAGACGCCGCTGATCACGCAGGCGCTGAAGGTCGGGATCAGCGGGCCCTCGATCAGGTGGTAGGACCCGCAGTCCTGGACGATCTTGACGTGGATGCCGGTCATCGTGCCGTCGCGCTTGGCGCCGATGCGCACGTAGTCGATCTGGTCGCGCCCGTGGTGGGTCGTGAGCATGTCGTCCGTGCGGGTGGCGGTCCACTTGACCGGCCGGTGCGTCCGGCGCGCGCACCAGCAGGCCAGCACCTCCTCGCAGTAGACCTGCAGCTTCGAGCCGAAGCCGCCGCCGACGTCGGGCGCGACCACGCGGATGGTGCTCTCCGGGATGCCGAGCTGGATCGAGAGGATCACGCGGCACACGTGTGGGATCTGGGTCGAGCTCCAGAGCGTCAGCCGGCCCTCGCGCCATTGGGCCATGAAGGAGCGCGGCTCGATCGCGGCGCCGGCCGTGCGGTGGTTGACGACGCGGCGCTCGAGCACGACGTCGGCCTCTGCCATCGCGGCGTCGACGTCGCCGCCCGCCAGCGACCATTCGAAGACCTTGTTGGTCCCGAACTCCTCGTGGATGATCGGCGCGCCCTCCTCGAGCGCCTTCTCGGGGTCGACGACGACCGGGAGCGGCTCGTAGTCGACGATGACATCCTCGGCGGCGTCGACGACCGCGTACTTGTCGGGCCCGAGCACCACCGCGACGGGCTGGCCGACGTAGCCGACCTTCCCGCGCGCCAGCGGCCAGTGGTCCGGGACGCGCATCTCCACGCCGGGGGGCGCGAACACCATCGGGCACGGCGCGGCCAGGTCGCCCATGTCCTCGCCGGTGAACACCGCCTCGACCCCTGGGCGCTCCTTGGCGGCCGTGGTGTCGATCGACGTGATCCGCGCGTGCGCCTCGGGCGAGCGGATGATCGCCGCGTAGAGCGTCCCCGGCAGCTCCATGTCGTCGACGTACGTGCCGCGGCCGGTGATCAGGCGCGGGTCCTCCTTGCGCTTCAGCGCTCGGCCGACGTAGCCGTTGCCGCCCGGCTCGCGCTGCTCTGCGGCTTCCGCTGCCCCTGCGCCCATCAGATCACCTCCTGCACCGTGGGCTGCGCTTCTGGTTCGCCCGGGCGGGCCGGCTGCGCGCCGCGCAGCTCGTCCGCCGCGACGAGGACCGCCTTGACGATGTTCTGGTAGCCCGTGCAGCGGCAGAGGTTGCCCTCCAGGCCGTGTCGGACCTCCTCCTCGGTCGGCTCGGGATGGCGCTTGAGGAGATCGACGGCGGCCATGATCATCCCCGGCGTGCAGTAGCCGCACTGCAGCCCGTGCTGCGACCAGAAGGCCGACTGCACCGGATGCAGGTTCCCGTCCTCCTGCAGGCCCTCGATCGTGGTCACGTCCGCGCCGTCGGCCTGCACGGTCAGAACCGTGCAGCTCTTGACCGCCTCGCCGTCGAGATGGACCGTGCACGCCCCGCAGCTCGTGGTGTCGCAGCCCACGTGCGTGCCCGTCAGCCGCAGCTGGTCACGCAGGAAGTGCACCAGGAGCAGCCGTGGCTCGACCTCGACCTCGTGCAGCCTCCCGTTGACCGTCACACGGACGGGGACTTTGGCACTCATCGCTCTCCTCTCATGGCGGGACCGCTCGATCCTATGTTGCGCGCTCCGACTCGTTGCAAGCATCCCCGGTTCGGGTGGACACCAGTGAACCCGCGAGGCCCTACGCTTGGACGGGCAACCGGCCGGCGCAGCAACTCGGCCGGCCGATCGTTGTTCTCATCAAGCCGGCCGCTCTCACCCTCGCCATTGCCCTCCCACCGCTCGATCCGGCTGCTCGTCGCGCTGTGCGCGGCCGTCGCGCCGGTCGCGGGCGCTCCCGCTTCGGCCGGCGCGATGGCGTCCTCGCCGGGGCGTGCGGTGGTCGTCGCCTTCAAGGCGACCACGACGCCCGCCGCCGCCCGGCGGGCGCTGCGCGCTGCCGGCCTCTCGAGCGTGACGGCGACGGCAGGCGGGGGCTACCGCCTCGCCCGGGCGCGGAGCGGGACCGCGCGGACGGAGGCGCTCCGGCGCCTGCGCGACGACCCGCGCGTCGCGTCGGCCGCCCCGGAGCTGGCGGCGCGGGTGTCCGACTACCTTCCCAACGACACCGGGCGGGCGGCGCGTGCCGGGACGCCGGGCGGCTGGGCCAACGTGGCCTGGAACCTGGCCGGCCCGTTCGGCATCCGCGCCCCGCTGGCCTGGGACCTGGCGCGCCAGGCCGGGACGCCGGGCGGACGCGGGGTGATCGTCGCCGTGCTCGACACCGGGGTCGCCTACGCCAACCGCGGCCGCTTCCGGCGCTCGCCGGACCTGGCCAAGAGCCGCTTCGTGCGCGGCTACGACTTCGTGGGGCGCGACCGCCATCCGAGCGACCAGAACGGCCACGGCACCTTCGTCGCGACGACGATCGCGGGCTCGGCCAACAACGGCTACGGGATGCCGGGGATCGCCTACGACGCGCGCATCATGCCCGTCCGCGTCCTGAACGCGCGCGGCGAGGGCGGCGCGGCGCGGATCGCGAAGGGGATCCGCTACGCGGTGAACCACCACGCGCGCGTCATCAACGTCTCGATCGAGCTGTACGACCCGGTCTACCTGCGACCGCAGTCGATCACCGCCGCGCCCGAGATCCGCTCGGCGCTGCGCTACGCGGCCGCCCGTCGCGTGATCGTCGTCGCGGCCGCCGGCAACCTGTCGTCGCGCAGCGTGCCGGGGAGGCGACTGCGCCACTCGATCATCTACGTGGGCGGGTCGACCGAGCATGGGTGCCTGGGGAACTACTCCAATCACGGTCCCGGGCTGGACGTCGTCGCGCCGGGCGGGGGCGGCGACGCCGGGATCGCAGGCGACGCGCACTGCGTGCCGAACCGGGCGGGTCACAACATCGAGCAGGTCACCTTCCGCCGCTCGCGCCCGGCGCGCTTCCTGGTCCCGCGCAACTACAAGGGGACCTCGATGGCCGCCCCGCACGTCACCGGCGTCGTCGCGCTGATGCTCGCGACCGGCGTCGTCGGCGCGCACCCGACGACGGCTGCCGTCGAGCGCCGCCTGGCCGCCACCGCGCACGACCTCGGCGCGCCGGGACGCGACCGCTGGTACGGCGCGGGCCTGGTCGACGCGGCGGCGGCCCTCGGCGCCCCGCCCGCGCCACCCGCACCGGCGTCGTAGCCGCGGGGCTGCGCGTAAGCTCGGCTCAGCGCGTCCGGACGATGAGCACGCTGCACGGCGCGTGGTGGCTCACGCGGTTGGGCACGGTGCCCAGGAGGAACCGCTTCGCGCCCGTCGTGCCCTTGTGGCCGACGACGATGAGGTCGGCGTGCTGCTCCTCGGCCACGTCGAGGACCGCATCGGCCGGGTCGCCCTGCCGCGCGTAGACCGCGACCCCCACGCCCGCCTCGCGCGCAATCGCCGCGGCCGCCTCCAGCATCGCCTCCACGTCGTCGCGCCGGCGCAGCGCCCACTCCGCGTGGGAGGGCGCATGCCAGGCATCGCTGCGCACCGGCGCCGAGGACACCGGCTCGTACGCGGTGACGACGTGCAGGCGCGCGGCGGCCGTCCGGGCGAGCTCGACGGCCTGGCGCACCGCCTCGCCCGCCGTGTCCGAGCCGTCCGTGCCGACGACGATCGCTGCGAACACGGCCGCGGGATCATAGGCGGGCGCGCGTACACTCCGCCGGCGCGTGATCGACCTCCATTGCCACGTGCTGCCGGGAATCGACGACGGGCCGGCGACGCTCGAGGAGGCGCTCGACCTCGCGCGCGACGCTCACGCCGCGGGCATCCGGACGCTCGCGGCCACGCCGCACGTCGACTGGGGCCACCCGGCCAACGACTCGCGCCGGATCGCGCGGGCCGTCGACGAGCTCCAGAGCGAGCTCGACGACGCCGAGATCGCCATCCGCGTGGTCCCGGGCGGCGAGCTGGGCGTGACGCGCGCCGTCGACCTCCCGGACGACGAACTGCGCGCCCTGACGCTGGGGGGCGGGCCGTGGCTGCTGCTCGAGTGCCCGCTGAGCCCGGCGCTCGCGACCGGCTTCGTCGCCGCGGCGCGGAGCCTCGCGGTGCGGGGGCACCGCCTTCTGCTCGCCCACCCCGAGCGCAGCCCCGCGCTGCAGCGCGATCCCTCCGCGTTGGCGGACCTGGTCGCCGGCGGCATGCTCGCCCAGGTCACCGCGGGCGCCCTCGTCGGCCGCTTCGGCCGCGCCGCGCGGCAGACGGCGCTCGACATGGTCGCGGCGGGGGTCATCCACGTCGCGGCGTCCGACGCGCACGGTACGGCGCGCGGTCCGTCGCTTCGTGACGAGCTCGAGCAGGCCGGTCTCGGCCCGCTGGCGCCCTGGCTGACCAAGGAGGCGCCGGCCGCGATCCTGGCCGGCCGCCCGCTGCCGCCGCGGCCCGAGGCGGCGCCGCCGGGAGCGGCGCCTCAACCGGCGAGCTTGACGATCGCGATCACCATGCCCGCCAGGACGGCGATGACGATCGCGACCTGCATCCAGATCAGGAAGGGCGACATCGGGAGCTGAGGGTAGGAGGCGCCGGCCGCGCGCGCCGCTGCTCAGTCGGCGCGCAGGCGCGCGTTGATCGCGTTGATGGTGCGGTTCACACGCTCGCCGGTGTCCCTCACCGCGCCCGACAGCCGCCCCTGCGCGGCCAGGACCCGCCGCGGATCGCCCGAGGCAAAGGCCCGGCGCGCCGCGGCGATGTGACCGCGATAGCCGGCGATCTGCGCGATCAGGCGCGCGTGGAGGGCGCGCACAGCGGGGGGCGGCCGGACGGCGCGCAGCCGGCGCACGACATCGTCGACCGCGGCCTCGAACCGGGCCAGCGTGCGCTGGTCCTGGCGCGGCGTGCTGGTCGGCGTGATCTGGGCCGAGAGGCGTCCGAAGCGCTGCGCGAACTCGTTCTGCGCCGCGTTGACCGCGGTCACGTACCGGCGCTCGTCGGCGCCACTGCGCGTCGTGCCATCGCCGCCGCCGCATCCGCCGCCCGCGAGGGCCAGCACGACGGCGACCGCCGCGAACGCGCTCCGAGCGGGCCTGCGCATCACCCCATCGCTACCCGCCACCCCGATCCCGGCGCGCCCGAGCTCAGCCGAAGAAGACCTCGGCGGTGTCGAAGAGCCGCGGGTCGACGAGCTTGGGCTCGGTGAGCGCTTCGGCCAGCGGGACCCGGATGATGTCGCGGCCCCGCAGCGCGACCATGTTGCCGAAGTCGCCCTCCGTGGCGGCGGCGACCGCCTCGACCCCGAAGCGCGTGGCCAGCACCCGGTCGTACGCCGTCGGGGTCCCCCCGCGCTGGACGTGGCCGAGGATCGTCATGCGCGTCTCGTAGCCGGTCCGCTCCTCGATCTCCTTCTCGAGCGTCACCGCGATGCCGCCGAGGCGCTCGTGCCCGAAGGCGTCCTTCTCCCCGCTCACGGTGGTCAGCCCCGTGCCGTCGCGCGGGACGGCGCCCTCGGAGACGACCACGATCGAGAACGTGCGGCCGGAGGAGTGGCGGCGCCGCAGGGACTCGCACACCTGGTCGATGTCGAACGGGCGCTCCGGGATGAGGATCACGTCGGCCCCGCCGGCCATCCCGGAGTGCACCGCGATGTGGCCGGCGTGGCGCCCCATGACCTCGACGACGAGCACGCGGTTGTGCGACTCGGCGGTGGTGTGGACGCGGTCGATGGCGTCCGTGCAGATCTGCACGGCGGTGTCGAAGCCGAAGGTGTAGTCGGTGCCCGCAAGGTCGTTGTCGATCGTCTTGGGCACGCCGACGATCGGCACGCGGTCGCCTGACAGCCGCCCCGCGACGCCGAGCGTGTCCTCGCCGCCGATCGGGATCACGATGTCGATCCCCTCGCGCTCGAGGGTGGCCCGGACCGCCTCGGTGCCGTTCGCGTCCCCCTTGTAGGGGTTGGTGCGGGAGCTGCCGAGGATCGTCCCACCGCGCGGCAGGATCCCGGCCGTGTTCTGCGGCGTGAGCTCGATCGCGTTGTCGGAGAGCACGCCGGCCCAGCCGTAGCGGAAGCCGACGATCGAATGCCCGTGGCGGTTGACTCCCGAGCGGACGATGGCACGGATGACGGCGTTGAGGCCGGGGCAGTCGCCACCGCCGGTCAGCACTCCGATGCGGGCCATGCGAGGGATGCTGCCACACGGACCGCATCAAACGCCCAGGCGGCGGTCGGCCGTCGTGCGCAGGACGATCCGCGTCTCCGTCTCGAGCGCGCCGAGCTCATCCGCCGAGCACGCGCGCGGCGCAGCACGGCGAACGGCCGACCGCCGATCCGGCCCGGGGCGGCCGCACCGCCGCGGTCTCTACGCCCGGTTCGTGGCGCTCACGGCGGTCAACCCCTTGACGCTCGCCACCTTCTCCGCGGTCGCGACGGGCCTACCGGGCAACCGGACGGCGCCCGGTCCCGCGACGCCGGTCACCTTCGTCGCCGGCGTGGCGCTGGCCTCGGTGGGCTGGCACGCGATCCTGGCCGGCGCGTCGGGGCTCCCCGGGCGGCGCCGGCCCGCGGCGGCGCGTACGTGGACGTCGATCTGGGGCGCCGCGCTGACCCTGCCTCGCGCTGCGCCTGGTCACCTCAATCGCGACCGGGTCACACCACGACGGCGGCCTGATCGGGCGCCAGGCGCAGGACGCCCTCCACCTCCTCGCCGTCGCGACCGCGGTCCGTGCTCACGGCGATCCTCCCGCGCACGCCGTCAAC
>Ga0136846_1243451_pt1 | contig 12116 bp, 11 predicted proteins | sample HopSoiMetagenom2_FD_96841 | JGI IMG/M metagenome (GOLD analysis project Ga0136846, IMG submission 96841) | Grasslands soil microbial communities from Hopland, California, USA - 2 Assembly 2016 (version 4) | ecosystem: Environmental > Terrestrial > Soil > Grasslands | place: USA: Hopland...
CTGCCGATGGCCGCGCCGAACGCGCGCGGCAAGGCGCTGATCAACATCCTGCCGCTGGAGCAGGGCGAGCGCATCACCACCATCATGCCGCTGCCGGAGGATGAATCGACCTGGGGCAACCTCGACGTGATGTTCGCCACGACAGGCGGCAACGTGCGTCGCAACAAGCTGTCCGATTTCGTCGACGTCCGCCGCTCCGGCATCATCGCGATGAAGCTCGACGACAACGAGGCGATCGTCGACGTGCAGATCTGCACCGAGCACGACGACGTGCTGCTGACCGGCGCCGGCGGCCAGTGCATCCGCTTCCCCGTTACCGACGTGCGCGTGTTCACCGGGCGCACCTCGATGGGCGTGCGCGGTATCGCCCTTGGTGAAGGCGACAAGGTGATTTCGCTGGCGATCCTGCGCCATGTCGAGACCACGTCCGACGAGCGCTCGGCCTACCTGAAGATGCGCCGCGCAGTCGCCGGCGAAGCCGCGGCCGAGGAGCCGGCGGATGCCGAGGCCGAGGAGACTTCCGGCAGCTTCCAGCTTCCGTCGGAGCGCTATGTCGAGATGTCGGCGGCCGAGCAGGTCGTGCTCACCGTCTCCGTCAACGGCTACGGCAAGCGGACCTCGTCCTACGAGTACCGCACCACCGGCCGCGGCGGCAAAGGCATCGTCGCCATGAGCGTCAACAACCGTAACGGCAACCTGGTCGCGTCATTCCCGGTGGAAGACGCCGATCAGATCATGCTGGTCACCGACAAGGGCCAGCTGATCCGCTGCCCGGTCGAAGGCATCCGCATCGCGGGCCGCTCGACGCAAGGTGTCATCGTGTTCGATACCGCCGAGGACGAGCATGTGGTCTCGGTCGAGCACATCACGGAAGAGGCCGAGAGCGGCAATGGAGCGAATGGGGAGACGAACGGGGAGTGACGTGTAGCCCCGTAGTCCGGATGGAGCGCAAGCGAAATCCGAGTGCTTCATTCGAACGGCATCCCGGATTGCGCTTCCGCCTTCGCTCTCCGAGCTACGGCGGAGAAGTCGCTTCATCCGGACTACTGCACTGAGCAGCTAGATCTCCAGCTCCGTGCCGAATTCCACCACCTGCTTGGTCGGCACGCCGAAGAACGCGGCTGAGCGTTCGGCGTTGCGTTGCAGGAAAGCGAACACGGTTTCGCGCCAGACCCACATGCCCGGCACGTCCTCGCGCGGGATGATGGTTTCGCGGCCGACGTAATAGGTGATGTCGGAGAGATCTATGCCGGGCAGCTTGCCCTGCCGGCAGGTCAAGGTCAGCCCCTCATAGATCGTCGGGTTCTGCATGAAGCCGTAATGCAGGATCACGCGGGTGATGCCCGGAATGATCTCGACCACCTCGGTGCGGTCGTCGTCGGTAATGTGCGGGGATTCCTCGATCAGGACAGTGACGAGGAGCACGCGCTCGTGCAGCACATGGTTGTGCTTGACGAACTGCGTGAGTGCGAGCGGCACGCCGCGCGGAGCGGACGCCAGGAACACGGCCGTGCCGGGGAGGCGGGCGCTGCATTTGTTGACCGCGGTCTCGATCAGATCCTCCTCGGGCTGGCGCAGTTTTCCGCGCGCGGCCTCGACCAGCTTCACGCCGCTGCGCCAAGTCAGCATCATGAAAGCGACGAGGGCTGCGAGCAGCAGCGGAAACCAGCCGCCTTCGAACAGCTTGATCGAATTGGCCGAGAAGAAGATCACGTCGATCACGAAGAAGAAGCCGTTGACGGCAACCACGAGCCACGGCGAATAGCCCCACTGGATCGCGACCAGGGCGGCCAGCAGCGTCGTAATCGCCATCAGCAGCGACACCGCGATGCCATAGGCGCCGGCGAGCGCGTCGGAGGAGCCGAAGCTCAGGACGGCCCCGAGCGTTGCGGCGGCGAGCAGCCAGTTCACCAGGGGTACGTAGATCTGGCCGATCGCATCGCTGGTGGTGTGGCGGATCTGCATGCGCGGCAGGAAGCCGAGCTGGATCGATTGCTGGGTCAGCGAGAACACGCCCGAGATGATCGCCTGCGAGGCGATCACGGTCGCCACCGCCGAGAAGGCGACCAGCGGGTAGTGCAGGGCGTCGGGACAGAGCTGGAAGAACGGGTTCTCGATCATGGTGGGATCGGTGATCAGCAGCGCGGCCTGGCCGAAATAATTCAGCACCAATGCGGGCAGGCAGATGGCGAACCAGGCGAGCCGGATCGGCAAGCGGCCGAAATGGCCCATATCGGCATACATGGCCTCGCCGCCGGTCACTGCCAGGAAGGCGGCGCCGAGGATCGCGAAGGAGACATGAAAATCCTGATGCGTCAGGAATTCGACGGCGTAGAGCGGACTGAGCGCCGCCAGCACGGCCGGTGCCTTGACGATGCCGTGGATGCCGAGCGCGGCAAGCACGACGAACCAGGCCAGCATCACCGGCCCGAAGATGCGGCCGATGAAGCCGGTGCCCTGCTTCTGCATCATGAACAATCCGATCAGGATGACGACGGTCACGGGCACCACCGCGGGCGCGAGCGAGGGAGCGTCGACTTTCAGACCTTCGATGGCTGAGAGCACGGAGATCGCCGGCGTGATCGCGCCGTCACCGTAGAGCAGGGCGGCACCGACCAGGCCGACCACCAGCAGATGCGCGCGCCAGGTGCCGGGTTGGGCGTTGCGGGCATGCAGCAGGGCCAGCAGGGCGACGATGCCGCCTTCACCGCGGTTGTCCGCGCGCAGGATCAGCAGCGCATATTTCAGCGAGATGATCAGCAGCAACGCCCAGAGGATCAGCGAGGCAACCCCCAGGACAGCGTCGGGAGTCACGGTTGCACCGTGGGCGGCCGCCTTGGCGGCTTCCTTCAGGGCATAGAGCGGGCTGGTGCCGATATCACCATAGACCACCCCGAGGGCGCCCATGGTCATGGCAATCGGCAGCGGGTCGGGATGATGGCCGGAAGCGACTGCGGGCGTACTGGACAATGGCGACCCCCCGATGGGATCGCGCCCGCCGGGCCATTCCGACGGGCGCGAGCATCACGCAGTCTGCGACGGGACGTCGCAAATATCCATGGGGTTTGTCTTGGGGTTGATCGAGGCTTGCCTGACGCGAGGCTGACAGACCCGGCTACGGGGTGCGGTCGGCCGTCACGAGGCGCGCGACGCGGACGTCGGTCTTGGTGCCGGCACGGCGCAGGCAAGACGCTTCGAAATTCGGCCAGGCTTGCTGCGAGCAGTCGCGGCCGATGCTGCGGATATCGAGCCGGTCGCTCTTGGCCAGCGGCTGCGGCACGCTGGCCTCGACGGTCGGGGCAAAGCCAGGCAGGAGGGTAAGGGCTGCGGCAACACACGCAGAGATAACGATCGCTGAAAGCGCCTTGATCATTGACAGTCCCCTGTGATGCGGCCGCTACGCCCAGTGCGCGGCCCGTCATTCGTTGACCGGATTAGTAACCATGGCCAGTTTCCGGACGTCTTCGCCGATGCTGGAAATGGTTTCGTTCGTGGTCCGTTTTGTTTCGTGGCTGCCCCGAGGACGAAACAAAGCAACCGACGCCGACACGGCTGGCGGGGCATTTTCCGGGAAAAAGACAGGGAACCCGGCCGGCTTGCCGGGCCGGGCCGGGCGCGGTAGGAGGGGTTATGCCGCGCATCGCCTTCTACCCAGGTTCCTTCGACCCCATCACCAACGGCCATCTGGACGTGGTCCGGCATGCCGTTCCCCTGTGCGACCGGCTGGTGGTCGCGATTGGCGTCCATCCCGGCAAGAAGCCGCTGTTCTCGACTGAGGAGCGCCTGAAGATGCTCGAGGACGTCTGCGGGCCGGTGGCGGCCCAGGCCGGCTGCGTGCTCGAAACCGTGACGTTCGACGATCTCTCGGTGGCCGCCGCACGCAAGCACGGCGCGACCATCATGATTCGTGGCCTGCGCGACGGCACCGACCTCGACTATGAGATGCAGCTCGCGGGCATGAACGAGGCCATGGCGCCAGAGGTGCACACGGTGTTTCTGCCGGCCTCTCCGATGGTCCGCCCGATCACCGCCACTTTGGTGCGTCAGATCGCGGGCATGGGCGGAGATGTCTCGACGTTCGTGCCACCGCTCGTAGCCAACCTGCTCAAGGCCAAATTCGCCGGATAACGGCGCACCTCTTCATCTCACCTGATCCGGAGTTTTCATGATCCGTCGTCTCGCAATTCTTGCCACGATCTTTGCCGCGCTCGTCAGTGCGGTCCCGGCGGTGGCGCAGCAGCTGCCGGCGAACCTCGACAAGGCCAATGCGCTCGTCATCGACACCACCAAGGGCCGCATCGTCATCAAGCTCAGGACCGACCTTGCGCCCCAGCATGCCGAGCGCCTCAAGCAGCTCGCGCGCGAGGGCTATTACAACAACGTGCCGTTCCACCGCGTCATGGACGGCTTCATGGCGCAGACCGGCGACGGCCAGAATTTCAACGGCACCGGCGGCTCGAAATATCCAAACCTGAAGCAGGAATTCTCCAAGGTGCACTTTGCCCGCGGCATCGTCGGGATGGCCCGGCGCGGCGACAGCGTCGACACCGCCAACTCGCAGTTCTTCATCATGTTCGCCGACGGCGGCAGCCTCGACAACCAGTACACCGTGGTCGGCGAGGTCGTGCAGGGCATGGACGTCGTCGACAAGCTGAAGAAGGCGCCGCCCGGCTCGCCCAGCGGCACCGTCACCGATCCCGACAAGATGGTGAAGGTGCAGGTCGCCTCCGACATCAAATAGGAGAGGCGATGGTGCTCCGTGGCGAAAAGCTCATCGTAGCTGCCGCGGCGCTCCTGCTTGGCCTCTCCGGCGCGGCCGCCCAGGACGCGACCGCCCAAGGCGCGCGGGTCAACACCATCCAGGACGTGTTCCGGCATCTACGCACCTGCTGGAAACCGCCGCCCGCCAACAGAGCTCGCCCACTCGACATCACCGTCGTCGTGAGCTTTAACCGGGCCGGAAACATTCTGGGCCATCCGAGGATTACCTATGAATCCGCGGAGGCCTCCGACGATGACCGGCTGCAATACCGGATCGCTGTCATGGAGGCGTTGCAACGCTGTACCCCGATGCCATTTACCGATGCGATGGCCGGCGCCGCTGCGGGGCGTCCGTTCGCGATCCAGTTCCGCAATCGCAAATCTTCACCTGACAAGACTTCACCTCCAACGCAAGAGAGACGAGCATGAGCGCCACCGAAAACACATTGATCCTCGAGACCACGCAGGGCCCCGTCACTATCGAGATGCGGCCCGATCTGGCGCCCGGCCACGTCGCGCGCATCAAGGAACTGGTCCGCGAAGGCTTCTATGACGGCATCGTGTTCCACCGCGTGATCGAGGGCTTCATGGCGCAGACCGGCTGCCCACAGGGCACCGGCACCGGCGGCTCCGGCAAGAAGCTGAAGGCCGAATTCAATAAGGAGCCGCATGTGCGCGGCACCACCTCGATGGCGCGCGCCGCGAGCCCCGATTCCGGCGACAGCCAGTTCTTCATCTGCTTCGACGACGCCCGCTTCCTCGACAACCAGTACACGGTGTGGGGCAAGGTCACCGAGGGCATGGAGAACGTCGACAAGATCAAGCGCGGCGAGCCGGTGCAGAACCCGGACAAGATCGTCAAGGCGCGGATGGCCGCAGACGCGGAGTAACAACGACCGTCATGCCCCGCGCAGGCGGGGCATGACAAGGTATCGAACGTGCGCACCGACCTTTTCGATTTCGACCTGCCCGCCGAGCGCATTGCCTTGCGCCCGGCGAGCCCGCGCGACTCTGCCAGGATGCTGGTCGTGCAGGGCAACCGGCTGCGCGACCAGATCATCTCCGACCTGCCGCAATGGCTGAAGCCGGGCGACCAGCTCGTCGTCAACGACACCAAGGTGATCGCGGCACAGCTCAAGGGCCGGCGCATTGGCCGCGAGACCGAGCCGAAGATCGAGGCGACGCTGATCAAGCGCCTCGACGGTTCGCGCTGGCAGGCGCTGGTCAAGCCCGCGAAGAAGCTCGTCGCCGGCGACCGCATCCGCTTCGGCAACGAAGGCAAGGTCTGCCTGCTCGGCCATCTCGATGCCGAGGTCGAGGCCAAGGGCGCCGAAGGCGAGGTGACGCTGTCATTCTCGTTCCACGGCCCGACGCTCGACCAGGCCATTGCCGACCTCGGTAGCCCGCCGCTGCCGCCCTATATCGCCTCGAAGCGCACGCCCGACGATCAGGACCTCGCCGACTACCAGACCATGTTCGCTGTGAATGAAGGCGCCGTCGCCGCGCCGACGGCGGGCCTGCATTTCACGCGCGCGCTGGAGCAGGCACTGCACGAGCGCGGCGTCGGCATCAACCGCGTCACGCTGCATGTCGGGGCAGGGACGTTCCTGCCGGTCAAGGTGGACGACACCGAGGGGCACAAGATGCACGCCGAGTGGGGCACGATCTCGGCCGAGACGGCGACGACGCTCAACACCGCGCGGAAAAACGGCGGCCGCATCGTCGCCGTCGGCACCACGTCATTGCGGCTGGTCGAAAGCGCGGCAAGCGCGGATGGCACCATCCAGCCGTTTGCGGCCGAGACCTCGATCTTCATCACGCCGGGCTATCGCTTCCGCGCCGTCGACGTGTTGATGACGAACTTCCATCTGCCGAAATCGACGCTGTTCATGCTGGTGTCGGCCTTCTCCGGCCTCGAGACGATGCAGCAGGCCTATGCGCACGCTATCGCGAGCGGTTACCGGTTTTATTCGTATGGGGACGCGTCCCTGTTGTTTCGGGCAGAGCCGTAAGCGACACGCACAACTTTATCACCGTCACCCTGAGGCGCTCGCCTCTTCGGCGAGCCTCGAAGGGCGACGGCCCGGCTGCTGCACCTCGGCCGTGCATCCTTCGAGGCTTCCCGTGCAGCGCCTCGCGCTGCACGGCTCTCACCTCAGGATGACGGATTGAGCGCGCGTCACGCCATCACGCGCTGCGGCAACAGCTCCGCGATCTGCACCGCGTTCAGGGCCGCACCCTTGAGCAGTTGATCGGCGGCGACGAACATCGAGATCGAATGCCCTGAGGGGTCGCTCAGGTCCTTGCGGATGCGGCCGACCAGGACGTCGTCCTGGCCCGAGGCGTCGATCGGCATCGGGAAGTAGTTCTTCACGCGGTCGTCGACGACCTTGACGCCGGGTGCCTGCGCCATAATGGCGCGGACCTGGTCCTCGCTGATTGGCTTCTCGCATTCGAAGGTGATGGCCTCGCAATGGGCGCGCAGCACCGGCACGCGGACGCAGGTGACGCCGATCGCGATCGTCTCGTCCTCGAAGATCTTTCGGGTTTCCTTGATGACCTTGGTCTCTTCGTCGTTGTAGCCGGTGTCAGGGTCGACCGCGGTGTTGTGGTTGAACAGATTGAACGCGTAGGGGTGCGGCATCACCTTGGGCGTATAGACCTGCCCGTTGAGATTGGCGCGCGTGGACTCGACCAGCTCATCCATCGCGGCGGCGCCGGCGCCGGAGGCCGCCTGATAGGTCGAGATGATGACGCGCTTGATACGGTTGTTCTGGTGGATCGGCCAGAGCGGCACCAGCGCGGTGATCGCCGCGCAGTTCGGGTTGGCGATGATGCCCTTGTGGTCGCGGATGCGGTTCGCGTTGACCTCAGGGATCACCAGCGGCACGTTCGGATCCATCCGGAATGCGGATGAGTTGTCGACGACGACCGCGCCGGACTTCACCGCGATCGGTGCAAACTTCTTCGAGATACTGCCGCCGGCGGAGAACAGGGCGATGTCGACACCCTCGAAGGCCCGCTCGGTCAACTCCTCGATGACGATTTTTTGGCCGCGGAACGACACCGTCTTGCCGGCCGAGCGGGCGCTTGCGAGCGCCTTGAGCTTGCCGACGCGGAAACCACGCTTGTCCATGGTGGCAATGAATTCGGCGCCCACCGCACCGGTGACGCCGACAATCGCGACGACGGGATCGTTACTCACTTTGTCCTCCATTGAATTGCGATTTAAACAACAAAAAAGCCCCGGACCATCATGGGCGGGGCTTCGGTAGAGCTGATTGCGTTCTAGTCGATGACTACAAGCGCACGCCTCCCCGGGCCCCGAAGGCCGTGGTGGTTTTGGTCGTGCGTTTGGTGGTCGTGAACATGGCGGCGACTTATGCGGGAGAGTCTTGCGCCCGTCAATGGCTTTTCGGCGGGATTGTGGCCGCGGGCGACCGGCCGCTATTTGGCCCGGGCGCCCGGCGGCTGCAGGATAACCTCCTTGAGGTCGTCGCCGCTGATGACGACGATCGAAAAGTTCAGCCGGCCGCCTTCCCGGACGAGGCCGCCGCTGATCGCCTTGCCCGAGGCCGCGCGCTCGGCGACATGCACGGCATCCGCGAGGCGGTGCCTGATCGCACCGAGCGCGGCGAGATTGCTGCGATCGTCGAGGTCGAGTTCGGTGAGGGGGAGGGCAGCCTCGCCGCCGATCAGTTCGCCGGTCGTGGCATTGATGACGTAGCGCCAGATCCGGTCGTTGTGCAGGGTTTTCACCCGGTAGACCGGTACGCCCGAGGCGCCATCGAAACTCACATCGGCCGTCGTGGCGCCGGCGTGATGCGCTTCCGCAATCGCCATGGCCTGGCTGATCGAAATCGACGAGCTGCGAAATCGTTCGATCTCGCGGCTGACGGCCTGGCGGTCCGCCTCGGCATCGCCATCTGTGTCGCCGTGAAGCGCGGTCGGCGTGCCCGCGATCACGATCGCCTGGGCGGGCGCTGCGAGCAGCAGCGCGGGCAAGGCGACCGCAACCAGTTGCGAGATCCATCGTTTGGCTGTCGTCATGCTCGAAACCCTCGGCCAGCGAGTGTGCCGGATGTTCGTAAAGAATTCGCGGCCGGCCTTGGGCATCGGCCGGCCGCGGAGCGTCGCGGCAGGCTGTACCCGCCGTGGCGATCGAAGCAGTACGGACCTCCTTTGGGGCTGGTGAAAAAAAGCGGCCCGTACCAGCTCATAACTAAACCATACCGTATCGTTTTATTCTGGTCAATGACGAGGGGCATCGCCCCCGGGAGATAGATCGTAATCTCACGGAATTGTCAGCGGGACGGCCTTCGCCGCGGCGTCACCTTGGTGGCGTTCTGGATGCGGTCGGCCGGGCCGAGCGCACCGGCCAGGAATAGCTTGATCACGGTGCGCATCCGCTTCTCGGCGGCCTTCAGCTCCATCGTCGTTCCGAACGTCGCCAGGCGGTGGCTGTGGCCGACCACGCCGTCGAGAAACACTTCGGCTGCGATGGTGGTGTCATCGATATCGAGTGCGCCCTGCGCCACCAGATGGTCGAAGAAGCGCGCCGTGGTGGCGACGGCCTTGAGCCAGCCTTCCTCCTTGCCGAGTTTGGCAATGTCGGGGAAGTTGATGGCCTGTGACGTCATCATGCGGCTGAAGGCGACGGCATCGGGCCCGCAGGTGAAGCTCAGCATCTCGCGCCCGATCTCGACCAGCCGCTGCTCGACGGAGATGTCCGAGGCGCTCGAGAGCTGCGTCTCGGCGGCTGCCGAGAGCGGCGCAAGCCAGCGCGCGATCTCACGCCTCAGCACGGCCGCAAACAGGCCGCGCTTGTCGCCATAGCGGGAATAGACGGTGGGTTTGCTGACCCGGGCTGCTTCCGCGACCGCGTCGAGCGAGGTCGCGTCGAAGCCGCGATCGAGGAACAGGCGGGTGGCGACCTCGATCAGCCGCTGATCGCGCTCGATGGCTGCGGTCTTGGTCGGCCTGCCGCCGCGCGATTTCGGCACCTCGCGCCGCGGCGTCGCCGGTCTTGTCCTGGTCGCAGTCAATCCCATGCCCAATGATTCCTGCGCGGTCGTAACAGTGGTCATTGCTCTATAACGCGCAGCGGTCGGGGCGTCATCGCGATTCTGGCCCAATTGGCCCTGTCGTCAACGATCTCGGGACGGCGTCGTTCCGTCACCCGCATTCACGGCACCGTCGAAGCCCACGCCTGGCCGGAAGCAGCCTTCTCATATCCGTACTGATACAGCGCCCGCATATAGACGGTGTCAAACCCTTCCGAGGGCGGCGCCGGATAATCGCGCGCGATATAGGAGAGGTGAAAGCCGAGATTGTTGCGCTTGGCGAAGTCGTAGGTCGAGAAGATGATCGAGCGCGTTTGCGACTGCGTGATCGCCGACAGGCTGCGCGAGGCGACGTCGACGGTGCTGTTGGACACCAGTTCGAAATTGCGTTCGATCTTCTTGTTGACGAGAATGTAGATCTCCATCCTGGCGGTGCCCGGCAGGCGGCTGCCCTGGAAAAGCAGAGCGTCCGGCAACGTCAGCACGGGGGCCGTCACGCCGCCGTCGACATGCATCTCCTGAAACTTGCGGCCCTGGCTGTCGGCGTCGATCATGATCGGCGGAAACACCAAGGGTATGCTGGCGGAGGCCGCCATCACGTCGCGAAATAGTTTCAGCGCCGCGGGCGTGCCGACCGCGGCGATCTTGCCCATGTCCCAGATTGCGGTGCGCTGGGTGTCGAGATCGGTGGTCACGATCAGCAGCCGTCGTCCCCTGGCGTTTTCGCGCGCGACTTGTGCCATGATCTCCGGCCCGACATAGCGGGCGACGAGCTCGCGCAAGCGTGTATTGCCGAACAGCCCCGAGCCGAACAGCACGCGTATGATGCTGGGATCGTTCAGGAGGCTCTCGGCGATGCCGCTGGTGTAGACCTCCTTCAGCGTGTCGTCATATTGCGAGCCGAGAAACGCAAACGGCGCGATCAGCCCGCCGGTGCTCACGCCCGAGACAACCGAGAAGGTGGGACGGGTTCTCGCCGCGGTCCAGCCGTTGAGCACGCCGACGCCATAGGCGCCGTCCGCACCGCCCCCGGAGAGCGCCAGATAGGACTTCGCCGCGGTGCTGTTGTCCCTGTCGAAGCTGAATTTCGTGATGGGCTCGTCGGCGTAGCGGCGCAAACCGTCGATATCGAGCACGCGCGACGTGCTGGCTTCGGCAGCCGTATAGGGCGTCCGGGGCAGCGAGGTGCAGGCGCCGAGCGCCAAGCTGCAGGCCAGGACCAGGAACCCGATCAGGCGGGCGCCTGTCTGCCCGCCGCGGCCCCGTGAAGGGACGGACAGGTCGGTCGAAGATGAGGGGAAGGGCATTGTCGGTGGCTGGCGATCACGCATTTACCGCCGCCGGCAAACGCGCCGCGGCATCTCGTCCAGCCCCACTTAAAACTACACGGTATCGTTTTGTTTTACAAGGCGGCAGAAGACGACTTCGGAGGCCATTTGTGTCCCAGTCTGAGGCACAGGCCGGCCGAACTGCGGTTGCACGGGTTGATCGGCCTTCTCCGACACGCAATAAGCACCGCCATGAATCGTCCCGACGCAACGCTTCCCAATCATTTCGATCTGATCGCCACCGATGGTGCCGCGCGCACCGGCCGCCTGACCACGCCGCACGGCGTGGTGCGGACGCCGGCCTTCATGCCGGTCGGCACCGCCGGCGCCATGAAGGGCATGCATTGGCGCGAGGTCCACGACGCCGGCGCCGACATCGTGCTCGGCAACACCTATCATCTGATGCTGCGCCCCGGCGCCGAGCGGATCGCGGCGCTCGGCGGCTTGCAGACATTCACCGGCTGGAACGGGCCGATGCTGACGGATTCCGGTGGCTTCCAGGTGATGTCGCTGTCCGACCTGCGCAAGGTCACCGAGCACGCCGTCACCTTCCGCTCGCATATCGACGGCGCCAAGGTCGAGCTGTCGCCGGAGCGCTCGATCGAGGTGCAGCGCTTCCTCGGCTCCGACATCGCCATGCAGATGGACGAATGCGTGCGACTGCCGGCCGAGCGCGACGACATTGAGCGCGCGATGCGCCTTTCGCTGCGCTGGGCCGAGCGCAGCAAGCGCGCCTTCGAAAGCGCGCCTGACGGTTACATGCTGTTCGGCATCGTGCAGGGCGGCGACATCCCGCAGCTTCGTCATGCTAGCGCTGCAGGCCTCGTCGAGATCGGCTTCCACGGCTATGCGATCGGTGGCCTCGCCGTCGGCGAGCCGCAGGCGGTGATGCTGGCGATGATCGACGAGACCGCGCCGGTGCTGCCGAAGGAACGGCCGCGCTACCTGATGGGCGTCGGCACGC
>Ga0136846_1235647_pt1 | contig 12115 bp, 11 predicted proteins | sample HopSoiMetagenom2_FD_96841 | JGI IMG/M metagenome (GOLD analysis project Ga0136846, IMG submission 96841) | Grasslands soil microbial communities from Hopland, California, USA - 2 Assembly 2016 (version 4) | ecosystem: Environmental > Terrestrial > Soil > Grasslands | place: USA: Hopland...
ACCTCGTACGACCAGAAGATGGACGTCAAGTCGGCGGCGATCGGCTTCATGGTCGAACTGCCGCGCGCCGAGGCCGTGGCGCTGCTGAAGGAGCGGATCCGGGGGATCGAGGCGTGGCGGGCCTCGGTCACCGAGCACTACGTGCCCGAGGGTGGCCCCGAACAGGTCGGTCACATCGGCGAGATCATGAACCTGTGGGTCCACACGGCCGACGCCGAGGCCGAGTGGACCCTCGGGCTGATCGCCCGGATCGAGGGTGGCGCGTACACGTTCGCGGGCGAGGGCTAACCGTTCGTCGGCGTCCTGGCCGAGGGCGAGGAGAACCCGTACGCGACGGGGGAGCGGCACCCCGGCGACTGGCGATAGCCGCTCACCAGGTCTGGACGCCTGTCCAACGCCTTCGCCACCCCCGAGTCCATGCCCGACTGGTTGGGAGCGGCCGTCCAGTGGAACCCGATGTCCCAGACGGCCGCCGCGGTACGCGACCTGTTCGGCGCCCCGGCGGCGAACCGGGCCATCTCTGGGCGGCCGTCGCCTGGCCCCTGGCCCTGCTGGCGGTCTTCTTCCCGCTGGCGGTACGGAAGTTCGGCCGCCCGATCCGGTGACTCCCGTACCGCGGGCGGGTGTCAGTGATGGAAACCGGTGGCCGCGTCCTTGTCGTGCGTGAAGGGACGCGACTGCCGGCGCAGTTCGGGCAGCAGCCGCCCCAGGTCCTCCATGAACAGCTCGGCGAGGTCCGAGGAGAACCCGTTGCGGCACACGACCCGCAGGACGGACAGGTCCTGCCGGTTCTCCGGGAAGGTGTACGCGGGCACCAGCCAGCCGCGCTCACGCAGCCGCCGCGAGACGTCGAAGACGTCGTACGCGGTGACGTCCGGCGCGGTCGTGAACGCGAACACCGGCAACTCGTCGCCCCGGGTGAGCAGCCGGAAGTCGCCCAGCTTCTCGATCCGCGCGGCGAGGGAACGCGCCACGTCCCGCGTGGACTGCTGCACGGCCCGGAAGCCCTCGCGGCCCAGCCGCAGGAACGTGTAGTACTGCGCGACCACCTGGGCGCCGGGGCGCGAGAAGTTGAGCGCGAACGTCGGCATGTCGCCGCCCAGATAGTTGACGTTGAAGACGAGTTCCGCGGGGAGCGCCTCCTTGTCCCGCCACAGTGCCCAGCCGACGCCCGGATAGACCAGCCCGTACTTGTGCCCTGAGGTGTTGATCGAGGCCACGCGCGGCAGCCGGAAGTCCCACACCAGGTCCTCGTCCAGGAAGGGCGCCACCATGGCCCCTGAGGCCCCGTCGACGTGCACCGGGATGTCGAGGCCGGTCCGCTCCTGCAGGGCGTCCAGGGCCGCGCACAGCTCCTCGACGGGCTCGTAGGACCCGTCGAAGGTGGACCCGAGGATCCCGACGACTCCGATGGTGTTCTCGTCGCACAGCTCGGCCGCCGCCTGCGGATCGAGATGGAACCGGTCGCCCTCCATGGGCACCTGGCGCGCCTCCACCTCCCAGAAGCTGCAGAACTTCTCCCAGCAGACCTGCACATTGACGCCCATGACCAGGTTCGGCCGGGCGTCCCGCCCCGGATACCGGTCGGCGTTGCGCGCCGCCCACCGCCGCTTCAGCGCCATCCCGGCGAGCATGCACGCCTCACTCGAACCGGTGGTCGAACAGCCCACGGCGGCGGCCGGATCGGGCGCGTTCCACAGGTCGGCGAGCATCGCCACACAGCGCCGCTCCAGCTCGGCCGTGCGCGGGTACTCGTCCTTGTCGATCATGTTCTTGTCCCGGCACTCACTCATCAGGACCCCGGCCTGGGGCTCCATCCAGGTGGTGACGAAGGTGGCCAGGTTGAGCCGCGAGTTCCCGTCGAGCATCAGTTCGTCGTGCACGAGCTGATACGCCGTCGACGGCGGCAGCGGGGCGTCCCCGAGCCGGTGCGTGGGCGGGGCCTCGGTCATACCGCCGACCGGATTGGCCTCCCCGTAGAAAGGGTTGACGGAGAGCCTGCGCGCGCCGTCCTTGTCAGATGTTTCGCTGTCCCCTCGGTGCAGTGGCATGTCTACGACGGTAGGGCCGGGCCGCGAGGCTTGCACCTCACGCGACGTGAGGACGCACTGTGGAGCGCGTACCGAAGAAGGGAGCGGAAGTGAGCTACTCCGTAGGACAGGTCGCCGGTTTCGCCGGTGTCACGGTGCGCACCCTGCACCACTACGACGAGATCGGCCTCCTGGTGCCGGGCGGACGCAGCCATGCGGGCCACCGGCGCTACGACGACGCCGACCTCGACCGGCTGCAGCAGATCCTGTTCTACCGGGAGCTCGGCTTCCCGCTCGAGGAGGTCGCCGCCCTGCTGGACGACCCGAAGGCGGACCCGCGCGCGCAGTTGCGCCGTCAGCACGAGCTGCTGACCGCCCGGATCGAACGGCTCCAGCAGATGGCGGCGGCCGTGGAGCACGCCATGGAGGCACGCAGAATGGGCATCAACCTCACGCCCGAGGAGAAGTTCGAGGTCTTCGGCGACAAGGACCCGGAGGCACACGCGGAGGAGGCGGAGCGCCGCTGGGGCGGCACGGAGACGTACGCGGAGTCGCAGCGTCGCGCGGCCACGTACACGAAGGACGACTGGAAGACCATGCAGGCCGAGGTGGCCTCCTGGGGCGAGCGCTACGACGCCCTGATGGCGGCTGGCGAGCCCCCGACCGGCGAGGCCGCGACGGCCATGGCCGAGGAACACCGCCAGCACATCAGCAAGTGGTTCTACGAATGCGCGTACGACATCCACCAGGGCCTCGCCGACACGTACGTCTCCGACGAGCGCTTCAAGGAGTTCTACGACTCCATGCGTCCGGGCCTCGCCGAGCACCTCAGGGAGGCGATCAAGGCGAACGCGGCCCTGCACGCCTCGTCGGGCCTGTCGTAGCGGCCCCCTGGCCCGGGGTCACTCCCGGGCCAGGACCACCGCGGTCCCGTACGCGCACACCTCCGTGCCCACGTCCGCGGCCTCGGTCACGTCGAAGCGGAACGCCAGCACACCGTTGGCGCCACGCGCGCGTGCCTGCTCGACAAGTCGGTCCATGGCCTGGTTGCGCGTCTGGACGAGGGTCTTCGTCAGCCCCTTCAACTCGCCGCCGACCATGGACTTCAGCCCGGCCCCGATCTGGCTGCCGAGATGCCGTGATCGCACGGTCAGCCCGAAGACCTCACCGATGACCTGCTCGACCCGGTAGCCGGGGATGTCGTTCGTCGTCACGACCAGGACGTCGGACTGAGGTCCCTGGCCGCCGCCGTACTCTTCGATTCCCATAACCCCACAGGGTCGCCCCAGATCCCGCACAGCGCATCCCCGAGTGGCGCATAGAGGCTCAGGGAACCTGGAGGGGCCGCACCGCGTTGATAGCTTTGGCCCCACTCATCTCTGCTCAATCTCTGCCAAGCCTCAGGAGCCCGGAACAGTGACGACGCTTGCCCTCGGACCGAGCTGGCTGGATCCGGACTACCTGTTGGACCAGTTCGGCATCTGGGGTCTGCTCCTGATCGTGTTCGCCGAGTCCGGTCTGCTCATCGGCTTCTTCCTGCCGGGCGACTCACTGCTGTTCACGACGGGTCTGCTGATCACCGCGGGCACGCTGGACTTCCCCTTGTGGGGCGCGATCGCCCTGATCTGTCTCGCCGCGATCCTCGGCGACCAGGCGGGCTACATGTTCGGCAAGAAGGTCGGCCCGTCGCTCTTCACGCGCCCGGACTCCCGCCTCTTCAAGCAGGAGAACGTCGCCAAGGCCCACGAATTCTTCGAGAAGTACGGTCCGAAGTCGCTCGTCCTGGCCCGCTTCGTGCCCATCGTGCGCACGTTCACGCCGATCATCGCCGGCGTCAGCGGCATGAAGTACCGCTCGTTCGTCACCTGGAACGTCGTCGGCGGCGTTCTCTGGGGTGTTGGCGTCACTTTGCTCGGCTCCTGGCTCGGAAAGAGCGACTTCGTCAAGGCGAACATCGAACCGATCCTGCTGCTGATCGTCCTCATCTCGGTCGTCCCGATCATCATCGAGTTCCTCCGAGCCCGCAGCCAGGCCAAGAAGAACCCGCCCCAGCAGCCCCCGGCTCCGCCGGTCCAGCAGCAGTACCAGGCCCCGATGGACGACGCGACGACCCAACTCCGCCGCATCCCCCCGGCCCAGCAGCAGGACGATCACCCGCAGCAGCAGTACGGCCAGGACCAGTACTACGACCAGCAGCCTTACGGCGACCAGCAGCCTTACGCTCAGCAGTACCCCCAGGGCTACCAGCAGGACCAGCAGCAGTACCCGTACAACAACAACGGTTACCCGCAAAGCTGAAGGGGTAGCCGCTCTCGCGCCCGCCGCCCCGGCCCCGTGTCGGGTGCCACGGCGGGCGCCCTCGGCCAGGCCGAAGGACTGGCCTTTGCGCTAGCTCTCCATGCCCAGCAAATACTCCCCCAGATCCCGCTGGGAATGATCACTGGTCGGAAACACATTTCCACGTGACCGATCGGAGCAGGATTCACGATGACCGAAAAATGGAAAACCGATACTCCGCGGGTGATTCAACTCCCCTCCGGCCGGCTGATTCGGGGACGGGGGCTCAGATATGACCTCCCGGAGGGTCAGACACCGACGCTCGCTGTCCACTTAACGGATCACCAGCCACCCGATCCGGCGTGGGAGTCCCTATGGGTCCCCTGGCGGGACTTCTGGCTTCCTGCCGACCCCGTCGACGCGATGCGCAAGCTCCGCCTCGCCTATGAGCGCGCCCCGAGCGAACGCGTCGAGGTCTGTTGTGGGGGCGGGGTCGGGCGGACCGGTACGGCACTGTCCGCGATGTGCGTCTTCGAGGGCATGGACCCCAAGGAAGCCGTCACTTGGGTGCGGCGGAACTACCACTCCCGTGCGGTCGAGGTGCCCTGGCAGCGGCGGTTCATCCACCAGGTCTTTGCCTCCGCCGGGCCTGACTCGGGACAGTCGTAACCGCGTCGGCCCCCGGGCGCGCGCCGGGGCGCATCGATCCCACGGAGGCGCTGCCACCGAATATCGAGTGGCGGACATATGGCCGAACATGCCCGAATAAACTTACGGCTCAGAAAGTCAGGCGTGGCCAGGAACCATATGAAGTCGGCTGCTGGAACCCCACGCTAAAACCCTCGCGTGCGCTTGGCGGCCCGCCTGCCCCCGGCGGAGCCGCTGGGCACACGCAGGAACAACCGCGAGATCTCCGACCCCAGGTTCACCCCGATGGCAATGGCCATGGCCAGCGCCGCCGCCTTCGACAACGACACCAACCCCGCGTCGATATCGTTCTGCGCGATCGACAACAGCCCGAAATACGTCGCCGACCCTGGCAACAGGGGCCCGATCGCCGCCGTGGTGTACGGCAGGGCCGACGCGAACCGGTACCGCGACAGCAGCTGCCCGAACAGCCCGACCAGACCCGCCGCGACGGCGGTCGACGCCACCGGCGAGAAACCGCCGGTGTAGTGCATCGCGCCGTACACGCTCCACGCCACACCCCCGTTGAGCGTCACGATGAGCACGGTGGAACGTTCCTGCTGGAGCATGACCGCGAAGGTCAGCGACAGCAGCATGGACGCGCTGATCTGCCACAGCGGCCGATGTGCGTTCCCGAGCGCCGCGTCCGGATTGAGTTCGGCGCCGAGTTTCACGCCGAAGTACAGGATCAGCAGCACCCCGACGACGATGCCGACGAAGAAGTACATGACCTCCAGCAGCCGCGCGGACGCGGTGATGTAGAACCCGGTCAGCCCGTCCTGCACCCCCGCCACCAGCGCCCGCCCGGGCAGCAGCGCGAACAGCCCGCCGGTGATCACGGCGGACGCCTTCACGTCCACGTGCGCGGCCGTCAGCGCGACGCCGATCGCGGCCGGCGGCATCGCGGCCACCGTGAACTGGTAGAACTCCGGCAGCCCGCGCCCCGCGCACAGCCACGCCAGCCGGTCGCCGAGCATCGCGCCGAGCGCCGCCGCCACGAACACGAGCAGGTCACCGCCGACGAGCACGGAGGCCGCGCCCGCGAGCAGCCCGGCGGCCACGGTGAGCCCCCAGCCGGGATACGGGTGCCGGTTGCGCCGGATCTCCGCGAGGCGCCTGTAGGCCTCTTCCAGGGACGTGGCGGTGTCCACGTCGCTCAGATCGTCCACAAGCCGGTAGACGGCCGCCAGGCGCGTGTAGTCGGTGCCCCGGCGCCGGACCGTCCGTGACGCCGTCACGGGGTCCTCGACGAGCGAGGGCTGGTACGAGATCGACAGCAGGGTGAAGGTGACGGTCGGCTCGCAGCGGTCGAGGGCGTAGGACCGGCAGACGGCGAACATGGCCGCCTCCACGTCCTCGGCGCCCTCGCCGCCCGCCAGCAGCAGTTCGCCGATGCGCAGGGTCAGGTCGAGCACGCGCGGGACGGCGGGACCGCCCTCCTCGGCCACCTTGTGCGGGCGCTCCGGCGCGGGCCGCTCGGCGACCGGCATCCGCAGCATCGTGCGCATCCGGTCCTGCCACGGCACGTCCTTGGTGAGACTGACCACGGGGATGCCGGTCGGCGGCGTGAACGCGGGCGCCCGGTAGGTGAGCGGGGTGCTGAAGGCCGACCCCTCGATGTCGCCGCCGGGCGGCTGCGGAACGTCGAGCCCGTCCGGCAGGGCGAACTCGGAGGTGGTCTCGGACTCCTCGGTGACGGCCCTGGGCGGCGCCAGCCCCTCGGGCAGCGCGAACTCGGAGGTGGTGGACGAGTCGCCGTCACCCCCGCCCGGAGCCCCGACCTTGAGGGGGATCGCGAAGACACCCCTGGCCTCGTCCGATGCCGGCTTGCGAGCCTCGTCCGTCACTCCGTATCGCTCCCTGCGCGTGCCCCTCCAGTACGCCTCAGTATGCGCACAGGCAAACGAACGGGCCGCACGCGCGTGCGTGCGGCCCGTTCGTTGGCGACTGAGTCCGGGGACCTCAGTGGCCGCCCTGCTCCTTGAGTCGCTTGTACGACCGCTCGATCTCGGCCTCGGCGTCGGCGCGGCCGACCCAGTTGGCGCCCTCGACGGACTTGCCGGGCTCGAGGTCCTTGTAGACCTCGAAGAAGTGCTGGATCTCCAGACGGTCGAACTCCGACACGTGGTGGATGTCGCGCAGGTGCTCCACGCGCGGGTCGTGCGCGGGCACGCACAGCAGCTTGTCGTCGCCGCCTGCCTCGTCCGTCATCCGGAACATGCCGATGGCGCGGCACTGGATGAGACAGCCGGGGAAGGTCGGCTCGTCCAGGATGACCAGCGCGTCCAGCGGGTCGCCGTCCTCGCCGAGAGTGTTCTCGACGAAGCCGTAGTCGGCGGGGTAGCTGGTCGAGGTGAAGAGGCGACGGTCCAGACGGATCCGACCGGTCTCGTGGTCCACCTCGTACTTGTTCCGTGAACCCTTCGGAATCTCGATCGTGACGTCGAACTCCACCGGTGACTCCTCCATGATCAACACATAGTTCTGGTGGTTAAGTGTCCCTCACGCAGGTGTGTGATCGCGAAAGGGGCTGGTGGTCGTGCCGGAGCTGAGGCCTTGGCGGGCCGCGAGGCCGAGGGTGACGCGGCTGGCGCGGACCGTACGACCCCGTCTCACCCAGGCCGCGGCAGCGGTGAAACCGCAGCTCGGAAGGGTCGGACGGGCGACGGCAGCCGTGAAACCGTCACTCGAACGAGCGACGGCGACGGTGAGGCCGCGGCTCGCGCGAGCCCGACGGACCACGGCCGCCGTGAGGCCGCGGGTCGCGCGGATCACACAGGCGGTGGCCCCGAAACTCGCCGGTCTCCCGAAACCGGACGCCCTGCGGGCGCTGACGGCGCTGTCGAAGCCGCAGACCCTCCGGACCTGGCAGTACACCGCGGGCGCCGCCACCGCGGGACTGGCGCTGACCGCCGGCGTGGTGACCGCCGCCGGCCCCTGGGACGCCTCCGGTCAGCGTACGGCCGAGCGGGACTGGGCCGCCGTCCAGGAACGATCCGGTGGCGCCGATCACGGTCGTCGTTCCGGTACGTCCGACACGTCCGACACGTCCGGCGCCTCCGGTACGTCGGCCGGGGCGCCCGCGCCCGCGCCGAGCGCCCCCATCGTGCTGGCCGGCCTCGGCAGCGCCACCGGCACCCTGCGGGCGGCGCCCGCCGGAAGGGCCCTCGCGGCCGTCCTGGACCCGCTCCTGAGGAACCCCGCCCTCGGCACCCACCAGAAGGCCGCCGTCGTCGACGTCGCCACCGGGAAGCGCCTGTACGGCCTGCGGGCCGGTGAGGCGCTCGTCCCCGCCTCGACCACGAAGATCGCCACGGCGGTCGCCGCGCTCTCCGCGATGGGCCCGGACCACCGCCTCACCACCCGGGCCGCCCTGGAGCCCGACACCAGCGAACTCGTCCTGGTCGGCGGCGGCGACCCCACCCTGACGGCCCGTACGGACCCGGAGGGCTGGGCCAGCCTGCGCACCCTGGCCGACGCGACGGCCACCGCCCTCGAGAAGCGCGGCGTACGCCAGGTGACGCTGTCGTACGACACCACGCTGTACGCCGGCCCGGAACTCCACCCGATCGGGGCCGACAACGGCGGCAACCTCGCCCCGGTCAGCGCCCTGATGGCCGACGAGGCCCGCACGAACGACTCGACCAGTGGAACGGCCGACCGCAGCACCGAGCCGGCGGCGGACGCCGCCCGCACCTTCGCGGCCCTCCTGGCGAAGCACGGCGTCAAAACGACCTCCCCCGGCCCGTCCAAGGCCACGGGCCGCGCGACCACCCTCGCGAAGGTCTCCTCGCCGCCGCTCTCCGCCCTCGTCGAGCGCATGCTGACCAACAGCGACAACGACCTCGCGGAGGCCCTGGCCCGTCAGACCGCGCTCGCCACGGGCGTCCGGCCCGACTTCGCGGGGGGCGCGCGGGCCGTCCGTACCCAGTTGGGGAAGCTCGGACTGCCTCTGTCCGGCGCCCGTTTCGCGGACGGCAGCGGTCTCAACCGCGCCGACCGCCTCACCCCGAACCTCCTCACGGCCCTCCTGGCCAAGGCGGGCGACCCGGCCCACCCCGAACTGCGCCCGGCCCTCACGGGCCTCCCGGTGGCAGGCTTCACGGGCACCCTGAGCACCCGCTACACGGACGGCGCGGCAGGCGTCGTACGGGCCAAGACAGGCACCCTGACCGGTGTGAACGCCCTGGCGGGCACGGTCGTCGACCGCGACGGGCGTCTCCTGGCCTTCGCCTTCCTGGCCGCGGACACCACCAGCGCGACGCAGGCCCAGGCGGCCCTGGACCGGGCGGCGACGGCACTGGCGGCCTGCGGCTGCTGAGCGCTCCGCCGGGCTTGGTGGCTTCTTTGTCCGCGGGGCCGGAGGGGGCTGGTCGCGCAGTTCCCCGCGCTCTTACGGGGCGCGGTGCGTGCCGCTGTGCCGGGTGCCGAACCACCGGACGGGGCGCCCCTGCCCACCTCGCCGCCCTGCCCCCGGAGGGACCGCTCACGTACGGTTGACGCATGACGAGCATCGGTGGTGCCGCATCTGCTGGGATGGTCGACTGGAATCTCGCGGTGGCGACCGCGACCCGGCTGGTACGGCCGGGCCCCGAAGTGAGCCGTGACGAGGCCAGGGCCATCGTCGCCGAGCTGCGCCGGCACGCGAAGGCCTCTGAGGAACACGTCCGCGGCTTCACCCGGATGGGCACCGACGCCGCCCACGACACCCCCGTACTCGTCGTGGACCGCCCCGGCTGGGTACGGGCGAACGTCGCCGGGTTCCGTGAGGTGCTCAGGCCGCTGCTGGACAAGATGCAGGAACGGCGCGGGAGTTCACCGGGCGGGGCCGTCCTCGGCGCCGTCGGCGGCAAGGTGACTGGCGTCGAGCTGGGGATGCTGCTGTCGTTCCTGTCGTCCCGGGTCCTCGGCCAGTACGAGACCTTCGCTCCGGCCACCCGCGAACTGCCGGCGGGCGCGAACGGCGGCGGCCGACTGCTGCTCGTCGCGCCGAACATCGTCCACGTGGAGCGCGAACTCGACGTGGAGCCGCACGACTTCAGGCTCTGGGTGTGTCTGCACGAGGAGACGCACCGCACCCAGTTCACCGGTGTGCCCTGGCTGCGTGACCACCTGGAGGGCGAAATCCAGTCGTTCTTGGGGGAGACCGACGTCGACCCCATGACCTTCCTGGAGCGCATCAGGGAGGCCGCGCAGTCCCTCGCGGGCGGCAGGCCGGAGGGCGAGGAGGACGACAGCGGGCGCTCCCTGGTGGAGTTGGTGCAGACGCCCGCCCAGCGGGAGATCCTCGGCCGGCTCACCGCGGTCATGTCCCTCCTGGAGGGACACGCCGACTACGTGATGGACGGCGTGGGCCCCGCGGTGGTGCCCTCCGTGGCCGAGATCCGCGAGAAGTTCCAGCAGCGGCGGGCCAAGGGCGCCTCCCGCCTGGACCTCGCGCTGCGCAAGCTGCTCGGTCTGGACGCCAAGCTGAAGCAGTACCGGGACGGCGAACGGTTCGTCAAAGCCGTCGTCGACCAGGTCGGCATGGACGGCTTCAACCGCGTATGGACCTCCCCGAACACTCTTCCGACCAAGGCCGAGATCGCCAAACCGGCGGACTGGGTCGGGCGGGTGCACCGCAAGGCGGAGTCGTGAGCCCTCGGGCGTACGCGGTGAAGGATCCGGCCGACGGCAGGTGAACGCCCCTTCTATCACCCGTCCGAGGGACCGTGGAGCACGGACAGGCGTGCAATGCTCGGGGAACGCCCCGTTTCTGTCACCATCTACACACTCTGAGTGACCGGACTCGGTTTACACCCCTCGAAAACTTCATGAAGGGAACCGGACATGGGTCCCCATCCTGCGGTCGCGGCGATACGCCTGGCGGTCCGCCGCGCTCTCCACGACATCCTCAACGCCCAGCCTCCGCCCCACAGCCTCCCCGCCCCCGTCACCCCCGGCGCGTCCTCCCCGCTCGTCCTCGTGGCGTGCTCCGGCGGCGCCGACTCCATGGCGCTCGCCTCCGCCCTGGCGTTCGAAGCGCCCAAACTCGGTCTGCGCGCCGGCGGCGTCACCGTCGACCACGGTCTGCAGCCCGGCTCCGACCTCCGTGCCGACGAGGTCGTCCTGCGCCTGACCGGACTCGGCCTCGCCCCGGTCGAGGCGATCTCCGTCACCGTCGGCCGTGAGGGCGGTCCCGAGGCCGCCGCACGCGACGCCCGGTACGGCGCCCTGGACGCCGCAGCCGAGCGCCACGGCGCCACCGCGGTCCTCCTCGGCCACACCCGCGACGACCAGGCCGAGACCGTCCTGCTGGGCCTCGCCCGCGGCTCCGGCATCCGCTCCCTGTCCGGGATGGCCGCCGTCTCCGGAGGGCCGAACGCCCCCGGCCGCTACCGCAGGCCCTTCCTCCAGCTCGACCGGCAGACCGCCCGCAAGGCCTGCATGGTCCAGTCTCTCCCGGTCTGGGACGACCCGCACAACGCCGACCCGGCCTACACCCGGTCCCGGCTGCGCCACGAGGGCCTGCCCGCCCTGGAGAAGGCCCTCGGCAAGGGCGTCGTCGAGGCACTCGCCCGTACGGCCCAGCTCTCCCGCGACGACGCCGACGCCCTCGACACCTGGGCCCGCCAGGCGGAGGCCTCCGTACGGGACGCCGCCGGCCTCCTGGAGTGCGCCAAGCTGTACGCCCTGCCGCCCGCCGTCCGCCGCCGGGTGCTGCGCCGGGCCGTGGTCGCGGCGGGCTCGCCCGCCGGCTCCCTCTTCGCCCGCCACATCGAGGAAGTCGACCGGCTGATCACCGGCTGGCGCGGTCAGGGGGCCATCAATCTCCCCGGCCGGGTCGTGGCCCAGCGGCAGGGTGGCAGACTGGTGATTCGGCAAGGCTGAATCTCACCCCCCTTCGGGGAGGGGTCGGCGAGCCGGGCAGACGGCGACGGGCGACCGAAAGTGATGCGGGTGGACGCGAAAGACATGGGTGCCGACCTCAAGTCGGTACTCATCACCAAGGAAGAGATCGACGCGAAGCTGGCCGAGCTGGCCGCGAAGATCGACGCGGAGTACGCGGGCAAGGATCTGCTGATCGTCGGCGTCCTCAAGGGCGCGGTGATGGTCATGGCCGACCTCGCGCGGGCGCTGTC
>Ga0136846_1226408_pt1 | contig 12113 bp, 13 predicted proteins | sample HopSoiMetagenom2_FD_96841 | JGI IMG/M metagenome (GOLD analysis project Ga0136846, IMG submission 96841) | Grasslands soil microbial communities from Hopland, California, USA - 2 Assembly 2016 (version 4) | ecosystem: Environmental > Terrestrial > Soil > Grasslands | place: USA: Hopland...
CACCTGTACCTCGTCGTGCGTCTCGGAGTCACGTCGCCGCCGTGGTCGAAGGAGGCTGCCGGCACCGGCCCGATCGGCGAGCCGTCCACGAACGGCGCACGCGCCGGCCTCGTCAAGCCGACGGCGAGGAGCCGGCGTGGCTAGTCGCCAGCTCGAGGAGCGCCGCAGGCAGTTCCAGCAGTACAAGACCGACGTCAAGTCGCGCGGGAAGCCGTTCTACCCGTACGCCATGTTCCACGACACGGTCATGAGCCTCGTGGTCGTCGCCGTGATCATCGGGCTCGCATGCGTCTGGTACTTCACGTCGGGACCGAACCCGCAGTCCTGCGGCAGCGGCGACTCGTGCTTGCTCGGCCCGCGCTACTCGGAGCCCGCCGATCCCGGCACGACCAACTTCGTGCCGCGACCCGACTGGTACTTCTACTTCCTCTTCTACCTGCTGCGGATCTTCAAGTGGCCGAACACGGTCATTCTGGGCACGGTCGGCATCCCGACGATCCTGCTGATCATCCTGATCGTGCTGCCGTTCACCGACTTGCGACGCGAGCGGCGGCTGCTGCGCAGGCCGGTCGCATTGGTCGCGGCGGTTCTCGTCGTTCTCTCCATGGGCGTCCTCACCTACAAGGGCGCGACGGCGAAGGAGTCGCTCGCGAGCGAGGTGGTGCAGGCGGTCCCGAGCTGGGCAGCGCAACAGGGCTTCAAGGACGACAAGGAGGCAGTCGCCGGGGCGACCGTCTTCGCGAGCTCTGGGTGCACTGCCTGCCACACCTATCTCGGTACCGGGAGTTCCAACCTCGGCGCACCGGATCTCTCCTCGATCGGCAAGGGCGGGCGCGGCATCGAGGGATTCGCGAACTACGTCAAGGACCCATCGCAGTTCGGCAACAACGTGATGCCGAAGTTCGGTGCGCTCGGCGACGAGAAGCTCCATCAGCTCGGCGCGTTCCTGAACGCGTCCAAAGGCCCGAAATAACCGGGCCGTGCGCGTCTTCCTCGGCATAACAGGCGCCTCGGGCGCGCCCTATGCGGCTCGGCTCGTCGAGGTGCTCGCCGCCGCCGACGTCGAGCTCGGCATCTGCGCATCGACCGCCGGTATCGAGGTCCTGGCGACGGAGCTTTACGGAAACGCGCGCCTGTCGCGCGACGAGACACTTGCGCGTTTGCTCGAGAGCGCGAGCGGCGGCAACGTCACGGTCTACGAGCCCAACGACTGGAAGGCCCCATACGCGAGCGGCTCGGCCAAGGTGGACGCGTACGTGATCTGCCCGTGCTCGATGGGCACGCTCGGCACGATCGCGTCGGGAGCGATGTCCAACCTCATCCACCGCGCTGCGTCCGTGGCACTGAAGGAGGAGCGGCGTCTCGTCCTGATGCCCCGTGAGACACCGCTGTCGACGATTCACCTGCGCAACATGCTCACCGTCAAGGAAGCCGGCGCCACCGTCCTCTTCCTCGCGCCCGGCTTCTACCACGGAGCGGAGACAATCGAGGACCTCGTGAACTTCGTCGTCGGCCGCGCAGTCGACCTGCTCGGCGTCGATGCCGAGCTCGTGAAGCGGTGGGGCCAGTGACGGTCGAGACCGGACGTCTGCCCGCCGACGGCGTGCGGTCGATGTTCGACCGGATCGCGCCCGTCTACGACGCGATGAACCTCACGATGACCGCAGGGCTCGACCGCCGGTGGCGGCGCGTCACCGCCGAGGCCGTGGTGCGGGCGGGCGACGACGTGCTCGACGCCTGCTGCGGCACCGGTGACCTTGCAATTGCGTGCGCGCGCCTGGGCGGACGCGTTACCGGAATCGATTTCTCCGAGTCGATGCTCGAACGCGCCCGGAGGAAGGCGCCGCAGCTCGACTGGGTGACGGGCGACCTGCTGCAGCTGCCTTTCGCCGATGCGACCTTCGACGTGGCAACGGTCGCGTTCGGCGTGCGCAACGTCGAGGACCTCGAGGGTGCGCTCCGCGAGCTGCGCCGTGTGCTTCGGCCGGGTGGCAGGCTCGGGATTCTCGAAATCACCCCACCGAGGGGATTCCTCGCCCCCTTCTACAAGTTCTGGTTCGACGCAGTCGTGCCACTACTCGGCAAGCTGTTACCAGGTGGATCCGCGTACACCTACCTGCCTGCAAGCGTCCGGCGCTTCCCGCCACCGGAGCAGCTGTCGGCGTTGATCGCGACGGCCGGTTTCGGCGAGGTCAGGTATCGAACCTTTGCGGGCGGGATCGTCGCCCTGCACGTCGGAGAGGCCGGTTGAGCGCGCTCGCCGAGCTTCGTGAGGCGCCGGGGCTGGACGCCTACCTTGCCGAGCTGGAGGACCGACTCGAGGTCGCGGTCGGGCGATACGAGGGTGTCGTCGCCGAGGTCGGTGGCGAGGCGCTCGCCGCGGGAGGCAAACGCCTCCGGCCGCTGCTCGTCTATCTCTCGAGCCCGCACGGCGGAGAGGCCTCCGTCATCGCCGGCGTCGCCGTCGAGCTGGTGCATCTGGCGACCCTCATGCACGACGACCTGATCGACGGCGCGCGGCTCAGACGCGGCCGCGCTTCGGCGTGGTCGGCGCACGGGCCCGTCGCTGCGCGCGCTGCCGGCGACTACCTCTTCGCTCGGGCGTTTGCCGAGCTGTCGGCGGCGAGGGACGCAGCCGCCGTCGCGGTGCTCGCGAACGCGACGCTCTGTCTCGCGCGCGGCGAGGCGATGCAGCGCCGCCAGCGCTTCGATCCGCAAACCTCCGTCGAGGCGTATCTCGAGCGCTGTGCCCTCAAGACCGGGAAGCTGTTCGAAGCGGCGTGCCGGCTCGCCGGCGGGCCCGGCGCGTTCGGGCTCGCGCTCGGCGTTGCCTTCCAGATCACCGACGACATCCTCGACTGCTCGGGAGTCACGATCGAGACGGGCAAGATCGCAGGCACCGACCTGCGCGAGGGCACGCCCACGCTGCCGTTGCTGCTCGCCGCGCAGCGGGACGAAGCCGTGCGCGCAGCGCTCGCCGGCGGCAAGCAGCTCGAAGGAGCGCTCCTCCGCGTTGCCTCGACCGGCGCGATCGAGGAGAGCCGCGAGGTGGCGCTCGCGTACGCGCGCAGCGCGCGGGCCTGCCTGAACGGCGAGGTTCACCGTCACGAGCTCGAGGCCCTGACCTATGCCGTGGTAAACAGGGAGCGTTGATGCTCCTCGAACGTACCGACACGCTCACTGCGATCCGCGCGAAGGTCGAGGCCGGTGAGCGGCTCGACTTCGACGACGGAGTCGCGCTGATGGAGTGCGATGACCTGCTCGGCCTCGGCGAGGTCGCAGACCTGGCCCGCCGCCGCCGCGGGGGCGACGACCGGGTCTTCTTCGTGCAGAACCTGTATCTCAACCAGACGAACGTCTGCAGGGTGAAGTGCAAGTTCTGCGCTTTCGCCGTCACGCAGAAGCAATCCGACGCCTACACCTACACGGGCGAACAGCTCGTCGAGGACGCGGTGCGCCAGCACGAGCTCACTGGCTTCACCGAGATCCACATGGTCGGCGGCGAGACGCCGCACGTGGAGTTCGACTACTACGTCGACATAGTGCGCGAGCTGCACGACGCGTTGCCGGACGTGCATCTCAAGCTGTTCACCGCCAGCGAGATTCACCACATGACCAAGTTGTCGGGGCTCACGCACGAGGAGGTGTTGCGAACGTTGCGCGATGCGGGGCTCGGCTCTCTGCCCGGCGGCGGTGCCGAGGTGTTCGCCGACCGCGTGCGCCGCCTGATCGCGCCCGGCAAAGAGCACCCGGACTTCTGGTTCCACACGCACGACACCGCGCACCGGCTCGGCATCCCGACGCACTGCACGATGCTGTACGGGCACGTCGAGACGTATGAGGAGCGCGTCGACCACCTCCTGCGGCTGCGCGAGCAGCAGGACAAGACCGGCGGGTTCCTCGCCTTCATCCCGCTCGCGTTCCATCCGGAGAACACCGTCTTCGAGCGGCGCGGATGGCGTCACACCACGGGCGCCGACGACCTGAAGCTGATCGCGGTGTCGCGTCTGCTGCTCGACAACATCCCGAACATCAAGGCCTACTGGATCATGATGGGCCTGCCGCTGGCGCAGGTCGCGCTGCACTTCGGTGCCAACGACGTCCAGGGCACGGTCGTGCGCGAGCAGATCTTCCACGCCGCGGGCGCGCGTACGGAGACGGAGCAGAAAATCCCGGAGCTCGTGCGCTTCGTGCGCGAGGCCGGCCGCATCCCGGTGCAGCGCGACACGCTCTACAACGAGGTGGAGCGGTGGGACGCATGATCCGGCTCGGCCGCATCTCCTACGTGAACATGGCGCCGGTCTTCTACCGCCTCGACGCGCCGGGGGTGGAGGAGATCCAGGGGGTCCCCACCGAGCTCAACGCGCGCTTGCTCGCCGGCGAGCTCGACATCGCGCCGATCTCGTCGATCGAATACGCGCGGAACGCTGATCGCCTGCGACTGCTGCCGCGTCTGTGTGTCGGCTCCGAGGGAGCCGTGGACTCGATCCAGCTCGTCTCCCGCAAGCCGCTAGAGCAGGTGCGCTCCGTCGCGGTCACGCCGGAATCCGCGACCTCTGTCGTGCTGACGAAGGTTCTCCTGCCGGAGGCGGACCACGTGCCGCTCGGCGAAGACGCAGACGCGACGCTCCTGATCGGCGACGCAGCGCTCAAATCCGCGTTCGAGGACCCGACGCCGCACTACGACCTCGGACGCCTGTGGCTCGAGCGCACCGGGCTGCCGATGGTGTTCGCCGTCTGGGCCTGCCCCGAGCCTCTGCATGCCGGGCTGGCCGAGCTCGAGGACGCGCTCGTCGCCTCGGTGCGCCTGGCCCGCGCGGATCCGCAGCAGCTCGCGCACGAGGCGAGCGAGCGGTACGGCTATCCGGCCGGCTTCCTGGCGCGCTACTTCGAGAAGTTGCGCTACCGCTTCGGTCCGCGCGAGCGGGCGGGGCTGATGACCTTCCTCGAGCTCGCCCTCGAGGCCGGGGAGCTCGACGAGGTGCCGGAGCTCCGGTTCGTGCGAGAGGCTGTGGTGGCGTGAGCGAGACGCACGCCATCTTGGAGAAGGCGCTCGACGGGGAGCGGATCACGGACGAGGAGGCGCTCATGCTGCTCGCCTCGCGGGATCTCGTCTCGATCGGCCGTGCGGCCAACGAGTTGCGCAACCGGAAGTCCGACCCGGGGCGCATCACGTTCATCGTCGATCGCAACCTCAACTACACGAACATCTGTTACACCGACTGCGAGTTCTGCGCGTTCTACCGGCGCCCCGGCGATACGCGCGAGGGCTATCTCCTGCCGAAGCCGGTGATCTTCAAGAAGATCGAAGAGACGATCGCGCTCGGCGGGACCGGGCTGCTCATGCAAGGCGGTCACCATCCCGACCTCGCGATCGACTACTACGAGGATCTCTTCCGCTCGATCAAGGCGCGTTACAAGATCCATCTCCACGCGCTCTCGCCGCCCGAGGTACAGCACATCGCCCGCCGCAGCAAGCTCACGCTCTGGCAGACGATCTCGCGCCTGCGCGATGCCGGCCTCGACTCGATCCCGGGCGGCGGTGGCGAGATTCTCGTCGACCGTGTCCGCGACGAGATCGCGCCCAAGAAGACGAAGACCGACGACTGGCTCGCCGTCATGCGCCACGCTCACAGGCTCGGGATGTCGACGACCGCCACGATGATGTACGGCCACGTCGAGACCGTCGCCGAACGCGTCGAGCACATGCGCCGCATCCGCGAGCTGCAGGACGAGACCGGCGGCTTTCGCGCGTTCATCTCCTGGACGTTCCAGAACGACGGCAACCGGCTTGCCGGCAAGGTTGCGCGGGAGGACATGCCGACGTCCTTCGACTACCTGCTCACGCAGGCCGTCTCACGCATCTACCTCGACAACGTGCCGCACATCCAGTCGTCCTGGGTGACGCAGGGGATGAAGATCGGCCAGGTGGCGCTCGGCTTCGGCGCCGACGACATGGGCTCGGTGATGATCGAGGAGAACGTGGTCTCCGCGGCCGGCACGACGCATCGCACCTCGACGGAGGAGCTCGTCCACCTGATCAAGGCGCTCGGCAAGACGCCGGTACAGCGAGACACGCTCTACCGCGAGGTCAAGGTCTGGAACTGATCCGGCGCAGCGCGCGCAAGGCCCAACGGCCCTGCGCGCGCAAGCGCTCGAAGTGGTCGCCTCCTAGCTCAGTGCACTCTCTTCAGTAGGTTCCGCAGCGCCGGGGTGTTGATGAAGTCGGCGCAGTCCTTGTCGCTCGTCGTCAAGACGTAGAAGTCGGTCGTCTCCCCTGTCGCGGTCACGTGGTACTGCGGAGCCTTGGTGGTGGCAACCGCGCCCTGGTCGAACCCACAGTGGATGACAACTCCGAGGGCCTCGATGATCTGTTTCTGATTCGACTCCAGGGTCTTGACGCGCTTCTGCAATGCGGTGAACTGCTTCGGAGTGACTGCCTGCTGACCGGCGGGCGCCGTTGTGGCATAGAGCGCAACGGCCGCCAGCGCGACCAGAGCGACGGCAAGTACTCGTCCCATGACTCCCCTTCCCCTTCCCTCGGGCGCTCGCAGATGGCGAACGCAAGGAGGCAAACGATATCTCGACCTTCAGCTAGGCTCGGCCGGGGTCGTGTTCCGCCGAGCCGTCATTCTCTGCTTCTGCGCAGCGGGTCTCGCCCTGCCGGGCCTCGCAGGAGCCGCCGCACCCATCCGGGGACAGACACTCATGCCCGGAGTCGTGTACTCGCGGCAGCTCGAGTTCACGGCGCACGGGCCTGTCGCGATGCATATCGTCGCGGCCCCGCGGCCCACCGGTCTGTACGCGCTCAAGACGATCCTGTCGAACGACGCGGTCACCGGTACCGAACGCGTCACGTCGATGGAGCGGCGCTACTCCGGGTCGGGCACCGCCGTCGCGGTGAGCGCCGCCCTTTCCGGAGTGATCCGCGGCGGGATCCTCGACACGGCGCCGGCGGACGAGCGGTCGAGCGCGGGCATCGACACGGATGGGGCGTTGCACGTCGACCGCGTCGCCCTCGAAGGGACGTGGCAGGGCTCCGGACAGCGGCGCATCCTCGACCTGAACAGCGCGCCGCGCGGAAACCGGGCGACGTTGTACACGCGTGCATGGGGAGCGCGGACGCCCGCCGAGAACGGCGGCGCGTACGCAGTCCTCCAGCCGTTCCCCGCCTCGAAGCCGAACACGCCGCTCACTGCGACGGTGACGGGCTACCTGCCCGGCGGCAACCAGCCGATTCCACCCGACGGCGCCGTGCTCGTCGCTCGCGGCACGCAAGCCGGCTTCCTCACTTCCGAAGCGCCGCCCGGTTCGAAGGTCACGATTGTCTTGACGCTGACCCCTCCGTGGTCGAACGTGACGGACGCAGTCGGCGGGGGGCCCGTGATCGTGCGCGGCGGCAAGCCGGTCTACCGGGCGTTCGAGAACTTCAGCACGGAGCAGCTTGCGTTCCGGAGTAGTCGGGGCGCGATCGGCCAGACGGCCGACGGGCGCATCGTCATCGTCGCTGCGGACGGCCGTCAGCCGGGATACAGCAGCGGGCTGACGAACTTCGAGCTCGCACTGGCAATGATGCGTCTCGGCTGCGTCAGCGCCTCTGCGCTCGGCTCCGGGGCAACGGCGACGCTTGCCTTCGACGGGAAACTGCTCAACAGGCCGTCGCGTCGCGGCGAAGCGCCGGTCGCGTCGGCGCTGGCGCTCTTCTATTCGGGCGTCTTCGTTCCGGCGCTCGCGCCCCAGACGATCGCGCGCAGCGCGTCGCTTCCGCTCACGTACAAGCTCACGCGGCCTTCGACGGTCGCCGCGCAGCTCGTGGGCCCCGGCGGCGCCGCGATCTCGCTCGAGTCGGGCGCACGCGCACCCGGCACATACCGGGTCGCATGGCCGGCAGGCGACCAGACCCCCGGTGCGTGGACCTTCCGTGTGAGCGCCGACGACGATCAGGGACGGCGCTCGACCGCCGAGCGCGACTTCACGCTCAAGTAGCCTCTCCCCCGTGCCGGTCGCCGGCGTCACGAGCACGCTCACGTCGCTGATCGGTGATCACGGCGTCTACGCGGTCTTCCTTCTGATGGCGATCGACGCCCTCTTGCCGGCCGCGAGCGAGCTCGTCATGGTCTACGCCGGAGCGCTCGCAGCGGGGGCCTTCGCAGGGCAGAGCGTCGTTCTCTTCGGGACGGAGGTGTCGTCGCACTTCTGGGCCTTCGTCGTCATGTCACTCGCCGGCGCCGCCGGCTATCTCGCGGGGGCCATCATCGGCTGGGCGATCGGGTTCTACGGAGGTCGACCCCTTTTAGAGCGCCGTGGTAACTGGTTCCATCTCTCGCCCGACAAGCTCGATCAGGCCGAGCGCTGGTTCGACCGTTGGGATGACCTTGCGGTCCTGATCGGCCGTGTCACGCCCGTGATCCGGTCATTCATCTCGATCCCGGCCGGCATCTTTCGCATGCCGCTGGGGCGCTACATCGTCCTGACGGCGATCGGCTCGGCGATCTGGGCCTTCGTGTTCGCGGGCGTGGGCTGGGGGGCCGGCCGCAGCTACGAGCACTTCGACCAAGGCTTCCGCTACGTCGAGTACGTGGTCGTGGCGCTGGTCGCCGCACTCGGCGCTTACTGGGCCTTCAAGTGGCGACAATCTAGACTTGCTCGCCGTGCGTCCGATCCCGCTGGTTGACGTAAAAGCTCAGTACGAGCCACTCCTGCCCCGCATTCGGGCGGCAATCGACGGTGTGCTCGCAGCCGGCGAGTTCATCCTCGGGCCGAATGTCGGCGCTTTCGAGCGCGAGGCTGCGGATTACCTGGGTGTGCGGGAGGCCGTCGGAGTCGCGAACGGGACGGATGCTCTGGTGCTCGTTCTCGACGCGCTGGGCGTCGGCGCAGGCGACGAGGTCATCTGCCCGGCCTTCACGTTCTATGCCACCGCGGAGGCGATCGCGCGGCGCCGCGCGACGCCGGTGTTCGCGGAGGTCGACGCCGCAACGATGAACCTGGACGTCGAGGACGTCGCGGCCCGCATCACGCCGAAGACCAAAGCCGTTCTCGCAGTTCACCTGTTCGGACGTCCCGCCCCGGTCGCCGAGCTCGTGCGGCTAGGCCTACCCGTGATCGAAGACGCTGCGCAGGCGTTCGGCTCGCCGGACATCGGCAGAACCGGGATCGCGTCCACGTTCAGCTTCTATCCGACGAAGAATCTCTTCGCGCTCGGCGACGGCGGACTGGTGTCGACGGACGACGCAGAGCTCGCCGATCGCATTCGCATGCTCCGGTTCCACGGCTCGCGCGACAAGGTCGACTTCGAGTTGCTCGGCTACAACTCGCGGCTCGACGAGGTACAGGCGGCGGTGCTGCGCATCTTCCTCGGGGAGCTCGACTCGTGGATCTCGCTCAGGCGGGAGGCGGCGGCCCGCTATGCCGAGCTCGGGCTCGGCGCCGTCTGCGACCTCCCGGAGGACGAGCCCGGACACGCGTACCACCTGTTCGTGTGCCGTTCGCCCGAGCGCGACCGCATTCGCGCCGCACTCAAGGAAGCCGGCATCGGCAACGCCGAGTACTACACGACGCCGCTGCATCTGCAGCCGGCGCTTGCATACCTCGGCTACGAAAGGGGATCGCTGCCCGTGACCGAGCAGCTCGGCCGCGAGAACTTCTCGGTCCCACTGTGGGCCGGCATCGACTCCGACCAGCAGGAGCGCGTCGTCTCGGTCGTGCAGGCCGTGGCGCCGGTGGCATCGTGATGCCGGTCAACCGCCACCGCCTTTGGCAGCTGCTCGCCGACGCGGGATTGATCGCGCTGGCGTGGTGGCTGGCGTTCTGGCTGCGCTTCGACCACGGCGTTCCCGGCCCTTACCACCGGCTCTTCATCGACACGATCGCCGTCGCGGTCGCGATCAAGCTGTCGATCTTCATTCTTTTCGGCTTCTACAACCGCTGGTGGCGTTACGTCTCGACGCAGGACATGTGGGGCGCGGCACGCGGAGTCACGGTCGCGTGTGTCGTCGCCGACCTCGTCATCTACTTCGCGCATCCCGTCAAGGGCTTCCCGCTCCCGCGTTCGATCGCGGTGCTCGACTGGCTGCTACTGCTCGCGTTCGTCGCGGGCACGCGCCTGATCGCACGCAGCCTGATCGAGCGGCCGGGCGCCGCATCGCTCGTCGCCCGCGGGAAGGAAGTGATCGTGGTGGGCGCCGGCGATGCGGCCCAGCTCGTCATCCGCGAGATGCTGAAGACGCCCGCCCTCGGCTACACGCCGATCGGGCTGATCGACGACGATCCGCGCAAGAAGAACCTGCGCCTGCACGGCATCCGCGTCCTCGGAACCTCGGAGGAGCTCGCGCACATCCTCCGGGACAACCCGCCCGACGAAGTCCTGATCGCGATCCCGTCTGCATCGGGCGAGACGCGCCAGCACGTCGTCGAGATCGCGCAGGCTGCGAACGTTCCGGTCAAGACGCTGCCGGGCCTGTACGAGCTGATCTCCGGCGACCTCAATCTCGCCGGACAGATCCGCCCGGTTCAGGTCGAAGACGTCCTGGGTCGTGAGCCCGTGGAGGTCGACCTGCGCTCGATCGCCAAGTACCTCGCGGGCGAGACCGTGCTCGTGACCGGGGCGGGAGGTTCCATCGGCGCCGAGCTCTGCCGGCAGATCTCGAGGATCGAGCCGGCGCGCCTCGTCCTCGTCGAGCAGTCCGAGGCAGCGCTCTTCGATATCGAGCGCGAGCTGATCGGCGAACGGGACTTCTCCGCCGTCGCAAGCGTGCTCGGGGACTGCGGCGACCGCGCCAAGATGAGCCAGGTCTTCGAGCGGTACCGGCCGAGCGTCGTCTTCCACGCCGCGGCCTACAAGCACGTCGCGCTGCTCGAGGCGAATCCGCTGGAGGCCGTGCGCAACAACACGCTCGCCACCCGCGTGCTCGCCCAGGTCGCAGCCGAGAACGGCGCAGCGCGCTTCGTGCTCGTCTCGACGGACAAGGCGGCGAATCCGAAGAACCTGCTCGGGCAGTCGAAGGCGCTGTGCGAGTGGATCGTCGAAGCGCTCGGTCACCGCGACGACATCAAGACGCGTTTCGTCGCCGTCCGGTTCGGCAACGTGCTCAACTCTTCGGGGAGCGTGATCCCGATCTTCCGCCGCCAGATCGAGAAGGGTGGGCCCGTCACCGTCACGCATCCCGAGATGACGCGGTTCTTCATGACGATCCCGGAGGCCGTGTCACTCGTCGTGCAGGCCGGCGCGATCGGGGGGCGCGGGCAGGTCTACGTGCTCGACATGGGCGAGCCGGTGAAGATCCTCGACCTCGCACACAACATGATCAGGCTCTCCGGCAAGGAGCCCGAGCGCGAGATCCCGATCACCTTCGTCGGCGTCCGTCCTGGCGAGAAGCTTCATGAGGAGCTGTGGACCGACGGCGAGACGGTGGGGCCGACGTCACACCCGAAGATCTTGCGCGCGGCCCGGCCGCCGATCGACGTGGAATGGCTCGACGAGCAGCTTGCGCTGCTCGAGCGGATGGTTGGACGCGGCGACACGCTCGACGTCGTGTCGAAGCTGGCTTCGATGCTGCGCGAACCGCACCGCGTAGGTGCGGCCGTGCTCGAAGACACGCTGCACTGAGCGTCGGCTCAGTCCGTCGGGAACCCGTAGCGGCGAGCCTGGTCGAGCCGCGCCTCGTGTTGTTTGGGCGTCGTCTCCTCCGGCGGCGGCGACTGGATCTCCCACGTGCTCGTGAAGTCGGGATCGACGATCGTCTCGCCCGTCGATCGCAGCCGATAGGCGCCCGGCGCAGCCTCGGACAACGAGCTGAGATCAGGCGGGATCGGATAGAGCTCTCCATGCCAGACCTGACCTGGGCCGACGAGGCGGATGATGATGCCCTCGTCCTCGTCCGCCTGCGTGACCACGCCGTGCCGCTGGAGCTGTTCGATCAATTCCCCTTCGGCATCCTTGAACGTCAGGCCGAGCAAGACGGTCTTGCCGACGAGCGCGTGTGCGCGTTCGTCGTCCCACTCACGCGCCATCCGGCACCGCCGTCAGCAACAGGTCCAGCATCGTCCGCGGGTCGCGCCGCACGCGCTCGCCGGCGCCGGGCTCGCGCTTGCGGAGCTCGAGCGCGCGCGGA
>Ga0136846_1220171_pt1 | contig 12112 bp, 7 predicted proteins | sample HopSoiMetagenom2_FD_96841 | JGI IMG/M metagenome (GOLD analysis project Ga0136846, IMG submission 96841) | Grasslands soil microbial communities from Hopland, California, USA - 2 Assembly 2016 (version 4) | ecosystem: Environmental > Terrestrial > Soil > Grasslands | place: USA: Hopland...
CAGCGCCGGCGCCATGTAGTAGCCCGGCGTCTCGCGGTTGAGCCGCTCGCCGCCGACGACGAGGCGCGCGCCCTCGTGGCGGCCGATATCGACATAGGAGAGGTCCTGGTCGAGCTGGTCCTGGCTCACCACCGGCCCGATGTCGGTGCCGGCCTTCAGCGCATCGTCGACCTTCAGGGTCGCGAGCTTCTGGCCGACGGCGTCGACGAACTTGTCGTGGATGCCGGACTGCACGATGAGCCGGCTCGACGCCGTGCAGCGCTGGCCGGTCGAGAAGAAGGCGCTGTTGACGCAGGCGCCGACCGCGATGCCGAGATCGGCGTCGTCCATGACGATCATCGGGTTCTTGCCGCCCATCTCGAGCTGCACCTTGGCGCCGCGGGCGACGCAATCGGCCGCGACCTTGCGGCCGGTGTCGACCGAGCCGGTGAAGCTCACAGCCCTCACCTTCGACGAGCGCACGATGGCGTTGCCGACCTGCGAGCCCGATCCCATCACGAGGTTGAAGACGCCGGCCGGGATGCCGGATCGCGAGATGACGTCGGCAAGCGCCCAGCCGCAGCCCGGCACGAGGTCGGCGGGCTTGAACACGACGCAGTTGCCGTAGGCGAGCGCCGGCGCGATCTTCCAGGCCGGGATCGCGACGGGGAAGTTCCACGGCGTGATGATGCCGACGACGCCCTCGGGCTCGCGGGTGATCTCGACCTCGACGCCGGCGCGGACCGACGGGATCTTCTCGCCGCCGATCCGGAGCGCCTCGCCGGCGAAGAACTTGAAGATGCGCCCGGCCCGCACCGTCTCGCCGATGCCTTCCGGCAGGGTCTTGCCCTCCTCGCGCGACAAGAGCCGCCCGATCTCGTCCTTGCGGGCGAGGATCTCGGTGCCGATGCGGTCGAGCACGTCGGAGCGCTCCTCGGGCGTTGCCCGCGACCAGGTCTTGAACGCCTCATCGGCGGCGTCGATCGCGGTCTCGGCCTGGCGCGCATCGGCGCGCGCGTACTCGCCGACGACGTCGTCGAGGTTCGACGGGTTGAGGTCGCGGTTGACCGCAACGCCCTCCATCCACTCGCCGGCGATGAGGTTCTGATGGAGCATGAGTCACCCAGATTTCGGAAAGCGCGCGAAGGGACGGCAGTCTTCCCACCGGCCCGGCGCCGAGTCCAGTCCGCCGCGGCGCGGGCAGCTTTGCAATTGCGTCGGACGGGATCACAATCGCTCCGTTTCGAGCGGAGTATTTGCCATGCCGATGCAGACGATCCGTGTCCGCTTCGCCACCAACCGCAACCGCGTGACGGGGGCCGCGCTCTTCGGAAATAATTTCGAGGGCAACGATCCGAAGCGCTACGTGACCGGCTCGATCGATGTCGAGCGTCGGTCGAACCTGCCCGATACGGGCTGGTCGCCGCTGCCCGGCACGCTCGTCATCGATCCGCCGACGACGCCGCTCGTCGCCAATGTCGGCGCGCCCGTCGCGGCTGCCGCCGGCGCACCGGCCGGGCAGACCCCGGCGACAGGCATCATCGCCTTCGCCAAGGAGCAGAGCGCGGCGAAGACTTCGGCAACCGCCGCCGCGGCGGCGATGCCGAGCTTCGGGCTCGTGCTGCTGCCGGGCTTCGCCTCGAGCTTCCTCGACGCGATGCGCCGGGCGGCGCAGATCGCCTCGGCCTACAAGGCCGCCAACGTCTTCTGCTTCTCGTGGCCGGCGAACGGCAAGGTCCAACTCGACGACTACCAGGCGGATCGCGTCGACGCCGAAAAATCGGGGCAGGCGATCGCCGACGCGCTGGCGCAGTTCCTCGCGACCATCAGCGCGATGCCGGCAGCGCAGCGGCCGACGATCCACGTCGTCTGCCACTCGATGGGCGCGTTCGCGTTCCGGGCCGCGGTGCAGGCGATCGGGAGCTCGCATCCGGACCTGATCCAGACCCGCGCCTTCGAGGGCGCGCTGCTGATGGCCGCCGACGAGGACGACGACGCGCTGTCGGACCCGGCGCGGCTGGGCCCGCTGCTCGCCCTGGCGCGGCGCACCACGGCCTACACCGCCGGCGGCGATCTCGCGCTCCTCGTTGCCCAGGTGGTGAACGGACGCCCGCGGATGGGCCATCACGGGCCGCGCAATCTTGCGGGCTTCCCCCCGACCGTGACCCGGATCGATTGCTCGGACGTCGCGGCGACCCAGGGCGATAGCGGCGAGACCCATTTCAGCCACCAGTACTACCGGCTCGCCCCGCGGGTGATCGCCGACGTCGTGCAAGTGATCGCCGGCAAGCCGCCGAACCAGGTTTCCGGGCGGCTTGCGGATCCCGGCGGTTCGGCAGGCGGGCGGGCCTTCATCCTGCCGTTCGATTCGGGGGCCGGCACGGCCCTTGCGGCAGCCGATCCGCACCCCGCGACGGTCGCGGCACTGGCGCGCGCCAAGGCTGGTGCGCGAGGCGCCAAGCGGGCCGGCAAAGGCGCGAAGGCGGCGAAGCGCAGCTCGGGGACGAAGACGGCGAAGCGCAACGCGGCGACGAAGGCGAGGCGGCCGGGAGGCGGCTGAGCGCCGGCGGCGACCGTCCCGGGCTCAGTGCGCCTCGTCCCAATTCCCCGCCGCGCGCGCATCGACGCCGAGCGGGACCGACAGCTTCACGGCCGGCAGCGGCGCCTCGGCCATGACCTTGCGGATCACCGGCAGCGTCGCCTCGACCTCCTCGTCCGGCGCCTCGAAGACGAGCTCGTCGTGCACTTGCAGCAGCATGCGGGCGGTCAGATTCTCGGCGGCGAGCGCGCCCTCCATGCGGATCATGGCGCGGCGGATGATGTCGGCGGCCGAGCCCTGGATCGGCGCGTTGATCGCCTGGCGCTCGACCGCGGCGCGCTGCGAGGGGTTCGAGATCGCGATGTCCGGATAGTGGCAGATGCGCCCGAACAGCGTCTTGACGTAGCCGCGCTCGCGGCAGGCGCGCTTCGTCTCCTCGATGTAGTCGCGGATGCCGGGGAAGCGCTCGAAATACTGCTTGATGAAGGCGCCGGCCTCGGAGCGGTCGATGCCGAGCCGCTCGGCGAGCCCGAACGCCGACATGCCGTAGATGATGCCGAAATTGATCGTCTTGGCGCTGCGGCGCAGGTCTGGCGTCATCTCTGACAACGGCACGCCGAACATCGTCGAGGCGGTCGCGGCGTGGATGTCGATGCCGTCGGCGAAGGCCTGACGGAGCTGCGGGATGTCGGCGATGTGGGCGAGCACCCTGAGCTCGATCTGGCTGTAGTCGGCCGAGATGATCTTATGGCCCGGCTCGGCGACGAAGGCGGCGCGGATCTTGCGCCCCGGCTCGGTGCGGATCGGGATGTTCTGCAGGTTCGGCTCGGAGGACGAGAGCCGGCCCGTGGTCGTCGCGGCGAGCGAGTAGCAGGTGTGCACCCGCCCGGTCTGCGGATGCATGTAGGTCTGCAGCGAGTCGGTGTAGGTCGATTTCAGTTTCGCGAGCTGGCGCCATTCGAGCAGCAGCTTCGGCAGCGCGTGCCCTTCGGCCGCCAGATCCTCGAGGACGTTCGCGCCGGTCGCCCATTGCCCGGTCGCGGTCTTGCGGGCGCCGGGCAGGCCCATCTTGCCGAACAGGACGTCGCCGATCTGCTTCGGCGAGCCGGGCGAGAACTTCTCGCCGGCGATCTCCTGGATCTCGGCCTCGAGCCGGGCGAGCGTCTGGGCGAAATCGCCCGACAGCCGCGACAGGATCTGCCGGTCGACGGCGATGCCGCGCATCTCCATGCGGGCGATCACGTCGACGAGCGGACGCTCGAGGCTGTCGTAGACCTTGGCGCGCCGCTCGGCGGTCAGGCGCGGCTTCAGGAGCAGCCACAGCCGGAGCGTCACGTCGGCCTTCTCGGCCGCATACGCGGTCGCCTTGTCGACCGGCACGCGGTCGAAGCCGACGGCGGCCTTGCCGGTTCCGGCGATCGCCTTGAGGTCGATGGTCGTGTGCCCGAGGTGGCGGTCGGCGAGCTCGGTCATGGCGTGGCCGGCAAGGCCGTAGCGGCCGGCGTCGAGCACGTAGGAGATGAGGAGGGTGTCGTCGAGGGGCGCGACGTCGATGCCGTGGCGCTTCAGCACCACCCAGTCGGACTTGATGTCGTGGCCGATCTTGAGGACGGCGCGGTCCTCGAGCACGGGCTTGAGCCGCGCGATCACGTCGCCGGCCGGGAGCTGGCCCGGCGCGAGCCCGCCGCCGAAAAGATTGTCCTCGCCGCGATGCCCGACCGGCACGTAGCAGGCTTCGCCCGGCGCGAGCGCGAGCGACAGGCCGACGAGATCGGCCCGGTTCGCGTCGGGCGAATCGGTCTCGGTGTCGAGGGCGAGGATGCCGGTCTTGCGCGACTGCGCGACCCAGGCGTCGAGCTCCTCGACCGAGGTGAGGCGACGATACGCCTGGGTGTCGAACGAGATCTTCGCGACCTCGGTCGCGCGCTTGGCGGCAAGCGCAGCCGGCACCATCACGGCTCCTGCCTCGCCCGCGGCGGCGGCAGGGCCGGCACCCGCCCCGTTCGTGCCGGCGCGGGCCGGCGCGCCGGAGCCCTGCGCCGGCTCGCCGCGCTCGGCCGCCTGGAACTGCGCCTGGTCCCACGTGATCCCGCCGGCGCCGGAGCGCAGGCGCGGATCGGGCTCGACCTCGGCGACGTCGACCGCATAGGCCTCGGCGATGCGGCGCACGAGCTGGTTCAGCTCGAGCGCCTTGAGAAAGGCGACGAGGCGCTTCGGATCGAGGCGGTCGAGGGCGAGGTCCTCGGCCGGCACGGCGAGCGGGGAATTGCAGTCGAGGGTGACGAGCCGCTTCGAGACGAGCGCCTGGTCGGCGTTTTCCAGCACCTTGCGGGTCGTCGCGCCGATGGCGCGGGAGAGGTTGCGGGCCCGCACCAGCGTGCGGCAGAACGGATGGTCGCAGCCGAGCCGCTCGAGGGTCTCGGCATCGGCGGTCGGCCGGCCCTTCTTGTCGAGGGGCAGGTCCTCGATGCCGAACTTCTGCGCCAGCACCTCGGCGATCTGGCCGCCGGAGTTGATCTTGACGGGCTGGCCGGCGAGCGCGTCGATCTCGCGCTGGAGATCCGCGAGCCGCGTCTGCAGCACCTGATCAAGCTCTTCCGGCCGGTCCTTGTAGGCGAGGATCGCCTCGAGCGAGCCGAGCTCGGAGATCAGCGCCGCGGCGGCCTTCGGGCCGACGCCGGGAACGCCCGGCACGTTGTCGGTCGGATCGCCGACGAGCGCCTGCACGTCCGGCACCTGCTCCGGCGGCACGCCGAACTTCTCGATGACGGCGGCGCGGTCGAGCCGCCGCTCGGGCCGGTAGCCGGGCTTGCCCGGGATGCCGGATTCGAAGTCGTAGAAGGTCACGCCGTCATGGACGAGCTGCATCAAATCCTTGTCGGCCGACACGATCAGGGTCTGGGCGCCGGCCTCGGAGGCGCGGCAGGAATAGGTCGCGATCAGGTCGTCGGCCTCGAAGCCCGGCTCCTCGATCGGGATCAGGCCGAAGGCCTTCACGGCCTCGCGCATGAGCGGGAACTGCGGCACGAGCTCCGGCGGCGGATCGGTGCGGTTCGCCTTGTAGTCGGCGTAGATCGCCTTGCGGAAGGTGTCCTCGGTCTTGTCGAAGATGATCGCCAAATGGGTCGGCTTGATGCCGACCGCGCCCTCGCGGATGAACTGGTAGAGCTTGGTGCAGAACAGGCGCAGCGCCCCGGTCGGCAGCCCGTCGGACGGGCGCACATTGTACTTCCGGTCCTGGTTCATGGACTGGAAGTAGGCGCGGAAGACGAAGGAGGAGCCGTCGACGAGGAAGATCTGGTCGCCGGCTTTCAGCGGGCGGGCGGAAGGCGCGGGCGCGCCCTTCGGCGCGGCGGTCATGGTCGCGGAGGTCATGGGGTGGAGATAGCCGAACGGGGCCGCCGGCGCCACCGCGGGCGGGCCCGTCATGTGGCGATCGGGAGCGTGCAATGCGCTTCCGGCCGCGCGGCGTTTCCGCTAAGGCTCGCGCCCGCTTCGCATCCGGACTTCGCCATGGACGACGCTCAGGCCGAGATCGCCGCCCTCAAGATCATCCTCGCCAACGTCGTGGCGCGGCTTGCGATCACCCTCGACCGGGGCGGCGACGGTCAGATCCGGGAGGTGCTCGCCGGCATGAATGACGAGTGCAAGCTCGCGGCCGAGCACGCGACGCTCTCGGGCAGCCTCGCCGAGCGCGGGCGCATGGTGAACGCGACGCTCACCCATATCGACGAGTTCTTCAAGGGCATCACGATCACCTGACCGGCACGTCGTGCGGCGGCGCGGACGTTCACGGGCCGTGGAAGGATTTCCATGGCACCGTTCCATCACACGCGCATGATGGCTCAGGCCTGATCCATCACTCCGCCGGCTGGAGCCGCGGCGCCCGCGCCGGGGCGATGTGGAAGGCGGCCGGGCGCCGGAAAAGGAAGGAGAGCGGGGTCTCGCGCACGAGGCGCTCGAGGATGAGCGGCGCGACGACCGCCACGGCGGTCACGATCGCCGAGACGAGCCCGACATCGTCGAACGCGCCGCTCTTCAGCAGCACCGCCCGGGTCGCCGCCATCGGCAGGAAGAAGGCGAGGTAGATCGCGATCGAGTGCCGGCCGCAATGGCGGAACGGCGTCGCGACCCTCGTCGGCGTCAAGAGCGCCGCGATCGTCACGACCGCGACGGCGCCGATCGCGCCGAGCGCAAGGCTCACGACCGGCAGGCTCGCCAGCGTCGGATAGCCGTCGACCGGGGAGGGCGAGAGCGCGAAGAAGCCGTTCGCGAGCGCCCAGACCGCGAGCCCCGCCAGGCTCAGCGCCGGGCGCGCCACCGCCGCCTCGGCGAGGCGGAAGATCGCCGGGGCGAGGAAATAGCCGGCGAGGAAATAGACGTACCGTGCGCAGAACTCGTCGATCAGCGTCCAGCCCGTGTGCACCGGAACGATCTGCAACGCCGCCGCGAGCGCCAGCAGGACGACCGGCGGCACGCCGCGCAGGAGCTTCGTCGCGACTGAGAACACGGCGAGGAGATAGACGAACCACAACGTCCCGAACGGCTCGATCAGCGACAGCACGAGGTGATGGACGAAGCCCGTCGGCGTGCCGCCGGAGACCTGGCCGTATTTCAGCGTCGACTGGATCACGAGCCAGAGCAGGTAGAAATAGAGGAAATGCACGACGCGCCGGTCGGCATAAGCCTTCCAGTCGCGGTCGATGACGCGCGACAGGAACAGGCCCGAGACGAGGAAGAAGTCGGGCATGCGGAAGGGCCGCGCGAAGGCGACGACCCAATGCATGAAGCCCTTGCCGCCCATCGCCTCGCCGACGCCGAGTGTCGCATGCATCATGACGACGAGGACGATGCAGAGGCCCTTCGCCGTGTCGACCCAGGGCACGCGCCCCTCGTCGAGCCCGCCCGAATATCCGACCTGTTGGCTCATGCCACCCCTCGTCCGGCTCTCAGCGCCGCCCGGAAGGTAGGGAGGAAAGGTTCAGAGGGCGTGAAAGGGCAAAAAGAAGCCGGCGCGGGGGGAGCGCCGGCCTGAAGGGGCTGCTGAAGAGGGGGCTCAGCAGCCGGTGAGCTTCGGGGTGCGCTCGACCTCGAGGCCGAAGAGCGGGCGCAGATAGGTGCCGATCACGTTGCCGCCGAAGGCGAAGACGAGCCAGACCCAGCCGTGGACGCTGCCGGAGGCGATGCCGGAGAAATAGGCGCCGATGTTGCAGCCATAGGCCAGCCGGGCGCCGTAGCCGAGGAGAAGCCCGCCGATCACCGCCGCAAGCGCCGAGCGCAGCGGAATCCGCCAGGCCGGGGCGAAGCGCCCGGCAAGTCCGGCGGCGAGGAGCGCGCCGGCGATGATGCCGAAATCCATGACCGAGGTGACGTCGTTGAAGACGCTGCCCTCGAGCTCGGCGAGGCGCTCCGGCGTCGACCAGTAGGGCCAAGCCCAGGCCTCGATGCCGATCCCGTGGGCGATCTTCGAGCCCCAGAGCGCGAAGGCCGAGGTGATGCCCCAGGGCCGGCCGGAAAGGGCGAGCGTCGCGAAGTTGCCGATCGCGAGCGCGACCGCGCCGGCGACAAGCGGCCAGGGACCGCGGGCAAAGCGCGCGAACCCTGAGCGCGGCGCGGGCTTGTCGCCTTCGAGCGACCCGTGGCGCCGCCGCTCCAGCACGACCGTTACGGCCGCGATCGCGGCGAACAGGGCGAGACTGAGGGCGAGCGCCGTCCACGGCCCCCACAGCTTCACGAGCGAGGTCTTGGGTAGGGTCGGGAGGTCGGTCCACCAATGGAAGTGCGCCGCCCCGAGCGTCGAGCCGACGATGAAGAAGGCGAGCGTCAGGAGCATCCGCGTCGAGCCGCCGCCGACCGTATAGAGCGTGCCGGAGGCGCAGCCGCCGCCGAGCTGCATGCCGAGGCCGAAGATGAAGGCGCCGAACACGACCGAGACGCCGATCGGCGCGACGATCCCCTGCACCGGCTGGCCGAACAGCGATCCTGCGGCGAGCACCGGGAAGAACAAGGCCGTGGCGAGCGCCAGCATGACCATCTGGGCGCGCAGGCCGGCGCCGCGCCGGTCGGCGATGAAGACGCGCCACGCCGAGGTGAAGCCGAACGCCGCGTGATAGAGGACGAGCCCGAGGGCCCCGCCGAGGAGATAGAGCGCCGCCTGGCGCGGGCTGATGGCCTGACCGATCGCCGCCGCCCCGATGAGGAGCGCGAGGCCGGCAAACAGCGTCGCTCCGGTGCTGGCCCCGAGGACCGGGAGGCTGAACCGCGCCCGGGGCGCGAAGGTCGCGATCGACGTCGACATGGCAAGATCCTGGCCGCTTTGCCGCGCGTCCGACCCGGCGAGCCTGACTTTCAGCCCGAGACCGCAAGCTTGACCCGCGTGCTGTGGAAACCTAATAATCACCTGGATGAATGTCAATTGATCATAAACAACATGCTGCACTGGTGTTTTATGCTGCAGCGCGAGACAACCGCATTCCGGAATCACTCCGTCCTTGCTACGGTCCGCTCAAGCACGAGGGAGGCATCGATGCTCAAGCTGGAGAAGGCTCAGCGCCTGGCCGAAACCGCTCCCGTCTACGCCGACGACATCGAACCGGCGTTGCAAGACGCTCTCGCGGTCCTCGCCAACATCGACGCCCATTACGACGGCGAGCGCGAGCGGCTCGAGCTCTGGACCGGCCCCGACAGCATCAAGAATCGCCTCGCAGGGCAGCTCGAGGAAGCTCACCGGCAGGAGCGCGAGCCGCACGTGAAGCGCCTCGCCGAGCTTCATCAGCGCCTGATGAACGAGACCTTCTACCGCCACACGGTGCATTGAGGCAGCGCCCGCTGCATTGAGGCAGCGGCGGCGGCCTGCGGTTCGCCGAGGAAACGTCCCGCCGGCTTGCGCTCGCGCGTCTTGCCGAGCGCCTTGCCGCGCGGCTTTGCATTGACAGCGGCGGGGCGGCCGCTAGCTTCCGGCGATCAAGAAACGCCCCACGGAAGGAAGCCTTTCATGAAACGCTCCGCCTTGTTTGCAGCGGTGTGCCTCCCGGCCCTCGTCGCGGCCGCCGGAACCTCCGCCAAGACGCTCGTCTACTGCTCGGAAGGCAGCCCGGAGAACTTCTATCCGGCGATCAACACGACCGGCACCTCCTTCGACGCCAACAGCCAGATCTACAGCCGGCTCGTCGATTTCGAGCGCGGCACCACCAACGTGGTGCCGGGCCTCGCCGAGAAGTGGGAGATCGCCGACGACGGCAAGGCCTACATCTTCCACCTGCGCCGCGGCGTGAAGTGGCACAGCACCAACCGCAACTTCAAGCCGACCCGCGATTTCAACGCCGACGACGTGATCTTCGCGATCGAGCGGCAGTGGAAGGAGGATCATCCCTTCTTCAAGGTCACGAGCCAGAACCACACCTATTTCAACGACATGGGGATGCCCAAGCTGTTGAAGTCGGTCGAGAAGATCGACGACTACGCGATCAAGATGTCGCTGAACCAGCCCGAGGCGCCGTTCCTGTCCGACTTCGCGATGGAGTACGCCGGCATCCAGTCGAAGGAATATGCCGACGCGATGCTGAAGGCCGGCACGCCTGAGAAGATCGACCAGGAGCCGATCGGCACCGGACCCTTCTACCTCGTGCAATACCAGAAGGACGCGGTCATCCGCTACAAGGCCTTCCCCGAGTTCTGGGGCGGCAAGGCGAAGATCGACGATCTCGTCTTCTCGATCACACCGGATGCGTCGGTGCGCTGGGCCAAGGTCCAGAAGGGCGAATGCCACCTGATGCCCTACCCGACGCCCGCCGACCTCGACGCCATCCGCAAGGATCCGAACGTCCAGGTGCTCGAGCAGCCGGGCCTCAACATCGGCTATCTCGCCTACAACACCCAGAAGAAGCCCTTCGACGATCTGCGCGTCCGCAAGGCCTTCAACATGGCGATCAACAAGAAGGCGATCATCGACGCCGTCTACCTCTCGACCGGCATCGCGGCGAAGAACCCGATCCCGCCCTCGATGTGGTCCTACAACGACGACGTCAAGGACGACCCGTTCGATCCGGAAGGCGCGAAGAAGCTCCTCGCCGAGGCCGGCTTCCCGAACGGGATGGAGACCGACATCTGGGCGATGCCGGTGCAGCGCCCCTACAACCCGAACGCCCGGCGGATCGCCGAGCTGATGCAGGCCGACCTCGCCAAGATCGGCGTCAAGGCCGAGATCAAGAGCTTCGAGTGGGGCGAATACCGCAAGCGCCTGCAGGCGGGCGAGCACCAGACCGGCATGCTCGGCTGGACCGGCGACAACGGCGATCCGGACAACTTCCTGCACACGCTCCTCGGCTGCGACGCCGCGAAGCCCGGCGGCGGCAACACCGCGAAGTGGTGCGACAAGGCGTTCGACGACCTCGTCACGAAGGCGAAGGTCACGAGCGACCAGAAGGAACGCACCGAGCTCTACAAAAAGGCGCAGGTCGTCTTCAAGGAGCAGGCGCCGTGGTTCACGATCGCCCATGCGGTGCAGCTGAAGCCGGTGCGCAAGGAGGTCGTGGACTTCAAGCTCTCGCCTTTCGGGCGGCACACGTTTTATGGTGTGGACATCAAGCAGTAGCGCCCGGCTGCGGGAATGTTAGGGAGGGGGCCCGGTCGGGCCCCTTCTTTTTAGCCGCCGAAACACGAAGCTTCCGTGCGTCCGATGGACAACTCTGCACGCCGCCTTGAGAGCAGTAACGCCCTGACGCGCCGCGGCTTGATTCCGACTCTGGTGTTGCAAGCCATCGCCGTGCGGTTTGCGTTGCGCTGCCCGGACCTCTGCCGGCAACCAAAGCCGCATCCTCTCTTCGGCGCGCTCCCGGGACTGGGCAGGACCGCGCCCGGCGTGGACCTGACCGAGCCTGCTGACCCGGGCTGGGCCGATCTCGTCGAGCGGCTCGATCCGCGGCACGATTGTTGTGCCGCGCCGGTTGGCGTAATCCTTTCGCGATGCTCCGCTTCATCCTGACCCGGGTCAGCCTCGTCATCCCGACCTTCATCGGGATCACGCTGCTCGCGTTCTTCCTGATCCGGCTTGTTCCCGGCGACCCGATCGAGACCATGGCGGGCGAGCGCGGGATGGACCCGGCCCGGCACGAGATGCTGCGCAAGGCCTACGGCTTCGACCAGCCGGTGCTGGTGCAATACGGCATCTACGTCTCGCGGCTCCTGCACGGCGACCTCGGCAAATCGATCATCACGAGCGAGTCGGTCCTGTCCGAGTTCGCGGCGCTGTTCCCGGCGACGATCGAGCTCGCGATCTGCGCGATCCTCTTCGCCCTCATCCTCGGCCTCCCAGCCGGCATCTTGGCGGCGGTACGCCGCAACTCGATCTTCGACCACGGCGTCATGGGCGTCTCGCTGACCGGCTATTCCATGCCGATCTTCTGGTGGGGGCTCCTCCTCATCCTGCTGTTCTCGGTCCAGCTCGGCTGGACGCCGGTCTCGGGCCGCATCTCGGTGCAGTACTATGTCGAGCCGGTCACCGGGTTCCTCCTCATCGACAGCCTTTTGTCCGACGACAAGGGCGCCTTCGCGTCGGCGCTCTCGCATTTGATCCTGCCGACGATCGTGCTCGGC
>Ga0136846_1208020_pt1 | contig 12111 bp, 7 predicted proteins | sample HopSoiMetagenom2_FD_96841 | JGI IMG/M metagenome (GOLD analysis project Ga0136846, IMG submission 96841) | Grasslands soil microbial communities from Hopland, California, USA - 2 Assembly 2016 (version 4) | ecosystem: Environmental > Terrestrial > Soil > Grasslands | place: USA: Hopland...
ACGCGAGCTCGCGAACTTCGGGCGCTTCCTGCAGCTGGTCGTCGAACACAAGCACAAGATCGGCTTCAAGGGCACGATCCTCATCGAGCCGAAGCCGCACGAGCCGACCAAGCACCAGTACGACTTCGACACCGCGACCGTGTACGGCTTCCTCAAGAAGAACGGCCTCGAGAACGAGGTGAAGGTGAACATCGAAGCCAACCACGCGACGCTCGCGGGCCACAGCTTCGACCACGAGATCGCGATGGCCGATGCGCTCGGCATCTTCGGTTCGATCGACATCAACCGCGGCGACCCGCAGAACGGCTGGGACACCGACCAGTTCCACAACGACCCGCTCGACATGACGCTCGCGATGTACCGCATCCTGAAGGCCGGCGGGTTCACCACCGGCGGCTTCAACTTCGACGCGAAGGTGCGCCGCCAGTCGATCGATCCGGCCGACATGTTCTACGGCCACGTCGGCGGGCTCGACCTGCTGGCGCGCACGCTGCTGTCGGCGGCGGCGCTCATCGAGCACGGCGGCATCGACAAGTTCGTCGAGCAGCGCTACGCGAAGTGGGACGGCGACCTCGGCAAGAAGATCCACGCCCCCGGCGCTTCGCTGGCCGCCATTTCGGACGCGGCGGTTGCCGGCAATCTCAATCCGAAGCCGCAATCGGGCCGCCAGGAGATGCTCGAGAATCTCGTCAACCGGTTCGTCTGATCGGCAATGGTCGCGAGGCCGCTCCGCAGTACCATGCGGGGCGGCCTCTTTCATTTCGGGAGCCATCGATGCGTCGCGCACTCGTTGCTTCGTTCGTGTTCTGGCTCGTGACGGCGTCGGGTGGTGCGGGGATGCCGAAAGCTGCGGCGGGCCCGCTGACCACCGTCAATGGCGTGCGCGTCGAGCTCGCGTGGGAGCCGGGGTGGGTCGCGGCGTCTGACTACCCGACCAATCCGGATACGGTCGCGTTCCGGTCCGCGACTCCGGGTGCGCTGCTCGTGATCATCAGCGCGGTGCCGCGCGTGCCCACGTCGGACATCGATGCCGCGATGCACTTCTATCTGCAGCAGATGGTCGACGAGGTGAAGGACCACACCGTGGAGAAGACGCTGCAGCCGCAGGCCATCGTTGCCGGCCCGCGCCACGGGATTCACGTGAGCGCCACCGACAAGGCGCCGAAGCCCGGCGAGTACCGCTTCATCGACATGGTCGTGATCATGGACGGCGACAATCCGGTGATCGCAAAGATCCTGTGCAACGAGCCTGGCCGCGCGGATGCCGGGCGTGCGCTGTCCGCGCTCGCCGAAGTCCGGATCGTCCGGCCGTGACGCATACGTATGCATCGCGCCGCCCGCGCCCGCGGTGCAGTAGAGTCGGGCCCCACGAAGCAGGATGGGGGATGCGATGCGGCGACTCGGCTGGCTGGCGTTGTGCGCGTTCGTGGGCGCGGGAGCTGCGGCGGCGGCGGATTACCGGGAGCGCCTGCCCGAAGACGAAGTCGTCTATTTCGTATTGCCGGACCGTTTCGAGAACGGGGATCGCTCCAATGACCAGGGCGGCCTCGCGGGCGACCGTCTTACTACCGGCTTCGACCCGACCGCGAAGGGGTTCTATCACGGTGGCGACCTCAAGGGCCTGACCGCGCGGCTCGGCTACATACAGGGCCTCGGTGCCACCGCCATCTGGCTCGGGCCCATCTACAAGAACAAGCCGGTGCAGGGCGGCCCGGGGCAGGAAAGCGCCGGTTATCACGGCTACTGGATCACCGACTTCACGCACGTCGATCCGCACTTCGGCAGCGGCGACGACATGCAGGCCTTCGTCGAAGCGGCGCACGCGCGCGGCCTGAAGGTGTACCTCGACATCATCACGAACCACACCGCGGACGTGATCCAGTATCGCGAGTGCGTCGGCAAGCCGTGTCCGTATCGATCGCGCGCGGAATATCCGTATTCGCGGCGCGGCGGCATCGGCGGCCTGGCGATCAACCCGGGGTTCGGCGGAGACGACCTGCGCAGTACGGCGAACTTCTCGAAGCTCGTCAACCCATCGTTCGCCTACACGCCGTTCGTGCCGCCCGCCGAGGCCAACGTGAAGGTCCCGGCCTGGCTCAATTCGCCTATCTACTACCACAACCGCGGCAACTCCGACTTCTGGGGCGAGAGCTCGCAGCTCGGCGACTTCGTCGGCCTCGACGACCTCATGACCGAAAACCCGCGCGTCGTGCAGGGATTCATCGACATCTACGGCGAATGGATCGAACGTTACCGCATCGACGGCTTTCGCATCGACACTGCGCGCCACGTGAATCCGGAGTTCTGGCAGGCGTTCGTGCCCGCGATGTTGCGCAAGGCACACGTCGCCGGCATTCAGAATTTCCACGTGTTCGGCGAAGTCGCGGCCGACGGCATCGACGTGGCACAGCTCGCCCGGCACACGCGCGTCGACCGGCTGCCATCGGTCCTCGATTTCGGGTTCGCGAACGCGGTCGCGTCCACGGTCGCCGGCAAGGCGGGCACGGAGACGCTCGCGCGGTTGTTCGAAGACGACGGCTTGTACGAAGGTGGTCTGCCCGCCGCGCAGCGCCTGCCGACGTTCACCGGCAACCACGACTTCGGCCGCTTCGCGATGAAGGTACAGCGCGATCTGCCGGGCATCGGCGCCGAGGAGACGCTGGCCCGCGTGAAGCTCGCGAACGCGATGCTGTTCCTGTTGCGCGGCGTGCCGGTGGTCTACTACGGAGACGAGCAGGGCTTCGTCGGGCACGGCGACGACCAGGATGCGCGTCAGGACATGTTCGCGAGCCAGGTCGCGAGCTACAACGACCAGCCGCTGCTCGGCGGCAACTCCACCACGGCGGTCGCGAATTTCGATCCACAACATCCCTTGTACCGGCAGATCGCGCAGCTCGCGGCGCTGCGCGCGAAACACACCGCGCTGCGCGGCGGGCGCCAGATCGTGCGCGCCCAGTCGCACGAGCCCGGGCTGTTCGCGGTTTCGCGGTTCGACAATCTCGGCAACGAGATCGTGGTCGCCTTCAACACGTCGCTCGCCCCGCTCAGCGCGCAGGTGCAGGTCGACGAGAAGTCCACGGCATTCACGTCGCTGCTCGGAGAGTGCGGCCACGCGCCGTCCGCGCCGGGTAGTTTGAGAGTGGAACTGCCGCCGCTGGGTTACGTGGCGTGCATCGAGGAGACGCGATGAAAGGACTCTGGCTCGCCCTGTTGTTCGCGCCCGCGTTCGCGTTCGCGCAATCGCCGCCGGCGACGGTCACGTCACCGTCGGGTACGTTGACGGTCCAGGTGCGCGTCAGCAGTGAAGGCCGCCCGGAGTATTCGGTGCAGCGCGGCGCGGAGTCGATCGTCGGCTGGTCGCGCCTCGGGTTCATCCTCGCCGACCAGCCCAAGCTCGAGCGCAATTTCGAGATCGCGAAGACGGTGCAGCGCTCGCTCGACGAGACCTGGGAGCAGCCCTGGGGCGAGCGGCGCTTCGTGCCCAGCCATTGCCGCGAGCTGCGCGTGGATCTTGCGGAGAAGGGCACGGGCCGCGCGCTCGGGCTCTTGTTCCGCGTGTTCGACGATGGTGTCGGTTTCCGCTACGAATTCCCCGACCAGCCCTCGCTGCACGACGTGAACATCGTCGAGGAGCTCACCGAATTCGCGCTCGACGAAAACGGGACGGCGTGGTGGATTCCTGGGGGCGAGTGGAATCGCTACGAGTACCTGTACCGGCGCACGCCGATCTCCGAAGTCGCGCAGGCGCACACGCCGATCACGATGAAGCTCGCGAGCGGCGTGCACGTGTCGATCCACGAGGCGGCGCTCGTCGACTATTCCGCGATGTGGCTGCGACGCGTGGACGGCACGCGCTTCAAGGCGGTGCTGTCGCCGTCGTCGCGCGGGCCGAAAGTCGTGCGCAAGGCGCCGTTCACGACGCCGTGGCGCACGCTGACGATCGCGAACGACGCGCCCGGCCTCTACATGTCCAATCTGGTCCTGAACCTCAACGAGCCGAACAAGCTGGGCGACGTCTCGTGGGTGAAGCCGTACAAGTACGTCGGCATCTGGTGGGGCATGCATCTCGGCCAGAACACCTGGAGTTCCGGGCCGAAACACGGCGCAACCACCGCCGAGACGAAACGCTACATCGACTTCGCGGCGGCCAACGGCTTCCGCGGCGTACTCGTCGAAGGCTGGAACAAGGGCTGGGACGGCGACTGGTTCGCGAAGGGCGATGCGTTCAGCTTCACGGAGCCGTATCCGGACTTCGATCTCGTCGGCCTCGCAGCGTATGCGAAGAAGAAAGGCGTGCGCCTGATCGGTCATCATGAAACAGCGGCCAATATCGCGAATTACGAGAAGCAGCTGCCCGCGGCACTCGATCTCTACGCGAAACTCGGCATCGACTCGGTGAAGACGGGTTACGTGGCCGATGCCGGCGGCGTGCAGGCGCTCGAGGACGACGGCAGGATCCACTTCGAATGGCACGACGGTCAGTTGCAGGTGCGCCACCACCTGCACGTGGTCGAGGAAGCGGCCAGACGCCACATCGCGATCGACGCCCATGAACCGGTGAAGGACACCGGCCTGCGGCGCACGTATCCGAACTGGGTCTCGCGCGAGGGCGCACGCGGCATGGAATACAACGCGTGGGGCGATCCGAAGAATCCGCCCGAGCACGAGACCAACCTCGTGTTCACGCGGATGCTGTCCGGGCCGATGGATTTCACGCCGGGCGTGTTGAGCCTCACCGGCGCGGACAATTCCCGCATCCTGTCGACCATCGCCAAGCAGCTCGCGCTGTACGTCGTCATCTACAGCCCGATCCAGATGGCCGCCGATCTGCCGGAGAACTACGCGAAGTTCCCGAAGCCGTTCCAGTTCATCAAGGACGTGCCGACCGACTGGGCCGAGACGCGCGTGCTGAATGGCGAGGTCGGCGACTACGTGACGATGGCCCGCAAGGATCGCAATGGCGACGACTGGTATGTCGGATCGATCACCGACGAGAATCCGCGCACGCTCGAGATCTCGCTCGACTTCCTCGACGCGGGGAGGCCGTACTTCGCGACTATCTACCAGGACGGCAAGGGTGCGGGGTTCGCGGGCGATCCGAAATCCATCGACATCCAGACGCGCCCGGTCTCGCGCCGCGACGCGCTCACGCTGGATCTCGCGCCGGGCGGCGGCACGGCGATCCGGATCTCGACGCGTAACCCGCACGCGCCGCGGTCGTCGCCGAAGACGCCGACCAGCAAGAAGAAGAGCAAACCGGAGTTCGACGTCGAATGAGCACGACCGCCGCCGCCGCCAGACCGCAGGTCTCGTTCTGGCAGATCTGGAACATGTGCTTCGGCTTCCTGGGCCTGCAATTCGCGTTCGGGCTGCAGAACGCGAACGTCAGCCGCATCTTCCAGGCGCTGGGCGCGAACATCGACGCGATTCCGGTCCTGTGGATCGCCGCGCCGCTCACCGGGCTGCTCGTGCAGCCGCTGGTCGGGCACTACTCCGACCGCACGTGGAACCGGCTCGGCCGCCGCCGCCCGTATTTCCTGACCGGCGCCATCCTCGCGTCACTCGCGCTGATCCTGATGCCACGCTCGCCGGCGCTGTGGGCCGCGGCCGGGCTGCTATGGATCCTCGACGCGAGCATCAACATCGCGATGGAGCCGTTCCGCGCGTTCGTCGGCGACAACCTCGCGCCGGCGCAGCGGCCGACCGGCTACGCGATGCAAAGCTTCTTCATCGGCGTGGGCGCGGTGGTCGCGAGCATGATGCCGTGGATCCTGACGCGCGCGGGCGTGAGCAACGACGGCGTGATCCCCGATTCCGTGCGCCTGTCGTTCGACGTGGGCGCCGGGGTACTCGCGGTCGCGATGCTGTGGACCATCGTGTCGACGCGGGAGTATCCGCCCGACCAGCTGCATCGGTTCGCCGACGCGACGCCGGATTCCGAAGCGGTGCGGCCGGGGAGTGCGGCCCACGCGCAGCGAATCGGGCTCGCGTGGTTGTCGGCGGGTCTCGCGGCCGCCGCCATCATCTGGAAGCTGCACCAGGATCAGCAGCTCTACGTCCTCTCGGGTGGCATGACGGCCTGGGGCGCGCTCAAGCTCCTGTACGGCGGGCGCCCGCCGAAGAACCTGCCGTCGCAGCTCGTGCGCGACATCGAGGACATGCCCGATCGCATGCGCCAGCTCGTGCCGGTGCAGTTCTTCGCGTGGCTCGCGCTGTTCGCGATGTGGATCTACACGACGCCGGGCGTCACGCGCACGCATTTCCATGCGATGACCGCGAACGACGCGAGCTACAACGAGGGTGCCAACTGGGTCGGCGTGCTGTTCGGCGCGTACAACGGATTCGCGGCGCTCGCGGCCATCGTCATTCCGTTGCTGGTGCGACGCATCGGACTGGCGCGCAGCCACGGCGTCAACCTGTTCCTCGGCGCGGCCGGGCTCGCGTCGTTTCCGTTCGTGCACGACCCGGACTGGCTGCTCCTCCCGATGCTCGGCGTCGGGTTCGCGTGGGCGTCGATCGTCTCGCTGCCGTACGCGCTGCTCGCGGACAGCGTGCCGTCCCGAAAGATGGGCGTGTACATGGGGATCTTCAATTTCTTCATCGTGATCCCGCAGATCCTGGCGGCGCTGGTGCTCGGACTCGTCGTCCGCGGAGTACTCGGCGGCGAACCGATCTACGCGCTGGTCGTCGGCGGCGCGAGCTTCGTGGTCGCGGGGCTCTGCGCGCTGCGCGTGCGGTGATCCGCTCAGCCTGATTTGCGGACGACGAGCTTCGTGGGAATGACGACGTTGTCGCTCTTCTCGCCGGCCACCTGGCGCAGCAGCGTTTCGACGAGCAGCTCGCCGGCTCTACGCGTGTCCTGGACGACCGTCGTGAGCGGCGGGGTGGTGAGGCTCGCGGCGGGAATGTCGTCGAAGCCGGCGATGGAGACGTGCCGCGGCACGTCGACGCCGGCTTGCTGCAGCGTGCGCAGCGCGCCGATCGCGATGAGGTCGCTTGCGGCGACGATGGCGTCGAACTCGACGCCGCGTGCGCGCAGCTCGAGCACGGCCTGCGAACCGGATTCCTCGAGGTTGATGGCATCGACCTGCAGCGAGGACGTCGTGGTGATGCGCGCCTCGCGCAGCGCGCGTTCGTAGCCGCGGAAGCGATCGAAGAATTCGGGGTAGTGGCTCGTGGCGTGACCGAGAAAGGCGATGCGGCTGCGACCCTGCGCGATCAGGTGTCGTGCGACGTCGTAGCCGCCCTGTGCATTGTCGGAGCCGATCGAAACGCCGGGCTCGTCGGATACCACCGGGCCCCAACGCACGAAGTGCGTGCCCTGCTGGACCAGCCGGTCGAGGCGCGGCCGGGTCTCCTCGTAGTCGCCGTAGCCGAGCAGGATGATGCCGTCGGCCCTGCGACTGTCCTGGTAATCCTGGGTCCAGTCACGCGACAGCTGCTGGAAGGAGATCAGGAGGTCGTAGCCGCGGCTGGCGGACGCGCGCGTGATCGAGCCGAGCATCGACAGGAAGAAGGGGTTGATCTGCGAGTTGTCGGCCGTCGGATCCTCGAACAGCAGCAGTGCCAGCGTGTTCGAGTGTTGCGAGCGCAGGTTCGAGGCGTTCTTGTCGACGCGGTAGTTGAGCTGGCGGGCGATCTCCTCGATGCGCTTGCGCGTCTCTAGGCTAACTACCGGGCTGCCGCGCAGGGCGCGCGACACCGTGGGCTGGCTCACCCCGGCGAGGAACGCGATGTCGAAAGATGTCGGCTTGTCGTGCATGACCCCTCAATGCAGGCCGGATGATGCCCGGTGGAGTGCGAAAAAAGCTACTACAGACGTCACGCGCGCAGCTCCCTCAACGAAATCAACGCGCTGAGAGTCGAAAAAATGCAACGCCGTGTGCCGGCGGAATGCCGGTAGCGGTAGCAGCGCGCGGCCGGCGCGGCCCGACGGCCTGCCCCGGCTCGGGCGCCGTGGCCGATCGCGGCGGCGATTGGCCGACGACCTCGCGGGTAGATAGTCGCGCCGCTCGGGTCGTGGCGCGTCCCGATCCCTCGATGAGCAGCCTGTCACGCGCTGGCACTCCATCGCTGTGCAGCCAGAACACCGTGAATACGTATGCATCCCATTGTGGCGGCCCGAAGCGCGGTCCTACGATGCACCCCTCGGAACGTCGGGCTTCGCAAGCCGAAGCCCGTTGGAACCCTGCCGACCGGCCCCCTCCGTCGGCGGGGTTTCTTTTTGCCCTCGCGCGTATGTGATACACCGTGGGCATGAAGATCAGGCCCTGGAACAGGCAGCCGCCGCAAAGGGCGCCGCGCCCACGTGCCCGCCGCGGCGAATGGGTTATTAGTCTGCTGATCCTCGCGTGTGCCGGAGGCGTCGCGGCCGACGAACCCGCGAAGCTCGGCGTGCCGGCCGTCGTCACGCGCATCAACGATGGCGACTCGATCGAAGTCGACCTTGCCGCCGGGCCGGGCCGCGTGCGCTTCGCGTCGATCGATACGCCCGAGTACGACCAGCCGTATGGCCTGCAGTCCTCGGCGGCGCTCAAAGCCATCATGCCGGTGGGCTCTAAGATCGAGCTCGACATCTTCACGCAGGATGCCTTCCGCCGCATGGTCGCGACGGTCTGGCTCGAGAAGGACGGCGAGCGCATCAACGTCAACGAGACCATGCTGCGGCAGGGTCATGCCTGGGCGTATCGGCGCTACATGAAGGACGCGAAGTACTGCGACATGGAGGCGGAGGCGCGCGACAAGAGGCTCGGTCTCTGGGCGCAGCCGGTGAGCGAATGGATCTATCCGCCCGAGTGGCGTTACCTCAAGAACGGCGAGATCCGCACGCTTCCCACGCCCTACAAGGAAACGCGCGAGAAGTGCCTCGAGGTGCTGAAGCTCGCGGGTGCCGCGACTTACACTCCGCCGAACTGATCCCGCGCGCGCAACCCGTCGAACCCGCGGGCGTCAGCGCGCCAGGCGCGCGTAGACGACGCCGTGCGGCGGCACCGCGATACGGGTGCCGACGATCGAACCCGCCGGCAGCCCGTGCCCGGCGATGAGCGTCGCGCCGTGCGCAACCGGCAGATCGACGCTCGCGGCCTTCTCCGACAGATTGAACGCGACGAGCAGCGCCTGTTCGGGCAGCCGACGCTCGAACACGAGCAGCGCGTCGTCGTCGTAGAGAAAGTGCATCTGGCCCCAGAGCAGCGCGGGCTGCGTGCGGCGCCACGCGATCAGCCGGCGAAAAGCGTTCAGCGGTGAGTCGGGCAAGCGCTCCTGCAGGGACACGGCCTGCGCCAGGTGCACCGCGGGCACCGGCAGCCACGGTGTCGCCTTCGAGAAGCCGCCGTTGGCGTCCGGCGTCCACGGGATCGGCGTGCGACAGCCGTCGCGGCCCTTGAACGTGGGCCAGAACGCGATGCCGTACGGATCGCGCAGCTGTTCGAACGGGATCTCGGCTTCGGCGAGACCGAGCTCCTCGCCCTGCCAGATGCAGACGGCGCCGCGCAGCGAGCAGGCGAGCGCGGTGTACAGCGTGCCGAGGGACGGGCTCGCGCGCGCGCCGCCCCAGCGCGACAGCACGCGCTCGACGTCGTGGTTCGACAGCGCCCAGCAGGGCCACGCGTCCGGCGAATGCGCGAGCGCGCCTTCCACCGTCGCGCGCACGTGCGCGGGCGAGCTCGCATTGCCGAGCAGCTCGAAGCTGTAGCCCATGTGCAGACGACCGGCCATCGTGTACTCGGCGATCGTCGCGTTCGAGTCTTCGGCAGTGCCGATCTCGCCGAGCGTGACCCGGCCCGGGAAGCGATCGGTGAGCGCGCGCAGCTCCGCGAGGAACTCGAGGTTTTCGGGCTGCGTATTGTCGAAGTGGTGGTACTGATACGCGTACGGATTGTCGGGCCGGAAGCCGTGGCCCGTGCGCGCCGCGAGAGGCTTCGGCGGGTTGTCGCGCAGCTGCCTGTCGTAGAAGCAGAAGTTGATCGCGTCGAGGCGCAGGCCGTCGACGCCGCGTTCGAGCCAGAATCGCATGTCGGCGAGCACGGCCTCGCGCACGGCCGGGCAGTGGAAATTGAGATCGGGCTGCTCGACGAGGAAGTTGTGCAGGTAGTACTGCGCGCGGCGCGGTTCCCACTTCCAGGCGCTGCCGCCGAAGATCGACAGCCAGTTGTTGGGCGGACTGCCGTCGGCGCGCGCATCGGCCCAGACGTACCAGTCGGCTTTCGCGTTGTCGCGCGACATCCGGCTCTCGCGGAACCACGGATGTTCGCTCGACGTGTGGCTCGGCACCTGGTCGATCATCACGCGCAGGCCGAGCGCGTGCGCGTTCGCGAGCAGTCGATCGAAGTCGGACAGCGTGCCGAACAACGGGTCCACTGCGCGGTAATCGGAGATGTCGTAGCCATAGTCGGCCATCGGCGATTTGAAGAACGGCGAAATCCAGATCGACTCGACGCCGAGACTCGCGACGTAGTCGAGCTTCTCTATGATTCCGGGCAGATCGCCGACGCCGTCGCCGTTCGTGTCGAGATAGCTGCGCGGATAGATCTGGTAGATCAGCGCGCCTTGCCACCACTCGTGACGCAGCTGCGGTGCGTCGATGTTTTGGGCGATGCCAGGCGAAGGGCTGGCGCTGCTCTGTTCCAAGGAAATCACCGCGCTGTAGTTTGGTCGGCGGAAAGCTTAACCCGCGTTCCTCGTCGGGGGGTCCACCGTGCATACGTATTCAGATGGTGGCCCCGATGGGCACTGTCATGATCGCCGCCATGCAGGGGGTCATCCGTTTCGTTCTCATGGCGCTGGCATGCACCGCGCCGGCGGTGGCGCAGCGCGCCGCGCCCGAGTGGCTGCGCGATGGAATCGTATACGAAGTCTTCCCGCGCGACTTCTCGGCGAAGGGCGACTTCAACGGCGTCACGGCGCAGCTCGATCGCCTCAAGGAGCTCGGCGTCAACATCGTGTGGCTCATGCCGATCCACCCGATGGGCAAGGAGAAGGCGAAGGGCACGCTCGGCAGCCCGTACGCAGTGCGCGACTTCGATGCGATCAACCCGGACTACGGCACGCCCGACGACCTGAAGAAGCTCGTGGCGGCCGCGCACCAGCGCGACATGAAAGTGTTCATCGACGTCGTCGCGAACCACACCGCCTGGGATTCCGTGCTCATGAAGCACCCGGACTGGTACACGCACGATGCATCCGGAAAGATCATCCCGCCGAACCCGGACTGGGTGGACGTCGCCGATCTGAACTACGACAGCGCCGGTCTGCGCGACTACATGAAAGCGATGCTCGTGCGCTGGGTGCGCGACTTCGGCATCGACGGCTTCCGCTGCGACTACGCCGCCGGCGTGCCGCGCGATTTCTGGGAATCCGCGCGCGCCGAGCTCGACAGGACGAAGCCGGGCATCGCGCTGCTCGCCGAGGCCGACGACCCGGCGCTGCTGCAACGGGCCTTCGACATCGATTACGCGTGGGACTTCTACCACGCGGTGAGCGAGGCGCTGGCCGGCAACGAACCGGCATCGCTCGTGCGGGCCACCTGGGAGCGCGCCGCGGCGGCATATCCCAAGGGCGCCTTGCGCCTGCGTTTCTCCGACAACCACGACCAGCTGCGCGCCACGGCGCAGGCGGGTTTACCGGCCGCGATGGCGGCGTCGGCGCTCATGTACACGCTCGACGGCGTGCCGCTGCTCTACAACGGCATGGAAGTGGGCGACACGTCCGAATCGGCAGCGCCGGCGCTGTTCGAGAAGATACCCATCGCGTGGGCCATGGCGGAACGCCGTCCGCAGGTCACGCCTTACTACCGCGCGCTCGGTGCGCTGCGCCACTCGCATCCGGCGCTGACCCGTGGCGCAGTGCAGTGGCTGCGCAACGGCGACGAGTCGCGCGTCCTGAGCTGGGAACGCAGCGGCGCGGGCGAGGCGCTGGTGGTCGTCGTGAACCTGTCGTCGCAACCTTTCAGTGGCGTCGTCGCGGCGCCGGCCGGAGACTACCGCGACATCACTCCGAAGTGGCGCAAGGCGCTCAAGCCAGAAGCGGAAAAGACGGTCGCGCCAACCGCCGCGGCGCTGCCGGCGGTGGCACTCGGGCCGTGGGATTTCAAGGTATTCAGCCGATTGCCGG
>Ga0136846_1220118_pt1 | contig 12111 bp, 11 predicted proteins | sample HopSoiMetagenom2_FD_96841 | JGI IMG/M metagenome (GOLD analysis project Ga0136846, IMG submission 96841) | Grasslands soil microbial communities from Hopland, California, USA - 2 Assembly 2016 (version 4) | ecosystem: Environmental > Terrestrial > Soil > Grasslands | place: USA: Hopland...
GCCGCAGCCGCCGCCACCGTAACCGCCACCGCCGCCGTAGCCGCCGCCGTACTGGGCAAGGGCGGGCGTGCCGGCCAGCATGGCGAGGGCCGCAGCCGCCAAGAGAATGCGCTTCATCGTTTCCTCCGTCGTGGTCCTTAAGGCCAGTCAACGCCCTTGATTATGAACGTGCGCTGAGCCGAACCGTTGCGCTTCGCCGGTCGCGTCGCTACCTCAGGCGGACGATCACGAAGGCCGGGGTGGCGTCATGGAACTTCTGAGGCTCGTTGCGCTCGACGAGGAGGACCTCGCGGTGATCTCGACCCATCTGCAGGACGCGGTCGTGCGGGTCGGCGATCTCGCCTTGCTCGCGAAGGAGCATCGCTTCGCGCTCTGCGCCCGGCGCTTCGACTGGGAATGCGGCCTCAACGAGCCGCCCCGGCGCCGCCTCACCGGCCTGCATTTCGAGCGCGTCACCGGCTGCCGCTGCCGCGGCATCGACCGCTCGAAGCCGGACACGGTGCTGAACCTCCTCGGCATCGCCTTCGAGGAGAAGGACCCGCCGTCCGGCTCGGCGACGCTCCTGTTCTCGGATGGGGCGGCAATTCAGCTCGACCTCGAATGCATCGAGACCCAGATGAAGGATCTCGGGCCCGTCTGGGAGGCGGAAGGACGGCGCCCGGCGCACGACCTCCAAGGCGCCTGATGGCGCGTCGCCTCGACGCGCACTATCCCGGTTTCGAGCCCGCCTTCGCGGCGCTTCTCGCCGGCAAGCGCGAGGTCGCCGAGGACGTCGACGGCACGGTCCGGGACATCATCGCCGACGTCCGCGCCCGCGGCGACGCGGCGGTGATCGATTACACCCTCGCCTTCGACGCGCTCGAGCTGACGCCGCAGCGCCTTCGCGTCGCGGCAGCCGAGATCGACGCCGCGGCCGCCGCCTGCCCGCCCGCGGCGCTCGCCGCGCTCGGGCTCGCGCGGGAGCGGATCGAAGCCTACCACCGGGCGCAAAAGCCGCAGGACCACGCCACCACCGACGCGCTCGGCGTCAGCCTCGGCTGGCGCTGGACGGCGATCGCGTCGGTCGGGCTCTATGTGCCGGGCGGGACCGCGAGCTATCCCTCTTCCGTGCTCATGAACGCCGTGCCGGCGAAGGTCGCGGGCGTGCCGCGGGTCGTCATGGTGGCGCCGACGCCGCGCGGCGACACGAACCCGCTGGTGCTCGCGGCAGCCAAGCTCGCAGGCGTCGACGAGGTCTACCGGATCGGCGGCGCCCAGGCGATCGCGGCGCTCGCTTATGGGACGGCGACGATCGCCGGCGTCGCGAAGATCGTCGGACCCGGCAACGCCTATGTGGCGGCGGCCAAACGCCGGGTGTTCGGCGAGGTCGGGATCGACATGATCGCCGGCCCGTCCGAGGTGCTGATCCTCGCCGACGGGAGCGCGAACCCCGACTGGATCGCCGCCGATCTCCTCGCCCAGGCCGAGCACGACGCCGCGGCGCAGTCGATCCTCGTCACCGACAGCCCGGCGCTCGCCGACGCCGTCGAGGAAGCGCTCGCCGGCCAGCTCCAGACCCTGCCGCGCCGTGACATCGCCGGCGCGAGCTGGCGCGATTTCGGCGCCGTCATTCTGGTGTCGAGCCTCGCCGACGCGATCCCGCTCGTCGACCGCCTCGCGCCGGAGCATCTCGAGATCGAGGCCGGCGACGCCGACGCGCTCGCCGCCAAGGTCCGCAACGCCGGCGCGATCTTCATCGGCGCCCACACGCCGGAGGCGATCGGCGACTATGTCGGCGGCCCGAACCACGTCCTGCCGACGGCGCGCTCGGCCCGGTTCTCCTCCGGCCTCGGGGTGCTCGACTTCATGAAGCGCACCTCGATCCTCAAATGCGAGCCTCAGTCCCTGCGCGCGCTCGGCCCCGCCGCGATCGCGCTCGCCCGCGCCGAGGGCCTCGAGGGTCATGCCCGCTCGGTGGCGCTAAGGCTCAATCTCTAGGCCGGGCTCACGGCTTCACCGACATCCGCCCGCTGTCGTCGACGCGCGCCAGGAGCGGCAGGGGACGATGGTTGCTTATGCCTGCGATTGGCGCAAAGGCCGCCGCGGCTTTAGGTTCTCCGGGGAAGTGACAGGACCGGACGATGGAGTCCATCGCACGCAGCACGTCCGGCGGGCGGGACCGGAGGCCGACGGCTCTCGTCACCGGCGGCGCCGGATTCCTCGGCTCGCATCTCTGCGAGCGGCTTCTCGCCAGCGGCAAGGGCGTGCTTTGCGTTGACAATTATTTCACCGGCAGCCGCGACAACATCCTGCACCTCTTCGAGAACCCCTATTTCGAGGTGATGCGGCACGACATCACGGTGCCGCTCTATGTCGAGGTCGACGAGATCTGGAACCTCGCCTGCCCGGCGTCCCCGGTGCATTACCAGCTCGATCCCGTCCGGACGACGAAGGTCAGCGTGCACGGCGCCATCAACATGCTCGGCCTCGCGCGGCGCCTGAAATGCCCGATCCTGCAGGCCTCGACGAGCGAGGTCTACGGCGACCCGAACGTCCATCCGCAGCGCGAGGATTACTGGGGCAACGTCAATCCGCTCGGGCCGCGCGCCTGCTATGACGAGGGCAAACGCTGCGCCGAGACGCTGTTCTTCGACTACTGGCGGCAGCACGACCTGTCGATCAAGGTCGCCAGGATCTTCAATGCCTATGGTCCGCGCATGCAGCGCGAGGACGGGCGGGTGGTGTCGCACTTCATCGTCGCGGCGCTCCGCGGCGAGCCGCTCACGGTTTTCGGCGACGGCTCGCAGACGCGCTCGTTCTGCTTCGTCGACGACCTGATCTCCGGGCTCATGGCGCTGATGGCGAGCCCGCCCTCAGAGACCGGCCCGATCAACATCGGCAGCCCGCAGGAGATCACGATCCGCGAGCTCGCCGAGATCGTCATCCGGAAAACCGGATCGTCGTCGAAGCTCGTGACGGCGCCGTTGCCGACCGACGATCCGCGGCGCCGGCGACCGGACATCACGCTCGCCCGCGAGCGGCTGGGATGGGAGCCGCGCATTCCGCTCGAGCATGGCCTCGACCGGACGATCGCCTATTTCGAATCCGTCCTGCGGCGGGACGGCGCGCGCGGCCGCTCATCGCGAGCCGCGCGCCGAGGCTTGACGACATGGCGGTGAGGGCGAACAGCCTCGGTCCTTTCGGGGCTCGATCCGATTTTCGTCCGCCGAGCGCTTGCGTTGCTCCCGGGCAGCTCTTGGGGCAAGCTTCGCTACGCCGAGCAAAAGCCATCACGCGACGAACGGCGGCAGGGGCGCGGCAAGCGACCCGGAGACTGTGCGGGCGGGCGCCAACCGGAGGACATCTGAGATGAAGGCATGGAAGATCGCGGGTGCTGTTGCGCTCGCCGCGAGCCTCGGCGGCGTTGCGTTCGCCCAGACCGGGGGGCCGATCAAGATCGCGAATGTCGGCGAGCTGTCGGGCGGCGGCGCGACAGTCGGCACGAACTTCAAGAACGGCGCCGATCTCGCCGTCGCCGAGATCAACGCCAAAGGCGGCATCCTCGGCCGCACGATCGAGATCACCCACGCCGACACGCAGTCCAATCCCGGCGTCGCGCGCGCCCAGGTCCAGAAGGCGCTGGACGGCAACCCCTACGTCCTCCTCGGGCCCGGCTTCTCCGGCTCGGTGAAGGTCACGGCTTCGCTCGCGCAGCAGGCCGGCATCGCCCAGATCATGGGCGGCGAGGCCGCCGAGCTGACCCAGACCGGCAACCCCTATCTCTTCCGGACGTCCTTCGGGCAACAATCGACGATGCCGAAGGTCGCGCGCTACATCGCCGAGGACGTGAAGGCGAAGAACGTCGCCGTCATCTGGGTCAACAACGACTTCGGCAAGGGCGGCCGCGACACCATCACCAAGGAGTTCGCGAAGCGCGGCGTCAAGGTCGTGGCCGACATCTCGACCGAGGCCGGGCAGGCCGATTTCGCCGCCGACGTGGCGAAGGCGAAGGCAGCAAACCCCGACGCGCTGTTCGTCTACCTCAACGAGGAGGAGAGCGCCCGCATCCTGAAGGAGCTCCGGCGCCAGAACGTGCAGGTGCCGCTCATCGGCGAGACGACGCTCACCGGCCAGAAGGTGATCGAGCTCGCCGGCGACGCCGCGAACGGAGCGCGCGGCCATGTCGGGCTCACGACCGATGCGCCGGTCCCGGCCCTGCAGCAGTTCCGCGAGCGCTTCTCGAAGAAATACAACTACGTGCCCGACCATAACGGCATCAAGGGATATCTCGCCGTCTACGTCGTGAAGGCCGTGACCGAGAAGATGGGCAAGGTCGATCCGAAGGAGTTCGCCAAGACGCTGCACGGCATGACCATTACCCCCGACAAGGAGCCGGGCATCCTGATGGAGACGACCTACGACCAGAACGGCGACATCGACCGCCAGAGCTTCATGACCGAGGTCGTCGACGGCAAGCAGGTCGTCAAGGCCGTCCTGCCGAAGCTCGGCAGCTGATCGCCGCCGCGCCCCCGGCGTTCGCGGCGGCGGCCGCGCCGGAGCGGGAAGCACGATGGCGACACTCGTCAACATCCTGATCGCCGGGCTCGCGACCGGCGCGATCTACGCGCTCGTCGCGATCGGCTTCACCCTGCTCTGGCAGACCTCGCAGACGATCAACTTCGCGCAAGGCGAGTTCGTCATGCTGCCGGCCTTCTTCATGCTGGCCGCCGCCAATATGGGCCTGCCTTTCTGGGCCGCGGTGCTGATCGGCTTCAACGTCACGATGCTGCTCCTCGGCTGGGGCTTCAAGCGCCTGCTCGTCGACCCGATGCTGCGCCACGGCGTGCTGCCGCTCGCCATTGCGACGATGGCCTTGTCGGTCTTCATGCGCGAAGCCGTGAAGGAGTTCTTCACCGCCGAGGCTCAGCCCTTCCCCTCGATCGTGCCGGCCACCAACATCGACATCCTCGGCGCCGTTGTATCGCTGCAGAACGTCGGCGCGCTTGGCGTCGCGGTCGCGGCCGTGCTGGCGCTGCAATATCTCCTGACGCGCACATCGGTCGGACATCAGATGCAGGCGACGGCGCAGAACCCGACCGTCGCCCGCATCCTCGGCGTCCCGGTCGACCGCATGATCCTCTACACCTTCCTCATCAATGCCGGCCTCGTCGCCCTCGCATCGCTCCTGATCACGCCGATCTATCTCGCCAAGTTCTCCTCCGGCGAGGTGCTTGGGCAGGCGGCGTTCATCGCCGCGATCGTCGGCGGCTTCAACCAGGTGCGCGGGGCGATCGCCGGCGGGCTCCTGCTCGGCGTCGTCGACAATCTCGCCGCGACCTACGTCTCGACCCAGTACCGCGCCGCGATCCCGCTGTTCCTCTTGATCGCCATCATCCTGTTCCGGCCGCAGGGCCTGTTCGGCCGCGCCGAGGAGCGCACCGTATGACGGCGCGGCGCTCGCGCCTCTTCGCCGCGATCGCGCTCGTCGCCGTCGCGGCGGCGCTGGTCCTGATCCCGCTGACGCTGAACCGCTACGGCCTCTACATCCTGAGCCGCTGGGCGGTGCTGGCGATCGCCGCCATCGGCCTCAACCTGACGCTCGGCTACGCCGGCCAGGTCTCGCTCGCGCAAGGGGCGTTCGTCGGCATCGGCGCCTATACGGCGGCGATCCTGACGACCTCCGCCGGCTGGCCGCTTCTCGCCACCCTGCCGGTCGCCATCGTGCTCTGCTTCGCGATCGGCTGGCTGCTCGGCTATCCGGCGCTGCGGGTCCAGCATCACTACCTCGCCTTCGTGACGCTCGCCTTCTCGACCCTCGCCTTCCTGGTGTTCCGCAACGAGGAATGGCTGACGAAGGGCATCTACGGCCTGATGATGAACCGGCCGGCCTGGTTCGCGTCGCCGCTCTCGTTCTACTATCTGTGCCTCGGGTCGCTCGGCGTCGTGTCGCTCGCCACCTGGTGGCTGATCCGCTCGCCATGGGGCCGCGCCTTCATGGCGTTGCGCGAGAACCCGATCCGCGCCCTCTCGCTCGGCATCGATACGCGGCGCTACACGCTGATGGCGTTCGCCATCGGCTCGACGCTCGGCGGCGTCTCCGGCGTGCTCTACGCGCCGCTCGTCGAGTTCGTCGACCCGACGCCGTTCACGCTCGCGCTCTCGCTCGACATCCTGATGATGGTGATCGTCGGCGGCGCCGGCTTCTTCTTCGGACCGTTCCTCGGCGCGCTGATCGCGGTGCTGCTGCCGGAGTGGCTGCGCTTCACGCAAGGGTTCTACCTGATCCTCTACGCGCTCCTCGTCATGGTGCTGCTCGTCTATTCGCCGCAAGGGCTGCTCGGCATCCTCGACCGCTTCCTCGCCGATCGTCGAACCCGCGCCGCGTCGGCGGCCCGGGCGGCTGCCGCGCCGACGCTCGAGGAGACGGCGTGATGGCGGCGACGGTCCTTCAGGTCACGAACGTCAGCAAGCATTTCGGCGGCATCGCCGCCGTCGACGGCGTCTCCTTCGAGGTGCGCGAGCGCGAGATCCTCGGCATCATCGGCCCGAACGGCTCGGGCAAGTCGACGCTCTTCAATTGCATCCTCGGCCAGCTCCGGCCGAGCGTCGGGGCGGTGCGGCTCGACGGCCGCGAGGTCACCGGCATGCGCCCGAGCGACCTCAACCGGCTCGGCATCAGCCGCACCTTCCAGCTGCTGCAGGTCTTTCCCCAGCTCTCGGTGCGCGAGAACCTCATCCTCGCCGGCCAGGAGCATCGAGGCTCGATGGCAACGCGCCTTTTCGGCCCGCCGGACGCCGGCCTGACCGAGGCTGCCGACCGGATGATCGGATTCTTCAAGCTGTCCCATCTGGCCGACGAGAAGGCCGGCGGTCTCTCCTATGGCCAGCAGAAGCTCCTCGATGCCGCCATGGCCTTCATGGCCGGGCCGCGGCTTGTCCTTCTCGACGAGCCGGCGGGCGGCGTGAACCTCACCATGCTGGCGAGCCTGAAGGAGCGGCTCCAGGCCATCAACGCCGAGCAGGGCGCCACCCTGGTGGTGATCGAGCACAACATGGAGTTCGTGATGTCGCTCTGCACCCGCGTCCTCGTGCTCGCGGAGGGCAAGGTGCTGGCCGAAGGACCACCGGAGGCGGTCCGCAACGATCCGAAGGTCATCGAGGCCTATCTTGGACACTAGCCCGATCCTCGCGCTCGACGGCGTCACGGCCGGCTACGGCAAGATGACGATCCTCAACGGCACGACCTTCGCGGTCAGCCGGGGCGCCATCACCACAGTGATCGGCCCGAACGGCGCCGGCAAATCGACGGTGTTCAAGACGGTTTTCGGGCTTCTCCCGGCCCGCAGCGGGACCGTCCAATTCGACGGTCGGGACGTGACGAACTGGTCGCCGCGCCGGCTGCTCGCGGCCGGCATCTGCTACGTGCCGCAGGGACGCAACATCTTTTCCGAGCTCTCGGTGCGCGCCAATGTCGAGCTCGGCGGCGTCGCCGCCGGCGCCGAAATCCGCGACCTGCCGGCCCGCATCGAGGCGGCGCTCGACCGCTTTCCGGTGCTGCGGCGCAAGGCCGACCGTCAGGCCGGGACCCTTTCGGGAGGCGAGCAGAAGCAGCTCGAGATCGTCCGCGGGCTCTTGCTCGATCCGAAGCTGATCCTCGTCGACGAGCCGTCGATCGGCCTGTCGCCCATGATGGTCGAGGAGACGTTCGGCATCCTGAGGGAGCAGCGCGACAAGGGCGTGTCGATCCTGATGATCGAGCAGAATGCCCGCTCGGCGCTCGAGATGTCCGACTACGGCATCGTCCTCGAGCTCGGTCAGACGCGCATCGTCGACACGGCGCCGAACATCCTGCGCGACCCGCGCATCGGGCAGCTGTTCCTCGGCGGCAGCATCGAGAAGCCGGCCGCGGCGGCGTGAGGCGCGCGGGCCCCCGCTCAGCTGCGGATCGCGACCTCGATCGGGGGAAAGCTGCCGATCGAGCCGGCGAGGTCCGCCGGCGCCGTGACGAAGTGCATTCCGGTCCAGGAGCCGGTCGTGATTGCGGATTGCGCCGGAAGGCCGCCGCGCCCGACGACGCAATGCCGGACGAGCCAGACGAGGAGCCCGAGGAGATCATCGTCGGCCGGCCGGCGCGGCGTGTCGACGATCGCCACGTCGACCGCAAGCCTCGCTTCGAGCGTGCCAAGGTCGGCGCTCTGCCAGTCGGGGATCTCGGGGCCGAGCAGCAGGCTCTCGTTCATCTGGTTGTCGGCGAGCTTCCACAACGGATCGATCAGATCGGGGTCGGCGCGCCAGCGCATCGCGCAAAGCTCGATCGCGACATGGCAGGAGGCGATCGCGTCGAGGATCTCCGTCCGCTCGGGCGTCTGCGCCGCGGCCGGGAAGGCGCGGCCGAGCACGAAGGCGATCTCGACCTCGACGCCGACCGGCCCCTGGACGCGACGCTGATGGCGCCGGGCGGGCCGTTCCAGCGCGCCGACGAGCAGCGGCGCGCAGTTCGGCGTCGCCTCGCGGCTCTTCGCGCCGACCTTCCAGCCCATGGCCGGCCCATGCCGGGCCGCGACCGCGTCCTGGACCCGATAAGCGTCGCCGGCGCTTTCGAGCCGGAAATCCGGCACCTCGGCGAGGTGCCCGGAGCGGCGTGCGCCGTCGAGACGCTCCGCGGCGCGGGCGATGTCGTCATCGTCTAGCGGCATCGGAAGAACCTCATGCGGTGGCGGCGAGCGGGGGCCGGCGGATGCAGTCCGGGCGGAGTTCGACGTAGCGGCCGGCAAGCCATAGCAGCAATTCGTCGTCACCCCGCCGGCCGACCATCTGCATGCCGATCGGCAGGCCTGAGCCCGAGAGGGCGCAGGGCACCGCAAGCCCCGGACATCCCGAGATGTTGGCGAAGGCCGTGAACACCGCGTGCCCGCGCGGCCCGACCGGCTTGCCGTCGATCTCCTCCGGATGGCTGCGCGCGGCGGGCCAGGGCAGAGCCGCCGCCGCCGGCGTGACGATGACGTCGTAGCGCTCGAAAACCGCCGCCAGGGCGCGCTTGAGCTCGTCGGCCAGCGCCAGCGCCTCGACGTAATCGGCGGCGCTCCCGGCAGCGCCGTTCTCGGCGAGGCCGCGAATCGCCGGCGTCAGCTGCTCTGCCGCCTGTCCGGTTCGTCGCAACAGCCAGGCGGCGCCGGCCTGCGACACGACGGTGAAGATGCGCGCCATGTCGGCGAGCCCGAAAGGCAGCGTGCCGGGTTCGACGCGATGACCCAAGGCCTCGATCGCTCGGACCGCCTCGGCGACGCTCAGCGCGATCTCGCGATCGACCGGCGCGTCCTCGAACGCCGGAATATGGAGAATGCGCAGCGGCGCCGCCGGCCCGGCGAACCCGCCGCGCCAAGCCGCCCAGCCGACGGAGGCGGGGTCGCGCGGGTCGGGTCCAGCGAGCACCGCCATCGCGACATCGATGTCGCGGACGGTCCTCGCGATCGGGCCCGCGACCTCGAAATCGTGGAGGATCGCGGGAAACCCGTCGGCGCGCGCCACCCGCCCGACGGTCGGCTTCAGCCCGAACAGGCCGGCGTGGGAGGCGGGCCGCCGGATCGAACCGCCGCCGTCGGTGGCGAGCGCCAGCGCCGCCATGCCGCTCGCGACCGAGGCGACGGCGCCGCCGCTCGATCCGCCGGGCGTCAGCGCCGGGTCCCAGGGGTTGCGCGTCGGGCCGAAGAGCGGGTTGTCGGTGTAGCCCTGCAGGGTCAGCTCGGGGACATTGGTCTTGCCGAGGATGACGGCGCCGGCGCCGCGCAGCCGCGCCACCGGTAACTCGTCGATGTCCGGAAGGAAGTCGGCGTAGAGCCGCGAGCCCCAGGTCGCGCGCAGCCCCCGGACGAGCAGGTTGTCCTTGATCGTGACCGGTACGCCGTCGAGCGGGCTCAGCGGCGCGCGCTTCACCCAGCCCGCCGTGCTGGCCCGCGCCGCCGAGCGGGCGCCCTCCGGATCGATCGTCACGATGGCATTCAGCACAGGGTTCAGCCGCCGGATGCGCGCCTCGGCGGCGTCGAGCGCCTCGAGCGGCGAGAGCAAACCCTTGGCGAAGAGCGCCGTCAGCTCCGTCGCGCCGAGATCGGCCGGATCCATTTGGCCCCCCCGCCGGCGCCCGCTGTCAGCTTCCCCCGCCGCGGCGGCTGTTGCAAGCTCCCGGCGGGCGGATGGCATGAGCCGTGCTGGTAGGCCGCCCTGAGCCACTGGCTGCGGCGCATCGCTCCACATCCCCTCTCGCAAAGCGCCGAAGAGTTGGGCAGACTGGCCGCCGACGAGGCGTCGCGAAAAAACGGGAGACGACGAAATGGATCGCAGGACTCTTCTGAAGGGCATGGGCGCGGCGGGCGTCGTCGCGGGCAGCCGCGGCTTTCCGGCGCCGGCCATCGCGCAGGGCGCCGCGGCGCGGACGCTGCGCTTCGTGCCGCAGGCGAACCTTGCCAATTTCGACCCGATCTGGGGTACCCAATACGTCGTCCGCAACGCCGCGGCGCTCGTCTGGGACACGCTCTACGGCTTCGACGACAAGCTGCAGCCGCAGCGCCAGATGGTCGAATCGGAGGAGACCTCCGACGACGGGCTGACCTGGACATTCAAGCTCCGTTCCGGCCTCAAATTCCACGACGGCGAGCCGGTGAGCGCCAAGGACGTGGTCGCGAGCCTGACGCGCTGGTCGGCGCGCGATCCGCTCGGCCTCATGCTCAAGGCGATCCACAAGGAGCTCACCGCGGTCGACGACCGCACCTTCCGCTGGGTGCTCGCGAAGCCCTATCCCAAGATGCAGCTCGCGCTTGCCAAGAACTCGACGCCGATGGCGTTCATCATGCCGGAGCGCCTCGCCAAGACCGACCCGTTCAAGCAGATCGACGAGTATGTCGGCTCGGGACCGATGAAGTTCGCCAAGGGCGAATGGGTTCCGGGCGCAAAGGCGGTGTTCGAGAAGTTCGCCGACTACGTGCCGCGCGAGGAGCCGGCGTCGTGGCTCGCCGGCGGCAAGAAGATGATGGTCGACCGCATCGAGTGGATCATCATGCCCGATCCCGGAACGGCCTCGGCGGCGCTGCAGAACGGCGAGGTGGATTGGTGGGAGAACCCGATCTCCGACCTCGTGCCGGTGCTGCGGAAGAACCGCAACGTCGCGGTCGATATCGCCGATCCGCTCGGCAATATCGGCACCTTCCGCATGAACCACCTGCACCCGCCGTTCAACGACGTGCGGGCCCGCCGCGCGGTCCTCATGGCGCTCGACCAGGAGGAGTACATGCGGGCCCTCGTCGGCGACGACAACAGCCTGTGGAAGCCGCTGCCCGGATATTTCACGCCCGGCACGCCGCTCTACAACGAGGAGGGCGGCGACATCCTCAAGGGCAAGCGCGACATCGCCGCGGCCAAGAAGCTCCTCGCCGAGAGCGGCTACACCAACCAGCCGGTGACCTGCGTCGTGGCCCAGGACCAGCCGATCACCAAGGGCCAGGGCGACGTCACGGCCGAGCTCCTGAAGCGGATCGGCATGAACGTCGATTTCGTCGCGACCGACTGGGGCACGACCGGCCAGCGCCGGGCGCAGAAGTCGCCGCCCGGCCAAGGCGGCTGGGCGATGTTCCACTCCTGGCACGCGGGTTCCGACTGCATCAACCCGGCGGTCTACATCGCGATCCGGGCCAACGGCGACGGCGCCTGGTTCGGCTGGCCGAACGTCCCGGACGTCGAGAAGGAGGTGACCGCCTGGTTCGACGCCAAGAACCTCGAGGAGGAAAAGGCCGCCGCCCGCCGCCTCAACAAGGCGGCGCTCGACAACGTCGTCTACGCGCCGACCGGCTTCTTCCTCACCTACCAGGCGTGGCGCAAGAACGTCTCCGGCGTCGGCAAAGGCCCGCTGCCGTTCTTCTGGGGCGTGTCGAAGACGGCTTGAGGTCATTCCTCACCCGCGAAGCGGGGGAGCGGGGACCATGCGAAGCATGGTGGAGGGGGCGTCCCAGGCGCGGTGCGTGGGGTCGTCTCTTCCCAAGTCCGGCGCGTGGGATTGCCCCCTCCACCATGCTTCGCATGGTCCCCCTTGTAACTCTCGTCCGGCCGACTCAGGCATGATGCTTGGCGCGGTGGCGGGCGGGA
>Ga0136846_1226231_pt1 | contig 12109 bp, 15 predicted proteins | sample HopSoiMetagenom2_FD_96841 | JGI IMG/M metagenome (GOLD analysis project Ga0136846, IMG submission 96841) | Grasslands soil microbial communities from Hopland, California, USA - 2 Assembly 2016 (version 4) | ecosystem: Environmental > Terrestrial > Soil > Grasslands | place: USA: Hopland...
CGCTGATCGCGCCGCGCGTCTTCGCGCGCGACGGGCTGGCGCGCTACCTGGACGAGCACGGCGTCGCCTACGACCCGTTCGACGACCTGCACGACGTCGCGCGCGGCATCGACGCGGAGCGTGCCGCAGCATGACCTCCGCCCCCGCATCGACGCGCACCGCCTGGTGGGCGCGGGACCACGGCGCGGAATCCGGCTTCCTCGTCGCCTACTTCTGCATGGAGTTCGGCATCGGCGAGGACCTGCCCGTGTACTCCGGCGGGCTCGGCGTCCTCGCGGGCGACCACCTGAAGGCGGCCGCCGGCCTCGGGCTCCCGCTCGTCGGGGTCGGCCTCCTCTACCGCATGGGCTACTTCCGCCAGGCGATCGACGGCGGCGGCCAGGAGGAGCGCTACGTCGAGATCGTCCCGGAGGAGTGCGGCCTGGCGCTCGAGCGCGCGGGCGGCGCGCCTGTCACGGTCAGCGTCGACCTCGCCGGCGAAGAGGTGCGCGCGCAGATCTGGCGGACGGAGGCGGCCGGCGTGCCGCTCCTGCTGCTCGACACCGACGTCGACGGCAACTCGGAGCGCGCGCGGCACATCACCGACACGCTCTACGGCGGCGACCGCGAGCACCGGCTCCGGCAGGAGCTCGTCCTCGGCGTCGGCGGCCCCCGCGCGCTGGCCGCGCTCGGCATCACGCCCTCCGTCTTCCACGTAAACGAGGGCCACGCGGCGTTCCTCGCGCTCGAGCGGCTCCGCGTCGGCGTCGAGGCTGGGCGCCCGCGCGACGAGGTGCTCCAGGCGATCCGCGCCGAGAGCGTCTTCACGACGCACACGCCGGTGCCGGCCGGAAACGAGCGCTTCGACTACGACCTCGTGCGCCACTACACCGAGTCCCTGGCCCGGGAGGCCGGCCTGTCGTGGGACGAGCTCTGCCACCTCGGCAGCGCGCCCGGCGACGACTGCTTCGGGCTCACGCCGCTGGCGCTGCGCACGGCCGCGCACGCGAACGGCGTCTCGATCCTGCACGGGGAGGTCGCGCGCGAGATGTGGGCCGGGCTCGACGCCGCCGCCCCGATCGGCGCGGTCACGAACGGCGTCCACTTCGCCACCTGGATCGGCCCGCGCCTGCGCGAGCTCCTCGTCGACGCCGGCGTCGACCTCGACGCGCCGCCCGGCGAGCAGCACTGGGAGCGCGCGCACGACCTCGACCGCGACGCACTCGCCGAGGTGCTCGCGGCGCAGAAGCGCGCGCTCGTCGAGCGGGTCGTCCCGGCAGCCGGGCTCACTCCCGAAGCGCTCACCATCGGCTTCGCCCGGCGCTTCGCGACCTACAAGCGCGCCGGCCTGATCTTCTCCGACCGCGACCGGCTGCGCCGGCTGCTCCACGACGCCGAGCGGCCGCTGCAGCTCGTCGTCGCGGGGAAGGCGCACCCCGCAGACGCCGCCGGCAAGGAGCTCATCCGCCGCGTCGTCGAGTACGCGCGGGGCGACGGCGTCGCCAGCCGCGTCGCGTTCCTCCCCGACTACGACATGGCGCTCGCGAAGGTGATCGTGCGCGGCGTCGACATCTGGCTGAACACGCCGCGGCGGCCGCAGGAGGCGAGCGGGACGAGTGGCATGAAGGCCGCGCTCAACGGCGCCGTCAACGTGTCCACGCTCGACGGCTGGTGGGCCGAGGGCTACGCACCCGCGGTCGGCTGGGCCATCGACGGCGGCGAGCTCGCCGACGAGGGCGAGCAGGACGCTGCCGACGCCGACTCGCTCTACCGCATCCTCGAGCACGAGGTCGTGCCTGCCTTCGCGGACCGGCGCGGCTGGCTCGACCGCGTCGTGGAGTCGATCGCCGCGGTGGGGGAGCGCTTCGGCGCCGACCGCATGGTGCGCGAGTACGCCGAGGGCTATTACCTGCCGGCACATCGCTCGCGGTGACGCTCCTCCCCGTCGCGGGGCCGTACAGCTTCGAGCTCTCGACCGAGCGGTTCCGGGCCTTCGGCAACGACCTCGCGAACGCGTGGCACGAGGGCGCGCTCTACCGCGTCACCGGCGGACGCGAGGTGCGCATGGCCGCGGCGCGGGGCGGCGCGGACGTCGAGCCGCTCGATGACGAGACGCGGCCGGTCGCCGAAGCGGTGCTGGGATATCCGTTCGAGCTCGAGCCGTTCTATGCGTTCGCGGCCGGCGATGGGATCCTGCGCGGCCTCGTCGAGACGCTCGACGGCTTTCGTCCGCCGCTCTCGCCGGAGCCGTTCGAGACGCTCGTCACGTCGATCAGCGCGCAGCAGGTCTCGCTGCGCGCGGCGATCGCGATCCGCAACCGCCTGGTCGACCGCTACGGCGGGCCGCACGGCGAGCACGCGATCGGCTTCCCGCCCCGCGACAGGGTCGCCGCCCTCGAGGAGGACGACCTGTTCGCGCTCGGCTACTCGCACCGCAAGGCGCAGTACATCCTCGCGCTGGCCCGCTCGGAGGTCGATCTCGACGCGCTCGGCGGGCTGCCCGACGAGGAGATCCACGCGGTGCTGCGCGCGCTGCCGGGAATCGGCGAGTGGACGGTGGACTGGTTCCTCGCGCGCCACCTGGCGCGGCCGCGCTCGTGGCCGGCCGGCGACCTCGCGCTGCGCAAGGCGGTGTCGCGCTTCTATCGTGGCACCGGACCAGAGGACCTTTCGATCGAGGAGACACGCGCCATGGGCGACCGGTTCGACCCGTTCCAGAATCTGACCGCGCACTACCTGCTGACCGGCGCGCGCGCGGCGGCGGCATGACGATCCGTCCTGTCACCGTCGACGACGCCGAAGCCATCCGCCGGCTCTGGGAGGCCTTCGACGCCGAGATCCCACAACCGCCGGGGTACGAGCCGGAGACGTGGGACGAGGCCTGGGCCGACCTGCGCCGCCACGCGGCCGAGGGCGTCGCCCTGATCGCGGAGGACGACGAGGGGGCTGCCGGCTTCGTCTTCGCGACCGCGCTGCGCGGCGAGCGTTCCCACATCACCGACGTGTACGTCCGTCCCGACGCGCGCGGGAGCGGGCTCGGCACGCGCCTGATGGCCGAGGTCGCCGGCCGGGCGCGCGAGCTCGGCGCACGCTGGATCAGCCTCAACGTGGCGACGTCGAACCGGCCGGCGCGCACGTTCTACGAGCGACTCGGGTTCGAAGACGTGCAGGTCGTGGCCGCCGTGCCGCTCGAGGCGCTCGCCGAGCGCGCGGCCGGCCAGGCCCCGGCGGGGGCGTCCGTGGGCGCGGTTCTGGCCCAGACGGACGACCAGGCGGCGATCGCAAAGCACGTCGGGCGCTTCGTGCCGCGGCTCTTCCGCTCCCAGGCGACGGCCGTGTCCGCGCCGCGCAACGGCTGGGTCTCGGTCACCGACGCGGTCTGGGAGCACGATCCCGAGCTCGTCGGCCAGCTGGCGCAGGAGCTCTCGCACGTCACCGGCTCGATCGTGATCGCGCTCGCGGTCGAGCGCGGCCGGTTCGTCCGGCTCGCCGCCTACGAGCGCGGCTCGCTGATGGATGAGTACCTCTCGGTCCCGGGCGCGTACGGCCCGATCGCGGCGGGCGACGCCGTCGCGCTGCGCGCCAACCCGACCGTGCTCGGCCGGCTCACCGGGGCCGACCCCGGGCAGATCCGCGCCGTCGCCCGCGTGGCGGAGACGGAAGCCGACCTGCCGCCGGCGCCGGAGCTCGCCGAGCAGCTCGCCGGTGTCCTCGGGCTGTCGCCGCCACGGTCCTTCGCCGAGGCGAAGGCCGACCCGGAGGCGGTCGTCGTCGCACACTGACGCCGTCGCGTCGCGGCTCAGCCGACTGGCTGCCCGGCGAGTAGCCGCTTGAGCATGTCCGCGTTCCAGGCTGCCTGCGCCACCGGAGCACCGCCCGGGCCGGGGGACCGGTTGTTGTTGTTGAAGACGGCGAAGGCCTGCTCGGCCTGGCCGGCGAGCTCGCGCAGCTGCCCGGCCCACTCGCGCAGCTCGTCCTCGGAGTAGAGGTAGTCGAAGCGCTCGGACGCGCTCGTGCCACGCACGTTCCACGTCCCGGCGTTGCGCCCGTGGAAGCGCGTGTACGTGACGGGCGCCGTCACGGCGAGCACGGTGGGCGGCACGTTCTTCGCCTCGACCTGCGGCGCGTCGACGACGACGTGCGCGGCCCCGAGCCGCTCGAGCAGCGACAGCGTCTCGGGCAGCTGGTCGCCCTCGTACCAGGCGCGGTGCCGGAACTCGACGAGCGGCGTGTCCCCGGCCAGCTCGCCCACGGCCCACTCGAGGTAGTCGAACGAGGACTCGCGCGGCACGACGTAGGGCGGGAACTGGAGCAGGATCCCGCCGAGCTTGCCGGCGCTGCGAAGCGGCTCGAGCGCCTCGTGGAACCGGCGAAAGATCTCGGCGCGGAACTCGCGCGACGGCCGCTCGATGCGGCCGCGGTCGTCGACCGGCGCCTCGTCGCGGAGGTCGGGCGGCAGCTGGTCGGCCTTCACCGGGTGCCGCGTCATGACCCCGAACGCCTTCACGTGCATGACGAAGTCGTCCGGCGTCCGCTCGGCCCAGCGCCGGACCATGTCCTCGAATGGCAGGCGGTAGTAGGTCGAGTCGACCTCGACGGTGTCGAAGTGCTGGGCGTACCAGCCCAGCCGCTCTCCCGCCGGCAGGCCCGGCGGGTAGAAGGCCTTCGCCAGCGCCTCGTCGGCCCAGGAGCACGTGCCCACGCGGATCTCGGCCGCCACCTCGGGAGCATACGAACCGGCAGCCGCGAGCCGGTTAGTGGCTGAGAGCCACTAGCTCCCCGACGGCCGCTTTAGAATCGATCCGTGGATACGCGCCCCGTCGGCGTCTTCGACTCCGGGATGGGCGGCCTCACGGTGCTGCACGAATGCCTCGTGACGATGCCGCACGAGGACTTCGTCTACCTGGGCGACCTCGCCCGGCTGCCGTACGGGCCGCGGCCGCTCCCGGAGATCCGGCGCTTTGCCCACGAGATCGGCGGCTACCTCGAGCGCGAGGGCGTGAAGCTGATCCTCGTCGCCTGCAACGCGGCCACCTCGGCGGCGCTGCCCGACCTCCAGGAGGCGCTGTCGGTGCCCGTCGTCGGCGTGATCACGCCCGAGGCGCACGCTGCCGTGCAGACGACGCGCAACCGCGACATCGGCCTGCTCGCCACCGAGGCGACCGTAGAGGCCGGCCGCTACGGGGCGCTCGTGCACGCGCTCGACGCCGGCGTCCGCCTCCACGCGGTCGCCTGCCCCAAGCTCGTCCCGCTGATCGAGAGCGACGACCCCTTCGGGGAGGCGACGATCGAAGCCGTGCGCGAGTACGCGGAGCCGATCAAGGAGGCGGGCTGCGACACGGTCATCCTCGGCTGCACCCACTACCCGCACATCCGGCCGATCTTCCAGCGCGTCTTCGGCCGCGGCGTGACGCTCGTCTTCTCCGCCGAGGAGACCGCTCGTGAGGTCGCCGAGACGCTCGCGCGCAAGCGCATCGAGAACGACGAGAGCCGCGAGGGCACGACGCGCTTCCTCACCACCGGCGACCCCGACACCTTCGAGCGGCTCGGCCGGCGTTTCCTGCAGCTGCCGCTCGGCGAGGTAGAGCGCGTGACGATCGCGCAGCTCGAGGCCGCGGCGGCATGACCCGCCACGACGGGCGCCGGCCCGATGAGCTGCGCCCGTACCGGATCGAGCCCGACTACCTCGAGCAGGCACACGGCTCCGCGCTCGTCACCTGCGGCAAGACGATCGTCCTCTGCACGGCGTCCATCGACGACAGCGTGCCGCGCTGGATGTCCGGCCGCGGCAAGGGCTGGATGACCGCCGAGTACGGGATGCTCCCCGCCTCGACCGGCGACCGGACACCGCGGGAGGCGGCCGGCAAGCAGAAGGGGCGTACCGTAGAGATCCAGCGCCTGATCGGCCGCGCGCTCCGCGCCGTGACCGACTTCCAGGCCCTCGGCGAGCGCACCGTCTGGCTCGACTGCGACGTACTGCAGGCCGACGGCGGCACGCGCACCGCGGCCATCTCCGGTGCCTGGGTCGCGGCCGCCCGTGCGCTCGACCGCTTCGGGCTCTCGCGCACGCTCACCGATTCGATCGCGGCGGTGTCGCTCGGCATCGTCGACGACGAGCTGCTGCTCGACCTGGACTACGTCGAGGACTCGGCCGCCGAGGTGGACGCGAACATCGCGTTGACCGGCGACGGCCGGCTTGTCGAGGTGCAGGCGACGGCCGAGCGCGTGGCGTTCAGCCGTGAGCGGATGAACGACCTGCTCGATCTCGCCGAGGCCGGCCTCGAGCAGATCGCCGAGCTCCAGCGCGAGTCGGCCGGGAAGGAGCTCGTCCGCGATTGAGCACCGAGCCGCCCGGACACGACGAGACGTCACTCGCGGACGAGCTCCGCGTCGTTCGTGCCTGAGCTCTCCTGGGCCGAGGTTCTCCTCCGGCTCGTCCTCGCGGCCGCGCTCGGCGGCGCGGTGGGCTTCGAGCGCGAGCTCCGCGACCGTGAGGCCGGCTTCCGCACGCACCTGCTCGTCGCGCTCGGCTCCGCCGTCTTCACGCTCGTCTCCGCGTACGGCTTCCGCGACTTCCACTACGGCCGCGCCACCGGGATCACGCTCGACCCGACGCGCATCGCGGCGCAGATCGTCACCGGCATCGGCTTCCTGGGCGCCGGCGCGATCATCCGCCAGGGCATCTCGATCCGCGGGCTGACGACGGCCGCGACGCTCTGGATCGTGGCGGCAATCGGGATGGCGGCGGGGGCCGGCTACTACTCGGTGGCCGTGCTCGGCACCGCGCTCGTGCTCTTCGCGCTCTACCCCCTGCGCGTCGTCGCGCACCGCACGATCGGCGCGATCAGGCCGGACGAGGGCCGCCTGCTCGTCGAGCTCGACCAGGGCGGCAGCGCCTCTGCACTGCTCGCAACGCTCGAGGAGCACGGCGTGCGCGTGCGCAGGTTCGAGATCGAGGACGAGGGCGAAAACCGCGTCGTCGCGGTCGAGGCAGTCCTGCCCTCGATGGCCGCCACGGCCGGCGTCATGGACGACGTCAAGGCCCTCGAGCACGTCCGCCGCGTCGAGTGGCAGACGTGAAGGGCGTCCTCGCGTCGGGAAACCCGCACAAGCTCGAGGAGCTCGCAGCGGCGATGCCGCACTGGCAGCTGGAGCTGCTCGGCCCGCGTGAATTCCCACCCGAGGACGGCGAGACCTACGCCGACAACGCGCGCGGGAAGGCGGTGTTCGGGCGACCGTTCACGCCGGACGACGCATGGGCGATCGGCGAGGATTCGGGCATCGAGGTCGACGGGCTCGACGGCCGCCCCGGCGTGCACTCGGCGCGCTTCGCCGCCGGCCGTCCGGTCGAACGGCTGCTCGAGGCGCTCGACGGCGTCGACGGGGACGGACGCGGCGCGCGCTACGTCTGCGAGCTGGTCGCCGTCGACGCGGCGGGCCGCGAGCTGCGCGGCACGGGCACCCTCGCCGGCCGCATCGCGAGCGCGGCGCGCGGCAGCGAGGGCTTCGGCTACGACCCGATCTTCATCCCGGAGGGCGAGGAGCGCACGGTCGCTGAGCTCGGGAACGCCTGGAAGACGCGCAACTCGCATCGGGCCCGCGCCGCCGCGGCGCTCGACGTCGCGGGCTAGGCGAGCCCGGGCGCCTCCAGCTCGGCCGGCGGCCGGCGCCCGAACTGCAGCCACCAGTTGACCTCGGCGCCGAGGATGATCGAGTTCGCCATCAGGTAGAGCCAGATCAGGAGCAGCGGCAGCCCGCCGAAGGCCTGCAGCGTGATCGCGTCCCTGGTCAGCCGCAGGTAGAGCGGCAGTGCCTGGAAGGTCAGCTCGAGCAGTCCGGTCGCGAGCAGCGCGCCCGGCAGCACGTCCTCCAGCCGCAGGCGGACGTTGGTCAGCTGCGAGTACACGGCAAGCAGGAAGAGCAGCACGGCCGCCGCCGAGACGAGCACCGTGAGGATGTACGCCACCACGTCGTTGGCCAGGAGGCCCTCGGCGTAGCGGGTGAGCAGGTGGTAGCCGAACGTCCCGATCACGAGCCCGACGAAGAGCACGACGAGGGAGCCGCCGAGCATGACGACGGCGCGCGCCTTGCCGCGCACGAACGACCGGTTCGGCCGCCCGTAGACGATGTTGAACACCGACTCCAGCACGGAGAACAGCGACAGCGAGGACCAGGCGAGGAGCAGCCCGCCGACGATGCCGAGCGCGGTTGCGTTCTCGTGGATGGCGTCCACGGCCTTGATCAGCTGGTTGAACGACCGCGACGGGAAAATGTTCTGCAGCTCGCGCACCAGGTAGCTCGACTCGTCGGCGCGGCCGCCGACGGTGAAGAACGCGAGCGCGAGGAAGACGAGCGGGACGAGTGAGAGCAGCGCGAAGTAGGCGATCATCGCCGCGAGGTGCGGCCCCCGGTCGCGGAAGAACTTGTCGAGCGGCTCCGGCACACGCTGTTGTTCGCCACCGAGCGCCGCATCCCGGCCGGGCTAAGGTTGCGCGATGACCGCTGCCGACGCCCTCGCCGAGCTCCAGACGCTGGCGCCCGAGCTCCACACGGTCGCGCTGCTCGGCCCCGACGGCGACGTGCGCGCCTCGACCCTGGACGACCCGTCGGCATTCGCCGCGGCCGCCGCCGACCTGCTCGAGGCGGCCGCGTCGCTGCGCCCCGGCGGCGAGCGGACGGTCCAGCGCCTGCACGTCGAGACCGGGGCCGGGGCGGTCTACGCGGTCGCCGACGGCGGGCTCACGCTCGTCGCGGCCGCAGGCTCGGAGGCGGCGCCGGCGCTTGCGCTGCACGACCTGCGCGCCTGCCTGGCCAAGATCGGCCGCGATGCGTAGGCTCGCCCTCCTCGCGCTCCTGGCGGTCGCGGCGTTCGTCGTCATCCGCCGGCGCTCCGCCGAGGACGCTGCCGACGTCTGGTTCGACGACGGCTCGATCGTGTCGCTGCCGCGCTCGTCGCCCGCGGGCGGGCGGCTGGCCGAGCTCGCCGAGGACGTCCTCTCCGCCGCGCGATGAACCGCGACGAGCTCGCCGCGGCGCTCGCCGAGCACGCCTACCTGGAGGGCGACTTCGTCCTGCGCTCCGGGCGCCGCTCCCGCTACTACCTCGACAAGTACCGGTTCGAGACGCGGCCGGATCTGCTCGGCGCGCTCGGCCGGATGCTCGCCGAGGCCGTCGCGGAGGACGAGCCCGACCGGCTCGCCGGCCCCGAGCTCGGCGCGGTGGCGCTCGCCGCGGCCGCGTCGCTGGCGTCGGGCCTGCCCTTCCTGCTCGTCCGCAAGGAGGCCAAGGAGTACGGCACCGCGAAGCGCCTCGAGGGGGTCTGGGAGGAGGGCGAGCGGGTGTGCCTGATCGAGGATGTGGTCACCTCCGGCGGGGCCGCGCTGGACGCCGTCCAGGCCCTGCGCGAGGCCGGTCTCGCGTGCGAAACCGCGGTCTGCGTGGTCGATCGGGAGGAGGGCGGGACCGATGCGCTGGCCGCTCACGGCGTCCGGCTGCGGCCGCTCTTCGTCGCGAGCGAGCTCCTCGATAGCCGAAAAACACCCGCAAACCCGCATGGTTAGGCGGAAATCCGATGGCTTCGTTAGGGTCCCCCCAGTGAATTCATCCCACATAGGGGAGGAGAGCCTGTGACGAAACAGGAGTTCGTTGATCAGGTTGCCAGCAAGGCCGGCCTCAGCCGTCGCGATGCTGCCAAGGCCGTGGACGCGTTCCTCGAGAGCGTCACGGAGACGTTGAAGCGCCGAGACCAGGTGTCGTTCACCGGGTTCGGGAAGTTCAGCACCGCCGAGCGTGCGGCACGCGAAGGCGTCAATCCACGCAATCCGGGCCAGAAGGTCCAAATTCCTGCCGCGACCGTCCCGCGCTTCCAGGCGGGCAGCAGCCTGAAGCAGGCGCTGAAGTCCTAGGTCCCCGCTGGCGATTTCAGGGGTATCGAGCGGGGGGCGATCCGGTCCCCCGCCGGCCCCTCCCTCGCACTACGGTTCCGTGATGGCGCAGGACGCGCTGGCAGGGCCTGCCGTCTCGGTCGTCCCGTTCGGCGACCGCGTCGCGGAGGCCGTCGACCGCAAGCAGTCGCAGCTGCTGGTCGGGCTCGACCCGCGCGTCGAGCTGCTGCCGGTGGAGCTCGGCGGCGGGACAGACTCGGCCGTCGCGGTCGAGCGGTTCTGCTGCGCGATCGTCGATGCGGTCGCGCCGTACGTCGTCGGCGTGAAGGTTCAGATCGCCTTTTTCGAGGCGCTCGGCGCGCAGGGCATCGAGGTCTTCGAGCGCGTCTGCGCGTACGCCCGCACGGCCGGCCTCCTCGTCGTCGTGGACGCGAAGCGCGGCGACATTGCATCGACGGCGCGTGCCTATGCGGCCGCCTACCTCGAGCCGCGGGAGGGCGGCGTGCCGCTCGGCGACGCGCTGACCGTCAACCCGTACCTCGGCCGCGACTCGGTCGAGCCGTTCCTCGCCGCGTGCCGGCGCGACGGCGGCGGGCTCTTCTGCCTCGTCAAGACGTCGAACGCCGGCTCGGCCGACGTGCAGGACGCGCAGCTCTCGGACGGCCGGCCGCTCTGGCACCACGTCGCGTCGCACGTCGACGAGTGGGGCGAGGACATCGTCGGTGAGCGCGGGCTGTCGAGCGTCGGGGCCGTCGTCGGCGCGACCCATCCGCGGGCGATCGGCGAGGCGCGGCGGCTGATGCCGCGCGCCGTCTTCCTGCTCCCGGGCGTCGGCGCGCAGGGCGCGACCGGTGCCGACGTCGCCCGCGCCTTCACGAGCGGGCCGGCGAGCGCCCTCGTCTCGGCCTCGCGTTCCATCATCTACGCCGCCCGCCAGGGCGACGCCGACTGGCGGGCCGCCGCGGCCGCCGAGGCGGCGCGGCTCCGCGCCGACATTCAGGCTGCCTCGGGCTGGTAGGTAGCCTCTCCGGCGCAGCACGGAGAGTCCTTTGCGAATCCGCGTCCTCGTCCCGGCCGTCGTCGCCGCGCTCGCGCTCGCCGCCCCGGCGGTCGCCGCGCCCCCGTCCGTGCATGCGCGCGCGTACTTCATCGAGAACGCGTCGACCGGCGAGACGATCGCGGCCCACCACGCGCGCCAGCGCCTGCCGATGGCGAGCATCACGAAGCTGATGACCGTGCTCCTGACGCTCGAGCACGCGAAGCTCGGCGCCACGGTCACCGTCGGCCCCGGCGTCTCACCCGGCGGCTCGAGCATCTACCTGCGCCAGGGCGACCGGCTGACCGTCCGCGACCTCGTCGAGGGCGCGCTGATCCAGAGCGCGAACGACGCGGCGGTCGCGCTCGCCGACTACGTCGGGCACGGCGACCGGGCGCGGTTCATCGCGATGATGAACCGGCGGGCGAGGCAGCTCGGCCTGCGCGACACGCACTTCGCACGCCCGGACGGTCTCGACGCGCCGGGGCACTACTCGAGCGCGCGCGACCTGACGCTGCTCGGCCGCGTGCTGATGAACAAGCCGTTCGTGCGCCAGACCGTGCGCATGCGCTCCGCGACGATCGCCGGCGGGCGGCACCTGTCCACCTGGAACGACCTGCTCGGCACGTTCCCCGGGGTGATCGGCGTCAAGACCGGACATACGGGGAACGCCGGCTGGTGCCAGGTCGCCGCAGTGCGGGGGCCCGGGCTGACCGTCTACACGACCATCCTCGGCGAGCCGACGCGCTCGGAGCGGAACGACGACCTGGCGAAGCTGCTGCGCTGGGGCCTGTCGCGCTACCGCGTGACGACGCTGATCGGGCCGCGCCGGGTCTACGCCTCCGCCAGGACGTCGTTCGGGCGCGGCCCCGTGAAGCTCGTCGCGGAGCACGGCGTTCGCACGTCCGTGCGCGTCGGGCGGCGCCTGCGCGAGGAGGTCGTGGCGCCCACCGCCGTGGCGCTGCCGGTCACGCGCGGGGAGCAGTTCGGCACCGTCCGCATCTATGACCGTCGACGCCTGATCGCATCCGCGCCGCTCGTGGCCGCGAAGTCCGCGTCGTACCCGGGCGTCGCCGCGCGCGCCGGCTGGTACGCGAAGCGCGTCGGCAAGACGATCAGGGGCTGGCTGCCGTGATCGTCACCGTCACCCTGAACGCCGCGCTCGACCGCACGCTGACCGTGCCGAACCTCCAGCTCGGCCAGCGACACC
>Ga0136846_1237760_pt1 | contig 12109 bp, 11 predicted proteins | sample HopSoiMetagenom2_FD_96841 | JGI IMG/M metagenome (GOLD analysis project Ga0136846, IMG submission 96841) | Grasslands soil microbial communities from Hopland, California, USA - 2 Assembly 2016 (version 4) | ecosystem: Environmental > Terrestrial > Soil > Grasslands | place: USA: Hopland...
CCCGCAGTCTTCATTGCCCCGATCTTGTATCGCTCTTCATCACTTAATTGAAAATATCCCATTCAGCACCTATGTCGCACTTACTTCTTGAATCCAAGGAGGCCTTGAATTATAGAGAGCCAACGGAATCACAAAGCCTGAGATAACGAAAAACGCATCAACCCCCAAGTAACCTAGCTGAAATATGCTTTGAAAGACACCTCCGTTGAGAAAATTATCGTGCGAGAAGTGAAACAAACATACTGATATTGCTGCAGCCGCCCTCAGGGCATCCAGGCTACTCATATGGTCCGCAAGCTTGGGTCCGTTTTTCGGCGCTTTCGCTGGATTTTTCTGCCCGGAATGCGGCAAAAATGCAGAGGAGAGTTTATCGCCGAGATTACTCAAATTGGAATATGGGCCTTAGTTTTTAAAGAATAGGCAAAAGTGAATCGAACCTAAGCAGAGGCCACGGGCTTTCAAAGGCGCAATTCCGCTTATTTTGCCATGCTGGCTTTGTCCGAGGCCTACATTTGATGGTTCAGTGTGTGTGGTTTTTAACCGACGGTCCGCAATATCGGGACAAACCCACTGGACCCTCCATTCACAAAAAGAGCCTCCCGAATCGGGAGGCTCTTTGCTTTGCCAAGAATGAGCTGGCGCAACAGGTCTTAGCCGATCTTCGGCAGGTTGACCCAAGCGCGCTTGGCGGAGGAGTCGAGGCCGGCTTCGGCGAGCTGCACGCCCTTGGCGCCCTCGAGGAGAGTCCAGCGGAACGGCTCGTCGTTCACGACGTGCTTGAGGAAGAGCTCCCACTGCACCTTGAAGGCGTTGTCGAAGTTCGCGTACTCGGGAACCTTCTGCCAGCCTTCCATGAAGTTGATGGGCTGGGGAATGTCGGGATTCCATGTGGCGCGCGGGGTGTTCTCGGCGCGCTGGGTCCAGCATTCGCGCAGGCCGGCCACGGCCGAACCCTTGGTGCCGTCAACGTGCAGCGTGAGGAGGTCGTCGCGGCGGACGCGCGTGGTCCACGAGCTGTTAAAGTGCAGCGTGATGCCCTGCTCGGTTTCGAAGGTCGAGTAGGCGGAATCGTCGGCGGTGCACTTGTAGGGCTTGCCCTGCTCGTCAAAACGTTTTTCGACGTGGGTGGTGCCGAGGCAGGAGACGGCCGTGACGTTGCCGAAGAGGTTGTCGATGACGTAGCGCCAGTGGCAGAGCATGTCGATGATCATGCCGCCGCCGTCTTCCTTGCGATAATTCCAAGAGGGGCGCTGGGCGGGCTGGAGGTCGCCTTCGAACACCCAATAACCGAACTCGCCACGGACGGAGAGGATCTTTCCGAAGAAGCCGGAATCGATGAGCATCTTGAGCTTCATCAGGCCGGGGAGCCAGAGTTTGTCCTGCACGACGCCGTTCTTGATGCCGGCGGCCTTGCATTCCTGGTAAAGCGCGAGCGCGGTGGCGGTATCCACGGCGGTGGGCTTTTCGCAGTAAACGGCCATGCCGGCCTTGATCGCCTTGCGCACGCCTTCGGCGCGGCGGTCGGTGGTCTGCGAATCGAAATAGATCTTGTTGAACGGATCCTTCAGCGCGGCGTCCACATCAGTGGTCACGCGGGCGACGCCGTGCGTGGCGGCGAGGGCCTTGAGCTTGTCGAGGTTGCGGCCCACCAGGATCGGGTCGGGCATGATGACGTCGCCGTTGGCGAGCTTGACGCCGCCTTGCTTGCGGATGGCGAGGATGGAACGAACCAAGTGCTGGTTCGTGCCCATGCGTCCGGTGACGCCGTTCATGATGATACCGATGTTGTGTTCTTTCATAGAAGAGAAGCGGGAGGGTTGAGAGGAAGAAAATCAGGAGCGGTCGAGGTAGGCGTGCTGGATGGCCTGGAGAAACTCGTGCTGGTCGCCGGCCCAGTGGCGATGGGAGAAGATCTCGACTTCGTTGAAACCGTCGAAGCCGGCCTTCTCGATCCAGCCGCGGATCTGGCGGATCGGGATGCAACCCTCGCCCATCAGACCGCGGTCGTTGAGCAGGTCGACGGTCGGCGTGCGCCAGTCGCAAATGTGAAAGCCGAAGAGAGTCTTTTCCCGTCCGCAGGCGGCGATTTGCTCCTCAAGCTGGTCGTCCCACCAGATGTGATAAACGTCGGCGGCGATGCCGACCCACGGGGATTTGACGGCGTTGCAGATGGCGCGGGCCTGGCCAATCGTGTTCACGGCCGAGCGGTCGTCCGCGTACATGGGATGCAGCGGCTCGATGGCGAGTTTCACCCCGGCGGCGGCGGCGTGGGTGGCAAGCGCCGCGATACCGTCGGTGATCTGACGACGCGACTCGACCAGGGACAGACCGGGGATGGCACCGCAAACCAGCACCACCATAGGGGCGCCGAGCGCGGCCGCCTCGTCGATGCAACGACGGTTTTCATCGATCGCCGCAGTGCGACCTTCGGCGGTGGTCGAGGGGAAAAAACCGCCGCGGCACAACGCGGCGATGGCCAGGCCGTTTTCGCGGATCATCCGGCCCGATTCCTTCACGTCGCGGCCTTCCAGGGCTTGGCGCCAGACGGTGATGCCCTTGACGCCGGCCTTGGCATAGTTGCGCACCGCATCTTCCAGCGCCCACGGCTTGGTCGTGATGGTGTGGATGCAGAGCTTGGAGAAATCTTTCAGCGGAGCGGTCATTGAAGCGGAGGAGGTTGGGGTTTAACCGGCGACGCGGAAGATCAGCGCAGGAAGAAGGTGTAGTAGGACTCACCGCGGGCCATGCGGAGGAGGAGCAGCGCGAGTTCGCGGGCATGATAATCGCCCCACATGCTGGACTCGCCGCAGGGAACCTTCTGGCCCTTCGGGATGTGATCCCAGCCATTCGGACGGTGGTAAACCGAGTGGAGGATCAAGCCTTCGTGCTTGGGCGAAAGAGCCAGGTATTTGTCGCTGAAGAGGGTCTTCGCGATGGTGAGGCCGGTGGCAAGGTAACGGTCGCCCTTCTTGGCCTGCTTGTTAGCCTTGAGATAATTTCCGAGGCGGACGTAGCCCTGCGCGGCAATGGCGGCGGCCGAGCTGTCGATCGGCTCAAAGGCGTTGAACGGTTCGGACGCGCGGTCGAGATAATCGCCGTGGAAGGCGAGGCCGGGGGCGCCGGTGTCCCAATAGGGAATACCGTCCACCGGAGTGTATTGAATAAAGAACTCCGCGGTGGCCTCGGCCACCTCGAGGAAGCGGGCGAGCACCTTTTTCTTGCCGCCCTGGGCCTTGAAGGCCGCCTCGGGCAGGGTCTGGAGAAACTCAAGCTGCTCGGCGTAGCCGCAGAGGATCCACGCGAGGCCGCGCGTCCACGTCGAGAACGGCGTGTAACCTTGCTGCGTGCTCGGGCAGCGGTAGGAACCGTCGTTCAGGTTAAAGATCGACTCGTGCACGACGCGACCGGGCAGGTCGTAGAAGTCGCGGCCCTTGCCGAAATACACATTGTAGCGCGCGGTGGTCTCGGCGTGCTGGAACAGGCGGTCGAGCAGCGAGATCTTGCGGTCGCGCTCGCCCATGAGGCTGTGACCGAGCTGGTGGCCCACCGCGAGCACGCGCAGGGAGCGGATGGTGTCGGCGAAGAGCGAGTGCGGGCCGTTGAACGAATAGATGTAGCCGAGATTTTCCGGCAGATCGGTCCAGCGAGCGGCCTGGACGGCACCGCTGACTTTGAGCGCGAGCTCGTAGAAATGAACCTCGCCCTCGTCGGCGGAGATTTTGCCCTCGCGGGCGAGCCGGTGGAGATTGCCGTAGGTCGAGACGTTGTTGAAGCCGTGGTCATGCACGCCGATGTGGCTGACGTGGCTGGCCATGTGCTTGAGCGTGCCCTCGCGGCCGATCGCCAGCGCCTTGGCGTCGCCGGTTGCGTCGAATTGCAGCACGGCCGCGCCGAACTGGAAGCCCTGCGTCCACTCGGTCCAGCCGCGCGAGGTGTATTTGCCGGCGACCGTGAACACCGGGGTGCCGTCCTTGGCGTTCCAGCGCTTTTGGAGCGCGTGGATTTTTTGCGCGGAGAGTTCGAAGAGACGCTCGACGTCGGGGCGCAGGGCCTTGGGCGTCAGGGAGGAGTCGATTTTGATCATCGGATTGGGAAATTGAAAAAATTAAAGGCGGCGCAGGTTGAAACCGCCGTCCACGGGAATCACCGCGCCGGTCGAAAACGGGAAATGGCCGGCCAACACGGAGCGGACCGCGAGACCCACGTCCTCCGGCGTGCCCCAGCGCATCTGCGGCACGAGGCCCTGAGCGAGAAGGGCGTCGTACTTGCCTTTCACGCCGGTGGTCATGTCGGTCGCCATGATGCCCGGGCGGAGCTCGACCACCTGGATGCCTTCGGCCGCAAGGCGCGTGGCCCAGAGCTGCGCGGCCATGGCCAGACCGGCCTTCGAAATGCAGTAATCGCCGCGCGCGATGGACGCGGTGTCGGCTGAGATCGAGGTTACGAAAATGATTTTGAAACCGCCTTTGAGCGCCGGCGACGGTTTTGCCCCCAACCAGTGGCGGGCGACCAGCTGCGTCAGAAAATAAGGTCCCTGCAGGTTGGTGCGGATGATTTCCTCGAACGATTCCACCGAGGCCTCGGTGATATCCGCGCGGACTTTTGGAGCCACGCCGGCGTTGTTCACCAAGGCATCGACGCGGCCGAAGGCGGCGAGCGTCTCGTCGAGCAGCCGCTGGCGGTCGACTGCCGAGCTGATGTCGGCCTGGACGGGCACGAACCGCTGCGCCGGGCTGACGGCGGCCTTGCGGCAGAGCTCCGCGGTCTCCTCGGCGGCGGCGCGGTTGCCCGCGTAATTGATGGCGACGGAGTGGCCCTGCTCGGCCAGTTGCAGCGCGATGCCGCGGCCGAGGCCGCGGCCGGCGCCAGTGACAAGAATGACGGGAGTGGTTTCGGGGGTGGCGGTCACAGTGGGCGATCTTACACCCGAATCCCCTTATTTGTGAGGATTTTGTCGGTGCAAATCAGGACAAAATCGACTTAGGTTCTGTCCTAATCATGCGCCAGTTTCGTTCGCTGCTCATCAATAACGCCCAGCTTCGCATCCCCGGACTGGAGGTGCTGACCATCGCCGCGCACGGCCACATGCCGGAGCTGGCCTCGGTGAGCCTGCACCGTCATCCTTGGAGCCAGGCTATTCTCTATCTGAGCGGCGGGGGCCGGCAGACTTTTTCCAACCACCGCGCCCGGGTGGAAGCCGGCACGCTCGTCATGGTGCCGCCGGCGGTGTCGCACTCTTTCGAACGTCGGGGGCGTCGCGCCCCGCTGTGCCTGCTGATCGATTTCCGGTTCCGCGGCGCGCGCAAACGTCACGCCACCGTGAGCAGCCTGAGCCGCTCGGAATTGTCCCAGATCCGGCAGAATCTCGTTCAACTTGTCAGATTGCACAAAGGCGCCCACGAGGGTCCGCGTTGCGAAAGCGCCGTGTTGATCCTTCAGACCTTGATGCTGATGCTGCGCTCAGCCGGCTGGCTTGAACGCGCGCCGGCGCTGACGGCCCATCCCCAAGACCGCGCCATCATCGGTCTGCTCGGAAAATTGCAGCCGTCGGCCCCTCTGACCGAGGCGGTTTCACAAAGTGGGTACCAGCGGGATCACCTCAACCGACTGGTTAAACGTCACACCGGCCTGACGCTGGGCCAGCATCGCGCGCAACGCCGGCTGGCGCTCGCCCGCAAGCTGCTCTCCGAGGGCATGCAGGTGGGCAACGTGGCCGCCGCCGTCGGCCTGCCCGACCAGAGCTACTTCGCCCGCTGGTTCCGGCGGCAGACGGGTGTCTCCCCTTCCGCCGCCCATCGCCGGCTGGCCGCGGATACAACCGGCTAGGGTCAAGGCCGGCCTGCGCCAAGATCCCGCGTCATAATAGGCTTCACTCCCTGTGCCCGGGCGGCTCCATTCGCTTTCAGCGATGAACAAACCCCGTCTTCTTTTCAGCTTCGCGTTGCTGTTTTTGTTATTGGGAGCCGTTTGGCTTTGGACCCAGCGCGCCGCGCATGAACAACCGCGCACGGTGCAGACCGCCGCCGCGCCAACCTCGCCGGACAAGACTCCGGCCAGCACCCCTTCCGTCACACCCGCCGTTAAAAACGTCGCTCCCGCCGCGCCCAGGGAAGCGGCTTCCACGACCTCCGAAAAAACCTCGGCGCCCACGATTGTCGACCTGCTCGGCAACCCGGCCGTGGACAACGAAACGGCGGCGCGCGGCCTGGCCCGGATCGTTGCCGACGAGACGCACAGCCTCGACGAACGCAAGGAGGCGCTGGCCCATTTGTTCAATCTCGCCTCGGGCCTGGAAACCGAACTCCTGCTTCCGCTCGCCAAAGATGGCCACGTGCCCGACCCCTTCCGCAGCCAGATTCTCGACGATTCCCTCAACCGCCCGTTGGCCTGGCAGGCGGACCTTTGCCTGGCCCTGCTCGGACGCAAAAGCACCCGTGCCATCGAAACCCGCGCCCGCGAGCACCTGGCGTTCTTGGTCGGCACTGATTACGGAGCCGATCTCGCGGCGTGGGAACGCGCCGTGGAAAAGGCCCGCAGCCAGTGGAATCCGGCCGGCGCAACCGCCGCTCGCTGATCGTTGACGGCTGTTGGGCGAATCGCCTCAGCGTGCCGTCACCCCGCGCATGCCCCAGCCCACGAGCGCGAGCGTCAGCAGCGAACTCACCGGCATCAAGATCGCCGCGATCAGCGGATTCATGTGTCCGCTCACGGACAGGCCAACTGCCAGAAGGTTGTAGGCCACCATGAACACGAGCAGCGTTTGCTGCGTCCGACGGCGGGCGTCGTTGACTTCGAAAAGCGCGCGAATCCCCGCGATCCCACGCCCGAGATAATAAAAATCCGCCTTCCGCGCGAGCACGCCCCGATGGATTACCGGCGTGCCGCGGCACAGCGCGCGATCGAACGCCAGGCTGTCGTTCGCGCCATCGCCCAGCATGAGCGCATGGCCCGCATCATGGGTGTCCAGCCAGCCGGCCTTTTCGCCCGGCGACAATCCGCCCTGCCCGCGCTCCGCCGGCAATCCCAGCGCGTCCATCAACGCGGCGACCTTCGCCGGTCGATCTCCGCTTAAAATATAGGCCTCCAATCCGCGCCGGCCCAACGCCGCGATCTCGTCGCGGGCATCCGCCCGCGCCTGATCGGCAAAATGAAACCGCGCCACCTCCACCCCGGCCCACGCCAGCACGACATCCACCGGTTCGTCCCCGGGGAGTTTGTCATGTATTACGTGAACGGATTCCGGCTGCGTTGCGTTGTCGGACGGTTTCGAGCGGACACGCCAGCCGGGCCGGCCCAGCGACCAGACGTCCAGCTCCACTCCCGAGCCGACCGTCTCGCACACCTCGCCGGCCAGCGGAAACGCGCCTCGCCCGCCGGCGAGCAGGCTTTCGTGCAGCGCGCGCCCCACCGGATGCGCGCTGTCCTGCACGAGCGCGAGCAGCGCCGACCACTCGTCATCGTTCAACCGGGCGACCGCCTCGGGATTCAGCAGCACCGGTATTTCCAGGGTCAGGGTTCCCGTTTTGTCGAAGACCAGCTTCCGCACGCGCTCCAATCGGGGCCACAGGTCCGCCGCGCGCACAAAGACCCCGCGGCGCCGCAACGCCACCGTCGCGATTTCGTCGGCCAAAGGAAAGGCCAGCCCCAATGCGCACGGACACGAGACCACCAAAATCGCCGTGACCACCGCCCCGGTGCGCAGCCCATCGCCTGTCTCCAGCCACCAACCCAAACCCGCCAGCGCCGCGATGCCGATGACCGCCACGAGGTATCCTTGGATAACGCGCTCCAACAACCGGTGCCGGTAACCCTCCCGCGCCACCGGCTTCAACAACTCGGCCAACAACGAGCCATCCCAGGCTTGGGTCGCCGTCAACTGAAGTTCGCCCCGGGTGAGGTTTTGCGCGCCCGCCGGCACGCGTTGCCCGGCGCGAAACACGCGCGGTTCGGATTCGCCGTTGATCCAGGCGAGGCTCACCGCCGCCTCGGCCGTCTCCAATCTGCCTTCCACCGGAACGTTGTGCCCCATCGCCACTGCGAACCGCTGGCCGGCCTGCAACTGCTCCGGCGCGATCTCCGTCGCGGAGCCATCCGCGCCCAGCAGGCGCACGCGGGGCGAGACCGGCTGGCGGCTCAACAAACGGCGGCGATTCCCCTCCACCGCCACGACCTGCGCCCACCGTCCCACCAGCATCAGCAGGATGAACGCGCTCACGAAATCGAAATAAACATACTCCTCCCGTCCGCCCAGCCAGCCGAGCATCGACCCCGCGTAGGCGCCGACGATGCCCAGCGCGATCGGCAGATCGATGTGCACCGCGCCCTCGCGCAGGGCCCGCACCGCCCGATTGAGAAAATAACCTCCGCCCGCCAGCAGACTGAGCGTGCCAAACGCCATCGAGAGCGTTCCGAAAAGCGGCGCATACGCGAACGTCCGCTCCATCCCGAAATAGACCGGCAGCGTGAACAACATCACGTTCATCGCGAAGGCCGTGCACAAACCGATGCGCCGCGCGAGCGCCCGGCTTTCGGAGCGACGGGGCTGTGTCGCCGCCCCGGCCGGACCGACCAGATAGTTGAACCGTTGCAACGCCCGCGCGAAAGCCGTGGCGTCGAATGCGGCGCCCTCCCCTCGCTCCCAATAAATCCGCATCTGCCCGGTTTGCGCGTTCATCTCGATGCGCCCCGCGCCGGGTTGTTTCTGGAACACTTTCTCGATCAGCCATACGCAGCCCACGCACGAGATGCCCTGAACCTCCAGCAGCAAACGCGGCGCCCGCTCGGGATCCGACGCCGCTTCCGCCTCGCGTTGCGCGGTTTCCAGCCATGCATAATCCCTCGGCTGTAACAGCGCCGGATCCGCCGGGACGGTCACCTCGTCCTTGATCCGGTAATACGCATCCAACCCCTCCTCATGCACGAGCCGATGGACATAGGCGCAGCCCGCGCAGCAAAAATCACCGGCCGGCGAAGGCGCTCCGCAGTGTTTGCAAGCCGCTTTGGACGCAGAACGGTTTCCCGCCGGCGCCCGGCGGGCGCTGTCCCTTTCTGGAGGCAAGATCGTGGTCGTGCTCATGATCAATGGCAGATGAAGGCGTCCAGTGCCGGTCCGCCGAAACCCAGGGTGCCACGCAGGCGCCAGGTGAGAACCACGGCGGCGGCGAGCGCGAGACCGGTTTGAAAACGCGCCAGCCACACCGGCGAAAGCCGCGCGCGCAAAAATCCGGAGTTGGCCTGCACCAGCCAGAGCAACGGCACCGTGCCCAGGCCGAAGGCCAGCATGAATTCAACTCCGCGCAACGCCGACCCCGACAAGGCCGCGAGTGCGATCAGAAAATAAAGCGGCCCGCACGGCAGCAGGGGCGTGGCCGCGCCCATCACCGCCGCCACGCGCAGCCGGGAACGGCCGCGCAGCGCCTGTTGCAGCCGCCATTGCAGGCGCGTGAAGAAGGCGAAGCGCGGCAGGCGCTTCTCCCAGCGAAAGGCCACCGCCACCAAAAAAAGCACCACGATCCACGGAAGTGCTTTCGCGGGCGCGCCGCCCAGCAAGGCGTCCGGCAACCGGCCCGCCGCTCCCGCGATCGCACCGAGCGTCGCATACCCGCCGAGGCGCGCGAGATGATAGACCGTCGCGACCGTCTGCGGATCAGCCTTCTCGTCCCGCGCCGGCGTCAGCAGGCAGGCGAGCGGACCGCACATGCCCGCGCAATGCAGGCTCGTCACGAGTCCCGCGACAAAGGCCGCCGCCGGAGTGCTGATGCTCGCGAGTTCCATCGTCAGCGAAGGGGCTTTGTTGCCAGGGGCACCTCGGCCACCGGATGCTTCACCACCACGGTCAGCAACACCGCCCAAGCGATCATCAGCAGGGTGAACACCCCGCCGACCCATGCCCATAACCAGGGGATGCGGTCATTTTTCACCTTCATGGCCGCCTCCTTGGATGCCCAGCAAGACTGGATCCGGACCGATAAACTCCACTTCGCGCGCCAACGTAAAGGTGCCCGCCTCGTCAGTCACGTTCACGGTCAGCACGAAACTTCCCACGTAATCCGTGCGCGTCACCTGCAGGATGAGCGGACGCACTTCCTCGGCCATCGGACCGATCTCCACCGCACCGTCCAATCCCTCGCGCTCCACCGGAACCGGCGCGCCGGAAAGGGCGATGATGAAACGCGCGGGCACATCCCGCTTGTTCACGAGGCGCACGAGGAATTGGTTTCGCACCGTGCGCGCGTCCACAAAGTAGGGCGCTCCCGTCATGCGCGTGACACCGATATTCGCCGGGCGCACCGTGGATAACGCCCACGCCGCCACCGCCGCGCCCGCCAGCAGCAAGGCTGCGTAAACTAGGGTGCGCGGACGCAGCCAGCGGGTCACCCCTCCGGCGAAGGCCGTCAGCGAATCGTAGCGGATCAAACCGCGCGGACGGCCCACGCGTGTCATCACGTCGTCACACGCGTCGATACATGCCGCGCAACCGATGCACTCGATCTGGAGCCCCTGGCGGATGTCGATGCCGGTCGGGCAGACCTGCACGCAACGGTTGCAGTCGATGCAGGCTCCCGCCGCGGGCGCATGCAGCTTGCCCCGCGGCTCGCCGCGCCGCGCGTCATAGCCGATGACCAGTGAATGATCGTCGATCAGCGCCGATTGCAGCCGGCCGTAAGGGCAGAGAACGATGCACAACTGCTCGCGAAACCACGCGAAGTTGAAATACAGCACCGCGGTGAAAATGAAGATGAACACGAACGAGGCCCAATGGTCGCCCGGCGAGGCGCCCATCATTCCCCAGAGCCGGGGGATCGAGACGAAATAGGCCAGGAACAGGTGCGCGATCACCCCCGAAAGCAGGATAAACGCGAATTGCTTCGCCCCCCGGCGCACGATTTTGACCGACGTCCAGCGCGAGGCGTCGAGCTGGCGGCGCGCGATCGCATCGCCCTCCAGCCAGCGTTCGACCCGACGGAAAACATGATCGAGAAAAACCGTTTGCGGACACGCCCAGCCGCACCACACGCGGCCGAGCAGCGCGGTGATGAGGAAAAGCGAAAATCCCAACCCGGTGATTCCAAAGAAAAGCAGCCAGGTATCCTGAATCGCCAGGGTCAGCCCGAAGAAGTGAAACCGGCGCGCGGCGACATCGAGCAACACCGCCGGATAGCCACCCACCGGGATCCAAGGCAGCACGAGATAAAGCGCGATCAACAGCCAGCCCGACCACCGGCGGGCGCGCGTAAACACGCCGCGCACATCGGACGGATGCAAAAAAAACCGCGAACCATCTGCCTGGATAGTGGTGACGGAATCCCGCTCGGGGCGCCGGAACGTAGGGCGTCCGGACGACTTGGCGCGCGCCTCCGCTGGACTGGACGTTTCATTCATCAGGACTGCCCGTTATTTCGCGCCACCCGGCGCGTCGTGACGGCTCATGATAAACGCGACCACCTCGGATACTTTTTGCGAGCCGAGGACAGGCCCCCAGCCTGGCATACCTTTGACGAGCACGCCGTCGGTGACGGTCGCCAGCACCTCGGTGGGGCGGCCGCCATGAATCCAGACTTCGTCGAGCAGATTAGGACCAATGCCACCGGTGAGCGCCGCATTGTGGCAACTGGCGCAGGTGGCATTATAAGTGATCTTGCCGGCGTCAACGAAGGCGGGATTGCGGCTCATTTTCCAGAGCGTCGCGTCATCCAGGGTGGCGGACGACGAAGCCAGCTTCGCCGTCTCGATCGCGGCCATTTCCGCATGGAGGCGGGATTCGTCGGTGGAACTCGGGAAGTGCTGCGTGACGAGCCAGTAGATGATGGAGAAGACGATCGCCCCGTAAAACGTGAGCAGCCACCAGTTGGGCAGGCGCTTGTCATATTCCTGAATGCCATCGTAAACGTGATGGCGCACCGGATCTTCGGGGGGCGGCGTGGAGTTATTCGGCTTCATGCAAGGAGACGGTGGTTTCGTTTTCGAAAGGCAGACGGGCGAAGTGCTCGACTTGCGAGCGACGCATGCGGAGCGCGCGCCAGGTAAGGGTCGCGTAGATGGAGGAGGCGGTGATGAAGGCCACGAGGGGAAAGATCATCACCCAGTCGTCGAAAAGAAGGCGGCGGAA
>Ga0136846_1243054_pt1 | contig 12108 bp, 11 predicted proteins | sample HopSoiMetagenom2_FD_96841 | JGI IMG/M metagenome (GOLD analysis project Ga0136846, IMG submission 96841) | Grasslands soil microbial communities from Hopland, California, USA - 2 Assembly 2016 (version 4) | ecosystem: Environmental > Terrestrial > Soil > Grasslands | place: USA: Hopland...
GCCAGAAGGAAAGTTCGGCTCCCGGGAGAGCACGGCATAAGCCGTCCGACCATCGCGCAGGGAAGGCCGAGTGTTCGGCACCACCTGTATGCTGCTGTGCGGTCTCTTTGCGCTACATTTGCGCAGCAGACCGCGGGTGCGTGGACAGCACCCGGCCTTCCCTGCGCCCTCTTGGAGAGGGTGGAGTGTCCAGGCAGAACTCGGGCGATTTGCGCCGCGAGAACGCGAAGGCGCGTCTGAGAGGCCGTAGGATGGCTAGAGCACTTGCGAAACCCATCATGTTTCCACGCAGGCAAAGCGCGATGATTTTTGCTTCGCTCAACCCATCGTACGAGCGCTGCGAGTTGAAATGCGGGTTGGACCAGTCGCAATGACGATGGTGAAACAGCGCGTGCTTATTTGTCCCTGCGGACTGCAATATGACGACGGAAACACGGTGCGCGCGTCGGTCGGTCTGATCCGGGCCTCGCCGTTCGGCCCGCTTCGCTTCGACTACGCCGTGCCGATCACGAAGGGCAAATATGACATCGTCCAGGAATTCAGGTTCGGAGGTGGCACCTCGTTCTAGGAGGCGGCGCAGGCACGGAAAGCCGCGACGTCCATCGTGCATTTGTGAAAATCCGTGATGAACCTGATCGACGCGTGCGTGGACAGCCATTGGCGAATGTCCGATAATGATTCCTGCAAATGGCAGGGCCCTGAGGCCTGCACTTGCGGCTCCACGGAAGGACGATCTCGATGACACAGGCGGGTGCCTACGGGCAGAGGCTTGGGCAGTTCCTGCGCTTGAAGGATGCGCCGCCCGCGCTGGTCGCGCGCTCGCTGCGCAGCGCCGAGCTCGCCATCACCGAGACCAGGAACGACCATCCGGTGCCCGGCCTGTCGGGATCGCTGGCCGCAGAAGATGCCTTTCTGGTCAGCCTGAAGCTCCACGATTACCCGGATTGCGAGCTCTGGGAACGCGGCAAGTCCGTCATGAAGGCGGACGTTCGCGCCGGCACGACCTATCTATACGACCTCAAGCACGATCCGCGTTACGTGATCGACAAGCCGTTCCACTCGCTGTTCTTCTATATTCCACGCTCGGCGCTCGACAGCATCGCCGAACAGAGCAATGCACCGCGAATCGACGAGCTCGACTGTCGGGTCGGCGTCGGCCATGACGACGGCATCGTCCGCCACATCGGCGCGTCGCTGCAGGAGGGGCTGCGCAGGCCGGATGAGGCCAACCAGCTTTTCATTGATCACATGATGCTCGGTCTGACCGCCCATGTCGCCCAGACCTATGGCGGACTTCAGCGGACGTCCGGATTCGCGCGCGGCGGTCTTGCGCCATGGCAGGCGAAGCGCGCCTGCGAGAGGCTGGAGTCGGATCTCGGCGGCAAGCTCTCGCTGCAGAAGGTCGCGGCAGAGCTCGAGCTTTCGGTCAGCCATTTCTCGCGCGCGTTTCGAATCTCCACCGGCCTGCCGCCGCACCAATGGCTGCTTCAGCAGCGCGTGAAGGCCGCCAAGCAGTTGATGAGCGTCCGCGATCTGCCGTTGTCGGAGATCGCGGTCTCGGCCGGATTTGCCAACCAGAGTCACTTCACGCGCGTATTTTCCTCGATCGTCGGCGTCAGCCCGGCGGCATGGCGCCGCGAGATGCTCGGCGCCTCGAACGGCGAGGCGTGACGGCGAGCGAGCGTCAGCGGCGCTTCGCGAGTGAGATGGCGTAGGCCGCGCTCCGGGCTGCAAAGATCTGGTCCGGCGGGTATCCGATGCCGTCGGCGAGATTGGCCGGATTGAAGATCGAGACGTCGCAGGCCTGGTCCGGTTCGAAGCTCGTGATCACGATGGTGCCGAGGCGTACCTCTTCGCGCGTATCCTCATCGGGCCAGCGCATGGTCACGTCCATGGTGGGGTCGCCGGGGCGGTCGAGCAGGGCCATCACATTGAAGCGGACGTGGCCCGCAGCGATCCGCGTGCCGAGTTCGGCGTGCAGGAAATCCGCTGACTTCGCCCTCGCTTCGCGCTCACTCAGCGTGATCTCGCCGCCGGCCGGGACGACCTTGAACTTGATGAAGCGCGTCTCGCCCCGCTCGTTCGTTGCCGGAAAGGCGTGCACACCCCAATACGTCGTGCCGGCAAAGCTTCCGGGCAGCGGGCGCGCGGCGAGGTAGTTCGCCTGATTGAGCGTCTCGGGATTGGCCGCGGAGAAATCCTTGAGCTTCGCCATATCAGGCTTGCCATCCGGCCCCGGGATGCGGGCCTCGAGGAAGGCCAGCATCTGATCGAGCGTTCGCGCGAAATGCACGGGCGCGCTCTCCACGAGGATGTCGGATCGATGCTCATCGCCGCCGAGCCTGAAGCTGAAGCCGCGCAGCACCAGGTTGTTGGTATCCGCGACGGCGGGATTGCCGCCGCCGACCGAGAAGCGCGCCAGCACGCGCGACGGCTTCGTGAAGCTCCGCGATCGCGTGATTTCGCGCGCTCGGTCCGACGGAGTGTAAGTGCCGCGAACGCAGCAGCCCTTGGCGAAGCTCGCGCGGATATTTGGCGGGTTGCCTGCGACCGCCTGCAAGGCGTCGACGATGGAGGCGGGCGTTGCGGCACCCTTTGGGCTCTCGGACATGGCAGAACTGGTCTCTCGCGCGTGCGAGCCGGAGTCTAGCCGCGCTGCGAATCCGCGGTCTTGCCCAAAGCGATCAGGCCTTGCCCGATCCTGCGCAAGACAGCGCCCCATGCCAGCCGATGCTCGCCGTCGCCTCACCCATCAGGGAATGGCGGGCTGGGTCTCCGTCAGCGGCATCCAGCCGCCCTCGCCACGCTGGAACAGCGGGCAGCCGAAGGCTGCGCGAACCGGAAGCGGTGCCGTCGCGGCCTGCCAGCGATTGGTCTGCTTCATCGCGACGACCATGCCGGCAATCCCGGCGCCGGCGTTCCGCAACAGGCGAATGGCGGCGAGCGCGGTCGCGCCGGTCGAGATCGCGTCATCCACCAGCACCAGCCGGCGGCCTTCGATCAGGGGCAGCAGGTTCGGATCAAGCCGTAGCCTCTTGCCGGCCTCAGGGCTGGTGATTGAACTGACTGGCTCGGACAGCGCATCGTCGTACCAGAACTTGCGCGAATAGCCGAGCGGGATATAGCGCGGCTGCCCGAGCCGTTCGGCGACCTGCGATGCGAAGGCGAGACCCAAGGTCGGTAGTCCGACGATGATCTCGGCATCCAATGCGCGCGCCTGCGTCGCCATGTGGTCGGCCAGTGCCGCGATGACGATGTTTGAAGCCTGGTTGGCGATGAGCGAAGCGACGGCGCGATCGCCATCGGGCAATTGGCGTAGAGGCAGCACGAGGACGCGGCCGCAGGGCAGGATGGCGGGATAGCCGAAGCGATAGGGTGGGGCCGCCGAGAAGCGTGCAGGGATGTCCGGCGCCAATTCCTGCCAATAGCCGGTCGTCGCCTCTGTATAGGTTCGGTTTGCGGTCATGGATGCCAGCATCAGCCGCCGAGAATCCGCCGGCAGGCATCGACGAAGACCTGCGCGCCGGTGACGATGTCGGCGTCCGCAGTGTTCTCGGTCCAGTGATGGCTGATGCCGCCGATCGACGGCACGAACAGCATCGCCGCGGGCATGACGGCCGCAAGCATCTGCGCATCGTGGCCGGCGCCGCTCGGCATGCGGATGGACCGTCCGCCGGCGACGGCCTTGGCCGCGGCTTCGATCGCGTCCTGAAAGCCCGAATTCATCATCGCGGGCGCGCCGGTGCGAATCTTTTCCACGGTGACGCTGCAGTGGCCCTTGGCGTTGACCTCGTCAGCCATCGCGCGCAGCAGCTGCTCGAGCCGCGCGATGACGGCCGGATCGTCGTCGCGGATCTGGAACAGCATTTCGGCGCCACCCGGAATGATGCTCGGCGCGCCCGGATCGAGCGTGATGCGGCCGGTGGTCCAGACGGTGCGCGGTCCGCACACCGCCGGGAAACATTCGTCGATCGCGACGCAGAATTTGGCCAGCGCCAGGCCGGCATCCTTGCGTGCGGCCATGCGGGTGGTGCCGGCATGGTTCTGTTCGCCGACGAAACTGATCTGGTACTGCCAGATGCCGACGATGGAGGTCACGACGCCGATTGCGAGCCTGCCGCTCTCCAGCGTATCGCCCTGCTCGATATGCGCCTCGATATATCCGACGTGCCGTCCGGGTTCGGCGGTAATGCGTGGGCGTCCGGCGAGCCCCATGTCGGCGAGCGCATCGCGCATGGTGCGGCCGCTGGTGCGGTCGCGCGCGGCATCGATATCGGCTTCGGTGACCTGCCCGACATAGGAGCGTGAGCCGAGGAAATGCCCGAAATGTCCTTCCTCGTCACACCAGGCGGCGACCTCGACTGCGCCTTTCACGGAAGGATCGGCATTGAGGACCCGCGCGGCCTCGAGTGCATAGACGACGCCGAGCGGACCATCGAGCCAGCCGGCGTAGTTCTGGCTCTCCAGATGCGAACCCGCCAGAAGCTTCGGCCCCGGCGTCGCGCTGGTGCCGAGGACGTTGCCGATGCCGTCGATCTCGGCGGCGAGGCCGGCGTCCGGCAGCTTGCGCACGAGCCATTGCAGCGAAAGCTTGTGCGGCTCGGAGAAGGTCGGCCTGTGCACGCCGGTCTTGTAGGCGCCGATTGCGCGGAGCGCATTGAGGTCGGCGAGAACGCGCGCGCCGTCGACGGAAGGACGGTTGTCAGGCATGTTCGGCAACTTTCAGCGCCTCGGTGCGGATTTCCTCGACCAGCCGTTCCTTGAGCTGAACGAATTCCGGCGTGGTCTTGATCTTGTAGGAACGCGGATGCGGCAGGTCTATGGCGATCTCGGCCTTGATGTGGCCGGGACGCGCACTCATGACGATGACGCGGCTGCCGAGGAAAATCGCCTCCTCGATGTCGTGCGTCACGAACAGCACGGTCTTCTGGTCGCGCTCCCAGATCCCGAGCAGCATTTCCTGCATCAAGGCACGGGTCTGGTTGTCGAGCGCGCCGAAGGGCTCGTCGAGCAGCAGGATCTTCGGATCGTTGGCGAGCGCACGCGCGATCGCCGTGCGCTGCTGCATGCCGCCGGAGAGTTGCTTGGGCCAGTGGTTCTCGAAGCCGGCAAGTCCAACCTGGCGGATGAAGGCATCGGCGATCTTGTAGCGTTCGTCCTGCGACACGCCGCGCTCGCGCAGGCCGAAGGCGATGTTCTCGCGCACGGTCAGCCAGGGAAACAGCGTGTAGGACTGGAATACCATGCCGCGGTCGGCGCCCGGGCCGGTTACCTCGCGTCCGTCGAGCACCACGCGTCCGCCGGTCGGGCGGTCGAGCCCGGCGACGATGCGAAGCAGCGTGGACTTGCCGCAGCCCGAGGGGCCGAGAATGGTGACGAAATCGTTGTTGCCGATGGTGAGGTCGGTCGGCTCCAGCGCTCTCGTTGGTGCATTGCCGTGGCGGGCGGGGAAGGTTCGCGAGACCTGTTCGATCTTGAGGATCGTCATGCGAACCTCCAGGGAAACAGCCACGCGTTGAACGCCTTGAACAGGAAATCCGAGAGGAGGCCGATCAGTCCGATGACGATGATGCCGAAGATGATCTGGCCGGTGTTGAGCAGCGCCTGGCTGTCGGTGATCATGTGGCCGATGCCGGAGGACGAACCGATCAGCTCGGCGACGATGACATAGGTCCAGGCCCAGCCCAGCACCAGCCGCAGGATCTCGGCGATCTCCGGCGCGGAGGAGGGCAGCAGCACGCGGCGAATAATGCCGCGGTCGCTGGCCCCGAGCGTATAGGCGGCCTCGACCAGATCGCGGCGCGTCGCGCCGACCGTCACCGCCACCATCAGGATGACCTGGAACACCGAGCCGATGAAGATGACGAGCAGCTTCTGCAACTCGCCGATGCCGGCCCACAGGATCAGGAGCGGGATGAACGCGGAGGCCGGTAAATAGCGCGCAAAGGACACGAACGGTTCGAGAAAGGCCTCCACCGGCTTGTAGGCGCCCATCACGAGGCCGAACGGCACCGCGATGATCGCGGCGAGCGTGAAACCGCCGACGACGCGCCAGATCGTCATGCCGATGTCGTAGACGAATCCCTGCTTGGCCAGGAGGTCATAACCTTCCTGCACCATGGTCAGCGGGTTGGCGAGGAACACTTTCGACACATGGCCGCCGAAGGTCGCCCACGACCAGAGGGCAACGAACACCACGAAGAACGCAAGGCCGTAGGCCACGCGCTGCTTCGATGTCACGGGATCGAGGGGACGCATCAAACTGTCTATCCGAATGCTCGTGCGCCGGCTCCGCCTCTCGGCGGAACCGGCAGCTTGCAGAAAGTTACTTGATGAAGCTGGCGTCGTAGAGGTCCTCGACCTTCGGCGCAGCCTTGATGATGCCGATCTCGAGCAGGAGCTCGGCGGCCTCCTTGTTGAAGGTCAGGAAGTCGCCCGCGAAGAATTTCTGGTTCGCGGCCTTGTCCTGCCAGCGCAGGTACTTTGCCGAGTTGCCGAACGCCTCGCCGGTCTGCTTCACGTCCGCGCCCATGATCTCGTAGGCTTTGGCCTGGTCCTTGGCGATCATGTCGAGCGCCTCGAAATAGCTGTCGGCGAGCGCCTGGGCTGCCTTCGGATTCTCGCTCAGGAATTTCGGCGTGCAGCCGAAAGTGTCCATCACGATCGGATAGTCGAGCGTGGTCGCGATGATCTTGCCCTTGTCGGGGGCGGCGCGAACGGTCGATAGATACGGCTCGTAGGTCATCGCGGCGTCGTTCTGGCCGGAGACGAAGGCCTGCGCGGCTGCCGCCGGTTCGAGGTTCACGACGGTGACGTCCTTCACCGACAAGCCGTTCTTCTTCAACATCCAGGCCAGCGCGAAATAGGGCGAGGTGCCGGGCGCGGAGGCCGCAACCGTCTTGCCCTTCAGATCCTTGATCGCCGCGAGGTCGTTGCGCACGGCCATTCCGTCGGCACCGAAGCTCTTGTCGAGCTGGAAGATCTGCTTGGTCGCGACGCCGTTGGCGTTCCAGGAGATCCAGGTCTCGACCGTGGTTGCCGCGCACTGGACGTCACCGGAGGCGATCGCGAGATGGCGATCCTTCTGCGGGATCTTCTTGATCGTGACGTCGAGGCCGTTCTTCTTGAAGATGCCGGCCTCCTTCGCCAGCGTCAGCGGAGCGAAGCCGGTCCATCCTGAGATGCCGACGCCGACCTTGACGTCATCGGCGAGCACCGGAGTGGAAGCCGCGAGGGCAATGATTGTCGCAAAAACTTTCGAACTACGCATGATTGTCGTCCTCTTGCCGATCGATGGATTTGACGTCCTGTTTATCCCTGTCGGTCCATACGGACCATTGCCCGAAGCGTTGCACGATTTGTGCCGACATTCTCCTCTCAGCCTCCCTTGAATCGGGCGACAAGGCGGTGAGAGTCACCGGGATAGAGCAGCCGCACCGCGGTGATCGTCCGTGTGCTGCGCCACGTGTAGCGGTCGATCACGAGGCAAGGCGCGCCAACGGCGATGTCGAGCGCTTCCGCCGTGCGATCATCCGCGACAACGGCGCTGATGGTATGCTCGGCCTCTGTCCATGGCACATGGTGAAGCAGCCATGAGCCGGGCGGCTCGCGCGAAAAATCAGCGGTTGCCGCATCCGGCACCGACGACAGATCGATCAGCCGGTCTTCGATGGCGAAGGGCACGTTGTCGGCGCTGTGCCGGCAGGCAATCGCGACCACCTTGCCGGCTTTCTTCACCCCAAGCCGATCGCGGTCGGCGGCGGTCGCTATGCGCAGCTTGCGATGGATGAGCTCGTAGCCGTAGCTGCGACCAAGTGCGGTGATCTCGGCGCGGATATCGGCGATTTTGAGCACCGCGGATTGATGCTGCGGCCGGCGGACGAAGGAGCCGGCACGTCGCCGCCGCTCAATCAGGTCGGCTTGCGCGAGTTCGGAGAGCGCCTTGTTCACGGTCATGCGCGAGCAGCCGTAGCGCGCGACCAGTTCGTGCTCGAACGGAATGCGATGGCCCGGCGGCCATTCGCCGGTCAGGATGCGCTTCTCGATGTCGGCGCGGATTCGCTTGTAGAGTGTCGGCTGGTCGGCGGCATCTGTGGCGAGGCTCATGCGACGAGCCTCCGCACTGCTGCACTGAAGCGCTCGCGCGCGGCCTGGCGCAGCCGGTGCCGTCCGCCCTCGACGACCTTGTTGCCGCCGGCCCAGACGCAATCGATCGCACCGCTACCGGCTGCAAAGATCCAGCCGTCGATGACAGCATCGTGCGTGCGCCCTGCCAGCGACGGATGCGCGGCGTCGAGTGTGACGATATCGGCGCGCGCACCGGGGGCGAGGCCGACGGTCGCTTGCGCCAGCGCCTGCGCGCCGCCGGCGAGCGCATGATCGAGCAGCGTGCGCCCTGTCGACATACCGGCGCTGCCTGAGAGCACGTTGCGCTGGCGATGCTTGAGCCGCTGGCCATATTCGAGCTGGCGCAGCTCGTCGGCGACGCCGATCAGCACGTTGGAATCGGTGCCGACCCCGAACCGGCCGCCGGCGTCGACGAATTCGCGGGCCGGAAAAATGCCGTCGCCGAGGTTCGCTTCGGTGATGGGGCAGAGGCCGGCAACTGCGCCGGTCTCTGCGAACGCGGTGATTTCCTCGTTCGTCGTGTGGGTTGCGTGGATGAGGCACCAGCGTCGATCGACCGGTGCGCGATCCAGCAGCCATTGTACCGGCCGTTGACCCGACCAGGCCAGGCAATCCTCGACCTCTTTCACCTGCTCTGCGACGTGAATGTGCACAGGGCCGCCGTCGGCGAGCGGAATGATCGCCGCGAGCTCGTCCGGCGCCACCGCGCGCAAACTGTGCGGCGCGATGCCGATATTGGCCCCAGGCAAGGTTGCGATCGCGCTGCGCGACGCTGCCATCAGCGCGGCGAACCGATCGACCGAACAGATGAAGCGGCGCTGGCCCGCATGTGGCGCCGCGCCCCCGAAGCCGCCGTGCGCATAAAAGCTCGGCAGCAGCGTGAGGCCGATGCCGGACGTCTCAGCAGCCTGCGCAATCCGCGCAGCCATTTCGGCCAGATCGGCGTAGGGCGAGCCGTCGTGATCATGATGCAGATAGTGGAATTCGCCGACGCGGGTAAAGCCCTGTTCCAGCATCTCGACATAAAGCTGGGTCGCGACCGTGGCGACGTCGTCCGGCGTCATCGCCAGCGCAAAGCGATACATCGTCTCGCGCCAGGTCCAGAATGTGTCGGTACTTTCGCCGCGCAGTTCCGCAAGTCCTGCCATGCCGCGCTGGAAGGCGTGGCCGTGCAGGCTCGCCAGCCCCGGAAGCGCGATTGTATGGCGCTCGTCGCCGGAGCTCGGCGCCACACCCGGTGTCACCTCCGCGATCGCGCCGGCGGTGATGACCACCTGCACGTCATTGGCCCAGCCCGAAGGCAGGAGCGCGGAGGCGAAATGCAGTCGTGTCATGTTTCCATGCCGGCTGGACAGAACCGCGCCACGATTATATGTCTAGACATATAAGTCAAGCATCCCAGGGCGCAGGGACATCCGCGAAGGGACAGTTGCATGGCAGAGCGCTTCGATCGGATCTGGCACAATGCCCGCCTCGCCACGATGCGGGCCGATCGTCCAGATCTCGGCGAGATCAAGCATGGCGTGATTGCCGCGCGCGGCGGCCATATCGTCTATGCGGGCGCGGCGGCGGACTTTCCGGCGGACGCGGATGCCATCGAGCGGATCGATTGCGTGGGGCGCTGGATCACGCCCGGCCTCATCGACTGCCACACCCATCTCGTCTATGGCGGCAATCGCGCGCACGAATTCGAGCTGCGCCTGAAGGGCGCAAGCTATGAGGAGATCGCCCGCGCCGGCGGCGGCATCGTCTCGACGGTGGCGGCGACCCGCAAGGCGAGCGAGGCCGAGCTCGTCGCAACTGCGCTGCCGCGCCTTGATGCGCTGATCGGCGAGGGCGCCACCACGGTCGAGATCAAGTCCGGCTACGGCCTCGATACCGACACCGAAATGCGTCAGCTCGCGGCTGCCCGCAGCCTTGGCCGCCAGCGGCCGGTTGCGATCCGTGCGTCCTTCCTCGGCGCCCATGCGCTGCCGCCCGAGGCCGATGGCGACAAGGATCGCTATATCGATCTCGTCTGCAAGCAGATGCTGCCCGCGGTGGCAAAGGCGGGGCTTGCCGATGCCGTCGATGCGTTCATGGAGGGCATTGCGTTCTCGGCCGAGCAGACCGCGCTTGTGTTCGAGACGGCGAGGGGACTCGGCCTGCCTGTCAAGCTCCACGCCGACCAATTGTCCAACCTCGGCGGTGCGGCACTCGCGGCAAAATTTGCGGCGCTGTCGGCCGATCATCTCGAGCATACCGATGAGGCCGGCGCCGCCGCGCTGGCGAAGGCCGGAACGGTCGCGGTCCTGTTGCCCGGCGCCTTCTATTTCATTCGCGAGACGCAAAAGCCGCCCGTCGAGGCGTTCCGCAAGCACGGAGTCCGCATGGCGTTGGCGACCGACTGCAATCCCGGCAGTTCGCCGCTGACCTCGCTGCTGCTGGCGATGAATATGGGCGCGACGTTGTTCCGGATGAATGTGGCCGAATGCCTCGCCGGAATCACCCGCGACGGCGCGCGGGCGCTTGGCGTACTCGATGAAACCGGCACGCTGGAGGCCGGCAAATGGTGCGATCTCGCGATCTGGGACGTCGAGCGTCCCGCCGAGCTCGTCTATCGCATCGGCTTCAATCCGCTGCACCGTCGGGTATGGAGGGGACAGTGACGGAGCGGCGTGCGGCGATCGTCGTCACCCCTGGAACGGTCAACCTCGACGATCTCGCGTGCGTGCTGAAGGGTGCTTCCGTCGTGCTCGATCCCGCGTTCTGGCCGCGTGTCGAGGCGGCCGCGACGATCGTCGCCAAGGCGGCGCAAGCGGACGTCCCCGTCTACGGCATCAATACCGGCTTCGGAAAGCTCGCCTCGAAGCGCATTCCACCCGACCAGACCGCGTTGCTCCAGCGCAACCTCATCGTCTCGCATTGCTGCGGCGTCGGCCCAGCGACGCCCGAATCTATCGTCCGCCTGATGATGGCGCTGAAGATCATCTCGCTCGGGCGCGGCGCCTCCGGCGTGCGGCGCGAGGTGATCGAGCAGTTGCAGGCCATGCTCGCGCGTAGCGTCTATCCTTTGGTGCCGCAGCAGGGTTCGGTCGGCGCCTCCGGCGATCTTGCGCCGCTCGCGCATATGACGGCCGTGATGATCGGCGAGGGGCAGGCGATCGTCGACGGCAGGACTGTGCCGGGCCACGAGGCGCTTGCCGCCGCCGGACTTTCGCCCCTGACGCTCGGCCCCAAGGAAGGGCTTGCGTTGATCAACGGCACGCAGTTCTCGACGGCCTACGCGATCTCCGGCGTGCTCAGGGCATCCGGTCTGGCGCGCGCGGCGCTCGTGGCCGGCGCGCTGTCGGTCGATGCGGCGATGGCCTCCACGGCGCCGTTCCGTCCCGAAATCCAGGCGCTGCGCGGGCATGCCGGGCAGATCGCCGCGGCCGCGACGCTGACCGCGCTGCTCGACGGCAGCGATATCCGCCTGTCGCATCTCGAAGGTGACGAGCGCGTGCAGGATCCCTATTGCCTGCGCTGTCAGCCGCAGGTCGCAGGTGCCGCTCTCGACCTGATCACGCAGGCGGCGCGCACGCTGATCGTCGAAGCCAATGCGGTCACCGACAATCCGCTCGTACTGGTCGAGACCGGCGAGATCGTCTCGGGCGGCAATTTCCACGCCGAGCCGGTGGCCTTTGCCGCCGACGCGCTCGCGCTGGCGCTGTCGGAGATCGGCGCGATCAGCGAGCGCCGCATTGCGACGCTGGTCGATCCCGCCCTCAATTTCGGCCTGCCGCCGTTCCTGACGCCCGATCCCGGCATCAATTCCGGCTTCATGATCGCCGAGGTGACGGCGGCCGCGCTCTATGCCGAGAACAAGCAGCGTGCGGCCGCCTGCTCGATCGACTCGACGCCGACCAGCGCCAACCAGGAAGATCACGTCTCGATGGCGGCGCATGCCGCGCGGCGGCTGTCTGACATGGCCGACAATCTGGCCGCCATTCTCGGCATCGA
>Ga0136846_1229073_pt1 | contig 12107 bp, 12 predicted proteins | sample HopSoiMetagenom2_FD_96841 | JGI IMG/M metagenome (GOLD analysis project Ga0136846, IMG submission 96841) | Grasslands soil microbial communities from Hopland, California, USA - 2 Assembly 2016 (version 4) | ecosystem: Environmental > Terrestrial > Soil > Grasslands | place: USA: Hopland...
CCGATAAGCCGGATTCTGTGCGCCGGGCTTCCTTTCGGTTGCCCGTGTGACCGCCATTAATCTGGGCCGGGGGTCGCCCCCGCGGCTCAATGCTACCTACCCGCCAACTCTGCGGAACCACATCAACGTTGGCCTACTTGGTATTGCTGCGCGTAGAGATTGCCCGTTTCACCCGGCCCGGGGTTGCCCCAAGGCCGACTCGTCTCTGTTGCTCTGATCCTCACCTCACGGTGGAGAGGTGTTACCTCCTACGCTGTCCTGTGCAGTCCGGACGTTCCTCCAGTGCCTGGTTTCCCAGATTGCACCAGCGGCGGTCTGGCAGGCTTCACGGGGTCTATTATCCGCCAGCCCTTCCGGACAGTGGGCACCCTTTAAAATGCGGGCTGCTTGATCAACACGAGCCCCCCTTGCCATGATTCGCCTGACTGAACTCAAACTCCCGCTGGACCACGCGGAGGACGCCCTCCCCGCCCTGGCCGCCCAGACGCTGGGCATCGCCGCAGCCGCGCTGCAGACCGTCCGTATCCACAAACGCAGCTTTGACGCCCGCAAGGCCGATCTGCTCAAGGTCTACATCGTCGACGTCACGCTGGCCGATGCCGGCACAGAAACCGCGCTGCTGGCCAAGTTCTCCGGCAACCCCCACATCCTGCCGGCACCCGACATGGCCTACCACCCGGTAGGCCATGCGCCCGCCAGCCTGCCGCTGCGCCCCGTGGTCGTCGGCTTCGGCCCTTGCGGCATTTTCGCGGCGCTGGTGCTGGCCCAGATGGGTTTCAGGCCCATCGTGCTGGAGCGCGGCAAGACGGTGCGCGAGCGCACCAAAGACACCTGGGGCCTGTGGCGCAAAAATGTGCTGAACCCCGAGTCGAACGTGCAGTTCGGCGAAGGCGGCGCCGGCACCTTTTCTGACGGCAAGCTCTACAGCCAGATCAAGGACCCGCGCCACCTGGGCCGCAAGGTGATGAACGAATTCGTGAAAGCCGGCGCGCCGGCCGACATCCTGTTTGAGGCGCACCCGCACATCGGCACCTTCAAGCTGGTCAAGGTGGTCGAGAACATGCGCGAGCAGATCGTTGCGCTGGGCGGTGAGATCCGTTTCGAGCAACGCGTGACCGACGTGCTGATCGAAGACGGTCCCGAGGGCAAACAACTGCGCGGCCTCACCGTGCTGGACCAGGCCACCGGCCAGAGCCACGAACTACGCGCCGACCAGGTCGTGATGGCGCTGGGCCACAGCTCACGAGACACCTTTGCCATGCTTTATGAGCGCGGCGTGCACATCGAGGCCAAGCCCTTTTCCATCGGCTTTCGGGTCGAACACCCGCAAGGCATCATCGACCGCGCGCGCTGGGGCCGCCACGCCGGCCATCCTTCGCTGGGCGCGGCCGAATACAAGCTGGTGCATCACGCCAGCAACGGCCGCTCGGTCTACAGCTTTTGCATGTGCCCGGGCGGCACGGTGGTAGCCGCCACGTCGGAGCCCGGCCGTGTGGTCACCAACGGCATGAGCCAGTACTCACGCAACGAGCGCAATGCCAATGCCGGCATCGTGGTGGGCATAGACCCGCGCGACTACCCGGGGCATGACAAGGGCGATGCGCTGGCCGGCATTGCCTTGCAGCGCCAGTTGGAATCACACGCTTTTGTGCTGGGCGGCGGTACCTACGAAGCGCCCGCGCAGCTGGTGGGCGATTTTGTCGCGGGCCGCCCCTCAACGGCGCTGGGCAGCATCGAGCCCTCGTACAAGCCCGGTGTGGCCATCGGTGATTTATCGTCTGCCCTGCCCGCGTATGCCATTGAGGCCATGCGTGAAGCCTTTCCGGTGTTCGGCAAAAAGATCAAGGGCTTTGACACCCATGACGCGGTGCTGACCGGCGTGGAAACGCGCACCTCGTCGCCCATCAAGATCAGCCGCGGCGACGATATGCAAAGCATCAATGTGCGCGGCCTCTACCCCGCCGGCGAAGGCGCCAGTTACGCCGGCGGCATTTTGTCGGCCGGGGTAGACGGCATCAAGGTGGCCGAAGCGCTGGCGCGCAGCGTGCTGCAGAGCGCCGAACAACAGCGGATGGCGGCGTGATGGACCAGGATTTCCACTATTACGAGCCCGGCAAAGGCCACGGCCTGCCGCACGATCCCTTCAACGCCATGGTGGGGCCGCGGCCCATCGGCTGGATTTCGTCGCGGGACGCCGAGGGGCAGCTCAACCTGGCGCCCTACAGTTTTTTCAACGCCTTCAATTACACGCCGCCCATCATCGGCTTTGCCAGCATTGGCGCCAAAGACAGCCTGCGCAACATCCAGGAGACCGGCGAGTTCGGCTGGAACCTGGCGACGCGGCCGCTGGCCGAGGCGATGAACCGCTCTTGCGCCATGGTCCCGCCCGAAGTCAACGAGTTCGAACTGGCGGGCCTCACGCCTGTGGCGTCCCAACGCATCGCCGTGCCGCGCGTCAAAGAAAGCCCGGTGTCGTTTGAATGCCGGCTGACACAAATCCTGCAGCTGCAGGGCGCCGACGGCGTGCCGGTGCCGACATGGCTGATACTCGGTGAAGTCGTCGGCGTGTACATCGCCCGGCATTTGCTGAAGGACGGCATTTACGACACGGCGGCCGCCGAGCCCATTCTTCGCGGCGGTGGCCCGGCGGATTATTTCGCCGTCACGCCCGACAATCTCTTTCGCATGTTCAGGCCGCGCTAAACCTCAATGCTTACCGGCCTGACTCCCAGACACCTTATTTCACTCCCTCCACAATGACCGAAACCACCACCCCCGAATCAGCACCCGCGCCAGGCGCCAAACGCCCCCGAAACCAGCCGGGCAGCCAGCCACAAGGCCAGCCACAGCGCACACGCGAGGTGCATCCGGTTCTGCAAAAATTATTTGAGCTTTACCCCAAGCTGTTCGGCGCGCATTTCCTGCCGCTCAAGCTGGGCGCGTTCCAGGATTTGCTGGCCGCACACCCCGAAGCCTTCAAAAAGGACGAACTGAAGGTCGCGCTCGGGCTGCATGCGCGATCGACGCGCTACCTTGAGTGCGTGGCCGCCGGCCATCCGCGCCACGACCTGCAAGGCGAACCTGTTGAGCCGGTGGCGCCCGAGCATGTGCACCACGCCATCATGGAAGTGTTCCGCCGGCGCCAGGCGCGTTCAAAGGAAGATTTGCGTCCCTACGTCCGGACGCGCCTGATCGAAGCCATCGAGGCGACAGGCCTGAGCCGCGAAGACTATGCCGAGCGCATCCGGACCCAGGACGAGGTGGCTACCGCCTTGCTGGATGAAGCATTTGCGGAACTGGCCGCGCAGGCCGCCAAACGCGAAGCGCTGAAGCGTGCCTTTGAAGCCAGCGGCAAAACAGTGGAGCAGTTCGCCGACATGTACGGCATGGCGCCGGCGGACGTCACCCGCGCCCTGGAGCACGCCGGCCAGCCCCGGTAAATCAGTAAAGCGAGCGGCCGAAGCGCTCGAAGCGGGGTTGCCACTTTTCAAGGATATCGGCAGACACCAGGATGCGCTCGGCCCGGCCTATCAGCAGCCGGCGCGGCACCAGCCCGATGTAGCGCGAATCCGCGCTGTTATCGCGGTTGTCACCCAGCATCAAAAACTGGTCCGGGGGAATCGTCATCGGACCCCAGGTGTCCTTGGCCGCCACGCCCGCCAGCCATTGGATCTGGTGCTGCTCCTGAGCCGTGGTTTCTTTCACGTGCGTGGCCACCAGCACGCCCACCGGTCCGGCTGGCTCCAGCACCGTGTCCAGCGCTTCATAACGCGCGGGCTGCCCGTTGATGATGAGCACTTTGCCCCGCATTTCCACCACGTCGCCCGGCACCGCCACCAGCCGCTTGATCAGGCGCACGCCGTCCAGCGGCGAGGAGAAGGTGACGACGTCGCCGCGCCGTGGGTCGGCGGTGCGCGCCAGCACTGTGTCAGTCAGGGGAACCTTGACGTTGTAGGCGAGCCGGTTGACGAAGACCACGTCGCCTTCGAGCAGGTTGGGCCGCATGGAACCCGAAGGGATGGGGTTCCAGTCCGCGATGGCGGTGCGGAACAGGCCGAACAACAACAGGAACACCAGGAAATTACGGTTCTGCCGAATCCAGCTTTTCATGCCTGCGCTCCTGTGAAGAAACACCAAGAAAAAAGGGCGCCCCGTGCGGGACGCCCTTTGATATTCAGGCCTGGCTGTTTTGCAATGCCGCAATCCGCTCTTCAATCGGCGGGTGCGTGGCAAACAGCTTGCCGATGCTGCCGGTAATGCCCATGGCCTCAACGGCTTTGGGCAACTCGCCGGGCTGCATGCCGCCCAGGCGGGCCAGCGCGTTCATCATGGGCTGGCGGCGGCCCATCAACTGGGCAGCGCCCGCGTCGGCGCGGAACTCACGCTGGCGCGAGAACCAGGCCACCACGATCGCGGCGGCAAAACCGAGCACGATGTCCAGCACGATGGTGCTGGCGTAATAACCGATGCCGGGGCCGGAATTGCTGTCGCTGCCGCGGCGCAGGAAGCTGTCGACGGCATAGCCAATCACACGCGAGAGAAACACCACAAAGGTGTTCATCACGCCCTGGATCAGCGTCATGGTGACCATGTCGCCGTTGGTTACGTGGGCGATCTCATGACCCAGCACCGCTTCGATTTCCTCTTTCGTCATGCCTTGCAGCAAGCCGGTCGACACAGCGACCAGCGACGAGTTCTTGAAGGCGCCGGTCGCAAAGGCGTTGGGGGCTCCCTCGAAGATGCCGACTTCAGGCATGCCGATCTGCGCTTTTTCGGCCAGCTTGCGCACCGTCTCGACGATCCACGCTTCATCGGCGTTTTGCGGTTGATTGATGACGCGTACGCCGGAACTCCACTTGGCGACGGGCTTGCTGATCAGCAGCGAAATGATGGCGCCGCCAAAACCGATCACGAGCGCAAACCCGAGCAACATGCCCAGGTTCAGGCCATTGGGTGTGAGGTAGCGATTGACGCCCAGCAGGCTGGCGACAATGCCCAGCACCGCCACAACAGCGACGTTGGTCAAAATAAACAGAAAAATACGTTTCATGGGTTCTCCGTGGGGTCGGTGAAAAATCCCGCCTTGTGCAGGATATGAGGGCCTTCGGGCCCCGTTCAAGCGGGGACTTGCGTGCAGGCGGCTGATTTTTATCTGTTATTTATGACAGCCGCCGCGCCTAAGAACCTGTTCGGGGCCGGAATACAAGAGAGTCATCATAAAAGGAAAAGTTCTCGTTCTCGGGCCACCAGCCGGGCACGCCCAGCACCGGCAAAGGCGCAAAAGGCTTGGTCGCCAGTTTGGCGGCACTCAGGTCGGCCGCCACCCAGGCGTCCAGTTCCGCTATTGAATTCATAGCGGGATGTGCAATATACACATGGGCTGTGATGGGTTTTCTTGGTTGAAGCAGCTTTTCAAGCAGGGCGTGGCCGAACAGCACGAGTTGCGCTTCTTGCCACAGCGCCCTGTGCGTGATGAAGAGGCTATTCCAGTCCCGTGCGATGAGTGCGTCCCACAAGGGCTGCGGCGCCGACAGGAAGGCCGCGTTTTCGTCAAACACCGTCAGGGCATCACGCACCGGCCCGCGCACCGGCGCGATACCCGCCGCCGCAATTTCGGCGTCCTGCAGCTGGTTCAGCTTGCACTTGGTCTGCGGAAAACGCATCCAGCACAGGCCGTTGAAAAAATCATGCGAGCCCTCGCGGGTCGGGCACAGGCGGGTTCGGGCAATGAAGCTCTCGTAGGCCTCGCCAGAGGGCAAGCTGCATTGGGGTGCGAAGCAGACCGGCGCAGGCTGCACGGCATTGAGGGCCTGGTGCAAAGCCACGCCGGCGCCCACTGCGCAGGCCACCCGCTGGCCGGGTTCTCGCCAGGCTTGCAGCCAGGGCCGGTCCCAGTCGATAGGAGGCAGCGGTGGCGGCGTTTTCATGGCAATCAGGGCTTGCTTGCTTCGGTGTCCGTCGCCTTCACGCAGAAGCGTCCAGCTTCCAGGGCAGGTTCTCACCCGAGCGCAAAGGCTTGAGCTCGGCTTCGCCGAAGGCATAGCTTTCGGGCGGATGCCAGCTTTCTTTCTTGAGCGTGATGCTGCCGGTATTGCGCGGCAGGCCGTAAAAGTCGGCGCCGTTGAAGCTGGCAAAAGCTTCGAGCTTGTCCAGCGCACCGGCTGCGTCAAAGGCTTCGGCATAAAGCTCCATGGCGGCATGTGCGGTGTAGCAACCCGCGCAGCCGGTGGCGTGTTCCTTCAGGTGGGCCGGATGGGGGGCGCTGTCGGTGCCGAGGAAAAAGCGGTTGTTGCCGCTGGTGGCGGCTGCAACCAGCGCCAGGCGGTGCGTTTCGCGCTTGAGCACCGGCAGGCAATAGTAGTGCGGGCGGATGCCGCCGGTAAAGATCGCGTTGCGGTTGTAGAGCAGGTGGTGCGCCGTGACGGTCGCGCCCGTGAACTTGCCTTCGTCACGCACGTAATGGGCGGCTTCGCGGGTGGTGATGTGTTCAAAGACGATCTTGAGCTCAGGGAAATCCTGGCGCAGCGGAATCAACTGGGTGTCAATGAACACTGCCTCCCGGTCGAACAGGTCGATGTCGGACGAAGTCACTTCGCCATGCACCAGCAACAGCAGGCCGGCCTTTTGCATGGCCTCCAGCGTTTTGTAGGTCTTGCGCAGGTCGGTCACGCCGGCATCGCTGTTGGTGGTGGCGCCGGCCGGATAGAGCTTGGCCGCCACCACGCCGGCATCCTTTGCGCGGGCAATTTCATCCGGCGGCAGGTTGTCTGTGAGGTAGAGCGTCATCAGCGGCTCGAACTTCACACCGGCGGGCACAGCCGCCTGGATGCGTTCGCGGTAGGCCACCGCCTGCGCAGCGGTGGTCACCGGCGGGCGCAGGTTGGGCATGATGATGGCGCGGCCGAATTGCGCGGCGGTATGGGGCACCACGGTGTGCAGGGCCTCGCCGTCACGCACGTGCAGGTGCCAGTCGTCGGGGCGGGTAATTGTCAGCGTGGAGGTCACGGTCGAGTCGGGGATGCTGGTGGCTGAAGTCATCCCCGAATTGTCGCACCGCCCGCGCCCGCAGAGTACCGGCAGGGCCCTGGCGGGCGGCGCCTGCCGGCGGCTGCGGTCTAGAGCAGATAATCGCCGCTTTCTTCGGGCTGAAACAGCACGGCCCGGATTTGCGCCGAGGCCCTGTCGCCCTGGGGCCTCGCCCAGTGCGCCACCTGCCCGACCGAAAGCCCCAGCAAGGCGGCTCCGACGGGTGACAGCACCGACACTGAGCCCGCAGCGGGCTCGGCATCATGCGGATAGCACAGGATCAGCTTGCGTTGCTCGCCGGTCAGCGTATCGGCAATCAGCACCTGCGAATACATGGTGACAACATCCGGCGGCACCTCATATGAAGACACCAGCTCCGCGCCGTCAATCACGTCCTCAATGACATCAGATTGAATGGAAACCCCTGGCGGAGGACGGCGCAGCAGATTGGAAATGCGCACATGGTCAAGCTCAGTCATCGTGCGCGGCTGAGAGGCAAAAGCAAACATGGGAAAACTCCTGATCAAATGCCCGGAACAGGCTTACCGGGCAAGCCACGCTAAGGTGGGGCCCGACGATCTGGAGGTAGCGCTAGAAAAGAAAAACGGGGGTAGGCGATCGCCGGGCTCAGGAATGTGCCACCGGCTGATGCGGCCACTGCATCGCATAAGCTGCGCACGCCCGCGCACCCGCTGTCACTGCACGAGGCGCAGTTAACAGAGGGTTTGCAGGGAATGCGCTGGTCATGGGCGTGACGGGCATAACACTTAAACGCCGGCCGCAAGGCCGGCATTCGCTCAGTGCGCCAGGATCTTGTTGAGGAAGTCCTTGGTGCGCGGCTGGCGGTTCTCAGGATGATTGAAGAACTCGTCTTTCGAGCAGTCTTCCAGGATTTTTCCGCCCACGTCCATGAAGATCACGCGGCTGCCGACCTTGCGGGCAAAACCCATTTCATGGGTCACCACCATCATGGTCATGCCTTCAACGGCCAGGCCCATCATGCAGTCCAGCACCTCGCCCACCATTTCGGGGTCAAGCGCGGAAGTGGGTTCGTCAAACAGCATGGCGATCGGGTCCATGCTGAGCGCACGGGCGATCGCCACACGCTGCTGCTGGCCGCCCGACAGCTGGCCTGGGAATTTGTCTTTGTGCGCCATCAGGCCCACGCGGTCCAGGTACTTCAGGCCGTGCTTTTTGGCTTCGTCGGGCTTGCGGTTCAACACCTTGACCTGCGCCAGCGTCAGGTTCTCGGTCACGCTCAGGTGAGGGAAGAGCTCGAAATTCTGGAACACCATGCCGACGCGGCTGCGCAGCTTGGGCAGGTCCGTCTTCGGGTCATGCACGGCCTTGCCGTCGACAAAAATCTGGCCCTTCTGGAAAGGCTCCAGCGCGTTGATGGTCTTGATGAGCGTTGACTTGCCCGAACCCGATGGGCCGCAGACCACAACAACTTCACCCTTCTTGATGCTGGTGGTGCAGTTATTGAGAACCTGCACTTCACCGTACCATTTGGAAACTTCTTTCAACTCAATCATCTTCTTCTCCAGTGTTCTGTTCTCTTTTGAGGTTCGCGTGCCTTGAGAGCAGCGGCTTCAGCGAATGATGGCGATTCTGGTGTTCAGGCGCTTGACCATGTAAGACAGCCCGAAGCAGATCACGAAATAAACCACGGCAGCCAGCAGGTAGGCCTCTTCAGGGCGGCCGTAAATCTTGCCGGCGGTGCTGAAGCCCTTGAGCAGGTCGTAGGCGCCGATGGCGTAGACCAGCGACGTGTCCTGAAACAGGATGATGGTCTGCGTCAGCAGGATGGGCACCATGTTGCGAAAAGCCTGCGGCAGGATGATCAGCTTCATGTTCTGCGCGTAAGTCATGCCGAGCGCGCGCCCTGCGTTGACCTGGCCGCGCGAGATGGACTGGATGCCCGCGCGCATGATCTCGCTGAAATAGGCTGCTTCAAAAGCCACAAAAGTGATGATGGCGGAAATCTCGGCGCGGTAATTGCTGCCGCCGGGAATCAGCCCGTAAAACGACGCAGGCACCAGCAGGAAGAACCACAAAATCACCATGACCAGCGGAACGGAACGCATGCCGTTGACGTAGATGGTCGCGGGAACCGTCAGGAATTTCTTGCCCGACAGCCGCATGAGGGCCAGTATGGTGCCGAAGATAATGCCGCCAATGGTGGCGATGATGGTGAGCTCTATGCTGAAGATAAAGCCCTTGACCACGAACTGGGAAATCATGTCCCAGTTCAGGAAGCTCATGTCGAGTCCAAGCATGTCAGTGTCCTCCGCCCGTTGAGCCGGCTACCACGAAGCCGGGGATCTGGACTTTCTTTTCGACAAAGGCCATGATCCGGTTGACCGCGAAGGCAGACACCGCATAAAGCGCCGTCACTGCAAGGTAAATTTCAATGCCGCGCGAGGTTTCTTCCTGCGCCTGCATGGCGAACATGGTGAGCTCGGCGATCGACACTGCGAAAGCAACGGAGGAATTCTTCAAAAGGTTCATCGACTCGCTGGTCAGCGGCGGGATGATGATGCGAAATGCCATCGGCAAAATCACATAGCGGTAGGTCTGCAGCGTGGTGAAACCCATGGCCATACCGGCATAGCGCTGGCCGCGCGGCAGCGCCTGGACACCCGCCCTGACCTGTTCGGCAATACGTGCCGAGGTAAAGAACCCGAGCGCAAACACCACCAGGATGAAGCTGGGCAGGTCTTTCATGGCCGGGAAAATCTTGGGCACCACAAAGTACCAGATGAAAATCTGGACCAGCAAGGGGACGTTGCGAAACAACTCGACCCAGGCATTGGCAAAACGCACCAGCCACGGGCTGTTGGGCAAAGTGCGCAAGGTGCCGATGAGGGCGCCACACACCATGGCGATCACCCATGACGCGCCGGCCACGGACAGCGTCCAGCCCCAGGCGTCAAACATCCACTGCAGGTAGGTGCGACCGCTACCGTCATCATTTAAAAATACCTGCCAATCCCAAGTCATCACGGCTCCAGCAAATGGTTGTTGTGTTGTTGTCCCATGCCACGGTAAACGAGAAACCCCGCCAGAGCAAGGCGGCCGGCGGGGTTATTCAAGTTACCTGACCCGAATTACTTCTGGGCGTACTCTTCCATAGGCTTGTCGTTCGGGTTGTCCCAGGCGGCTTTGGTGCTGGCGCTCAGAGCCAGGCCGACCTTGGTGTTCTTCGGAGGAATCGGCGACATGAACCACTTGGTCCAGAGCTTGTTCATCTCACCGGACTTGATCATGGCCTTGACGGTGTCATCAGCCAGGCGCTTCATCAGCGGGTCGTCCTTGCGGATCATGATGGCGATGGGTTCCACGCTCAGCACTTCGCCAACGATCTTGAAGTCAGAAGGCTTCTTGGCGGTGGCGATGTTGCCGGCCAGGATGGAACCGTCCATCACGAACGCGTCAGCACGGCCCGACTCAAGCAGCAGGAAGCTGTCGGAGTGGTCCTTGCCGAAGATTTCCTTGAACTCGACGCCGCTGGCGCGCTTGTTCTTGCGCAGGGTCTGCACGGACGTGGTACCCGTGGTAGTGGCAACGGTCTTGCCGCCCAGCTGGGCAACGGAGTTGATGCCGGAGTTGGCCTTCACCGCGATGCGCACTTCTTCAACGAAAGTGGTCACCACGAAGGCGACGTCTTTCTGGCGGGTCGCGTTGTTGGTGGTGGAGCCGCACTCGATGTCGACCGTGCCGTTTTGCACGAGGGGAATCCGGTTTTGCGAGGTCACGGGCTGGTATTTGACTTCCAGCTTGCGCTCGGCAGCCTTTTCGAGGCCGGCCAGGATGCGCTGGCAGATTTCAACGTGGTAGCCGGTGTACTTGCCATCGCCCAGGGTATAGGACAGTGCGCCCGAAGAATCGCGAACGCCCATGGTGACAACGCCGGAAGCCTTGACTTTGGAGAGGGTGTCGGCAAATGCGCCGCCGGTGGCAAGCAGAGCGACAGACAGAGCGACAAGCTTGAGTTTCATGGAATCTCCTGTAATGAATGAAACGGTTAGCGAACTATTCTAGAGAGATGGTACCCGGGGCATGCCTAGGTTTACCCGGCCTCTAAAAACGGGGAAAAGTGAACGGTGGGCGGACTTTCGGGGGACTGTGTGAAGCGATCTGGGGGAAAGTGTTTTGAGGCAAACCTGGTGCGGCAACGGCAGTTGCCAGGGTTTTCCAAAATGGTGCACACATAAAAGTCCGAGACTATACGGCAGATGTAAGCAGTCTTTGTGCCAGCAGCTTGGTCAGACCACCAGCCGCAAGGGCTGTGTCAGCTTGTCGGGCACCAGCAAGGCTTCGACTTCAGCCTGCGTCATGATGCCCAGCGACTCGGCGATCTCGGCAATCGGCGCGCCGGTGGCAATGGCGGTCTTGGCAATCAGCGCGGCTTTTTCGTAACCGATGATGGGGTTGAGCGCGGTGACCAGCGTGACCGATTCGCGCACCCGCTTGGCCAGCAACTCGCGGTTGGCCTCAATGCCGGCCACGCAATTGGCCTGCAGTGTCAGGCATGCCTGGCTCAGGTGTTCGATGCTCTTGAAGAGGCTCCATCCCATGATGGGCTCGAAGGCATTGAGCTGCAATTGCCCGGCTTCGGAGGCCATCGTCACCGTCATATCGTTGCCGATCACTTCAAAGGCGACCTGGTTCATCACCTCGGGAATCACCGGATTCACCTTGCCGGGCATGATGGACGAGCCGGCCTGGCGCGGCGGCAGCCGGATGTCGCCAAAGCCGGCCTGCGGGCCGCTGGAGAGCAGGCGAAGGTCGTTGCAAATTTTGCTGAGCTTGGTCGCCACGCGCTTGAGCACGCCGGAGAGCTGCACAAACGCGCCGGTGTCCTGTGTGGCTTCGATCAGGTTGACGGCTTTTTCGACCGGGATGCCGCTTTCTTCTGCCAGGTAGCGGCAGGCCATGTCCGCATAGTCGGCCGGCGCATTGATGCCGGTGCCGATGGCGGTGGCGCCCAGGTTGATTTCCTGGATCAGCGCGCGCGCTTCACGCAGGCGGGCTTCGTCCTCGCCGATCATGATCGCGTAAGTGAGGAACTCCTGGCC
>Ga0136846_1228057_pt1 | contig 12103 bp, 12 predicted proteins | sample HopSoiMetagenom2_FD_96841 | JGI IMG/M metagenome (GOLD analysis project Ga0136846, IMG submission 96841) | Grasslands soil microbial communities from Hopland, California, USA - 2 Assembly 2016 (version 4) | ecosystem: Environmental > Terrestrial > Soil > Grasslands | place: USA: Hopland...
CAACGCTTCGGAGCGCGCGACGGTCGTCGCCTGGATGACGAGCGGGGGATAGGTCGCCGCCGGTCGCGTCGTCGCACGCACCGGATCTCCCGCGCGGGCGCCGGCCCGAACGAGCACTTCGGCGAACCCTTCGTTGAAATACAGTGCGTCCACGCCTGCCCCATATGGCTCGTCGAGATCTTCCCAGTCCCACCCGTAGCAAAGCGGCGAATCGGTGAAGGGCGACGGCGCCGCGACGACACGTCCGCGAACGTGCGTCACGCCATGCGCCCGCAGGGAATCGGCGAGATCGCGCAGCGGGATCATCGCGTCGCTGCGCATGTGCGTGCTGATCGACGGATCCCCTTCGCCGCGGACGACGAGATCGCCCTCGAGCACACCGCGCCGGATCGGGCCGCGCGCCGACAACACGGTGGACCAGGTGAAGTCGGGACCGAGCTGCGCGAGCGCGACGGCGCCGGTGACGATCTTCATGTTCGACGCCGGCATGAACAGCTTGTCGGCGTTGCGCGAGTAGAGCGTGTCGCCGCGTACAGGGTCGACGACGAGGATGCCCCAGTGCCCGCTGCGGAAATCGGGAGCGTTCGCGAGCGAGTCGATGAACGAGGCGAGTGCAGCGCGGCTGTCGGCCGGCGCGGCAGCGGCACCCGGTGCAGGACGTGCCGGAACCGGCGCGGGCACGGTGTGCCCGCCGGCGCAGCCGGCGAGGAGGAGGGCGACCGTCGTTCGGAGAGCGCGCATGCGGGAGAAAGCGTGGGGCGCCCGTCTCGCGAGCGGGGCGCGCGCGAGACGACGCGCGAAAGATGGCAGAGAGTGCTCCTGGCAGGAATGCTTGGCCGCCAGGCCCGCGTCAGCGTCGAGCGGCGTCCTCGCCGTCGGGCAATCGCCCGCCGAGGTTGGCGAGGTCGGCGAGCGTATCGACGCTGAGGAGGAGCCGCGCCGGATCACCCAGCGGCGCCAACTCTGCCGCATCGAGTCGTCGCACGGCGGGCAGCGTGTCATGGAGCGCGCCGGCGCGCCGCTCCCCGGCGGCGAGGAGGCGCTCACAGACGGCGAGTGCTTCGGGGGCGTAGTACGCGCACAATGGCTGCGCACTGGACGGTACGCCCGGCGTCGGAATCACGGCGCTCACCCCGGTCTCGCCGAGCGCGCGCAGGTGCTGCAGCAGCGCGGCGGTCACGAAGGGCATGTCCCAGGCGACGACGATGAGCGGATCACCCTTCGCGGCGACGAGCGCCGTGCGGAGCCCATGCAGCGGGCCGAGCCCCTCTTCGCTGTCCCGCGTGATCGTCATGCCGGGAAACCAGAACGGCGCACGCGCGTCGTTGGCGACGACGACCTGACGGTCCGTCGCGCCGCGCAGCGCGGCGAGCACACGGTCGGCGATGCGCAGGCCGTCCACCAGCGCGAGCCCCTTGGGCATCCCGCTGAACCGGCGTGCGGCGCCGCCGGCCAACAGCACGCCGACGCACCGCGATCTGGTCATCTGCCGCTCAGATCCGGAGGCCGCGATGCTCGGCGGCGAGGTCGAGCTCCGTCGTCAGCGCCCGCTCCACGATGAAGCTCTCGATCCCGCGGCGCGGTCGTTCCTTCAGGAATCGGCCGCAGCCGTTGCACATGACGAGATCGTAGCCCACTTCGACGTTCGTGATGCGCGCGATCGTCGGCTCATCCACCGTGCGGCAGCTCAGACACCCCTGGTGCGGCGTGCGCCACTGCGCATCGCACCGCGCGCACACGAGGGTGCGCTGTGCGCCGCGCTCCCGGAGCGCAATGTCGGGGAAACCGCCGCAGCAGGGACACACGATACGTGTCCAGCCACGCCAGATCGATGCCGGTTCGACCATCGCACTCGCCGAGCGCAGAAAAGCATTGCCGACGACGATCGCCGCCTGGCGCGCGATGCGGCGCGACGGGTCACGCGGTGTGCGATCGCCCGTGAACCAGCCGCTCACCAGGTCGTCGACATCCAGCTCGCTCTGGAGGAGCGAGCGCCGGTCCTCGTTTGAGAGAAACCCGGCGACCTCGAACGCATCGAGGACGCGAGTGAAGTACGGCATCGGGTCGCCACAGGAGCGCAGCACACGCAGCGCATCGTAGCCAACCTGTCCGCTACGGATGCGGGCCTGCGCGTGCTCGACGTCCACGAGCGGCTGGCACTCGGCGCGGATCTCGTCGCGCGCGCGGAGCACGGGCGCATACTGCTCGGCGAGGGTGCTGCGGACTGACGTAGGGCGGGGGGGAGCGAGTGTCGGCACGGCGCGGTGGCGGGCGCCGGTCGTGTGGGCTCTGATGCCCGACTCGGCGCGTCGTCGTAAGCACGACCAAGCGCCGCGAAGGTCACTTGGATCAGCCTGGCTCGTACGCGGCCGCGAGCGTCGAGTCTTCCGCCACCGAAACCCGTGTCACGCGCGCACGCGCGCCGAGCGCCGCCTGCACGCGCTGACAGATGAATCGCGCGAGCTCCTCACCCGTCGGCATGAGGCCGCCGTCGGCGAACTCGGGCACGTCGAGGTTGATGTTCGCGTGGTCGAATCGCGCCCGCACCTCGCGCTCGAGCACCTCGTCGAGCAGTCCGAGGTCGACGATGAAGCCGGTCACGCGATCGATCTCGCCCGTGACGGTCACATCGCAGACGTAGCTGTGGCCGTGATAGTTCGGGCGCGCGCACGCGCCGAACACGGCTGCGTTGCGCTCGTCGCTCCAGTCGGCGATCCGATAGCGGTGCGCCGCCGCGAAGGAGACGCGGCGGGTGAGGGAGGATGGCATGAGGACAAGTTAGGCGGTTTGGCGGTTTTCGGTTTATGGCCAGCCTCGGGAAGCCAGGCATCCCGCAGCCGTAAACCGAAAACCGTCAACCGATAACCGCCAACCGATGCACGAGCGGCGAAGCCGCCCTAGTGCTGCTCCCCGTAGTCTTCCGGCGCCGCGTCGGTGCCCGACAGCCCCTCCGGTGTTGGGCTCTCGGGCGGGTTCCAGCCGGCGGCGCGCTCGATCGACTCCTGCACGTCGGTCGTGCCGTCCAGATCCGCCGAGATGTCATCGGCGAGGTGTTCCGCCTCGGGGCTCAGAGGGACGGCCCGGTCGCCGAGCAGCAGGCCTTCCTCCCGCTCCTCTTCCGCGAGATGCTCGTCGATGTCCATCGGGCTCTCGGCGCGACGGATCGGATCGATGACGAGGTCGTTCGTGAAGTCGTTGATGCCGAGGACATCGGTGAGGATGTGGTCGGCGATGCGCCGTTCGCCTTCCGTGCCGACGCGGCCGGACAGGGCAACCACGCCGTCCTTCACCTCGACCGTGATGTCGTCGATGTCGAGCCCGTTGTGCGCCGCGAGATGCTCGCGGATCACACCGCGCAGCTCGCGATCGTCCATCTGCTCGATGTTGTTGAGGTCCTCGAAGTCGCGCGCCATTCTGTCCCGCCGGGCTGAGGGTGTCCGGCGGGGGCGGCTCAGCGATCGAAGAGCAGCGACGCACCCACCGTCAACAGCGTCTGGTTCGCCCAGAACGACCGTGCCTGCGTGGTGAGCAGGGACGTGCCGTCGAGGGTCGTCTTGTAGAACGAGTCCGGATACTTCTGCTTGTACAGCCGCTCCGTCGCATCGGCGCGCAGCTGCAGGCGACCGACGGACAAGAGCTTCAGTCCGCCGCCGAAGGTGAATGCAAACGGGGTGCCGAATGAGTAGCCAGACTTGTCTTCCTTGGTCTCGCTCGAGACGAGGCCGACACCGCCGCGCACTTCGGGGATGATATGATGCCAGCTCTTCTTCCCCGTGAGCGAGAAGGCGACGCCGACGTTCACCCCATACACGGCAGCGGCTGTCGAGCCGAGCACGCGCTTGCTACTGATCTGGCTGGGGTCGACGAGGTCGCGCGAGGAACCCATCCGCGACAGGTCGGCATCGAACGAGACCGGCCCGCCGAGGCGGATCTGATACCGGAGGCCGACGATCTCGGCGCTCTGCGGCACGACGCCCGCCGCATCGGTGCTCGCGCTCCCCCAGCCGAAGTATGGGGAGAGCTCCTCCTTGAACTCGAGGTCCCGATACGGACTCTGTGCCGGCGGGAAGCCGACCTGCTGAGCCGAGAGCGGGAGTGCGACGAGCAGGGCCAGCAAGCCGAACAGAGGTGCCTTCACGCGTTCGCTCCGGGACGATCGAGGAATGAGGTGTTCATCAGGAGAGCCGCAGATCGCGACCATCCATCTCCGCGGGCCGCTCGAGACCAAGCATGCGGAGAATGGTGGGGCCGACGTCGCGCAGCGCGCCGCCTTCCCGCAGGGTGTGGTCCTCGTCGCTGCCGACGACGAGGAAAGGCACGGGGCTCGTGGTGTGCGCGGTATGCGGACCGCCGGTCGCCGGATCGATCATCATCTCGCAGTTGCCGTGATCCGCCGTGATGAGCAGCCGGGCCCCGGCCGCATCGGCGGTGGCGACGACGCGGGCCAGGCACTGGTCCACCGTCTCCACCGCCTTGATCACCGCCGGCACGTTGCCGGTGTGCCCCACCATGTCTGCGTTCGCGTAGTTGCAGAGGATGAAGTCGTGCTCCTTCGCGGTGATGGCCGAGCAGAGGACGTCGGTGATGCCGGGTGCGCTCATCTCGGGGGCCAGGTCGTACGTCGCCACCTTCTGACTGGGCACGAGCCTTCGATCCTCCCCCTTGAACGGGGTCTCGTGTCCGCCGTTGAAGAAATAAGTCACGTGGGCGTACTTCTCGGTTTCCGCGGTGCGCAGCATGGTGAGGCCCGCTCCCGACACGACTTCGCCGACGATTCGCGCCATCGACTGCGGCGGAAAGGCGACCGGGACCTCGAAGGTCTGGTCGTACACCGTCATCGTCGAAACGGTCACGTTGGGGCGATCGTGGACGTCGAATCCGTCGAAGCCCTTCACCGTGAGGGAGCGCACGATCTGCCGCATCCGGTCGGACCGGTAGTTGAAGCAGATCACGGCGTCGCCGTCGCGCATCGGTGCCACCGGCGCGCCCGCCGCATCAACGATCGCCGTCGGGACCACGAATTCGTCGGTCACGTCGCGGCCATACGCGTCGCGCACCACCTGCAGGGGATCCGTAGCGCTCGGCCCCGTGCCACGCACCGCGCTGTTGTACCACTTCTCCGTGCGGTCCCACCGATGATCGCGGTCCATGCCGAAGTACCGGCCGCCCACACTCCCGATCACCGCGCGCCCGCGCGCCTTGGCGATCAGTTCCTCGAGGTATCCGAGCCCCGAGCGCGGCATCGTATCGCGCCCGTCGAGCATCACCTGGATGGCGACGCGCGGCACCGCTTCGCGCTCGGCGAGATCGAGCAGCGCGAGTAGGTGCGTATCGATCGCGTGCACGCCTCCCGCGCCGATCAGACCGACGAGGTGCAGCGTGCCGCCGCTCGCCTTGATGCGCCGGCAGGCGTCGACGAAGACGGGGTTCGTGAAGAAGCTGCCGTCCTTGATCGCGTCGTTGATCCGGACGAGGTCCTGCTTCACGACGCGTCCTGCGCCGAGGTTGAGATGTCCGACCTCGCTGTTGCCCATCTGGCCACACGGTAGCCCGACTGCTTCCTCCGACGCCGCGAGCAGCGTGCGCGGCGCGCGCGCCCAGAGCTTGTCCCAGGTGGGGACGGTCGCCATCGCGATGGCGTTGCCTTCGCGCTGCGGGCGATAGCCCCAGCCATCGAGGACGAGAAGGACGACGGGAGCCGGACGTGACGTGGTGGCCATCGATGCGTGTAGAGGTGTAGGAGGTGCTTGCCGACGCGCGGGGCCGGCACGAGCTTCGTCGAGCCCGCGAAATCTACCCGCGTGTCGGCAACGCGACCACGGGAAGGTTGTGCTCGGCACCAGCCTTGCTCTTGTGACGTGCGCGCCGCGCCTCCTCCCTTCGCCGACTTTCGATGACCGAGACCGACGTCACCACCACTCGAGAAGAGTATGATCCGGGCCGACGCCGGGATCCGAGTCGTCCGCGCACCGACCGCCGGCGCGTCGGCTGGCGGGAGTTCCGGCGCAGCTATCCGGGGCTCATCACGACGATGGCGATCGCCGTGATCGTCTTTCTCGCCATCGATGGACTGCTCATCTCGCGATATCTGCGATACCAGCGCGAGACGCGGGACCTGCGCGCGGCGATGAGCGACGTCGAGCGGAAAAAGACGGACGAGATCCTGTCGCAGAACGAGAACCGCCTGAAGGTCATGGTGGAACTGTTCAAGCGTCAGGCGAAGGTGGATCCGACGCTGCATCTCAGCGTCTCCCTCGACAGCGGGGTGATGTACCTCCAGCGCGAGGGCGCACTGCTTCGCGAGATGCCGATCACCGTCGGACCGGAGCGCCGCGTGGGGACGTCACCCGACACCGTTCACATCGCGGCGCCGCGCGGCAAGCGCACGGTGGAGCAGGTGCTCGACGAGAGCGACGTGTGGGAGATCCCCGCGTGGGTGTACACCGATCGGGGGCTGCCGCCCGGCGAGACCCGTATGAAAGGGGCGCTCGGACCGGCCGCCGTTCGACTCGACGGCGGGACGGTGATCTACTCGCTCCCGAGCGTTGGTCCCCTCAACGATTCGTCGTACGTCCTGCCGGGAGCGATCCGCGTTCGCGCGGGCGACCTGCGAGCGATCGTGCCGAACCTCCGCCCGGGTGTGGCGGTATACTTCTACTGACCGCCGACTCGGAGCTGCACGTGGGACTGCGCAACTTTTTTCGAACCGGTGGGATGCTCGCGTGGGGGCTGATCGGCGCCGTGCTCCTGCTCATGCTGGCGAGCACCGCGCTCTTCGCCCGGACTGCGCTGGTCCGGCACGAGCGGGACGTGAGCCGGATGGTGTTCAACGACAACGTCCAGCTCCTGGACGACGTCCGGAAGAGCACCGGGGCGCTGGACGACAGCCTCGCCCAGGTCACGACACCGTCCGAGAGCGACGCGATCCCGACGAACCGTCCCTACATCGTCGTCAGCATCGAGGATCACCGCCTGTGGTACAAGCAGGGGGATTCCGTGCTGTTCACGACGCAGGTGGCGACGGGGAGCGGCAAGGTCCTGGAAGGGGCGGGCGGGGACGCGCGGTGGAAGTTCGAGACGCCGCGCGGCCGTCTGGTGATCGAATCGAAGGAAGAGGACCCATCCTGGATCCCGCCCGACTGGCACTTCGTGGAGATGGCGCGCAAGCGCGGGCTGGGGATCGTTCGGCTGAACCGCGGGCAGGCGATTCCGGGCAGCGACGGGTCGGTGATCGCCGTGGAAGGGGCCGACATGGTCCGGAAGTACAAGGACGGGCGAGTCGTCCCGATCGAGCCCGGCGTAGAGGGCCGCGAGGTGGTGGCGGGTGGCAACATCGTCATCCCGCCGTACGGCACGAACCAACGCAAGTATCGCGGGGTACTCGGCACCCATCGCCTGAACATGGGGGACGGGTACGCGTTGCACGGGACCGACCAGCCGGAGAGTATTGGCCATTCGGTCAGTCATGGCTGCGTGAGGCTGCGGAACGAGGACATCGAGACGTTGTACCAGATGGTCTCGGTCGGGACGCCCGTCTTCATCTATTAGCTGTTCACGGTCCGCTGATCGCACGGCCAGCCAGGGCACATTGACCGGTTGCGGAGGCTGGGTTCCACTCGTAGGGCTTATAGGTCATTCCGGATCGCGGGGCTCGCGGCCATCGTAGGGCCGTAGCCTCTTGCCGTACCGACCGGGAAAGCTCGCCGAGTAGAAGGGGGACGAGGTGATGACTTCACGCAGACGTCGCGACCGCTGGTTCGGTCGCGCCCTGATCCTGTGCGTATCGGTCGCCGGCGCCGTTGCTGCGCTGCGGCCGACGGTCGTCGCGTTTGCGGCACCCGCGCCGGTCCTGCGCCCCGAGGACGACACCCTCAAGGGGCGCAGCGGAAAGCTGCGGGCCGTTCTCGTGCCTCGCTCCGGGCGCCACATCGGCATTCTGGAGCGACTGTTCGGGGATTCTGCCCTCCGGACGCCCGGCGTCCATGCGGTCTCGGACAGCGTCGGCCCGATGAGCGTCGCCCTGATCACGATGCGCGACTTCGGGGAGAAGCTCGGCGGCCGCATCGGAGACTACCGCATCGGCTTCTGGCCGGCGGAGAAGGGCAGACGGACGCCCACCGCCGCCTACGCCAATCCGGAAGGATTCATCGAGGTCACGCCCGAGAATGCCGATACCCGGATCTCCGAGCACTTCAAGCTGAGCGACTTCCTCACGCACGATCAGGAGTCGGTGTGGCCGAAGTACCTGGTGCTGAGGTCGGCCCTGGTGGATAAGTTGGAGCTGGTCATCGAGAAGCTCGAGTCGCGCGGGATCCACGTGACCCACATGCAGGTCATGAGTGGATTCCGCACGCCGTTGTACAACGCGCGTGCGGGTGAGCGCGGTGGACGCTCGAAGATCAGCCGCCACATGTACGGCGACGCCGCCGACGTGTTCGTCGACAACGACGGCGATGGCCGCATGGATGATCTGAACCACGATGGACGCATCGATTATCGGGACGCGCGGGTGATTCTGGACGCGGTGGAGCAGGTGGAGCGGGAGCACGACGATCTGGTGGGTGGCGTGGGCGTCTATCGCGCGACACGCGCCCACGGTCCGTTCGCGCACGTCGACGTCCGCGGCAATCGCGCGCGCTGGGGACGGCGGTGAGCGGTCATCCCTCTCCGGGGAGCCGCCTCGGCGGAGTCGGCGCGGCCCTCTTCTTCGGGCTGGCGACCCTCGGTGCCGTGCAGTTCCTGCGTCCGGAGGGTGCGTTGACGCCGCCGCCGCTCACCAATCTGGCAAATGCCATGTCGGTGCCCGCGGCCAGCCTGCCCCCCACGGCCTCTCCGGCGGCGGATGCCTTCGGCGAGAGCGGCGAGGTCAAGGTGCGGTTTGCCCTCCCCGGCGAGCACGTCGAGTTCCCGATCGCCATCGCCGGCAGCAGCGATTCGCTGGCCTACCAGTGGGTGAACGCGGTCGACCAGACGACGCCCGGGCCGGCGCGGCCGCTGACCGCGGCGCCGACGATCGCACCGCACGGGGCGGGGTTCTACCACCTGGCGGTCATCCGCGGCGATACGCGCGAGGTCCTCTCCGAGCCGACGCTCGTCGTCATGGTGCCGTTCGATCACAAGCTCGGCGACTGGGTCAACGGGTACCGCATCGGGACTTATCTGTCGGAGCGCTTTGGCGGCTACGACCGGCCGGTTGGTTTCATCGAAGTGACGCCGTCGATGCTCGACCTGGCGATCACGAAGCACCTCAAGCTGTCGGACTTCGTGACGCACGACGATCAGGGCGACGTGTGGCCCAAGTACGTCGCGCTCAATCCGCGGCTGCTGGACAAGCTGGAGCTGGTCTTCGCCGATCTGGGGAGCCGCGTGCGCCCCGGGCTCGCGGTGGACATGCACTCGGGCTTCCGCTCGCCGTCGCACAACTCGCGCGTCGAGCGCGCGGCGCGCGACAGCCGGCATCAGTACGGCGACGCAGCGGATCTTGCCATCGACGCGGACGGCGACGGCCGGATCACGATGACCGACGAGCTGCTCGTCATGCTCGCCGTCGAGCGAGTGGAGTCGGCGCACCCGGATCTCGTCGGTGGGCTCGGACTGTACACGAGCCGGCGCTACCGGACTCCCTACGTGCACATCGACGCGCGTGGGAAGCGCACTCGCTGGCAGGGCTGAGCATCTCGCGGGCTACCGAGCAGGAACTCGGGCGCACATACTCACGTATGTGCGCCCGACGTGTTTTCCGGGTACGGCTCGCTGACGGAGTGTCACGATGAATCCCTATCTGCGCGACAAGCTGGTCCAGAAGCTCGAGACGATGGCTGACGAGCGCGGCTATCAACTCCTCGACTACGCGGAGTTCCTCGAATCGAAGTACGCCGAGCGACAGCCAGCGGGCGCCGCGACGGCGGGAAACCCGCTCAGCCGATTCGCCGATGCGGTCGAGGAGAAGCTGCGCGCGGGTCGCGTGAGTGCGAGCACGATCGCGGAGACGATGAACCTCATGAACAAGGCGGTGGGCGTCCTCAACGGGGCAGCCGCGGCGGGCAAGTCGGTCGCCTCCGACCTGATGAGCGCCACGTCGCGCGTCGTGGACGCCGCGGCGGCCGCGGCGGCGGCGCCGGCTACCCCAGGCTCGACCGGCGGCACGACTGCTGCGACTGGTGGAGCCTCGCCGAGCGGCGGGTCACCGCCGCCGGCCGGCGGGGCACCGCCGACCAGCGGGTCGAGTGCCGACCCGTCCACCCCCAGGTAGGAGCGAGCGCGTGAGCGAGAGAAGCGAAGGGGAGGTGCGACGCAGCCGCCGCGGCGCGAACGCGACCGCAGCGCGCGCCCGCGGGGCCGACGTCTCGCCGCGCACCGGTGCCAAGCGCACCGTGATGTACTACATCAAGCAGCTTCCGAACTACGTGCGTTTGCTCGGCGGCCTGCTGGGCGACCGGCGCGTCAGCATGGTGGACAAGCTGCTGGTGGCGGGGGCGATCGCGTACATCGCGATGCCGCTCGACCTCATCCCCGATTTCATACCATTCCTCGGTGAGGTGGACGACGTCTTCCTGCTCGTCATCGCGCTGCAACGGCTCGTCGCGAACGCCGGCCGGCCCGTGCTGCAGGCCCACTGGTCCGGGGCGATGGAGGACCTCGCCGACTTGAATCTGAAGGAGGCGCTCGCTGCCGCTGCGTTCTTCCTGCCGCGGGGCATCCGGCGGAAGCTCAAGATGATCGGGAGAGCGTAGGGTTGCGCTAACCGCTTCCCCGCACTGGACTTCGCCCGAGTCGGCGCCTACGTTTCGCCATGGCGACCACAATCCGTTCCAATTCGCGGCCCGCAGCACAGCCCCAGGCTGAGCGCGGGCCTTCGCGTTCCGAGGCCACGAATGGCGCGTCGCGGGTCCGAGCCGACGTCGCCCTGACCTTCGACGACGTCCTGCTGTCCCCCCGTCACTCGGTGACGCACCCCAAGGACGTCTCCACCAAGTCCTGGTTCACGCGCAAGATCGAGCTCAACATCCCGCTCGTCTCGGCGGCGATGGATACGGTCACCGAGTCGGATATGGCGATCGCGATGGCGCGCCAGGGCGGCATCGGGGTGCTGCACAAGAACATGTCGATCGATCGCCAGGCGATGCAGGTCGACATCGTGAAGCGCAGCGAGAGCGGCGTGATCAGCAACCCCTACACGCTCCCCGAGACCGCGACGCTGCGCGAGGCGACGAACCTGATGAACCGGTTCCGCGTCTCCGGCGTCCCGATCGTGGACGCCGATGGCCGCCTCGTCGGGATTCTCACGAACCGCGACCTGCAGTTCGAGCGCAGCCTGGATCGCCCCGTCGCCGACGCGATGACGCGCAACCTGATCACCGCGCCGCAGGGAACGACGCTGGACGAAGCGGAGAAGATCCTCGGCAAGCATCGCATCGAAAAGCTGCCCGTGGTCGATGCCGATGGTCGGTTGAAGGGACTGATCACCGTGAAGGACATCCACAAGCGGCGGCAATTTCCCGGCGCGAACAAGGACGAGATCGGGCGCCTGCGTGCGGCCGCGGCGATCGGTGCGGGCGGCGACTTCCTCACGCGCGCCAAGGCGCTGATCGACGCGGGCGTGGATGCGCTCGTGGTGGACACGGCGCACGGACATGCCGACGCCGTGCTGGACGCGACGGCGCGGGTGCGCGAGGCGTTCCCGGATATCCAGCTCGTCGCGGGCAACGTCGCCACGCGCGAGGGGGCGCGCGCGCTCGTCGAGCGTGGCGTGGATGCGGTGAAGGTCGGCGTCGGGCCGGGCTCGATCTGCACGACGCGCGTCGTCACCGGCGTCGGCGTGCCGCAACTCACGGCGGTGTTCGACGCCATCGAAGGCGCGGGCGACATCCCCGTGATCGCCGACGGCGGCATCAAGTATTCGGGCGACGCCGTGAAGGCGCTCGCGGCGGGCGCGTCCAGCGTGATGATGGGATCGATGCTCGCCGGCACCGAGGAGAGTCCGGGGGAAGCGTTCCTCCTCGAGGGACGGCGCTTCAAGATGGTGCGAGGGATGGGATCGCTGTCGGCAATGCAGGACGGCAGCGCCGACCGCTACTTCCAGGAGGGCGAGCTCTCGCCCAAG
>Ga0136846_1225407_pt1 | contig 12100 bp, 13 predicted proteins | sample HopSoiMetagenom2_FD_96841 | JGI IMG/M metagenome (GOLD analysis project Ga0136846, IMG submission 96841) | Grasslands soil microbial communities from Hopland, California, USA - 2 Assembly 2016 (version 4) | ecosystem: Environmental > Terrestrial > Soil > Grasslands | place: USA: Hopland...
GAGAGGGCGCGCACGGTTTCGCGGTCTTCTGCGGCTGGCTCGACAACCTCTGGCGGCCGCTAGCCCTCAGCTCGCGCGTTCCGGACGTGGTCAAGGTCGGCAGCGCGCTCTACCTGGCGCCGCTCGTCTCGCTCGTCGGGCGGGGCGAGGGCGCGCTCGTCGTCGTCGTGGGCCGCGAGCGAGGCGACCTCTACCGCCTCAGCGCCGGGAGACTCGACGAGGTCGAGCACCAACACGACGACACGCCGGGCCGCCACGACCAGGGCGGCTGGTCGCAGGCCCGCTACCAGCGGCACATCGACAAGCTCGTCCAGGATCATCTGAAGGAGGTCGCCGAGCTCGTCGAGCAGCAGGTCCGGCAGAACCGCGGCGTGCGCGTGATCGTCGTCGCCTCGGAGGAGACGCGGGCCGAGTTCGAGGGCGTGCTCTCGAACGACGTCCGCAACGCCGTGATCGGCTGGACGAGCGCGGAGGCGCACGCGACGCCCGCCGACCTCGCCGGCACGGTCGAGCCGCTGCTCGAGGCCTGGCGCGGCGAGCAGGAGTCCGAGACGGTCGAGCGCTGGCGCGAGGAGGCCGGCCGCAACGGCCGCGCGGCGACGGGCTGGGCCGCGACGCTCGAGGCGGCCTCCGACGCGAGGGTCGAGCTGCTGCTCTTCCAGGACGGCGCCAACCGGCCCGCCTGGGAGTGCCCCGCGTGCGGCCGCGTCGCCAGCGAAGGCGGCGCCTGCCCGCTCGACGGCACGCGCATGGAGGAGCGCAGCGACGGGCTCGACCTCGCCGTGCACCAGACGCTGGCCCACGGCGGCACGGTGTGCGCGCTCAATGAGCGGCACGACCTCGAGCCCGTCGAGGGCATCGGCGCGCTGCTGCGCTATTAGGAGGGTTTGGCGAACCACCGCCGAGGCCCTCGGCGCGCACCGCTCGCCCCAACGCTGCGTCCTCAGTCGCACCGATAGCTACGGCTATCGGCACTCCCTGCGTCCTTGCCTTGGAACGACCAGCGCACGCCGAGGGCGTGCAGCGTTCCGCCAAACCCTCCTAGCTAGGCGGCGTCGACGACGCGCGGGAGCTCGCGCGCCTCTTCGCCCATCTCGAGCTGCGAGTCGGCCGCCTGCTCGAGCTTCGACTCGAACCGGCCCAGCCGCTTCTCGGAATCGAGGAACTTGTTCTGCGCATTGCCCAGGTGCTTCCCGACGAGCTCGAAATCGTCCTTGAAGCGTCCGAAGTCCTTCTGCAGCTGCGCGCAGTACGCCATCACCTCGTGCGCGTGCTGCTCGATCTGGAGGCCCTTCAGCCCGAGCACGATCACCTGCAGGTAGGCGGTGAGCGTCGTCGGCGAGACGGGCAGCACGCGCTTGTCGTGCGCGTAGGCGAGCAGCGCGCCGGTCTTGCCGCAGGCGAGCTCGTAATAGATCGCCTCGGACGGGAGGTACATCAGCGCGAAGTCGTAGGTGCCCTCGTCGGGACGGATGTACTTGCTCGCGATCGCATCGACGTGCGACTTGACGTCGCGCGCGAACAGCTTCTCGAACTGCTGGCGCTCGATGTCGTTGTCGGCGTTCAGCATCCGCTCGAAGTTGTCGAGCGGGAACTTGGAGTCAATCGGGACGATGCGGTCGACCTTGATGATCGCGTCGACGCGCTCGCCGCCGGCGAAGCCGTACTGGAACTCAAAGGCGGTCGCGGGCAGCCGGTCGCGCAGGAGGTTCTCGAGCAGCAGCTCGCCGAAGCCGCCACGGGCCTTGGGCGGGCGCAGGATCTGCTGGAGCTGGCTCAGCTCCTTGGCCTGCTCGGCCATCTGCAGCGTCGCCTGGCCGACCTCGCCCAGCTGCTTGTGGATCGCATTGGTCTGCTTCGAGGCGTGCTCGAGTCGGCGGTCGACCTTCGTGTCGAGCTCGCCGAGCCGGCGGTCCATCGTCGCGGTGATCGCCTGCAGCCGCCCGTCGACGTCGGTGTTGCGGGCGGTCAGCAGCTGGTCGACGACTTGCGCGCTCTGCACGGCGTGCTCCGCGAGGCGTCGGCTCAGCCAGTATGCGAGCGCGCCGCCGCCGACGAGCAGGACGAGGATGGTTGCAAGGAGCGTCATGAGCCGACGAACCCTAGAGCGGCCGTCGGACGGCACGAGAGAGGGCGGCTCGCGCCGCCCTCAAAGACCCCTTTGCTGGCGCCTCTACGGCGTGTCGGTGCGTTCCGCGCGGTGCTCCGCGGCCCGCTCGCGCTCTTCCTGCGCCATCTGCTCGGCGCTCTCGGCGCGATCCGAAGCCATGCCTTCCTGCTCCTGGTGCATGCCGTCGCTGCGCATCGAGCTGTCGCCCGTGAGATCGCCGGCCGCCTTCTTGCCGCGGCCGAGCAGCTTGTCCAAGAAACCCATCTTCAGCCTCCTTGCGGGGTGGTCACCCACCATATCCCCGCTAGGGCCCAAAAAAAATGCCAGATCCGGAAAACCTTGCGGCCCTCCGGATCTGACTGGGCGACATTAACGCCGCGCACCGGTGCACGTCAAGGCCCCTGCTAGCATCGCGCGCCGGTGGCCAAGAAGACCCGCACTCCAGCCCCTCCGCGCAAGGTCCAGGCGCCCAAGCGGCGCACCGATCCGAAGGGCCCACGCAGCTTCGGCAGCCGCGGCATGTGGATGGTCGCCGCTGCCGTGGTCGCGCTTATCGCGGCGGCGGTGTTCGCCGTCGTGCTGACCCGCGGCGGCGACAGCTCGGCAGCGCCGAACGTCCCTGAGCAGAGCCAGCTGGTCGGCCTCCAGGAAGGGCCGGCGCCTTGGAACCCCGGCCTCGACACGCTCCCGGACCGGCTCGCGCCGCTCGGGTTGAACGACCTGACGACGGAGGGTCAGGTGCTCCACATCCACCAGCATCTCGACGTCTTCGTGGACGGGAAGCGGCAGCAGGTGCCGGCGAACATCGGCGTCTACGACGGGCAGTTCCTGACCGAGCTGCACACGCACGACCCGACCGGGGTCATGCACGTCGAGTCGCCGACAGCCCGCAACTTCGACCTCGGCCAGTTCTTCGGCGTCTGGGGCGTCCGCCTCACCCCGGACTGCGTCGGCGGCTACTGCCGACAGGTGACGCCGTGGATCCTCTACGTCAACGGCGAGGCCTACCGCGGTGATCCGCGCGCGATCGTGCTGCGCGAGCACCAGGAATTCGCGCTCGTGATCGGTACGCCGCCGAAGAAGATCCCCTCGAAGTACAAGTTCCCCGCCGGACTGTAGGCGCCTATCCTTCCGGGGCCGGGGTGGCGAAACTGGTCATACGCGCCTGACTTAAAATCAGGTGTCCCCTCGGGGGACGTAAGGGTTCGAGTCCCTTCCCCGGCACTCCCGCCCTAGGACGCGCGCCGCCAGCGGCGCCGGCGTGGGAACTCGGCGGAGCCCTCGCCGAGGGCGCGTGCCGCGGCTTCGACGTCCGCAGCGTCGAGACCCATCAGCTCCTCCGCGTCGAGGTTCTCGAGCGCCCTCCCGGACACCGTCGCAAGGCGCAGCGCCTGGGCGTTCAGCGCCTGCTCGAAGATCGTCCGAGCGTAGCGCGCGTTGCCGAAGCCTTCGCCGCGCTGGGCCCGATCGAAGACGCGGCGGAGCTCGTCCGACGCGCCCGGCGTGACTCGATACTCGTTCTCGTCGGCGAAGCGCTCTGTGATCGTCAGCAGCTCGTCGGTCGAGTAGTCCGGGAACGTGATCTCGCGCGCGAAGCGCGAGCGGAGGCCCGGGTTCGAATCGAGGAACTCGTGCATCAGCGCCGGGTAGCCGGCGACGATCACGACGAGGCGGTGGCGGTGGTCCTCCATCCGCTTCAGCAGCGTCTCGATCGCCTCCTGGCCGAAGTCGACGCCGCGCTGGGCCGGCCGCGCGAGCGCGTACGCCTCATCGATGAAGAGCACGCCGTCGAGCGCCCGCCGGATCGCGCGCTCGGTCTTGATCGCGGTCATCCCGACGTACTCGCCGACGAGCCCGGCGCGGTCGACCTCGACGAGGTGCCCGCGCTTGAGCAGCCCCATCGCCCGGTACATGTTCGCCAGCAGGCGCGCGATCGTCGTCTTGCCCGTCCCGGGGTTGCCGAGGAAGACCAGGTGCTGCGAGGTGGCTACCTCGGGCAGGCCGTGCTCGAGCCGCCGCCCCTGCACCTGCAGGAAGGCAACGAGGGCGCGCACCTGCTCCTTGACCGTCTCGAGCCCGACGAGCGAGTCGAGCTCCGCCTGTAGCTCCGCCAGAGTGCGCGTGTCCTCCGGCGGCCGCCGCGGGTCGATCCGGTCGAGCCATTCCGCCTCGCCCCCGATGCTCTGGCGCACGTGGTGTCGCAGCACGTCGAGGCCCAGGCGGAGGTCGGTCAGCGGGTTCGCCACGCTTGGCGTGTACCCGGGATGCAAGAAAGGGAACGACACCTAGACTCCGGGTGTGGCCGAAGTGCAGGAGGTCTTGCCCGACGAGGGCCATTTGGAATGGGAGACACCGCTCTTTCGGACCGCGCTTGCGCAGTACGAGCAGGCCCTCCCGCACGCCGACGTCGAGGACTTCGTCGCCGAGCGGCTGCGATACCCGGAGCGCTCGCTCGTCGTCAGCGTCCCGGTCAAGCTCGACTCCGGCCGCTGGACCGTCTTCCCCGGCTACCGCGTGCAGCACTCGACGGTGCTCGGCCCTACGAAGGGCGGCATCCGCTACGACGCGGAGGTCTCGCTCGGCGAGTGCGCGGCGCTCGCAATGTGGATGACGTGGAAGTGCGCGCTCCTGCGGCTGCCCTACGGCGGCGCGAAGGGCGGCGTCCGGTGCAGCCCCAAGCAGCTTTCGCAGAGCGAGCTGCAGAAGATCACGCGCCGCTTCACGTCGGAGCTGCTGCCGATCATCGGGCCACAGAAGGACATCCCAGCGCCGGACATGGCCACGAACGAGCAGACGATGGCCTGGATGATGGACACCTACTCGATGGAGATCGGGCACGCCGTGCCGGAGATCGTGACCGGCAAGCCGATCTCGCTCGGTGGGTCGCTCTTCCGCCACGAGGCGACCGGCGCCGGCGTCGTGATGGTCGTCGAGCGCGCGTGTGGGAGGCTTGGTTGGAAGCTCGCCGACCAGCGCTGCGTCGTGCAGGGCTTCGGCAACGTGGGCGGGATCGCCGCGGCGGAGCTGCACGCGCAGGGGGCGACCGTGGTGGCGGTCTCGGACGTCTCCGGTGGCGTCCATGACGAGCGCGGGCTGGAGGTGCCAGAGCTGATGCGCTTCGCCCAGCAGCATGGCTCGCTCGAAGATTGGGCCGAGGGCGAGCGGATCACGAACGAGGAGCTGCTCGAGCTGCCGTGCGACGTGCTCGTGCTGGCCGCCCGCGAGGATCAGGTCACCGCCGAGAACGCGCCGCGGCTGCACGCGCGGCTGATCGCCGAGGGAGCCAACGGGCCGACCTCGCTGGAGGCCGACACGATCCTCGCCGAGCGCGGGATCCCGGTGCTCCCCGACGTGCTCACGAACGCCGGCGGGGTCACCGTCTCGTACTTCGAGTGGGTGCAGGACCTCGGGCGCCTCTTCTGGGACCGGCGCGAGATCCGGGCGAAGCTGGCGGAGCAGCTCGGCGACGCCTTCGACCGCGTCTGGAATCTCTCCGAGGAGCGGAGCATGACGCTCCGGAGCGCGGCGCTCGTCGCCGGGATCCGCGAGGTCGCGGGCGCGCTACGGTCGCGGGGGATCTACCCGTGAGCCGCGTTCGCGACGCGATGATCCCGGATCCGCAGACGCTTGACGCGTCGGCGTCCGCGCAGGAGGCCGGGACACATCTCGTCCAGCCCGACGTGCGGGCCGTCTACGTGTGTGACGACGGCCGCTTCCTCGGTGTGGTCACGCGCAAGACGCTCGTGGCCGAGGTCGTGGCCGCCGGTCGTGACCCGCGCGCGACCACCGTCGGGGAGCTCGCGGAGCCGCCGAACTGGACGATCGACCCGGAGCTGGCGCTAGACGAGGCTTTCGGCCGGCTGGAGGAGTGGGACGCCGAGCGCGTCCCCGTCGTGGATGGAGAGCGCCTGGTGGGCGTGCTCTCGCGCAGCGTCCTGCAGCGCCGACTGGCCGAGGACGAGCCACCGGCCGACGTCGACGCGCTGGAGGTCTAGCAGCAGGTGTAGGCGCCCGGCGGCACGTCGCCCTCTGCGCGTTCCGGCAGAGCAGCAGCCTCGAGGGCCGCGCCGTGCAGCAGCTCGCGCTCACTGACCTCGATCCCGTCGAGGTCGTAGCGGTCGAGCACCTCGCGGACGATCACGACCCCCCCGACGATCACGGGCGCACGCTCGGGCTCGAGTCCTGGCACCTCACGCCGCTGCGCGAGTGGGAGGGAGGCGAGGCGCTCCAGCTGCCTTTCGACCTCGACGCGAGAGAGCCGGTGGCCGTGAACCGCGTCGCGGTCGTAGGCCCCGAGCTCGAGAGCGGCGAGAGTCGGGAGCGTGCCGCCGACGCCGATCGCTTCCTGCGGCTCGATGTCCGGTAGGGCGGCGCGCACCGCTGCCGCGGCGGCGCGGAGCTCCTCGGCCGTGGGCGGGTCCGAGTGGAGGTGCCGCTCGGTGAGGCGAACGCAGCCGACGTCGAGGCTCGTCCGCTCCGCCGCCGTGGTCAGCTCGGTGGAGCCGCCGCCGACGTCGAGCACGAGCGTCTCGTCTGGTAGGACGCGCCCGTTGGAGACCCCGCGGCGGGTCAGCTCGGCCTCCTCGTCGCCGCTCAGCAGACGGGTCGCGAAGCCGTAGCTCCACTCGACCTCGCCCAGGAAGGCCTCGCCGTTGTCCGCATCGCGAAGTGCGCTCGTGCCGATCGCGAGCACGCGCTCGGCCCCGAGCTGTTCGAGCTCGCGGCGGTAGTCGGAGAGCACGTTCCGCACGCGCGCGACCGGGAGCGGCAGCAGCTTGCGCCGCTCGTCGACGCCTTCGCCGAGCCGCGTGATGTTCGTGCGGCGCGAGACCTCCTCGACGTGAGTGCCGTCGACGTCCGCGACCAGCAAGCGGGTCGAGTTGGTGCCGAGATCGACGACTCCCACGCGCATGCAAGGAAGGCTAGCCGCGCGCTACAATGCCGCCAGCGACGCGGGGTGGAGCAGTCAGGTAGCTCGCCGGGCTCATAACCCGGAGGTCGCAGGTTCAAATCCTGCCCCCGCTACTCGAAAAGCCCCGGAAACGGGGCTTTTCTTCTTCTCGGAGACGCAGGCCGCGTTTAGCGACTGCTTCTTCCGATCAGGCCTCAAGTGTGCGCACGATGTTCATCGCGTACTGGCTCTTCATCGCTGCTGTCATCGCGGTCTACCTCTCGATCGGCATCGCCAACCGATGACCTTCGCGCGGCGGCACGGCATCTCGCTCTTCTTCGGCGCGATCCTCCTGGCGTCACTGGTCGGGCAGTCGTTCGCCGGGCTTCACCAGTTCAACGCTGACGCGATCGAGCACGAGTCGCAGACGTACAGCTGGCTTCGCTACGTCACCTCGTCGGAGTTCGGGGGCGACGTGCTCGAAAACTGGCAGTCGGAGTTCCTCCAGTTCTTCCTCTACATCTTCGCGACGGTCTGGCTGCTCGAGCGCGGCTCGAGCGAATCCAAGAGCGAGGACGCCGTCGGGTTGATGAGCGACCAGAGCCAGTTCGTGGCGGGATATGCGAGACCGAACTCGCCGAACTGGGCGCGCGTCGGCGGCGTTCGGCAACGCTTGTACGAGAACTCGCTCGGTCTCGCCATGCTCCTCTGCTTCATCGGGAGCTGGCTGGGGCAGTCGGTGACCGACTGGCGGGCCTTCAATCACGAGCAGCTCGATCATCACGCCTCGCCGATCAGCTGGGGCGAGTACTGGGTGAATGCCGATTTCTGGAATCGAAGCCTCCAGAACTGGCAGTCGGAGTTTCTCGCCGTGGGAACGATGGCCGTCTTCTCTGTCTACCTGCGGCAGCGCGGGTCGCCGGAGTCCAAGCCGGTGGGCGCGGCGCACGACGCGACGGGAGAGTCGAACTAGCCGACTCGAGCGGCCCTGGGTGCTACCGGTGCGCCCACGCGTAGGCGCGCTTCGCGAAGCTGACGGCCGGGCTGCCCGTGTAGCGGCCGGTGACCGTCCACGGCCAGAACGGCGACAAGCCGGCGCAGAGCCACACCGTCCAGGTGAAGAGCTGCGGCGTCATGAGCGACCCACCCCGCCGCTCCGCGGCTGGCGGACCAGCTGATTCGGTTTGGCAACGCGACCCATCATTTCCTCCTCGTCCGCCCCCGCGGACACCTTCCTCCTAGATCCTGTGCCGAGGCGGGGAGCCCGTCAAGGGTCAGTTCCAGTCGACGACGATCCGTCCGCCCACGTCCGGCAGCGGGAACGACTCGGCCTCCGCGACGACCGCGTCACGCGCTGCCTGCGACAGCGGCTGCCACGGCTGAACCTTCACCGTGCGCCCCGCGCGGCGCCAGGTGCCGACGACCTTCCCCGACACGAGCAGCGCGCCCGGCCACACGCGCGGCGTCCACAGCTCGGCCCGTTGGCTTGCATCGGGCACCAAGAGCGCACGGTCGTCGCTCGTGATGCCGAGCGTGTAGGCGTCGCCGCTCGGCAGGAGTCGAGCCGCGGCCGTGGGCGCCGGCGGCTCCCGCATCGCGGGCTCATCGGCGGCGAGCAGCCATGCCTCGCCGGCGGGCGTCAGCACCGGGATCAGCTCACTGCCGAGAGTCTCGAACGCCCGAAGAGCGTCCCGAACGCCGATGCTCGCCCATTTGCCGAATCCGGTGGGCGTCGCCGGGCCGAAGACGTGCAGGTAGCGGCGCGCCAGCTCGAGCGTCGCCTCGGTCCGTTCGATCGTCGGCGGCGGCACCGTCCAGACGAGCGGCCGCCGGGCGCCTTCCCAGCGGATCGCGAGTCTGCCCGTCAGCGCCGCGTAGCGAAGGGTGTTGCCGTGGACGCCCAGCGCCTGCCCGGCGTCGTCGTACCGCATCAGTTCCCCGCCGAGGAGGACGTGCAGGCGCTCGGCCAGCGGCTCCGCCCGCTCGCGGAGCTTGCCCGCGTCTGGGAGCCTGCCGAACGTGAACACGGCGAGGTCGCGCGCCGCGACGACGTACACGTGGTACCTGGGCCCCCACACCTGCGCCAGCGAGGGGTCTTCCCAGCTCGTCGGCGTGGTGCCTTCGACGGGGGCGTGGATCGAGAGGCGCGCCGCACGGGGCATGCTGTCCTGCAGGCCGGCCCACGCCGCCTGCCGAAGCGAGCGTCTCCTCGCCGGAAGTCGCCGATCCAGCGCCGCCACGCGTCGGCGGAAGTCGAGGATCTGCGCGCGCGTAACCCTCAGCCGCTCGCTGCTCACGCCGCCGGCGTGAGGTCGTACGGGAAGTTCGTCAACACTTCGCAGCCGGTCTCGGTGACGAGCACGAGGTCTTCGGAGACGACGCCGCCGACGCTCTTGTCCCACAGGCCGGGCTCGAGCGCGATTACGTCGCCGACGACCAGTGGATCGCGGCCGGCGAGGCCCATCCCTGGAGCCTCGTGCACCTCGAGGCCGACGCCGTGGCCGAGCGCGAACTGGAAGCCGCCCTCCTCGTCGTCGCCCGTTCGCTGCGTCGCGTAGCCGTGCGACTCGAAGAGATCGCACGCCAGGTCGTACAGCTCGCGTCCGGTGACGCCCGGCCGCACGGCCGCGGTCGCCTGCTCGAGCGCCAGGCGCGCAAGCCGCGCCTGCTCGGCGATCAGCTCTGCGTGCTCCGGCGCGGGCTCACCGACCATCAACGTGCGCGCCATGTCTGCCCAGCACGCGCTCACCTCGTCGCGGGGCCAGAGGTCGACGTGGATCGGCAGGCCGGCCGGCAGACGCCCGCTGCCCGGCTCGTGCCCGCCGCCCTGCCAGACGGACGAGACGATCACGTCGGGCGGGCAGGGCGCGCCGTGCTCGGCGCATGCGGCGCGCAGCGCGGCGCGAACATCTTCGGCCAGCAGCGGCTTGCCGTCGAGCTCGAGCCCGCCGGCTGCGGGCACGGCGCGCGCGAGCAGTGCGGAAGCCGCGGCCATCCCCGCCTCCGCCGCGCGTTGGGCTGCGCGGATGCCTTCGATCTCCGCCGGCGACTTCTTCCGCCGCCGCAGGTCGACCGCCGCCTCGTCGACGACCAGCACGACGCCGTCCTCGCGTAGACGGTCGCCGAGCGCGAGCGGGAAGTCGGCGGCGACGATCGCCTCTCGGAGGCCGATCTCCCGCATGGCCCGAGCCTCGACCTCCCGGGAAGCCTCGCCTTGGGACATCCCGTCGGCGACGAACTCCTTGTAGCCGAGCGCGAAGTAGTCGAGCACCTCGGCGCCCGGGAGCGCCTCCTTCACGCGGTCGGATTCGAGGCGCGTCGTCAGGACGTAGCGCTGGCCCTCGACCTCGGCGAACAGGAGCGCGTCGAGGATCGCGAGCGGGATCTCGTGCCGCAGCGCGGCCGAGCGCTCGGTGTCGCCGTAGAGCAGCAGCCCGCGCATCCGCGGGAGCGTACTCGTCGGCGCGGCCGCGTACGATGGTGGCGTGGATGTGGTCGAACGGCTCGCTAAGCCGAAGCTCCGCGGGGTCTTTCACGAGCTGGGCTTCTACGCTGCCGTCGGCGTCGGCCTAGCGCTGGTCGTCGCCGCGGAGCCGGGGCGGGCGCGCCTCTCGGCCGTGATCTTCGCCAGCTGTGTCGCCATCTGCTTCGGCGCGAGCGCCATCTACCACCGCCCGACCTGGCGCCCACAGGTGCGCTCCTGGCTCGCGCGGCTCGATCACGCGGGCATCTACCTGCTGATCGCCGGCACCTACGCGCCGTTCGGGCTGATCGTGATGTCTACCGGCTGGGCGATCCCGATCCTGGCGGTCGTCTGGGGCGGTGCGCTCGTCGCGATCCTGCTGAAGCTCTTCTGGGTGAGCGCGCCGAAGCGCCTCTCGGCCGCGATCGGGCTCACGCTCGGCTGGGTCGCGGCGGCGGCGTTCCCGCAGCTGCTGAAGCTGCCCACGCCGGCGCTCGTGCTCGTGATCGCGGGAGGGTTGCTGTACACGCTCGGCGCGGTCGTCTACGCCTTCAAGCGGCCGAACCCGGCGCCGCAGGTGTTCGGCTACCACGAGCTCTTCCACGTGCTCACGATCGCCGCGGCCGCCTGCCAGTACGCGGCGATCGCGTTCTACGTGCTCCCGCGCGCGTAGACCGAGCGAGAAGCAGACGTTTCAACGCGCTCGAAGCAGAAAAACGACCTGTCTGTCTTCTTTCTCCGCCACTGCCAGAAACGACATCCTCGCCCGCGCCGTCGACGCGGCGCCCGTCTGCGTCTTCGTGGCCGACCGCGAGATGCGCTACGTCGCCGTCAACGCGTATGCGTGCGAGCTGCTCGGCTACTCCGAGGAGGAGCTCTTGGCGATGCGCGTCTCGGACATCGCGACTTACGACGAGGCGCCCCAGGAGTACACGGCGCTGATCGAGAACGCCTATCTCCAGGGTTCCAGCAGGCTGCGCTGCAAGGACGGGGAGGAGCTGCTGCTGAGCTACGTCGCGGGGGAGCTCGAGCTCGACGGCGAGCCGGTCTACGTCTCGATCGGCTACGCCGAGTTCGTCACGGCCTAGTCGACGCGTAGCACGACGACCGTCCCATCGTCCTCGAGCGGCTCGCGCCAGCATTCGGTGACCGCCTGCAAGATCGCCATCGCGGAGGCGGCGGCCGTCGGGGTCGGAAGGCCTTCGAGCGCGCCGCGTAAGCCCTCGACGCCGAAGCGGCCGCTCTCGGTGCGGCGCTCGGTGATGCCGTCGGTGACGAGGACCAGCCGCTCGCCCGAGCGGAGAGTCCGCGACGTCGGCGTGAAGTCGCTGCGTCCCGCCGGGGCGCCGAGCGGCGCGTGCACCGGCCCCTCGAGCTCCGCGATCGCGCCGTCGAGACCGACGAGGAACGCGTGCGGGTGGCCACAGTTCACCCACGTGAACTCGCTCGTCGCGGCCCGCCAGCGCGCCACGAGCGCGGTCACGTGGAACTCGCGGTTCCCGAGCCCTCGAACGGTGTCGTCCATCAGCTCGAGCGCTTCCACGAGGTCGTGACCGCTGCGCCGCGCCGCGCGAAGCGAGCCTAGCGCGGAGGCCCCGAGTCCCGCTGCGGCCGGCCCCTTGCCGGCCGCGTCGGC
>Ga0136846_1222751_pt1 | contig 12098 bp, 7 predicted proteins | sample HopSoiMetagenom2_FD_96841 | JGI IMG/M metagenome (GOLD analysis project Ga0136846, IMG submission 96841) | Grasslands soil microbial communities from Hopland, California, USA - 2 Assembly 2016 (version 4) | ecosystem: Environmental > Terrestrial > Soil > Grasslands | place: USA: Hopland...
ACGCGCTCCACCCTGAACATGTACCGGCAGCGCTACGGTGAAGCGCACCCCGACACCATGTCGTGCACGGCAAACCTCGCCTGCGACCTGCTCGCTCTCTCGCTGACAGAACCAGCCAGGGGAGAGGAGGCGGAGCATCGCGGGCGGCAGAACCTCGTCGGATATCGCGAACGCCTCGGCGCCGAACACCCGTTCTCCCTGGCGGCCGCGACCAATCTCGTGGCCATCCTCAGAAGCCGGGGAGAGACCGAGGAGGCGATGGAACTCGCCGACGAGACGCTCCCCGGCCTCGTCGAGCGGCTGGGCGCCTCCCACCCCGCCACCGTGGCCTGTCGGGCCAATCGGGCCGGCGTGTTGTCCGCGCTGGGCCGGTACGAGGAGGCGCTGGCCGAGGACCAAGAGACGCACGAGGCGTACAGGGTCCTCTACCGCGACCATCACCCGCGGGTGCTCTGCGCGGTGTACAACGTCGCTCTCGACCGCCTCCTGATGGGGGACGCCGACGCCGAACAGAGCCTGAGGCGGGCGACGTTCGATGCGGAGCAGGAGTTCGGTCCGGACCATCCCACGGTCCAGGTGATGCGCGACCGCAAGCGGATCGACTTCGACCTGGAGATGCCGCCGACCTGATGCGGCCGTACGGCCTGACCGCCCCCGGGGCGGTCAGGTCAGTTGCTCGCGGTCGTCCCGTACCGCCGCACGAATCGCCGCACCGTCCGGTTCATCTCCTCCTCCCGCCAGGCGGGCAGGCCTTCCAGGCGGGTGTAGGTCCCGGTGGCGCCGAGCAGTTCGCCGTCCACCACGAAAAGGAACACCAGTCCCCCCGGGTATGCCGTGTCGAGCGCTCTGACCAGGTCGGCGTCCGGGGGATGCGGGACGATCACGACCACCGGGCCGAAGTCGTGCTCGTGTTCCCGCAGGGTCTCCTCGTCGTGGATGTCGAACTCCTCCAGGAGTGCTTCGCCGATACGTTCCACCAGATCGGTCAGGACACCGGTGCCCGCGGTGAGCGGGACGACGAAGTGGTCCCAGGGCAACGGAAGTTCACTTGCCCGGTGGATGTAGCGGCGTGCCGTGTCCATGGAGAGCGCCGGCAGCACGGCGACCCTGGGGGAGCCGGCGCCCAGTACCCCGCGCATTCGGGCCGCCTCGTCCACGGGCACCCGGGCATGCGTCACGCTCAGCTGGATGAGTTCCCGCGAGGCGTCCGGGCCGGACAGGGGCAGCAGTTCGGTGAGGGCCGCGCGCAGCGGATCGGCCTCGGGCTCGCTCGGGCGCTCGGCCAGCAGGCCCGAGGCGAGCCGGTGACGCATCAGCGGGGACAGTGTCTCCAGCGGGACACCCAGCGTCGCACCCGCTCGGCTCAGGCTCTCCGCGTCCACCTCCCGCAGATGGTGGACCACCCGGTGGTGCACCTTGGCACCGCTCGACTCGGCCCGCATCAGGTCCAGTTGGGGTCTGATGTCATGCCGTACGGCTTCGAGGTCCTCCTGGCCCGGCCACTCCACCATCTGCCGCCGGTGCGGGCTGAGGGAACCGAGCCCGCTCTTCTCCAGCGCGTCCAGGGTCACTTCCGGCAGCATCAGCAGTATCACCGGGAAACCGTCGTGCCGGTTGCGCAGTTCTGCCATGGCCAGTTCGTTCTGCACGTGCTCGGACCGCAGGGCGTGATGCGACACGATCAGGAGCATGCCGTGCGCGCTGCCCATGCCGTCGGAGATGGCCGCCATCCAGTCCTGCCCCGGTACCAGGGACTCCCGGTCCACGACGACCGGTTCGCAGCCCTCCTGGTGCAGCAGTTCCTCCATGGCGCGGCGGGCCGGCCAGCAGCTGCAGGTGCAGCCGAGAGGCTCACTGCGGCTGAGGAAGACATGGGGACCGGGCATGGGACTCCTCGTAGGGGGCCGTGTCGCGTCAGCGGGCGGGCGGGGTGAAGGGATCCGTGGGCTCGTCCGGGGGCGGGCTGATGTCCGTGCGGACCCTGAACCAGCGGGTGTGCCCCGCGTCGAGCTCCACCGTGACCAGACCGTCGGCGGTGGGCCGAAGGACCCGTGGCGGCGCCTCGGGCGGTTGGTCCGGGACGTCGTGGGCGATCTCGATCAGCTCGGTTGCGGCGGTCGCGTCCGGCAGCGGCAGCCGGGCGGTGACCGGGACGCCGGCCGTGCTCGTCAGACACAGCACGGTCTGCCCGGCGTGGTCCCTGCGGACGGCGGTCACCCCTGCGACGCCGGTGGGCACCTGCTCGACCGCGCCGCTGCGCAGAGCCAGCTGTCCGGCGCGCGCCGCGAGCAACGGCCGTAGGGCCGAAGGAGCCCGGCCGGCCGGATACAGGACCGAGGCGGGCACCTCGTGGCAGCCCGGGAGCGCCAGCAACAGAGCCGCCTGCGGGTCCGCGAGACCCGGGGGGAGGGCCCACGCGCGGTACGGCTGGAGCGGCGGGGCCGGGACGGCGGCGAGCTCGGACGGCGGGCCCGGGGCGGCTGTACGGTCCGGAGGTTCGAGGGACGTCGGAGGGTGGGGGGCGGCCCCGGGTTCCGGAAGTGAGTTCGGGGCGCTCGTGGGCTCGGGCGGGGGGCCCAGGATGAGGTGGCCGAGGGTGTCGGGCCGGGTCAGCGCCGTGGCCGTAGTGACGACCGCCGTCTGCGGGTAGGCGCCCAGCAGGTGGCGCAGGCGGGTGAGCAGGGGCGTGGGCCACCGGTCCGTGTCGCTGATCCGGAGTCCGTCGATCGGTTCCTCCAGCAGTTCGTAGGCACGCTCGAGCAGTTCGCCGTACGGGGAGTCCTCACCCGGGGGCGCCAGTTCCGCCAGCACGCGCAGCCCCAGCTCGCGGGCCCCGGCCAGCAGCGCGGCGAACTCCTCCGAGCCCGGCGGCAGGGCGGCGGGCACGCATACGTGTCCGATGCCCCAGCGCCGGATCCCCGGTGGCAGCACGGCGTTCCGCGCCGGCAGCACCACCCCGACACTGTCCCGGAGCCAGCTCGGCCCCGCTTCGTCCGGCAGGGAGGGCACGGGTCCCGGGGTGAGCAGATGGGTCCGGCCGTCCTCCGCGCGGATCTCCACCTCGCCGCCGTGCCCCGACACCAGCAGCAGCCCACCTGCCGCCGGATGGACCTCCCGTACCCGGAAAGGCATCGGTACCGCCGTGACCGCCCCGCCCTCCGGCCAGTCCAACCGCAGCAGTCGGTCACTCCCGTCCGCGGCCACGACCAGACCGGCCTCGGGAAGCAGGGCGAGTGAGGACGCCGGTGCGGGCAGCACGCCCAGCACGGTGACGTCACCGACCGATCCGGACGAGGGGTCCGTCGTACCGCTGGACACATCTGTCGCGGGCTCGGCTGACCCCGCGGGTCCGCCCGTCGCGGAACCCGCCGCCCCTGCCCACACCCGTCCGTCCGCCGTGCTCCACACCACCGTCCCCGACAACCCGTCGCCGCACAGGGCGGAAATCCCCGTCCCCGTGCGCCATCGAACGGTCTCGGTGTCCGCAGGCGAGGCCAGGTGGTGGACCGTCACGGCGCCGCTCGTGTCCGCCGCGGCCACCAGGGCGGACCGGACCGAGCACCACAGATGTACGACCCGGTCCGGATGCGAGAGTGTGCGCAGGGTCCGGTCGGGGTCGCCGTCGTCGACGAGCAGGATGTCGGAGTCCGTGGCGAGACAGAGCACACCGCGTTCCGCCGTCCGGGACCAGCCCACGGCCGTCGGCTGCACCGCCAGCGGGTGCAGGACGGTGTCGGCGGTTCCGTCCACGGCCGTCGTCACCACGTGCAGCCCCTTGCCACTGACCACCGCCGTGGCCGCGGGGCCGGTGTCGGCGACCGTGAGCAGCCGTGGCTGGTCGGGCAGTTCGACCGAGAGCACGGACTCGCCGTCGTCGATCCGCAGCACGGTCCGGCCGTCCGCGGTCGTCGCGGCCGCCGCCCGGTGACCCGCCCGGGCGCACAGCAGGGCGCCGCCCAGCTCCGTCTGCGCGGCCAGGAGCGTGCCGTCGGCGTGGGCCTCGGCAGCCACGCTCATGCTCAGCGCGGTGTGTTCGCCGTCGTGCAGGTCCAGTTCGTGCCACCGGGTACAGGGCAGCGCGCCGCGCAGCCGCAGCCGGACCCGGCCTGCACCGCTCGCTCCGCAGACCAGGGCGTCCCGCTCCGGAGGGCGGCTGATGACCAGGCCGTCCGCCACGGCCCGGACTCCGATGTCCACCTCGGTGTGGACCAGCGTCCGCGCCGCCCGGATCTCGTCGGCGTCGGCCCGGGTCCCCAGAGCGCGCGGCGGGTCCATGCCCAGCCGCTCCGCCGCCATCACCTGCAGCCGCCAGGCGGGCAGCGACTCCCGTACGGCTTCCGGCAGTCGGGGAAGGAACCGCAGAATCCAGCGGCCGGCCTCGGCCGCCGTGCCGCCCTCGGCAAGGACCTGCCGGAACAGCGGGGCAAGCGTCCGCTCGATGCCGGCGTCCGTGGGCCGCGGACCGGTGGTCGCCGACCACAGCAGCTCCTCGAAACCGCGGACGAGGGGCGGCGCGCAGCGATGGGTGACGAGGGTGAAGTCACGGACCGAGCCGAGCAGATCCGGGTCGTGGTCGGACAGCTGCCGCCGCAGCTCCGCGCTCACCTCCGGGTACAGGACCAGGGCGTGGCTGTCGGCGGCCTCCACCAGCGGTGAGAAGCACAGCCTGGCCTCCAGGCCGGCGCTGCTGTCCGGGACGAACCGAAGCCGGGCACCGCGCAGGAAGTGCGGCTCGGCCTGCGCGGCCAGGCACAGCGATCGGGCCAGCCGCACCACGTCGGGCTGGTGCCTGCGCTGTTCCGTGATCAGCCGGTACGCGCTGCTGCGCTCGGGTGCCGCTGTCATCGCGGGTGACCGGTCCGCCGTGGGTCCCGGCGGGCCGCGGCCTGCGCGTGCCGTACGGACAGCCGGCGGTCCAGCGGAACGAGCGCCACCGTCTCCCGTACGGCCGCCGGGTACTCCTCGGCGGAGTAGGGGGTGAGACAGACGACGGGGCTGCCCGCCTCGCGCAGCCGGCGCAGATAGGGGAGCCAGCTCGTCGGCGAGGAGTGGTGGCGGCCGGGCACCGGCGGCTGAAGGTGCCCGAGGTCGGACAGCAGAAGCACCGGCTGCCCGTGCGGCGGTACCGGATGGGGTTCCCAGGTGCGCCCACGGTCGCGGCTGACACCCTGAGCGATGCGCAGGTCCAGCACCCGCAGCCCGCCCGGCGGCAGGATGCGGACGGCGAGCCGGCCGATCCACTCCTGGTCGTGACGGAACGGCCGCATCGACTCGCCGCGGTCGATCAGCAGCAGTGCGCCGGCTCGGGTGGTGGACCGTTGCCGGTAGGGCACCTTCGGCCGATCGACCTGGCCCCCGGCGAGGCTGCGCACGACCAGGTCCACCAGCCGGGAGTGGTCGACCGCGCGTCCGGTCACGGCTGTGGCAGCCACCGCGAGGAAGACGGCCCGCTCGGTCCGCGGGTTCCACGGCGGGGCGGGCCGGGGCAGAGCCGTCGGCCAGGGCACGTCGAACGTCTCGGTGCGGCCCAGGAGTTCCTCGGTGCCGTCGTCCTGGGTACCGGGCGGAGCGGGTTCGCCCCACAGCGGTGGTTCCGCGTCCTGGCTCGCCGCCGGACGTGCGGCACGGACCAGGAGCAGTGAACCGCCGGTCGTCGTCAGGGGGGCTGGGACGGGGGCCCGCTCGCCCGGACCCGTGGTGGGGTCGGCCGGGATCCGGCCGTACGCCGAGTCGGCGGCGTCCGCGCCGGCCCGCCGTGCGGGGTCGGGCAGTGCGTCTGCGGTGCCGGCCCGGTCGGGCGAGCCGGTGCCGGTCCCCGGGCGGTGCCTTCGGGCCGTCGTACCGTCACCCCGGGGAGGCGGTACGACGGCCCGGGCCGGTCGCTCCGTACCCGCGGCACGGCGGCCGGGACTGTCGGGCGGGGTGTCGGCACCTGCGGACGGTAAGGGGCCGGCGGAGGGAAGAGCGAGTCCCAGGGCCGCTGCCAGCGTGGTCAGCCCGTCCGGATCGGACACCCGCAGGGCGCGGGCCGTCCGCAGCAGATCGCCCAGCCGGGCCGGGCTCCCGGGGGTCATATGGAGGAAGACGGGTCGGGGGAGCCCTTCACCATGGCGAGGCCCGCGACCGCCCGCCACTCCGGGGAGTCGGCCGTCAGGTCCATCTGGCGGCAGGCCCGCAGGGTGTCCAGGAACTCGGCGGTGCTCGCCGCGGGCCGGGTCGCCACCGACTCGTTGTCGAACATGTCGGCCAGCTCCAGGGTGAGCGCCTCGTCGTAGTCGTCCCCCATGTGCAATCGGGCGACCTTCAGCAGGTGTTCGCGGCCCGGTGGGCGAAGTCGCAGCAGGATGCAGCGGCGCAGGAAGGCGGTGGACAGTTCCCGCTCCTCGTTGCTCGTGATCACCACCAGGGGTGCGGCCGTGCCCTCGGCCGCCGTCACCGTCCTGCGGTCCGGTCCCACGAAACGGAGGTTGTTGAGCGGATCGAGCAGGGCGTCCGGCACATCGGGGTCGGCCTTGTCGATCTCGTCGATGAGGACCACGGCGGGCCGGTCGCGCAGTGCGGGGACGCCCTCCTCGTCCATGGCCGGATCGAGCGCCTTCCACAGGGGGCCCGGCCGGAAGTAGGCCCGTGAACCGGCATCCCCGAGAGTGCCCCGCGTGGCGTCGTTGAGCTGGCGGAACGCCTCCTCGCGCCAGAGCAGGTCGTGCGGTTCGGTGCGGGCGGTGACGACCTCCGCGTAGTAGCGCAAGCGCATCAGCCGGGCCACGTTCGGGGCGAGCGCCGACTTTCCCGAGCCCGGCGGGCCGAGCACGAGCAGCGGACGGCCGGACGCCAGCGCGACATTGACGGCCAGGACGGTCCGGTCGTCGAAGAGATAGACCTGTTCGTCGAGGCGGGCCGTGCCGCGTGCGGGCGTGCCGTCGGCCTGTGCGGGCCGGTCCGTCTCCTCGGCCGGGTCGAAAAGCTTGATCAAGCCCACTGCCCCCCATCGTCAGCCCACGGCTTCGGCGTATCGCACCCCGTTGCACTCTTCCCCATGCGACGGACGGTCACTACTCGGTCGACGAATATGGCCGACAGCGCGGTTCTCCCGCACGGACCGGAGCACCGGGAAGCCGCCGGCCGTGGAGCTGTCAGCTGTGCAGCCGACGCCGTATCCGGACTTCCGGGAACATGGTGTCGGCGGGTGCCGGCCCAGCAGTCGGGCTGGGCCGGCGGCCGCCGGTCACCAGGTTCACCCGGCTCAGCCAGGGCGCCCGGCGCAGGCCGTCCGGTACGGGCAGATCCGGCCACGGGTCGATGTCGAGGAACATGACCGTCGAGGACTCCAGCGCCGTCAGATCCCTCAGTCCGGGGCAGCGCAGCACCCGGACCGACCTCAGGGAGCGGCATCCGGCCAGCTCGGGCAGGGCGAGGAGCGAGGGGTCGTCCGCCAGGACCAGCGCACGCAGCCCGGGCAGCCGCGGCAGCGTTTCGGCCAGCCCGCCCACCGGGCCGGAGCAGCGCAGTTCGGGTACAGCGGTCCCGGACCGGAGCAGGGCGCGCACCTCCGCGGACGACCGTACGACCGCGCGCGGCACGGCACGACGCGGCGGCGGGGGGCCCGCCGACAGCCGTCGCGGCGGGCCTGCCGACGTCGCCAGGACGCTGCGCGCGGCGCCGGTGCCGGCCTCCGCGTTCCGTAACTGGGCCAGCAGCTCGACGAGTTCGGCCGACGGTTGGTGGCCGGACCAATCGTCGGTGCCCGTGCCGGGCCGGTGTGCCAGGTGGGAGGCCGCCAGGAAGGTTCTGACCTCGGGGCTCGGGAAGGCCACGGTGTCGGGTCCGGGACGGAACACCACGCCCGCGCGGTCCGCGAGCGCGGCCAGCAGCCGCTCGGGCGAGGCGGTGTCGAAGGCACCGGGGGTCCGCAGCGAGCTCAGCGCGGTCCGCAGCGGTATGCGGGAGCTGTCCAGCGCGAGGGTGGCGACGGCCAGCCGGCCGGAAGCAGCCCGCAGGACGCTGTCGGGCACCCGGTTCGCGGCGAGGCCGGGCACCGGAGGGGCGGGCGGACCGGCCGTCTCCCCCCGTGCCCGGTGCCACATCGCCGAGACGGCGGCCCGTAGCAGGCGGTACCGGGGCACCGGGGCCGGCAGGCCCGCGCCTGCCGCCCGCAGCAGCGCCGCCGCCGCGGCCGGGCGGCCGGCGACGCCGGCGAGCAGTGGATCGGTGTCGAACTGCCGCAGCAGCACGCCGAGGGCCTGCCGGCCTCCGGGGAAGGCCGCCGCACGGGTGTCCAGGAAGGTGCGGACGTCGTCCGGGGACAGGGGCCTGAGGCCGGCGATCCGGAAGGTGTCCCCGAGCCGGGTCCACGGCACGCCGGTCCCGTTGGTGGCGATGACGCAGGGCGCCTGGGGGTGGGCCTCCAGCAGGCGCAGGAGCCACTCCCACACGGCGGCGCGGTTGCCCGCGGGCAACGCGTCGAGGTCGTCGACGGCCAGGAAGGCTTGCCCTGACCGCAGTTGGCGGGCGGCCCAGCCGGCCGGTTCCCGCGGAGCCGCCAGCGGGGCGAGCGTCGGCACCATTCCGTCCAGCCGGGGCAGTCCCCCCGACCGCGCCGACAGTACGAACGGTATCCGGCACCCCCAGGGCGCCCGCCCCACGCTGTCCGGCCCGCCACCGCCCCGCCCCGGCGACGCGTCGTCCAGCGCCCGGTCGACGAGCCGTGCCAGCTCGGTACTGTGGCCGGCTCCCGGGGGGCCGACGAGGAGGATCCGCCGTCCCAGCTGCGGCAGCAGCTCGGCGGGCAGGACGTGGTCCGGTTGCGGCGCGCTCTCGTCAGGCTCCGCATCCCGGGCGTCCGTGGCGCCGCGGGCGCTCACGGTGCGGGCGACCGGCAGCGCGGGCAGGACCGGGGCCACCTCCTTGCGGAACCGCTCGGTGAAGGCCGCGTCGTCCGCCGACAGCGCGTCGGGGGCCTCCTCGGCGAGCCGTTCGTCCAGCTCGGGTGCCGGGGCACCGGCCGTGACCATCTCGGTCATGCGGGCCACGATGCCGTCGAGCACCCGATCCAGCGCCGCCCGGTACCGCGTGGCCTGCATGGTCAGCAGCGCCAGCCCCAGCGAGCGGTACTCGGCCGGTGGGCCCGCGGAGAAGGTGTCGGCCGCCGCGACCGGTTCCGGAAGACGCCGGTCCACCGGCTCCCAGACCAGGGCCAGGGCCGGCTGCGGGGCGATGCCGGTGCGGGCCTGCCCCAGACTCCGGCGGAGCGCCAGGACCGCCCAGTCCCGCTGGGCCGGTCCCTCGTTGAAGTACGCCGGACTGCACAGGGCCAGCACGATGTCCGCCGTCCTGACGCCGTACGATCCCTCGTCCCGTCCCTCGGGCGGGCCGGCCGGCGGGACGAGACGGTGGAAATGCGGTCCGCCCCCGGCGTCCAGACGCCGTCTCAGCTCGTCCAGGAATCTCGCGACCCAGGCCTCGTCCCTGCCGTGCGCATAACTGACGGCATAGCGGTACACGGGCACCATCTCATCCCCCGTATGTGGCTTGCGTACCTCGTTTCCAGTTTCGCACGAGCCCGGCCGACCGAGCGTGGCACAATCCAGGCCATCAACCGGTAACTATTCAGGCTTTATTGGCGAATTGTCAGGTACAATGCCCATTGTGTCCGACGGGGTGCAGCCCCTGGGGAAAAAGCAGGCGAATCTGCTCACTGCCATCATGCGGGGGGTGCCTGTCCTGGGATCCGGCAAGGAACCCCATCTCCTGACCGACGCAGACGTCCGCGGCCTCCTGGACACCCTTCCGCCGGGCACGGACGCTCAGCAGACCGGAGAGGTCAACCGGCTGCGCCCCCGCCTGCTGAACGCGGTCATCGGAGCCGAGGCCAGACGCTCGGGTTACATCCAGGGCCTGCCCCGCCACGGCGCCGCCCCCCTGCTGCGGGCCGTCGGCGAGGCCGTCCGCGCCCCGCTGGTGCTGCGGGTCGTGTACGGCGCCAGCACCATGATGCCGCTCCGGGCGCTCAGCTATGTCCTCCCGGCGGTGCGCATGGTGTCCCGGCTGACCGAGGCCGGCCACCGCGCCCCCCACCTCCACATCGTGCTGGCCGGCTCCCTCGGCTGCTGGGTCAACGGCCTGTCGGGGCCCGCCGTGGCCGAGGAGACGGCCCTGCTGGCCCGCTGCCTCGGCCGCCTTCTGCCGTCCCTGGTGCCGGGCGGTTTCGGGGTGTACAGCACGCTCGCGTCGGCCGATGTCGGTGCCGCGCTGGACGGCCTGGTACGGACGCTGACCCCGGCCCGGCGTGGTCACGTCCTGGAGCGGCTCAGCGGCAAGGGCGGAGCCACCGCCGACGAGCAGACCCTCCGGTACACGGCCGCCCATGTCCTGGTGCACGACCGCGCCGCGGTCCCGCTCGCTCTGCAACAGGGCAGCCCCGTTCCGGAGAACGCCACGGTGATCGACATCGGAAGTCTGCAGGAGCGCCACTTTCACGACGTGCGACGCCTGTTCGGGCCCGAGGAGGGGGACGGCCCCGGGGCGCTGGTGCTGTCCCGGCACTCGGTACCGCCGTACACCATGGCCAGGGGCGGGGACCTCGGGCTGCGCGAGTACCTGGCCGGTGGGAGCACGCAGGGTCGGCCCCTGGCCTCCGCCGTCCGTCACGACCTGCGCCTGCTGTGGTCCGCGCTGCCGCGGGAGGAACTGTGCCGGATCGTCGACGAGCCGCAGGAACGGCCGCACTCGGTCAGCGACGTCACACCGGACGACCTGTACAGATGCGTCGACGTCCGTCAGGAAGCGTTGCGTTGACCACCCGGGCTGCCCGTTCCGTCGACCCGGCCGGACTCCTCGGCCCCCGGGAACTCGCCTCCCAGTTGCGGGCGATGGGCATCCGGCCCGGCGACACCGTGCTGGTGCACGCGTCCCTGAGAGCCGTCGGGCGGGTACGCGGCGGTGCCGGGGCGGTCGCCGACTCGCTCTTGGACGTGCTCGGTGCGGACGGCACCCTCGTCGTCTACACCCAGACCCCCGACAACTCCGACCCGTCCCGCTGGCCCGTCACGCGGGGGTGCGCCGTGCCGGTGGCGGAGTGGCCGCGGCTGCGGGCAACGGTGCCCGCGTTCGATGCCGGCCGGACCCCGAGCTTCGGTGTCGGCGTCCTGCCGGAGGAGGTCCGTACCCGGCCCGGCGCGCTGCGCAGCAGCCACCCGCAGAGTTCGTTCGCGGCGCTGGGGCCGGCCGCCACGCGGATCACCGCCGGCCACGACCTGAACTGTCATCTGGGTGAGGAGTCCCCCCTCGCCCGACTGGAGGAACTGAACGCCCGCATCCTGCTGCTGGGTGTCGGTTACTCGGTCTGCACGGCCTTCCACCTGGCCGAGTACCGCGTGCCGGGCCAGGGTCGCCGCGACTACGGCTGCGCGGTCGCCGACGGCTCGGGACGACGCTGGCATCGTTACCGTGACGTGGACTTCGATGCCTCGGACTTCCCGGCGCTGGGCGATTCCTACGAGTCACAGCCGGAACGCCCGGTGAACCGGGGCCGGGTGGGTGCCGCCGATTGCCGCCTGTTCGACTTGGCTCCGGCGGTGGCGTACGCGTCGAAGTGGTTGATCGAACACCGGTCGAGGTGGCGGTCGGTCGAGTAGCGGGAGTGGCCCGCGTCCGGGCGGGGGCCGGGAGGCCGGCGTTCTGACCGTGCGGGTACGGAGGTCGCGTCGGCCGCAGCAGAACCTCGCCGCGAGCGTGCTCCACTACGGCCGCGACGCGCTGTGTCCGTTCCGTAGGTGCCGATGCGGCCCACCGCTCCCGTACATGGCGGGGGCCCTCGCCACGAGGGCCCGGCATCCCGGCGTACTCCGCGGCTGCCCGAAGAGCCGAACCAACGTTCGCGCCGGCACCCGCGCGCCAGATCCTCGCAGCCGTTGGTCCGGCGCGGCGTCCATCACGGCCGATGCCCCGTCATCCGCGCAGCCGACGCGATCGTGGCCCGTGCCTCCCGTTCCGTGAGCCCCGCGTTGAGGGCCGCGTCGACCAGGGGTGCGACCAGCGCGGGGCCGATGCCGTTCTCGTAGGCGCGGCAGGCGGCCCAGAAGAGGCGGGTGTTGCGCTGG
>Ga0136846_1223543_pt1 | contig 12098 bp, 13 predicted proteins | sample HopSoiMetagenom2_FD_96841 | JGI IMG/M metagenome (GOLD analysis project Ga0136846, IMG submission 96841) | Grasslands soil microbial communities from Hopland, California, USA - 2 Assembly 2016 (version 4) | ecosystem: Environmental > Terrestrial > Soil > Grasslands | place: USA: Hopland...
GCTCGAGCGGCAAGCCGGCGAGGAAGCGACGATGGGCCTCGCCCAGCGCGCCGCGGGTCCAGTCGATCGCCTCCGCCGCGCTGCGGTTGAGGTATCCCGCCTGGCCCTCGATGGCCGCGTCGTGGTTTCCCTTCACCACCAGGGCTCCGTCGTCGACGAGGCCCATCGCCAGCTCCACCACGGCCGCCGGGTCGGCGCCATAACCGACCACGTCGCCCAGCAGCGCGTAGCGCCGGGCGCCTGCCGCGCGCGCGTGCGCGAGGCAGGCCTGCAGGGCCTCGAGGTTGCTGTGGATGTCGGCGAGCAGCGCGAGCACGCCCCATTGTGCATCCGATTGACAAGGTTCCCCGCGCGCTCTCTACTGTCCACAAAGGAGGAGGAATGCACGCGTCGAGCCGCAAACGGCAGCAGCTGGTGGGTCTCTTCCTGCTCGGCTGCCTCATGTTCAACTACCCGCTCATCACACTCTTCGACCGGCCGGAGCTGGTGCTGGGCGTGCCCCTGCTCTATGCCTACCTCTTCGGCGCCTGGGCACTGATCATCGCGATCGTCGCCGTGATCGTGGAGCGCCGCGACTAGCCGATGCTGCAGGGCTGGCTCGTCGTCCTCGCATCGTTCGGCTACATCGGGCTGCTGTTCGCCATCGCGTGGTATGCCGACCGCCGCGCCCGGGCGGGGCGCTCGATGATCGCGAGCCCGGTGATCTACAGCCTGTCGCTCGCGGTGTACGCGACGGCGTGGACCTTCTACGGCAGCGTGGGCCGTGCGGCGCACGACGGCGTGGGCTTCCTGCCGATCTACATCGGCCCCACGCTGATGATCCTGCTGTGGGGCTTCGTGCTGCGCAAGATGCTGCGCATCACGCGCATCGCGCGCATCACCTCGCTCGCCGACTTCGCCGCCTCGCGCTACGGCAAGAGCGCGCTCCTGGGCGGCCTCGTGACCGTGATCGCGGTGATCGGCATCCTGCCGTACATCTCGCTGCAGCTGAAGGCGGTGTCGTCGTCCTTCGAGATCCTGCTGAGCTATCCCGAGGTCGTGGTGCCGGAGAGGGGCGGATCCATGCCTTTCCTCAAGGTGACCGCGCTCTACGTGGCGATGTTCATGGCGCTCTTCGCCATCGCCTTCGGCACTCGCCAGGTGGACGTGGGCGAGCGCCACGAGGGCATGGTGGCCGCGATCGCGTTCGAGTCGATCGTGAAGCTGGTGTCATTCCTCGCGGTCGGCATCTACGTGACCTTCGGCCTCTTCGACGGTTTCGGCGACGTGTTCGGCCGCGCGGCCGCCCGGCCCGACCTCGCGAAGCTGATGGCGCCCTTCGCGACCGAAGGCGCGCTCGCCAACTGGGCATGGATGACGGTGCTGTCGATGTTCGCGATCGTGTTCCTGCCCCGGCAGTTCCAGGTCGCGGTGATCGAGAACGTGGACGAGCGCCACCTCAACACCGCCGTGTGGCTCTTCCCGCTCTACATGCTGGCGATCAACCTCTTCGTGCTGCCGATCGCGCTGGGCGGCCTCCTCACGTTCTCGTGGGGCGCGGACGCCGACAGCTTCGTGTTGTCGCTGCCGATGTACCACCGGCAGGAGGCGCTCACGTTGCTGGTGTTCGTGGGCGGCATCTCGGCGGCCACGGGCATGGTGATCGTCGAGACCGTGGCCCTGTCGACGATGGTGTGCAACGACCTCGTGATGCCGATCCTGCTGCGCTGGAAGCGGCTCGACCTGGCGCGGCGTGCCGACTTCACGCGGCTGCTGCTGGACATCCGCCGCGGCGCCATCGTCGCGATCCTGCTGCTGGGCTACTTCTACTTCATCGTGGCCGGCGAGGCCTACGCGCTCGTGTCGATCGGGCTCATCTCCTTCGCCGCGGTGGCGCAGTTCGCCCCGCCGCTGCTGATCGGCCTGTACTGGAAGGGCGGCAGCCGCAATGGCGCGCTCGCCGGCCTGCTCGCGGGCTTCTCGGTGTGGCTCTACACGCTGCTGCTCCCGGCCTTCGCGCGCTCGGGTTGGCTCGGCATGGACCTGGTCGAGGCGGGGCCCCTCGGCATCGACTGGCTGCGGCCGACGCACCTCTTCGGGCTCGCGGTGCTCGACCCGGTCACGCACTCGATGATCTGGAGCATGATCGCCAACGTCGGCGCCTATCTCGCGGTGTCGCTCACGGGCCGCCAGAGCGTGGCCGAGCGCCACCAGGCGCGGCTCTTCGTCGATGTCTTCCGCGAGCCCGGCAAGCGGGGCACGGCGTGCCGCGCCACCGCCTCGGCCGGCGCGCTCCAGTCGCTGCTTTCGCGCTTTCTCGGCGGCGAGCGCGCGGCGGACCTGTTCCGCGCCTACGCGCGTTCGCGGGGCGTGCGCTCGGCCGACGAGCTGCGCGGCGACCCCGACCTGCTCGCCTTCGCCGAGCTGCAGCTCGCCGGCACCATCGGAGCCGCGTCCGCCCACGCGATGGTGGCCACCGTGGCGCAGGAGCAGGCGCCCGGGCTGGACGAGGTGATGACGATCATCGACGAGGCTTCCCAGGTCATCGCGTACAGCCACGAGCTGGAGGAGAAGCAGCGGGAGCTCGAGGCCGCCACGGCCGGCCTCAAGGCCGCCAACGAGCGGCTGAAGGAGCTCGATCGCCTGAAGGACGATTTCATCTCGACCGTCACGCACGAGCTGCGCACGCCGCTCACCTCGATCCGCGCCTTCTCCGAGATCCTCCACGACAACGCGGACATCGATCCCGCGGAGCGCCACCGCTTCCTGGGCCTCATCATCAAGGAATCGGAGCGCCTCACGCGCCTCATCAACCAGGTGCTGGACCTCGCGAAACTCGAGTCGGGGCTCGCCGAATGGCAGAACGCGGAGCTGGACCTGAACGAGATCGTGGCCGATGCGGTGGGCTCGACCAGCCAGCTCTTCAAGGGCCGCAGCGTGGCCATCGAGACGGAGGTGGCCGCGGCGCTCCCGCCGGTCAGCGCGGATCGCGATCGCGTGATGCAGGTGCTGCTCAACCTGCTGTCCAACGCGGTCAAGTTCAGCCCGGCGGGCACGGGGCGCGTGCGGGTGCGCGTGGAGCCGGAAGGCAACTGCGTGCGCGTGGACGTCGAGGACAACGGCGTCGGCATCGAGGCCGCGCAGCAGGCGGCGATCTTCGAGAAGTTCCGCCAGGTGGGCGACACGCTCACCCACAAGCCCGCGGGGACGGGGCTGGGCCTGGCGATCTGCCGCCAGATCGTGATGCGCCTGGGCGGGCGCCTGTGGGTAAAGAGCTCGCCGGGCGCGGGGTCGGTGTTCTCCTTCACGCTGCCGCTCGCGCCGCATTCGGCCGCGGCCCTGGCGGGCGAATGACCAAGCGCGTGCTCATTGCCGAGGACGAGGAAAGCATCGTGGCGTCGCTCGACTTCCTCATGCGCCAGTGCGGCTTCGACACGCGCGTCGCGCGCGACGGGCAGCTCGCCATCGCGAGCCTCGCGGAGTTCCGCCCCGACCTCGTGCTGCTGGACCTGATGCTGCCGCGCGCGAGCGGCCTCGAGGTGTGCCGGGCGATTCGGGCCGATGCCTCGCTCGCCTCCACGCGCGTGCTCATGCTCACCGCGAAGGGCGGCACCAGCGACCGCGCGAACGGCCTCGACGCCGGAGCGGACGATTACCTCACGAAGCCGTTCTCGACCCGCGAGCTGGTTGCGCGGGCGAAGGCGCTGCTGGAGCCCGCATGAGGGCCGAGCCCACGGTCTTCGTGGTGGACGACGACGCGTCGATCCGCGAGCTCCTCACGTGGCTCATGAAGCGCAACAACCTGCCGGTTCAGGCGTTCGCCGATGCGCGTGAGTTCCTCGCGACGTACGGCCCCGACCAGCCCGGCTGCCTGGTGCTGGACCTGCACCTGCCGGGAATGAATGGCCTCGAGCTCCAGCAGTACCTCAAGGCGCAGGGCGTCCACATCCCGGTGATCTTCCTGTCGGGGGGCGCCGACGTGCCGAAGGCCGTGCGCGCGGTGCGCGAAGGGGCGGTGGACTTCCTCGAGAAGCCCTTCGACTACAAGCGGGTGGTGGAGCTCGTGCAGGAGTGCCTCGAGCGCGACCGCGGCGAGCGCGCGGGGCGCGACCGGCGCCGGGCGGTGAGCGAGCGGCTGGGACAGCTCACCCAGCGCGAGCGCGAGGTGCTCGACCTGGTGGTTGCCGGCCGGATGAACCGCGAGATCGCCGAGGCCCTGGACATCAGCATCAAGACCGTCGAGGCCCACCGCGCCCGCCTCATGGAGAAGCTCGAGGTGGGCTCGGTCGCCGAGCTGGTGCAGGCGGTGGTGGCCGCCGGTTAGGGTTTTCCCCAATTGTCGCTTCCGTGCTCGCCGACTTAGCATCCGGGCAGCCATACTCAAAGGGGGACCCATGGCCGCAACGACGATGAACAACAACTTCGCGGGCGAAGAGAAGAAGGTCATATTCGCTTCTTCCCTCGGCACCGTGTTCGAGTGGTACGACTTCTACCTGTATGCGGTGCTGGCGCCATTCTTCGCGGCGCTCTTCTTCCCATCCGGCAACCAGACGGCGGCGCTGCTTTCGGCATTCGCGACCTACGCGGCGGGCTTCCTCGTCCGGCCGTTCGGCGCGATCGTCTTCGGGCGCATCGGCGACCTCGTGGGCCGCAAGTACACGTTCCTGGTGACGATCCTGTTCATGGGCTTCTCGACCTTCGCGGTCGGCCTGCTGCCCACGTACGAATCGATCGGCTGGGCGGCGCCCGTCCTCCTCGTGCTGCTGCGCCTGGTGCAAGGCCTGGCCCTGGGTGGCGAATACGGCGGTGCCGCGACCTACGTGGCGGAGCACGCACCGCCCGGCAAGCGCGGCTACGACACGGCGTGGATCCAGACCACCGCGACGCTGGGCTTCTTCCTCGCGCTGCTGGTGATCGGCATCTGCCGCTTCGGCGGCGTGATGAGCCCGGATGACTTCAAGACCTGGGGCTGGCGCATCCCGTTCCTGGTCTCCCTCATCCTGCTCATCTTCTCGGTCTACATCCGGCTCAAGTTGAACGAGTCGCCGGTGTTCCAGCGGATGAAGGCCGAAGGCCGCGGCTCCAAGGCGCCGCTCACGGAAAGCTTCTTCCACTATCCCAACAACAAGTACGTGCTGCTGGCGCTGCTCGGCGCCACGGCCGGGCAGGGCGTGGTCTGGTACACGGGGCAGTTCTACGCGCTCTTCTTCCTCACCATCACGCTCAAGGTGGACGGGCAGACCGCGTACACACTGATCGCGCTGTCGCTGCTGCTCGGCACGCCGTTCTTCATCTTCTTCGGCTGGCTTTCGGACAAGATCGGCCGCCTGAAGATCATCCTGGCGGGCTGCCTCATCGCGTCGCTCACGTACTTCCCGCTCTTCCAGGCGCTCACGCACTACGTGAACCCGGCGCTCGAGCAGTTCCAGCAGAAGAACACGATCACGGTGCAGGCGAAAGAGTGCAACTTCCACATCTTCGTGGGCCCGTGGAGCAAGTTCACCGACTGCGACCGGGCAAAGGACTACCTCACGAAGTCCGGCCTGTCGTTCACTTCGACCGACCTGCCGGCCTCGAGTCCCGACAATGTCCTCATCAAGATCGGGCCTACGGAGCTGAAGGGATGGGACCAAAAGGCGGCCGACAAGGCGCTCGCGGACCTCAAGTACCCGAAGACGGCGGACAAGAACGGCATCAACTGGGGCATGACGCTGCTGATCCTGTTCATCATGCTGATCTACGTCACCATGGTGTACGGGCCGATCGCGGCATTCCTGGTGGAGCTCTTCCCGACCAAGATCCGGTACACGTCGATGTCGCTGCCCTACCACATCGGCAACGGCTGGTTCGGCGGGATGCTGCCGCTGCTCGCGACCGCGATGGTCGCGGCATCGGGCAACATCTACTACGGCCTGTGGTACCCGATCGTGGTGGCGATGATGACGGTGGTGATCGGAGCGCTCTTCCTCAAGGACAACCGGGACCGCGACATCAACGAGTGATCCTTCCCGCTGCATCGAAGCCCCGCCCCATGGCGGGGCTTTTTTTTGCGAGAATCCATTCCGGAGGCAGACCATGGCAGCCGGCGACATCTACAGGAAATCGGCGCTCGGGATGGCGGAGATCGCGGCGCGCAAGATGAAGTTGAACCCGCGCGTGCGAACCATGCTGATCCTCATCGACGGCGCGCAGCCCGAATTCCTCCTGCGCGAGGAGGGCGTCAAGGTGGGCGCCCCGGCCACGTTCCTGGAGGAGTTGCTGAAGCTCGGGCTCATCGAGAAAGCCGGGCGCGCGCAGGGCACTCCCCCGGTGGCCGCGACCGCCGCCGTACCGGCGGCGAATGCGCCAGCAACATCGCCGCGCGCGGCCGCGCCGGCCGACGAGTTCGAGCGATTCCGCGCGGCCAAGGACTTCATGAACGCGACCATCGTCGATGCGCTCGGCATCAAGTCGTTCTTCTTCACGCTCAAGCTGGAGAAGGCCGGCAATCGCGCCGACCTGCGCGGCCTCGCGGGCGCCTACCGCGATGCGATTGCCAAGGCCGACGGCGACGCGCAGGCGGAGGTCCTCGCCACGCGCCTCGCGGAGATGCTGCGCTGATGCTTTTTCGTTATTTCGCGCGGGAGATCCTGGCGGCGAGCACCCTGGTTCTGCTTGCGCTGCTGGCGCTCTTCGGCTTCTTCGACCTGGTGCGCGAGCTGGACGACCTCGGCAAGGGCACCTACCGCCTGACCGCGATGCTCGCCTACGTGGCGCTCAACATCCCCGGGCACATGTACGTGCTGCTGCCCGCCGCCGGCCTCATGGGCACGCTCTTCGCGCTCGCGCGGATGTCGGAGCAGTCCGAGCTCACGGTGATGCGCGCCTCGGGCCTATCGCTGCAGACGCTTGCCTGGCACGTCGCCGGCGCCGGCGTCGCAGTGGCACTGGCGACGGTCGTGATGGGCGAGCTCGTGACGCCCTATACGGAGGAGGCGGCGAAGGCCCTGCGGCTGAAGTCCACGCGCTCCATCGTGGCGCGCGAGTTCCGTTCCGGGTTCTGGGTGAAGGATGACCGCAGCTTCGTGAACATCCAGGACGTGACCCCGGACACGGAGCTCTTGAACCTGCGCATCTACGAGTTCGACCCGGAATATCGCCTGACCGCGATCAGCCGCGCCGAGAAGGGGACGTACGCGGGCCCGAACACGTGGCGGCTCGCCAACGTGGAGCTCACGCGCTTCCAGGGCGACACCGCGGTCCTCGAGCGCGTTCCCGAGGCGACGTGGAGCTCGGTGCTCACGCCGGACATCCTCTCGGTGCTCAAGATCGTGCCGGAGCGCATGTCGGCGATGAACCTGAGCGCGTACATCGAGCACCTGAACGAGAAGCGCCAGAAAGCCACGCGCTACGAGATAGCGTTCTGGAACAAGCTGCTCTATCCGTTCGCGGCCATCGCGCTCATGGTGCTCACGATCCCGTTCGCCCTGGGCAGCGCCCGCTCGGGCGGCGCGGGCGCGAAGATCGTGCTGGGGATACTCATCGGCCTGGCGTTCTACTTCGCCGGGCGGCTGTTTTCACACGTGGGCTTGCTCAACGACTGGCCGGCGCTCATTGCCGCGGGTTTCCCTGTCGTGATCGTGGCGGGCGTCGGAGCGCTCGGCTTGCGCCGCGCCGAAGTGCGCTAGTCACTTCTCCCGCGGGACGTCCACCATCGCCGTGCCGGCGAGCCGGTCGTGCAGGAACTGGCGATCGCGGTCCACGAGCGCCCACCAGAAGCCCAGCCCGAGCGCGAAGAAGCCGAGCGCGGCGATGACATAGCGATGGAGGGCGTGTGGAAGCGACACGGGCGCGCCGTCGGAGCGCACCACGCGCAGGCGCCAGGTCTTCATCGGAAGGGTCTGCCCGCCGCGGGTCCAGAACCACGTGAAATACGCGCCTGCGACCACGAGCACCCATGCCTGCAGCACGTGCCGGCGCCAGCCGTGGGTCGAATCCCCGAAGAAGGCGAGGAAGGGAAATGTGGCGATCATGGCGAGCGCCGCGAGCATCAGCAGCTCGTAGCCGCCGCTCGCGAGGCGCCGGCCGAGCGCCGGCGCGCGCAAGGGCGCGGCCGCGATCACCGCTTGCGCGAGTAGTCGGGACGCACCGGGCCCGGGCCCTGGGCACGGTCCGGCGGCGGCGCGCTATCGAAGTTGAACTCGGAGGACTCCTCGCCCTGCGGGTGGCGCTGCAGCCAGCGCTCGCGAAGCTCGTGCTGCTGCGAGGGCGGAAGCTTGCGCAACCCCTGGTAGGTCTCGCGGGCGGCCCGGCGCTGCTCGGGGGTCATCTCGGCCCAGTTGCGCAGCCGCGAGTCGAAGCGCTCCTTCTGGATCGGCTGCAGCGACGGGTAGCGGCGCGCCGAACTGATGAACCGCTGCTGCTGCTCACCCGGCATGTCGTTCCAGCGATCGGCGATGGGGCCGAGGACACGGCGCTCTTCCGGGCCGAGCTGGTGCCAGGGAGTCTGTGGCCGGGCGTGCGCGCGATCGGCTGCGGCCGCGCCGAGAGCGAGGCCGAAGGCGAGGCACGCGGCGATCAGCCGTGCGGCTTGCCGACCCACGTCCGGAAGTCCTGGTCGAGGAAGGCGTCGGGCGGCAGCTCCTGGCTGAGGAGCTGGACGTCGATGTCGCTCAGGTCGGGCTCGTCGACCGACTTCATCGCCAGGACGGCCAGCAGCGCGGCCAGCGGCAGGAAGAGCAGGGCCCGCTGGACGACCGAATACTGGATCGTCTGGACGGTGCCGGCGTTGACCGTGACGAGGCCGAAGAGGCGCACGGGCTCCCGGTAGGCGTCCATGGCCCGCAGCCGCGCCGCCCGGAGGCGGGTCGCCTGGAGCTCCCCGACGGCCGCGGCGCTGCGGTCCAGCCAGGGTTTCAGCTTGGAAGCAAATTCCTTTTCATTCATAACGTTATCCCTTTGGATTTCAGGACTTTCGCCAAAGCGTGCGTGGCCCGGGAGCAGTGGGTCTTTACACTGCCTTCCGAGCATCCCATCACCTTGGCGGTCTCGCTTACGTCGAGTTCCTCCCAGTAACGCAACATGAATGCCTCGCGTTGACGCTCGGGCAACGCCTTCACGGCATCCTCGATCGCGCCCATCACCTGGGACTGCTCCAGCTGCGCCTGGGGCGAGGTGGGCACGTTGGCGCTGTCCTCGATCTCGAGCGTTTCCAGGGGGTCGCCGTCCTCGTCCTCGCCGCCCATTCCCAGGTTCGACAGGAGCGTGGTCCACGTCGATCGCACCTTGGAGCGCCGGAAGTGGTCGCGGATCGCATTCTGCAGGATGCGCTGGAAGAGCAGCGGCAATTCCGCGGCCGGCCGGTCCGGGTATTTCTCCGCGAGGCGCAGCATCGAGTCCTGGACGATGTCGAGCGCCGCCTGCTCTTCCTGCACCGAGAAGACCGCCTGCTTGAAGGCGCGTCGCTCGACTGCGGCGAGAAAATCGGACATCTCCTTCGAAGTGGCCAGGGTCGCTCCTCGCGGGGGGGTGCGCGAATGGTAGCAAACGGCCGTCGCGGCGCCTTCCGGAGCCTTTTGACGCACCGCCGCAATTTTTGCTTGACCAGCCTCGAACCAGCCTTTAATCTGGATTGTTCCCCCTGTCGAAAACGCTCGCTTTACAAGGACTTGGCATGGAACTCAAGCTGCCCCCGCTGGCGGAAACCGGTGAGGTCCTGACCGGCGCCGAGATCGTGATTCGCTGCCTCGAGGCCGAAGGCGTCGAGCACGTATTCGGCTACCCCGGGGGCGCGGTCCTGTTCATCTACGACGCCATCTTCAAGCAGAAGGCCGTGAAGCACGTGCTCGTGCGCCATGAGCAGGGGGCCCTGCACGCCGCGGACGGTTATGCCCGCGCCACCGGCAAGCCCGGCGTGGCCCTCGTCACCAGCGGCCCCGGTGTGACCAACGCGGTCACCGGCATCGCGACGGCGTACATGGATTCGATCCCGATGGTGGTGATCACCGGACAGGTGCCCACGCGCGCGATCGGCGAGGACGCCTTCCAGGAGTGCGACACGGTCGGCATCACGCGGCCGGCGGTGAAGCACAACTTCCTCGTGAAGAACGTGGACGACCTTGCGATCACCATCAAGAAGGCGTTCCACATCGCCACCACCGGCCGTCCCGGGCCGGTGCTGGTCGACATTCCCAAGGACATCTCCAACCACACCACGCGCTTCCACTATCCGGACAAGATCACGCTGCGCTCCTATGCCCCGGTGCTGAAGGGCCACGGCGGCCAGATCAAGAAGGCGCTGCACCTGCTGCTGGAGGCGAAGCGCCCGATGATCTACGTGGGTGGCGGCGCGATCCTGGGCGAGGCTTCGAAAGAGGTGGCGGAGCTCGCGCGCCTCCTGGGCTATCCGGTCACCAATACGCTGATGGGCCTCGGTTCGTATCCGGCGACCGACCGCCAATTCGTCGGCATGCTCGGCATGCACGGCACGTTCGAGGCCAACAATGCGATGCAGGCGTCCGACGTGCTGCTCGCGGTCGGCGCGCGCTTCGACGACCGCGTGATCGGCAACCCCACCGACTTCGCGGCGGGCAATCCGGCACGCAAGATCATCCATATCGACGTGGATCCTTCCTCGATCTCCAAGCGCGTGCGCGTGGACGTGCCGATCGTGGGCGGCGTGAAGGAGGTGCTGCAGGACCTCATCGCGCAGCTCAAGGCCACCCCCCAGCGTCCCGACCCCGCCACCATCGCCGCGTGGTGGAAGCAGATCGACGAATGGCGCGCACGCGACTGCCTGCGCTACGACCGCAAGAGCGCGATCATCAAGCCGCAGTCGGTGATCGAGAAGCTCTACGAAATCACCCGCGGCGATGCGTACATCACCTCGGACGTGGGCCAGCACCAGATGTGGGCCGCGCAGTTCTACAAGTTCGACAAGCCGCGGCGCTGGATCAACTCCGGCGGCCTGGGCACCATGGGCGTGGGCCTGCCCTATGCCATGGGCGTGAAGATGGCGTTCCCCGAGGCGGAAGTCGCGTGCGTCACGGGCGAGGCCTCGATCCAGATGTGCATCCAGGAGCTCTCCACCTGCAAGCAGTACCACCTGCCGGTGAAGATCGTGAACCTGAACAACCGCTACATGGGCATGGTCCGCCAGTGGCAGGAGTTCTTCCACGGCAACCGCTACGCCGAGTCGTACATGGACGCGCTGCCGGATTTCGTGAAGCTCGCCGAGGCCTACGGCCACGTCGGCATGAAGATCGAGAAGCCGGGCGACGTGGAGGGCGCGTTGCGCGAGGCCTTCGCCATGAAGGACCGCCTGGTATTCCTCGACTTCATCACCGACCAGACCGAGAACGTGTTCCCGATGGTGCCCGGCGGCAAGGGCATCTCGGAGATGATCCTGTCCGAAGAGCTGTAGCCCCATGCGACACATCCTTTCGGTCCTCGTGGAGAACGAGGCGGGCGCCCTGTCTCGCGTGGCGGGGCTCTTCTCGGCGCGCGGCTACAACATCGAGACGCTCACGGTGGCGCCGACCGAAGACACCACCATGTCGCGCATGACGATCGTCACGACGGGGTCCGACGAGATCGTCGAGCAGATCACCAAGCAGCTGAACAAGCTCGTGGACGTCGTGAAGGTCGTGGACCTGTCCGAAGGCAAGCACATCGAGCGCGAGCTCATGCTCGTGAAGGTGCGCGCCGGCGGCAAGGACCGCGAGGAGGTCAAGCGCACCGCCGACATCTTCCGCGGGCGCGTGATCGACGTCACCGACAAGGCCTACACCATCGAGCTCACCGGCACGACCGAGAAGCTCGACGCCTTCCTGGAGGCGCTCGATCGGGCGTCCATCCTGGAGACCGTTCGCACCGGGCTCTCCGGCATCGGGCGCGGCGAGTGGGTGCTGAAGGTATAGGCGTGAAGGCGTGAAGGCGTGCAGGCGTGAAGAACTCTCTAGGGGAAATCACATGAAGGTTTACTACGACAAGGACGCCGACCTCTCGCTCATCAAGGGCAAGAAGGTCACCATCATCGGCTACGGCTCCCAGGGCCATGCCCACGCGCAGAACCTCACCGACTCCGGAGTCAAGGTCACCGTGGGGCTGCGCAAGGGCGGCGCCTCGTGGGAGAAGGTGAA